>Ga0190345_1000033_pt1 | contig 34772 bp, 36 predicted proteins | sample 48721334_MG_FD_161674 | JGI IMG/M metagenome (GOLD analysis project Ga0190345, IMG submission 161674) | Hydrothermal vent microbial mat bacterial communities from Southern Trench, Guaymas Basin, Mexico - 4872-13-3-4_MG | ecosystem: Environmental > Aquatic > Marine > Hydrothermal vents >...
TAGCGTTATAAATATAAATTAAACCTAAACTAAAATTCTGGACTTTATTGAATTAAATATAAATTAAACCTAAAGCAGCAAAGATTCTGAAACAAGTTCAGAATGACAGGAAGTAAAGAAATCTTGCTTATGATAAAAATTAATCTTCTTTCTCCCAATGATAGATTAAGCGCCAAGTGGGAGAAGATAAATAAAATAATTATTTCCAGCGCTGCGGCGGTGATTATTACACAGCTTGTTTTCGCTTTGTCTATTTTTGCTTCCATGAAATATCTTAAAATTGAAAGTGATAGTTTAGATACGCAATTAGAGAATTTACAGATGGAATCGGACGCAAAGGAGATAAAAGAAATGAAAGGCGTTATAAACGATTATGACGAACAGCTAGAATGCATAGATCAAATTCAAAAAAATCATATTTGCTGGACTCAAACGCTTGGTAGTTTCAGCGAGATTATTCCCGACGGTGTAAAAATAAAAGAACTCAGCATAAGGGAATATAAAGATGACCCAAAGGAAAAAACCAAATCAAGCGATAACGAAAAATATATAATGAATATAAAAGGAATTGCTAAAAAAAGAGAATATTTATTGGAATTTGAAAATAATTTAAAAAATTCTGAAATTTTTGAGCCGATAATTTTTGGAGATTATATGGAAAATAATTATAAAAAAGAAATAGACGCGGATTTTGAGCATGATATACTTATCAACAAAAGCGATGTTTTAATGTTAAAACAGTAACTGGATTTCAATAAGTTTCCTTAAAATTGTTTTTTTGTATAAACGAGATTAATCCTAAAAATCAAGAAATTAATTGTAATTTGCCTTATTGTTTGATTTTACTGACAATTTAGCAATTTGACAATTTGACAATAAGAAGCGTTTAAGTTTTAAAAAACAATGAAAGTTTAGAATTTAGGCAGTGGTTTCATACCAATCTTAACTGGTATTTATAACAATGAATAATACTAAGAAAAAATTATATGTAAATATGCTGTTTTCCATAGGTGCTATTTTTGCTTTGCTTTATTTTGGCGCGGTTTATTTAGTTGCAGAGGAAAAAAAATTAAGTTTGGAAATAATCAATAAGAAAAAAAGGATAAAACAGCTTGAATCGCAAAATGAGCAAATAGGGGAAATAAGAAGCGCTTACAAAAACTGGCAGGATAGTATGAACTATGTTTCTAATTCGGTTGTAAATTACTCGGAGTTATTTAACTATATTATTGAAATTGAAAATCTTGCCGATGAAAATAATGTTAAATTAGAGAAAGATGTTTCCGTGAAAAACAAAAAGCAGCTGCGCGGAGATTTTTTGCGCACATATTACAAGATAAAAGTATCAGGATCGTTTAATAATGTAATGCGATTTTTATTTTATCTTGAGAATCTAAAATACTATTCTGATGTTGAAAATATCAGAATAATTTCGGAAGATAAATCGGGAATAGAAGGCGATGATACAAATTCAGGAAAAGTCATCCTCAGCGCCGATTTAAAAATATACGCCAGAAACTAAATTTCGGCAAATTTCTTTAAGATAATTGTAAAAACTTGGAACGGGGCTCACAGATCCCTCGGCTTCACTTCGCTATCGCTCCGTTTCGCTCGGGATGACAAACTCAAACGCGTAATTCCTAATAGATAACAAATATGAGGAAAATAAAATTTGAATTTGATAAAAACAGCGTAAAAAAAATATTCGCATCGTTTATTAAACGCAGAAGATTATTTTTTATTATTTTCTTTGGCGCGCTGCTTATTTTTACTTTTGATGTTATATATAAAAATGTTTATTTTAACATAAATTATATTGATTATACGGAGACGGAAGATTTTGAAATTAACGGAGCGAGAAAAAGCATAATGCTTAAAAAAGTAATTGAAAATATAAATTATAGAGAGCAATTGACGCAAAATGAGGTAAGTAAAAAGTATAGAAATCCTTTTGATTTTGACGATTCTGAGAATTTAGGCGAAGGTGATATTGATGGCGGGAGCGATGGCGAGAATGATAACGAAAGCGGCAGCAATGACAAAAATGGCGATGATAGCTATAATTATAATAATCCTGCCATACCGCTAACTGAACCAATAGCGCTTCCAGAGCGTTGACAGATTGGCACTTTCTTGCAATACTACAGAAGATAAAATAGCGTGAAATGTTTATTGTGCATGTCCCCGTAGTTCAATGGATAGAACGGGAGCCTTCTAAGCTCTTAATGTAGGTTCGATTCCTACCGGGGATACATTTATTGTAATTTGTAGTAATTGATAGTAATTTATTGTTTTTTTTGCAAGTTACAATTAATTACCACTAATTACAACAAGTTACTATAAGTTACCACTAAATTATGAATAAATTGATAATTTACGCCGATGGAGGAGCAAGAGGAAATCCGGGGCCTGCCGCGTGCGGAGCTGTGATAAAAAATAATCAGGGAGAAATAATTTTAAAAACATCAAAATATCTTGGCGAAGCGACGAACAATGTGGCGGAGTATGAAGCGCTGATTTTAGCGTTGCAAAAAGCGAAAGGAATTTTTAAAGCGCGGAAAATAAAAAATAAAAATCTGAAATGCTATCTTGACAGCGAACTTGTTGTGAAGCATTTGAACCATGAATATAAAATAAAAGACAAAAATCTGCAAGCGCTTTTTATAAAGGTCTGGAATTTAACTCTTGATTTTGACAGTGTAAAATTTATTCATATCCCGCGAGAGGAAAATAAACTGGCGGATGAATTAGTGAATAAAGAGTTGGATGAGCGGGAGAAGAATAAAAGTTTGTTTTAAGTTTTTGGATAAATATAGTGGTATTGCTTTAAATTCAATTCTCTTTTGTCATTCCGACCGAGCGACCCCGTATCGGAGTACGGGGCAGGCTTTAGGAGCGAATGGAGGAATCTGCGAGCCCCCGTTCCAAGTTTATATGAAAAAGCCTATATATAAAAATAATCGCAAAAACTTGGAACGGGGTGAGCGGATAAAATGCGTTTCTGAAGATATTTTTTAGAAGCAAATTTAATGTGTTTACAGATTCCTCCATTCCGCTCATTCGTACCTCATTCGCTCCAGTCGGAATGACAATTAGTGGATTTAAAGCAATACCACTATATTAGGATGTTAATTTCCTAATTTCTACGATGAGAATTGCCTTAGTTCATGATTATCTCGTTCAATATGGAGGAGCGGAAAGAGTTCTGGAGGCGTTTACGGAAATTTTTCCCAAAGCGCCGATCTATACAATGGTTTACGATCAAAAACTGATGGGCAGATCTTTTTTTGGCAGAAAAATTTTTACTTCATTCTTGCAAAAAATTCCCTTTGTCGGATCGCATCATCGACTTTTTCCGCTTTTAATGCCAATGGCAATTGAGCAATTTGATCTTTCCGAATATGATGTTGTTCTTTCCGACTCAAACAGTTACGCCAAAGGCGCGATAACGATGCCACATACTTTGCACATAACTTACTGCCATACTCCAATGAGGTATGCTTGGGACGACTGTCATAAATATTTAAGGGAATTTAAATATTCCAAGTTGACAAAAAAGTTTATTCCTTTCGCGATGAATTATATCAGAATGTGGGACAAGATTTCCGCCGACCGACCGGACAAATATATAGCCAATTCGGAATTCGTGGCGCTAAGGATTAAAAAGTACTATAATAAAAACGCCTTTGTCATAAATCCTCCGGTAAGCGCGGGAAGTTTTTATGTTTCTAAAAACACGGAAGATTACTATTTAATGGTAGGTCGCGCGCTCCCTTATAAGCGTTTTGACATAATTGTCAAGGCGTTTAATGAATTGAAACTTCCCTTGAAGATAATCGGCAAAGGTCCGGAAATGGACAAACTTAAAAAATACGCGAACAGCAATATTGAATTTTTAGGATATTTAAGCGACAAAGAAACAAGCAATTATTATTCTAAATGCAAAGCGTTCATATTTCCGCCTGAAGAAGATTTTGGAATTACTCCTCTGGAAGCAATGGCGTCGGGCCGTCCGGTGATAGCGTTTAGGGGCGGTGGAGCTTTAGAGACAGTGGTTGAAAATAAAACAGGGTTGTTTTTTGACAGACAATCTCCGCAATCCGTAATAAACGCCGTCAAAAAATTTGATTCCCGCAAATTTAACCCGAAAGAAATAAGAAACCACGCTTTGCAATTTGACAAGGAGATTTTTAAAAGGAAAATTAAGAGGTTTGTGGAGGAAGAGTATAACAATTTTTAATTTCCAATTTTTAATTTTTAAATAATGATATAATTTTTAATGTTTAAAAATTTTGTCATTAAAAAATTATTTAAAAATTAAAAACTACAAAATTAAAAATTTTAACAATATGGAATTAAAAAACTATCTAAAAATTATCAAAAAGAGATTCAAGTTAATTTTAATCATAGCCGCAATTACGGGACTATCCGCTTTTTTGTTTTCTGTCGCGCAGCCGCTCCAATATGAGATTTCTTTGTCTTTGTTTATTAATAAAAATAAAACACAGGAAACAGACGATTTCAAATATGATGGATATTACGCTTTGCAAGCGGGAGAGATAATAGCTGATTCTATTGAGCAATGGATGAAAAGTCCAGAGACAATAGATGTTATTTATAATAAAGCGAAGATTGCCCATGGCTTTAAAAATATCAAAAGTTACACAAAGAAATTTACCGCAAAGAAAATGTCGTCTCAGTATGTTGAGGTGAAGTTCAAGGCGGACAGCCGCGAAGACGCGGAAAAAATATCAGCGGCAATTGTGGAGGTGATCGGATCTAAAATAAAAACGCTTGAAGAAAACAGCGAGCAGGAATTATCTTTTTTAATAGAAAGCGGAAATCCCATAATTGTTGAAAGTAAACCAGATATATTTTTGAATTTGGTTATTGGATTGATTTCCGGCTTCGCGCTTGGAGTTTTTACGGTTTTTGGAAAAGAGTATTTTGAGTAGGCGCGACAATAATTAAATTTTGCAAATTGTTTTAAATATCAAGTTTTTTAATTAAATGTTGATAAATATCAAATACCAAAATTCAAATATCAAATCAATGACAAATATCAAATATCAAATGACAAGTTATTTTATTTTCTGTGTTTGTAATTTGACATTTGAAATTCGTTTGAAATTCGTTATTTGAGATTTAGTATTTGCATTTTTATTGTTTAATTCCTGTATTTTTTATTGTAAACAAAATGAACATAAAATATTTAAGCGTACTATGACTATCGGAATTGACATTAGAATGCTGGCTCGCGGGGCAAGGACGGGAGTTGAGGAATATACCATCAATCTTCTTTCTAAAATGCTTTGCCTTGATAAAAATATTAAGTACAAGCTTTTTTATAATGGCTATCGGAAAACAAAGCTTGATTACGATTGGTTGAAATTACCAAATGTTGAATTAGCGCAATTTAGAATGCCGAACAGAATCTTGGATTTTTCGTTTCGGTTTTTAAATTATCCAAAAGCGGATAAATTGTTAAAAGGGATTGATTTGTTTTTTTCGCCGCACATATTTTTATCATCAGTATCAAAAAAATGTCGGACAGTTGTAACATTTCATGATTTGAGTTTTGAAAAATATCCAGAATTTTATTCTATCGGAAAAAATTATTGGCACTTTTTAATGAGTCCCAAAAAGCAGGCAAAAAAAGCGGATCAGATAATAGCCGTTTCACAGTCAACAAAAGATGACTTAGTGAATCTTTATAAAATAAATCCAGATAAAATAAAAGTCATTTATTCGGGAGTTGATCCAGTATCCAGTATCCAGTATCCAGTATCCAGTATTTCTGAAATTAAAAGAAAATATAGTTTGCCAGAGAGATATATTTTATATTTGGGAACGCTTGAGCCGAGAAAAAATATTATTGGATTGATTGAAGCGTTTGAGAAATTAAATACCAAATACCAAATACCAAATACCAAATACAAATTAGTCATCGCTGGCGCAAGGGGCTGGCTTTATAAAGATATATTTGACGCGGCAAACAATTCTTTTGCTAAAGACAATATAATTTTTACCGGGTTTGTTGATGATTGCGACAAGCCGATTTTATACAGCCGCGCCAAGCTTTTTGTGTATCCTTCGTTCTATGAGGGATTTGGCTTTCCGCCATTAGAAGCGATGATGCGCGGCATCCCGGTTATTACTTCAAATTTTTCTTCTTTGCCCGAAGCGGTTGGCGACGCCGCTGTAATGGTTGATCCGTATAATTTAGACGAATTGGCGGAAGCGATGGAAATGGTTTTGACCGATAATGGATTAAGAGAAATTTTAATTAAAAAGGGATTTGAGCGGGCGAAAAAATTTTCTTGGCAAAAATGCGCAAAGGAGACGCTGGGAGTATTGAGGTCGGTGGAGTAAAATTAAATGATAAAAAAGAACGGAGTCCTGACGAAAGTCAGGAAGAAATTTCAATAAAATTATTTAAAAAAACATTTTGCGATTTCATTCTTATTTTCGTAAGAATTCCAAGCAACAATTTTTTGAGAAATAAAAAAGAGGTGTGATAAAAAATATGTCAAGATTGCAAACTAATCCCAAAACCATTGCCATTGACGCGCGGATGTACGGCGCGGGGCAGACAGGAATTGGAAATTATATTCATCATTTAATGAAATATCTTTTTGAGATAGATCAAAAAAATAACTATCTTGTTTTTTTATTGCCGGAGGAATACGATAAATTTGAATTGTTGAATAAAAGAGTAAAAAAAATAAAGGTTTCGGCAAAGTGGTATGGCTGGAAAGAACAGATAATTTTTCCCTTTGAGATTCTGAAACACAAAATTGATTTAATTCATTTTCCGCATTTCAATTCGCCGATTCTTTATCATTGGATTGTGTGGATACAAAACACGATATCGCGCAGGGGCATATCGCGACACGCCTCTGCAAAAACTGTAACAACCATTCATGATCTAACCCCTTATTATTTTCCGGGACATAAAATGAATTCATGGATAAGAAGAAAAGGATTCAGATTGGTTTTTTCCACCGCGGTTAAAAAATCCTCACGCGTAATTGCTGTTTCAAAATATACAAAGAGGGATACTGTTAAAATTTTTTTAAATAATTCTCAAAAAATCCCTCTAATCTCCTCTCATAAAGAGGGAACGATTGATAAAATCCAAGTCATTTACGAAGGTGTTGATGAGCAGTTTCAAGTCATTAAGGATTATGGTAAAATAAAAGCGATTAAAGAAAAATATAAAATTACTAAACCATTTATTTTCTATACCGGCGTTTGGCGGAATCACAAAAATTTAGTTGGGCTGATTAAGGCGTTTGACTTAATTGTTAATAAGTATAAGATAAATTATCAGTTAATTCTTGGCGGAAAAGAAGATCCTTATTATCCGGAAGCGCGGGAAACTTGGGAGAAATTAAATTTAGACGATAAAATTGTCAGGACGGGATTTATTAGTAAAGAAGAATTGCCTTTATTCTATAATGCGGCCGATATTTTTGTTATTCCTTCATTTCGGGAGGGATTTGGCTTGATTGGGCTTGAAGCGATAGCTTGCGGGACGCCGGTGGTTTCTTCCAATAAAACAAGTTTGCCGGAAATATTGGGAAACGCGGCAATTTATTTCAATCCCGCTGACCATCAAGAAATGGCGGAAAAAATTGTTAAAGTAATTCAAGATAAGGATTTGAAAAATAGCTTAATTCAAAAAGGATTTCGGCAAATTGAAAAATACGATTGGAAAAGAATGGCTAAAGAAACATTGGAGATGTATGAAGAGGTGATGAGAGGAGATTAAATTTGTTATAAAATTATTCTACGGCGCTTTAGCGCATGGTTTGCGAGGTTTTAATCTTGCGAGATTAATAAGTTTCGCGATGCTAAAACATCATTAACCCTCTGCTAAAGCAGGGTAGAAATCTATTATGCAGGCGTGGCGGAATTGGCATACGCGCGCGGCTTAGGACCGCGTCCTTCGGGGTGTGGGTTCGACTCCCACCGCCTGCACAGAGTCATTTAAACATTTAAACATGTAAACATGACAGTAATTTGCATAGGTATTTACTTTGAATTACAAAATACAGTTTATTCCCCTCCTTAGATAAGGAGGGGTTAGGGGTGGTTGGAGATAATAGTCAGTTTTCCAACCCTTCCCATCCTCCTTCCGTATCAAATACGGGACAAGCTCTTGTCTAAGGAGGGGAGTTTCGTAATTCAAAGTATTTAGAAATAGTTTGTTTATATGTTTATATGCTTAAATGTTTATATGAATTTATGTCTTTTCACTCAAATTACCAAAAGCTAAGCGAATTTATTATTTTGCTCACTATCATTTTATCCGGGTTTGTGACAACCGCTGTTTTTAAGTTGAATAATTTTAACACTTTTCCAAACCTTGACGAAATGCTTTGGTATCCGAGATCAAGGATTTTTTGGGACAAAATGTGCGAATTTGATTTTTCCGGGCTCGTGCAGTCATTGCAGCCGGGAATAACCGTTTACTGGTTCACCGGATTTTTGATGAAATTCATAGATTTTGATTTTGGAGATGTTGGCAGGAGAATTGCCGAAAAAGAAGCGGAAGGATTAGATTTTAACGCTGTTGTGAACGCTAATGACGCCGCGGTGTATGAAGCGTATAACGCGGCAAGTTTTGCTTTTAATGTTCCATTGCTTTTACTAACGGCGATTTTTTTTATTCTGTTTTATTATCTTTTAAGAAAGCTGAAATTCAATAGAATAATCGCGTCGTTTTCCGTGTTTTTTATAGCGACCAATTATTTTTTTGTTTATTGGAATACTCCCAGCGACAAAATGCTTAATTTTTTTCTAGTCTTAAGTTTTTTGACATTTCTTGTCTATGTTGGCGGCAAGTCGTTTTGCAACAATGGAAGTGACAAGATAAATGATATTTTGAAAATTTCTATCGTTAAAAAAGACGCGAGCAATTTTATGGCGCGTTTAGCATCCGGTATAAAATTTGGCGCAAGAAAAAGAAAATATCTAATTTTGTCCGCTATGCTTGGCGCTTGGGCGGTTCTTTCAAAAATATCGGCAATGTTTATACTGCCGTTTTATTTTTTCGCACTTGTTTTTTACGCCTGGCCGCTTGATAAACAAAAAATAAAATCAATAGTGAAAGATTATTTAGTTTGGCTTGCCGTTTTTATTCCCGTTTGTATCATTTTTCTTCCCTCAATAATTGCAAACCCAAGCGAGGTTTACGGATTGTTTTTTAATGATAGCGATAATAGCGTTCTTGAAAAAAATTATAGCGGAGAGGGATATTTTTCGGGATTGCAAGATTATTTTACATTGCTGGTCAATGTAACATTTATGTCTCCCGCCGTTTTTTATTTTCTGATTATTTTTTTGTTCTTGAAATTTAAAAAGAAATATAAATATTTATTCGGTTCTTTGCCCGGAAAACATTTAAAAGCGATAACCGCTTTCATCCTGCTTTTTATTTTGATGGTTACTTTAATAAGCAGCAATCACGATACGAGATTTATGTCTCCCGCTTTTATGCTCGTAAATATTTTTTCGGCAATTGGCGTTTACGCCGCCGCGGAGATATTAAGAAAAAAATTCAAATTTTCAAAAGTCATTTATCCCGCCGCGGCATTAGTTTTATTCTTAGCTCATCTTTTCACAATAATCTCCAGCGGATTTTTAATGGAAATGGTTATGAAAAAGGTTGTAGGAATTGAGTGAATCTTGTTGCCGGGTTGTCATTCTGAACTTGGTTCAGAATCTATTCTCTATTACATCAATTAAATCTACAAAACATCAAATGTTTTTTATAGATTGAAAACACAATAATTGTAATATAACCTATAGCGTTATAAAAATAAATTAAACCTATACTAGAGTTCCGGACTTTATTGAATTAAATATAAATTAAACCTAAAGCAACAAAGATTCTGAAACAAGTTCAGAATGACAGATTTACAGAATTTAAATATGTAAAAATTTGAATGTTATGAATTCTTTAAATATCATCCACAAAAACAAAGACATTTTATTTGTTTTTTTATTGACTTTTGTTTTATTTTCTTTTGTTCAATTTTCTACAACTAATTTAGCTGGCAATGACAGTCATTTATACATAAAACTTGCTGAGTTAACGAGAGACAATGGATTAATAAAAGAATTCCCATGGCTTAACGCGACAATAATGAAAGACAATTTCACCGGTTTGCATTTTCTATATTATATTTTATTGATTCCTTTTACATTTTTCGGAAATTTGGTTTTTGGCGCGAAAATCGCGTCGTTGTTTTTTTTGTCAGCTATGGCGGCGGTTTTTTACGGCGCATTAAAAAGCTTAAGATTAAAATATGACTTTTTTTGGTTTTTGTTTCTGCTGGCAAGTTCGGGATATTTTCTTTTTAGAATGAATTTGGCGCGGCCACTCAATTTTTCCGTGATTTTTCTACTTCTCATATTTTATGTTTTAATTCAAAGCCAAGCTGTTCAAAAATATTCCTCCTCTAACAAAGGAAGATTAGGATGGGTTTATAATCTGCCGCTTTTTATAATTTCATTTCTTTATGTCTGGGCGCATGGTTCATTTCCTCTTGCTATTTTTTTAACGCTAACTTTTGTTTTAGTAAATTATATATACAGCAAGAAAATATATTATAAAGCGGTTTTAGCTTCTTTGGGCGGAATAATTGCCGCCATTCTGATAAATCCGTTTTTTCCAAATAACATAAATTATTTTAGCGTCTATTATTTAAATTCAGCTCCTTATCAACTTACGGCGCAAATAATGGAATGGCAGCCGATAAGTATTTATCAAATTTTTTACGACGCGCCGATTCTTTTAATTTTTTTTATTGTTTTATCAATAATATATTGCGTAAAGTTTATCTTGGGAATAATAAATAATAAAAATAGAACTTCTTTACTCTTGCCTCGCTGCAGTCTCTCAACAGAAAACTGCAGCGAATCGCGCGCTTTCTCGTCGCAATTCTCTGTGGAGAGACTGCGACGGAGCGAAAGTAAAATTATAATTACTTTTTTATTTATAATTTCTTCAGTTTTTTTTATTGGAATGCTTTTACAGGGAAGATTTATTGATTATTGGGTTCCTTTCAGCATTATTTTTATCGCTTATTATTTTGAATCGTTATATTTTAAATCTTTTAAAAATGATAGTTTTGATGATCTAAAAAACAAACTGAAACTTCCCGATTTTTTCTCTTCTGAAAATATAAAGTTATATAGCGTTTCTATTCTGGCTGCGGTTATCGTGTTTTCAATTTGGTCCAAAGCCAATTTTGTTTTAGGCGAGTGCGGAACGGACGAATCAAATAAAGATATTCGCGAAGTGTCGCTCTGGTTGAAAGAAAATACGCCCGAAAAATCAATAGTGTTCAATGTCAACTGGGGCGATTTTTCAAAAATGTTTTTTTACAACGCGCATAATTACTATATCGCCGGATTGGACGCGAAATTTATTTATAATTTATCTCCTGAAAAGTATTGGCTTTACGCGCATTTAAGCGATGGCGCAGTATGTAATAAAAAAGAATGCAATAAAGGGAATAATAGCAGCTTATCAGTTTACGATGTATTAAAAAACGAATTTAACGCTGATTATATCTTCGTGCCTTTAAAGTATAACGATTTTGACTACTCAAATCTTATCAATATTTTAAATTCTGATCCGAGATTTGAAAAAGTGTATGAGAATGAAGGAGGGGGGGTTTGGGAGGTAAAATAGAAATTGAAATATTAAGATATTGGATATTATAAATTGAAACACTAATATCCAATATCTTAATATCTAATATCTAAATTTTATGCATATTAATAAAAAAATCAAAGATATTATCATAGTTTTTTTAATTATTCTTATAAGCGTTTTATTCCTGTCTTATTTCAAAATAAAACACCAAATGACTTTCCCAAATCTTGATGAGCTTTTGTGGATGTATCGTTCAAGATTTTTTATTGACAGCATATTTAATTTTAATTTTTCAAATTTAATCCAGTCATCCCAGCCAGGGATTATGGTAATGTGGGCAATTGGGCCCTTTATGAAAATCTTGAATTACGATTTTATGTCTATAAGCAATTTCATAGCAAATCTTAACAATTCCGGAATTCCGTATAATATAATAAATAGCAACGACTATCAAATATATTCAAATTATAAAGAGTTAAGTTTTTTGTTTAACATTCCAATATTCAGCGTTATTTTCTTGTTTATTTTTTCTTTATATTATTTATTAAAAAAACTCGACTTTAACAAATGGGCGATAATTTTTTCCTTGCTCTTAATAGTTACCACTCCGTACTATATTTATTTTACAACTCCTACCGATAAATTTATTGGAATTTTCTCTACTTTGAGTATTTTAAGTTTGCTGGTCTATGCGGACAATAAAGGCGAAAGAAAATTTTTATTTACCTCTGCGATTTTGTGTTCCTGGGCGGTACTGACGAAAATATCCACGCTGTTTTTGGTTCCGTTTAGTTTAGTTATTTTGGCGGTTTATAGTAAACATTATTGGCTCCATAGTCCTGCAGGGCTGTGGAGCCCGTTTGCGAAAATCTTGCAATTGGGCTCCACAATTCCACTGCGGCGGGAACTATGGAGCCAGCGAATTAACTTTGCTCTCAGATCCCTCAGTCGCTACCGCTCCTTCGGGATGACAAAAAAGAGAATGATTTCAAGTTTCAAAAACATAACCAAAGATTATTTTTACTGGCTTATCGCTTTTTTAACAACAAGCGTTATTTTTCTTCCGACTATAATTACAAATCCGCGTTCAATATTAAACTTTTTCACAAAAGAAAGCTCGGAGAGAATTATAGCGGCAAGTCCGGCAAATTATAACATATTTTTGAATTTTAAAATCGCGCTCACTTATTTATCCGATTCATTTATGTTGTCATTTAATCTTTTTGTAATGGTTATTTTTATCGCTTTTATTTGCTTGATTATTCAAAGAGTAAAGAGTAAAATGAAGGTAAATAAAAAAATCGCAATTCTTATAATTTATTGCTTATCCTTTTTTATATTCGTAACTTTATTCAGCAAGACATATTCGTTTCGATACATTGTTCCGTCTTTAATTGTTTTTCAAATAGTCGCGGGAATTGGCATTTATGAATTTTCCGGTATTATAGCTGAGAAAAATAAGACGATAAATAAAAATACAGTTTATTTATGGGCTGTTATTTTTATTTTGCTGTCTCAAGCGCTTTTAATATATTATTCTGAAATTAAGAAGATAGAGGAATTGCCGCATTTTGGGTAAATAACTGATATTTCCCCTTTGAAAAAGAGGGTTAGGGGGATTTCCGGGCAGGATTGACTAAAACAAGCTAAATTATTTTTTTAATATTTTCTGAATTTATCTCTTCTTGTAAAAATTAGATGAAAATCAGCAGACCCTATATAAACTTGGAACGGGGTGAGCGGATAAAGCGCTTATTTTAAAGTATTTCTCTTAAAAGCAAATTCTTGCGTTTACAGATTCCTCCACTCGCTCCTATTGTCGCTCGGTCGGAATGACAGCAAACGCGTAATTTCTAATTTTTAAATAAAACTGTGTTTGATGCGAGGTAGGCGAAAGATATTATTTTGATGATTTAATTACAACTAAGCGAAGAAATCCCCCTAGCCCCCTTTGATAAAGAGGGAACTTTCTTAATCAATTTTGCTTAATTCCAACTTTATGAACATCTCAATCTTCGGTACGGGTTATGTCGGTTTGGTTACGGGGGTTTGTTTTGCCGAGCTTGGAAATGATGTCGTCTGTTATGATATAGATAAAAATAAAATAGAGCAATTGAAAAGAAAAAAAGTTCCCTTTTTTGAACCAGAACTGGAAGAATTAATCATAAAAAATATAGATAAAAAAAGAATTTATTTTACAAATAATTTAGATGAAGCCGTAAAAGACAGAAAAGTCATATTTGTTTCTGTCGGCACTCCGCAAAAAAGAAACGGAGCGGTCAATCTTTCTTCTGTGAAAAATGTCGCAAATGATATCGGAAGAAAATTAAAAAGCTATACGATCATAGTTAATAAAAGCACTGTTCCGGTTGGAACCGGGACCGTAATTAAAAAAATAATAAGAAAAAATTACAACGGCGATTTTGATGTTGTTTCCAACCCCGAGTTTTTGAGAGAAGGCAGCGCGGTTTCCGATTTTATGAATCCGGAGAGAATTGTAATTGGAGCGAACTTTGCAAAGCCAAAAAAAATAATAAATAACCTCTATAATTTATTTGACTGTCCGATTGTTAACACAAGCATAGAGACGGCGGAAATGATTAAATATGCCAGCAACGCTTTTTTGGCGACAAAAATTTCGTTCATCAATGAAATAGCGAATGTCTGCGAGCGAGTCGGAGCTGACATTAAAGAAGTCGCTTACGCGATGGGACTGGATTCAAGAATCGGAGACAAGTTTTTAAACGCCGGAATCGGCTATGGCGGAAGTTGTTTTCCAAAAGATGTCAAAGCGCTTCACAACATCGCGCTTGATAATAATTATAATTTTAAACTTTTGAAATCAGTTATTAAAGTCAATAATGATCAGAGGTTGATAATAGTCAGTAAAACGGAAAATTTATTAAAGAATTTAAATAACAAAAAAATATGCGTTTGGGGGCTTGCTTTCAAGCCGAACACGGATGACACGAGAGAATCGGCGGCAATAGATATTATTAGGTCATTGCATAGAAAAAATGCTATTGTTAACACTTATGACCCAATAGCGGATTATAAAAAATTTGTTTTGAATAACAATTTCAGAAAGAAAATAAATTTTTATTTTGATAAATACGACGCTCTTGAAAATTGCGACGCGCTGATTATCGCAACCGAGTGGGACGAGTTCAAAAACGCGGATTTGAAGAAAGTTAAAAAATTATTAAAAAAACCGAATATTGTTGACGGAAGAAATATTTATAATCCGAATAAAATAAAAAAATTGGGATTTAGATATTTAAGCGTGGGGAGATGATAAGATTAGATGAGAAGAATATTCTCAAATTTGCCAAAGCGCGAAATGTTAGTTATATTGTAATTGATGAAAGATGGCTTGGAATAAGGGGTAATTATGAAGAAATGGCGAATTTGGATGGATATTCCAAAGAGGTGGAACTTTTTTATGAAGATGATTCGGTAAGATCGATTAGAGTGTTTAAAGTTTTGAACAATGAGTAAAATTCGGCTCATACGCAATTTGGCGGCATTTATTTTATTAAAGAAGTTTTCAAATGTATAGCTTCCCCCTTTAGAAAAGGAGGATTGAGGGGGATTTCCGCGTTGAGCTTGAGAAACAAAATAAATCCAGTGATTTTAAATAGAAGTGTATTTATCATAAGATAAGTGAAAAATATTGTTTTGATGATTTGATTATAGATAGATGAGAAAATCTCCCTATCCCTCTTTTATAAAAAAAGGGGGACTCGCACATCCTGATTTATTAAGACAGCTAAATTGCGTATGACCCATAATAATCAAGATCAAAAAGAAATATCAATAGTAATTCCGGCTTTGAATGAGGCGGAGAGTTTGCCTGTTTTATGCGGCGAAATATCTGAAGTAATGAAAAATGTTACGAATAATTATGAAATAATAATTGTAAATGACGGGAGCAGTGATGAAACAGAAAAAACCATAAATAATTTACATAACAATGATAAAGAGCATATAATGGGAATTTGTCTGAAAGTAAACTTTGGCAAAGCGACGGCGTTGAAAGTCGGATTTGGGCAAGCGTTGGGAAAAATTATTATTACGATGGATGCTGATTTGCAAGACGATCCGAAAGAAATTCCGCATTTTATTGCAAAAATAAATGAAGGATATGACCTTGTTTCGGGGTGGAAGCAAAATCGCAAAGATTCGTTTATAAAAAACAACAGTTCTAAATTCTATAATTTTATAACTTCGTTGTTTTCCAAAATAAAACTGCACGATTTTAATTGCGGATTTAAAGCGTATCGGAGCGAGATTGCGAAAGAGCTTGATTTGTACGGCCAGTTGCATAGATATATTCCCGTAATGATTGGCAATCAGGGATATAAAGTAACCGAAATTCCCGTTCATCACCGGAAAAGAAAATACGGCAAATCAAAATACGGACCGGTGAGATTCTTGAACGGATTTCTGGATTTGCTAACCGTAATAATTTTAACCAGATATTTCAAAAGGCCGGCCCATTTCTTTGGCGCTTTCGGATTTATAGCTTTGGGAACAGGATCTATTATCGGGCTGTATATCACTTTTCTAAAATTTTCCTCAGGAAGTATTCAAAACAGACTACCGTTGCTAATCGCTGGGATTTTATTAGTTATGGTTGGTGTCCAGCTTGTTTCTTTGGGGCTAATAGGAGAAATGTTTGTAAAGATTTCAGGGAAAGAAGATGACGGGTCCAAGATTAAGAGGATAATAGAGTAGAGTTTAGATTTTTCTGCCCAGTTTTAGCTGAGGGTTTGGTGGTTTTAGTTGCTCGTTATGCAAGAAAGCTAAAGCTTTCAAACCCTCAGCTAAAGCTGGGCAGAAATTATAAGTCCTAAAAAATTAAATGAAAATTTGTTATTTTGGAACCTATGAAAAAAATTATCCGTTGAACAGAATTATTATAAAAGGACTGAAGAAAAACGGCATAGAAGTAAAAGAATACCATGTTTCCTTGTGGGAAGAACATAAAAATAAACATGGTGATTTTTTAAAATTGTTTTCACTGATTAAATTATTAATAAATACAGTAATCGCTTATTTAAAATTGGGATTTAAGTTTTTAAAAGAATGCGGAAATATTAATACTATTATTGTTGGATATATTGGTCAGTTAGATATTTTTTGGTTAAGATTTTTAATTTTTCTTAGAAAGAAAAAACCGAAAATAATATTTATTCCGTTAGTATCGCTTTATGACACGGTGATTGTTGACAGGGGATTGTTCGGAAAGAAAAATATTTTTGCCAAATTATTGTTTTATCTTGATAAATATTCGTTCAAGATAGCGGACTTAGTAATTTTTGATACAAACGAGCATATTAAATATATTTGTGATTTATTTAGTTTAAATAAAAGTAAATTTAGAAGAGTTTGGGTCGGCGCGGACGAGGATGTTTTTTATCCAATCCCTCCTAACTCCCTCTTATCAGGGGGGGAGGTAAATTCCTTCCCTGATAAGAGCGGGATAGAAAAAAATTATTCCCCCTTTGATAAGGGGGGGTTAGGGGGGGTTGTTTTCACAATTTTATTTTTCGGAAAATATATTCCTCTCCATGGACTTGAATATATCATCAAAGCGGCTAAATTATTGGAAAGCGAAAAAGATATAAAATTCAAAATGATCGGCAACGGCCAGCTTTATGATAAAATAACTGGACTAAGCAAAAATTTAGAAATAAAAAACATTGAATTTATTGAGTGGATAGAGTATAATAAATTAGTCAATGAAATTAACAAAGCCGACGCAATTCTGGGCATTTTCGGCGGCACGGAGAAATCATTAAGAGTTATTCCAAATAAAGTTTTTCAGGCAATTGCTTGCGGTAAACCCGTTATAACTGGTGATTCTCCGGCAATAAGAGAATTATTTATAGATAGGAAAAATATTTTACTTTGTGAGAATAAAAATGCGGAATCTTTGAAAAAGGCGATTTTGGAATTAAGGAATAACGGTGAATTAAGAAATGAAATAGCGGAAGGCGGTTATGGAGTTTTTAAAAGTAAATTAACTTGCGGGGGGATAGGGAAAGAAGTTAAAGATTTAATTTTAAAAAATGAAACAACCTAAAATAGCGGTCATCATAATTAATTGGAACGGCAAGCATTTATTGGAAGAATGTTTAAGTTCTGTTGAAAATCAAAACTATGATAATTTTAAAATTATCTTTATTGATAACGGTTCTAAAGATAAATCGGTAAAATTTGTCGGAGAAAAATTTCCAGATGTAAAAATCATAAGTTTAGACAAAAATACCGGTTTTGCAAAAGCGAATAATATCGGAATGCATAAAGCGTTTGAAGATTCAGAAGTAGAATATGTCGCTATTTTAAATAATGACGCAATGGTGGAAAAAAATTGGCTGTCTGAAATGATGAAAATAATAACGCAAGATGAAAAAATTGGTTCAGTGGCGCCTAAAATAAAAAAGTATTACAAAAGAAATATTATTGATAGCATAGGCAATGCGATTCATCTTGACGGAGGAGGAGTCAGTAATCATATAAATGAAATTGATGATGGACAATTTGACAATATTACTGAGATATTTGGTCCGAGCGGTTGCGCCGCTTTGTATTCAAAGAAGATGTTAAAAGATATAGAAATTAAAGGTGATTTTTTTGACAACGATTTTTTCGCTTATTTTGAAGATATAGATCTAAACTGGCGGGCAAGATTAAGAGGATGGAAAAGCTTTTTTGCTCCAAACGCTGTTGTTTATCACAAGCATTCAGAAACAACAGGGTTGTATTCTCCTTTTAAAGCGTTTTATACGCATAGAAACAGATACTTTGTGATTATAAAAAATTATCCTTTATTTTTATGGTTAAAAGCGATTTTTGCTTTGTTCTCCCGTTATTTCTATTCAATTTCCGGAGTTGTAAAAGACAAAGGTCCAAGCGCAAGATTGATAGAAAAAATAAGTTTTTTTGATGTAGCTAAAATTCTTATTAAGGGATGGTGTGATATTGTTAGGTATTTTCCTTTAATGTTGAAAAAAAGAAAAATTATTCAGAAATATAAAAAAAGTTCTTCCGGAGATGTTAAAGATTGGTTTGATAAATATAAAGCTAATTTAAAAGAAGTTGTATATAGCGAGCATGTCAAGTAGAATTAAAAATAAACTATAAAATAAATATGAAGCATGTTCCTAGATTTATAAATAAAGCATTTAGATTCTTTCCTAATAATTCGTTTATTAATAAAATTAGATGTTTTTATTATAATTTTTTTAAAAAGCCCGATTTTAAAATATCATTTGAAAGTAATTATTTTAAAGTTATTTTTGAAAATAGTTTGGTTCTGAAGTTTTATGATAATCCTTTTTATGACCTGCTATATCCTTTGAATGGTTACTTAAAAAACTATGACATAAAAAAGGGAGATAATATAATTGATGCTGGTACGTATATTGGAACTTTTACAATTTATTCTGCAAAGTTAACAGGAGAAAATGGTAAAGTTATTGCGTTTGAGCCAGATAAATCTAATTATAATAAATTATTGAAAAATATAGAGCTGAATAAGGTTAATAATATAATTACGATAAACAAAGGACTTTGGAATAAAAATGAAGTTATAGAATTTGATTATAGAGAAGACGAAGGATCTATGATAGCTGAATGTATAAATGGGAAAATTAAAGGTAAAATTGTTAATTGTGAATTTGTAAGACTTGATGATGAGCTTAAAAAAATTGGAATAAATAAAGTTGATTTTATAAAAATGGATATTGAAGGAGCGGAAATAGAAGCGATAGAAGGATGTAGAGAGATGTTAAAGAATAACAATATTAATTTGGCGATTGCTTCATATCATATAAGGAATAATGAAGAGACATGTAAAGAATTGGAGAATACTTTTAATAGAATTGGATATAGAAGTAAAACTGAATTTTCTCAACATCTTACAACTTATGCCTGCAAATAATTCCCAATAATTGTTTTTGCATAAAACCAATAATTCCAAGAATTAATAACATTTTGTTCAAATATGCCAGTAGATCAAAAATCATTTTTGTCACAATGTTTAATAAAAGCTGTTACAAAAGATGGCAAGACCTTTATTGAAAAAACAGTTTATGAAGATGTGGCTATGTGGTGGTTTGTGGATAGTGACTTTTATGTATTTATAGATTTATTGATTCAGTCGGCTGGACAAATTGAAAGTTGTAACTTTTCTTTTCAGAAAAAGAATGCAAAAAAATATTCTACTGGCACAAGGAAAAATTTTGTTTATAAAAGCGTTTTTGCTTATGACATTTTTCATTTTTTCTCATCTTTATTATCTCGATTTATTATAAATTTCTACGGCAAGCATGTTTTTAGTGATAGAAACAAAATATTGTTGACTGACGAGAATATTGAATGGCGTAAAATGAAAAATCTTTATACGAATAAAATAAAAAAAACTGACTTATTCTTTGATTCTATTTTATCTTTATTAGTTAAAAATGGGAAAAATGAAATTGTAGGTATATATCCATTATGTTATCCTGTTTCTGGAATTAGGGTGGCTATAGACAAAAGAATAAATCAAAAAGAACTAATTCATAAACCTCTTAATGCATATTGGAATTTAGATACTAGAAAAAAAACTAGAAAAGCAAAAGATCATTTTTTGAAAGTCTGGGACGATTTAAAGAGTGACGAAGTTTTTAAAAATTCTCTAGTATGTAATAAGGTGAGTTTGTTTGAATTGTTTGAAGAAGAACTTTCTTATTATTTTACAGTTGTTTTTTATAGAATGGTTGGTTATTTGGAAATGATTAAAAAAATGTTAGAAAAGGAAAAACCGGATCTAATTTTAATTAAAGAAGAATATGGACAATTTGAAAGAGCTTTGATTGTGGAGGGGAAAAAGAGGGGAATTCCAACTATTGGAATTCAACATGGAATCCCCTATCCTGATATTGGATATGGGATTAGAGGTGGAAGATTAAGTTATTTAAACAAAAAAGCGGTGTCAATAGATTATCCTCCTATTCCTGATAAAACTGCAGTTTATGGTCCTTCGCAAAAAAAGTTTTTAGTCGATGTAAATTTTTATCCTGAGAGCAGCATTTTTGTTACTGGGCAACCAAGATATGATATTTTATGTCATGCAAGTCGTCTTTATTCGCGAGAAAAAATATTTGATAAATATAAAATAGATTCTAATAAAAAGATTATATTATGGTTGACACAATGTCACGCTTTAACTGACAGTGAAAATTATTATAATTTCAATAGTGTATTCGAGATCATTCATAGTCTCAAAGATGTAAATCTTATTATCAAACAGCATCCCAACGAACCGCAGAAATACTCAAAAATGTTAAAGAAAATTGTTATTAATTATAATATAAATATAACGATAGCTCCCAAGGATTCAGATACATACGAACTATTGTTTGTTTGTGATCTGGCTATAACTAAAAACTCAACTGTGGCAGTTGAAGCTGTAATTTTGAATAAGCCCCTCATCCTTATTAATTTTGGAAAGGAGATTGACAATAATAATTATGTTAACGAAGGAATTGCTATTGGGGTTTATAAAAAAGAAGATTTTTTACCAGCTGTAGAAAAATTATTAAAAGGTGATGCGGAGTTAAATAAAAACAGGCAAAAATTTATTGAAAAATTTCTATTTAAAAATGATGGAAAATCAACTGAAAGAGTGGTGGATCTTATTTATAAAACCATAAAGGAGAATAAATAAAATATTTATAAAATAATATTAAAAAATGAGTCTAAACAACAAAACAATCTTAATTACAGGCGGGGTAGGTTCTTTCGGAACAAAATTTATCGAAATTGTTCTAAAAAAACATAATCCCAAAAGTATAAGAATTTATGATAACAATGAACTTGCGGAAGTAGAAGCTGAAAGAAAATTTAATAACGATCCACGCCTCAGGTTTTTTATAGGCGATGTTAGGGATAAAGATAGACTTTATAGAGCGATGAACGATGTTGATATTGTCGTTCATGCCGCCGCTTTAAAACATGTTCCAATATGTGAATATAATCCAATAGAAGCGGTTAAAACTAACATTAATGGAACAATAAATGTTATTGATGCTGCTATTGAAAATGGTGCTGAAAAAGTCATTGGAATTAGCACGGATAAGGCAGTTCATCCCGTTAATTTGTACGGAGCTACGAAAATGGTTGCTGAAAAACTTTTAATTCAAGGGAATAATTATGTTGGTGATAAAAATATAACTAAATTTAGTTGTACAAGATACGGGAATGTTGTTGGAAGCAGTGGAAGCGTTATACCTTTATTCAATAGGCAGAAGCAGAACGGTGAAATAACGATTACCGATAAAAAAATGACTAGGTTTTGGGTTACCTTAGAGCAAGGAGTTAATTTTGTTATTGATTGTATTGAGAAAATGAAAGGAGGAGAAATTTTTGTGCCTAAAATTCCCAGTATGAGAATAATGGATTTAGCCGAAGCTATTGCTCCTAACGCTAAAATAAAAATTATTGGTATTCGTCCTGGTGAAAAGATAAATGAAGTATTGATAACCGCTGAAGAAACTAGTCATTCCGTAGAATACAACAAGTATTTTGTTATTAATCCAGAGAGTTCTTTTTTTAAAAAAAACTGTTATAAAAAAGGCAAACCTCTTCCTACTGGATTTTCTTATGTTAGTAATATTAATGATCGATGGTTATCTAAAAAAGATTTAGAAAAAATTATAGAAGATTATGAAGAGTGATTTCATACCCTATGGCAGGCAATATATAGATAATAAAGATATCGACGAGATAGTTAAGATATTAAAAAGTGGCTGGCTGGTACAGGGTCCAAAAATTGAAGAATTTGAAAAAGCAGTAGCGAAATATTGTAATGCAAAATATGCGGTAGCTGTATCTTCTGGAACAGCCGCATTACACGCGGCTTATTTTGCCGCTAAGATAGGATTTGGCGATGAAGTGATAATTTCGTCGCTGAATTTTGCGGCCGCTTCTAATATCATAGCTATTTTAGGAGGAAGACCAGTCTTTGTTGACATTCAAAAAGATACTTTGAATATGGAGTTTAAAAATTTAGAAAAAAAAATTACGAAAAAAACAAAAGCTATTGTTCCAGTTGATTTTGCGGGTCATCCTTGCGATTTAGATGAGATTATGAGAATTGCAAAGAAATATAATCTATTAGTGATAGAAGATGCTGCGCATTCTCTCGGGTCTGAATATAGAGGATGCAGAATAGGAAGCATAGCCGACATGACGATCTTTAGTTTTCATCCTGTAAAATTAATTACAACTGGTGAAGGCGGTATGATTTTGACTAATAATAAGAAGTTCTATGAGAAATTGAAGAAATTTAGGCATCATAGCATAGTAAAAAAACCAAAAAAAGGCGGTTGGTATTATGAAATTGAAGAGCCAGGTTTAAATATGAGAATTACTGATTTCCAGTGCGCTTTAGGGTTAAGCCAGTTTAATAAAATGAAAGAATTCATTAAAAGAAGAAAGGATATTGTGGCGGAGTATAACGACACTTTTAAAAATATTAATGGAATCATTATTCCATCTGAGAGAGAATATATTAAATCATCTTATCATTTATACATTATTCAACTTGATTTTAATATTATAAAGACAAGCCGAAAAAAAATCTTTGAAGAATTACAGAAAAGAAACATAGGTGTGCAGGTTCATTATATCCCTCTTCATCTTCAGCCGTTTTATAGAAAAAAGTTTGGTTATAGAAAAGGAGATTTTCCTGTGGTAGAAAACTATTATAAAAGGGCAATCACTTTACCTCTCTTTCCCAAAATGACTGGTACCCAAACTAGAAGAGTAATTAAAACTGTGAAAGAAGTAATTAGTGGTTATATGTAAGATGAAAGTATTAATAGTAATTAATGTTTGTTTAAGACCAAATAGTAATGAGAAAAAATATTAAGATAGCACATTGTAAAAAGTGTTTAATGCCGAATACGAGACCAGGGTCTATTTTTAATGAACAATCAATATGTCAAGCTTGCCGTAATTATGAAAAGAGAAAGATGGTTAATTGGCAAAAGAGAAAAAAGGAGTTAGAGAAAATATGTAAAAAATATAAAAGAAATGATGGCTATTATGATTGTATTATTCCGGTAAGTGGAGGAAAAGACAGTTATCGCCTTGTTTATATAATGAAAGAAGAAATGAATATGAATCCTCTTTTAATAACTATAGGAGATCCTTTTACTAAAACTGAAGCGGGAATTAAAAATTATAGAAATTTGAGGGAGATATTTAATTGTGATCATATTTTATTTGATTTAAGTGTTGATCTTTTTAGACGCGTTACAAAAATTTCTTTTGAAGAAAATTGCGACCCTTTGAGGTTTGTGGAAACGGCTATATACACAGTTCCTTTAAAAATGGCTATAAAACTAGGGATTCCATTTGTTGTATTTGGTGAAAATTCAGCGTACGAATATGGCAGTACAGATAAAGATAATTATTCCGCGAATGAAACTGTTTTAAAAATGTTCAAAGCAATTGATATAGATTTCTGGTTAAAAAGAGGCATATTAGTAAAAGAAGTAAATACTATTACTCCTCCCTTAAAAGAAGATTTAGATAAAGTAAATCCGGAAATAATTTTTATGAGTTATTTTGTTCCGTGGAGTAGTTTAGATAATTTAGAGATTGCAAAGAAATATGGTTTTAGAGATCTGTCTCATGAGTGGATAAGAGAGGGGTGTATTGAAAATTTTGAACAAATAGATTCTGTGGCATATATGGTTCACTTATGGTTAAAATATCCAAAATTTGGATTTCAGAGAACATCTGATATTGCAAGCAGGCGCGTTAGAGAAGGAATTCTTACTTTAAATGAAGCAAAGAAACTTATTAAGAAAAATGATTATAAACTGGATCAAAGGGCGTTAGATGATTTCACAAATTTTTTAGGATATACTTCAAAACAATTTTGGGATGTGGTTGAAAAATTTTGGAATCGTGATTTGTTTGAAAAAGTCAATGGCACTTGGCAAGCTAAATTTGATTATGGTGATTAGCATTTTAAATTTTTGCTTTTAGTTTATTGCAAAAAGATAAAACCAGTTATTTTTGTTATTATGAAAAAAATTACAATCACTACACCAAAAGGCAAACGAAGTATTGGTTTAAATCAGCCAGTGTTTATTGTCGCTGAGTTATCAGCAAATCATAATCAGGATTTTAACAATGCTTTAAAACTGATTGATGTCGCAGCGAAAGCTGGAGTTGACGCTGTTAAATTGCAAACATATACGGCGAATACTATAACCATAGATTCAAACAAGGAATATTTTCAGATTAAAGTAAACAATGCTTGGGCTGGACAAACTCTTTATAGCTTGTATAAAAAATCTTATACGCCGTGGGATTGGCATTTAAAATTGAAAGAATATGCAGAGAAAAAAGGACTGGTGTTTTTTTCTGCTCCTTTTGATAACACTGCAGTTGATTTTTTGGAAAAAATGGAAGTTTCCTTGTATAAAATTGCTTCTTTTGAGGTTGTAGATATACCGCTGCTTCAAAAGATCGGACAAACAAGAAAGCCAGTTATTATGTCGCGCGGCATGGCTTCTGTTGAAGAAATAGAATTAGCAATTAAAACCTTGAGAGATACTGGATGTTCAGATTTAATCATTTTACATTGTGTCAGTTCGTATCCAGCCAAGCCAGAAGAAATGAATTTGGCAACTATTCTTGATATTGTTAAAAAGTTTAATGTGCCAGCAGGTCTTTCTGATCATACTTTAGGTATTACAGCAGCAGTCACTTCTGTAGGTCTAAACGCTTGTGTTATTGAGAAACACTTGACTCTGTCAAGAAAAGACGGTGGTCCTGATGTCGGATTTTCATTGGAACCCAGTGAATTTAAGCAATTAGTAAAAATTGTCAGAGAAGCAGAAGAAGCTATAGGCAAACCAAGTTATGGGGCAGGAATTGGAGAATCAGAAAATATTGTTTTTAGAAAATCACTTTTTGTTGTGAAAGATATAAAAAAAGGAGAAAAGTTTACAGAGAAAAATGTAAGATCAATTCGCCCTGGACATGGTCTTCCGCCAAAATATTTTAATAGCATAATTGGCAAAGTTGCTACAGATAGTATAAAAAGAGGAACTCCATTATCTTGGAAACTGATTATTAGATAATAAATTTATAAATCGTTAAATTGAAATTTATGGGCAAAGAAAATATACAAGAGAAGAAATGGGGAGGAAAATTCGGTAAAGTTTATATCTCAAGAAATCCCATGGGCACAAAAGAAATGAATAAATTATATATGCAAAATTATGGCATTAACAGGACAAAATTAAATGAAGATTTTCTAGGGAAAATAAGCAAATCATCAAAAATTTTAGAAGTAGGATGTAATATCGGAACTCAATTGTTATTTCTTCAAAAAATGGGTTTTAAAAATCTTTATGGCATAGAAACAAATAAGGAAGCAATAGAGATTTCTAAATCTATTACAAAAGATATAAATATTATTCAAGGATCAGCTTTAGATATTCCATTTAAGAATAAGTATTTTGATTTAGTATTTACCTCTGGAGTACTTATTCACATATCTCCTATTGATATTAAAAAAGTGATTCAGGAAATATATAGATGTTCAAAAAAATATATTTGGGGATTTGAATATTATGCAGAAAAATATACAGAAATAGTTTATAGAGGAAATAAAAATATGCTTTGGAAGGCAGATTTTCCAAGATTATATCTTAAAATATTTAATAATTTAAAGATTGAAAAGGAAAAAAAAATCAAATATTTAGATAGCGATAATTATGATAAAATGTTTCTTTTAAAAAAATGAAAGAAATTAATTCCAAAAAAATAGCAGTTATTGTTCAAGCAAGAATTACATCTACAAGGCTGCCAGGTAAAGTTCTGATGAAGATAAAAAAGAAACAGATGCTATGGCATGTTATCAATAGATTAAAATTTTCAAAAAAAATTAACGAGATAATTCTTGCAATTTCTAACAGAAAAGATGACGATATTCTTGAAGAATTCGCAAAAAAAAATAATATAAAATATTTCAGAGGAAGCAGAGACAATGTTCTTTTACGATATTATGGTGCTGCTAAAAAATTTCAACCTGATATAATTGTTAGAATAACTTCAGATTGTCCATTGATTGATCCAGGTATAATTGATCTAGTTATAAAAAGGCATATCAAAACAAAAGCAGATTATACATCAAATGTTTTTAAAAGGACTTTTCCGAGAGGGTTGGATGTTGAAGTTTTTAATTTTGAAGTTTTAGAAAAAATATGTAAAAAAACAAGTAAAAAATATGAAAAAGAACATGTTACTCCTTATATATACGAACATCCAAAAGTTTTTAAATTACAGAACTTGGAAGCAAAAAGTATATTCAGAAGACCTGACCTCAGATTAACCGTTGATACGAAAGAAGATATGAAGTTAATTAAAAAGATATATAATTATCTTTACAAGGATCATATGCAAATATTTTATATAGATGAAGTGATAGAATTATTTAACAAAAAACCAGAATTATCTAAAATAAATTTTAGTATTGAACAAAAAAAATTAAAATAATAATTTATGAAATCTTCATTACATATATCATTAAAAAAAGCGGACTTTTCCGACATAGAATTTTTTTGGTATTTAAGAAATCGGCTGTATGTTTACAAGTACTCTCGTCAAAAAAAGCTTGTTAAATGGGAGGAACATATAGATTGGATTATGCCTGTTATATTAGGATTGAGCAAAAGAGATCTTTTCGTAATCAAAAAGGCAACAGTTTCTGTCGGACAGATTAGATTTGATTACAAAAACAACATTGAAGCTGAAATTAGCATTTCCATATTGAAAGAGTTTCAAGGACAGGGAATTGCATCTATGTCTTTAGATAAAGCAATCAAAAAAATCAAGAAAGAAAGAAAAATAAAAAAAATAACAGCTGAGATTAATAAAAACAATGCTTCTTCTATCAAATTATTTAGTAAATTAGGTTTTGAATTTGAAAACGAAAGAAAAGATTGGTTAAAATATTCTATCAAGCTGTGAATTATTAAAAATAACTTTGTAAAATGAAAAATATAAAATTAGGACTAAAGCTTTGGTCAAATAATTATAATTTAGTTAAAAAAGCAAAAAAGTTAATAGAAAAAAATATTTTTCATTATATTGAATTAAAAGTTATTCCCAATACTGAAATTAGTTATTTTCAGGAAACAAAAGTTCCTTACATAATTCATGTGTCTTCGGAAATAAATATTGCTGATAAAAAAAAAGAAAAAGACAATCTTGAGATGACAAATATATGTCTAGAGTGGAAAAATAAACTAAACGCCGAATATTTGATTTTTCATCCCGATTTTGGTTTAATGGAATCGGCGATAAAATTTTTAGATAAAGTTGATAAAGTTGATAAAAATAATATTTTAATTGAAAATATGACTAAGGTTGGGTTAAATAATAAAAAAATGATCGGTTATAATTCAGAGCAAATGAAAAAGATAATTGGTAACAGGTTTGGTTTTTGTTTAGATTTTAATCATGCTGTTAAGGCGGCATTGAGTTTAAGCAAAGATTACAAAAGCTATATTAGAAATTTACTAAAATTAAATCCAAAAGTGTGTCATATTTCAGATGGAACATTAAAAAACGAGAAAGATGAGCATTTAAGTTTATTAAATGGAGAATATGATTTAAGTTTTTTTGCTGATTGTATTAGAAAAAGCAATATTGATTATGTAACAATGGAAACACCAAAAATTAATTTAAATTCTCTTGAAGAAGATGTTAACAATTTAAATAAATTTAAATCTCTTTTAGCGTCTAAAAAATAATTTAAAATATAAATGAAAAAAGCTTTTTTAAAACTTAGTAAAAATAGTTTTTTTTATTTAGTCGCCAATTTTATCTCTGTTTTTTTAGGTTTGATTCTTCTTCCTCTTTATACCTCTTTTTTAACGCCCGATGAGTACGGCATTATTGTTATAACTGTTTCAGTTACTACTTTTTTTTCTGCTTTTTATGTACTAGGTTTAACAGAATCTTTTAGAAGGTTTTATTTTGATTATCAAGAGGAAACAGATAAAAAGGAACTTAAAAAATTCATTTCTACAATAATTTTATTTGTTTTTATCTATGGGCTTATTTTTACATTTTTTATTGTTTATTGTAAAGATATAGTTGAGAACTATGTTAAAGATATTACCTTTTTCCCTTATATTATAATAGCAATACTTTCTGCTTATTTTATGGTTTTTTTTCAAATTAGGCTGGCTATGTGTCAAGTTGAACAAAAAGCTAAAAGTTATACTTTTTTATTTGTTTCTTTAATTTTTCTTCAAAATTTTTTAATAATTTACTCTGTTGTTTTTCAAAATCAAGGAGCTTTAGGATATGTTTCGGCGATATTAATTAGTAATATCATTTTTGCCGGAGTATCTTTCTGGACGCTTAAAAGTTTTCTTATTCCTACTATTGACATTGCGCAACTTAAAATTTCATTGCGATACGGATTGCCCTTAGTTCCTTGTTTGTTTGCCAGCTGGATGCTTATTTCGGCTGACAAGCTTATTTTAAATAATCTTGTAAGCACTTATGAAGTAGGCCTTTATTCTATAGGACACAAGATTGGCATAGGTATGAATTTGTTAGTTGCTTCTATAAATCTTGCATGGCTTCCTTATTTTTTCATGACAATGAAAGGCAAAAACGATTCCGCAAAAAAAGAAGCAGCTAGACTTGTAACATATTGGGTGATTGTTATGTGTGTTGTTTTTTTGTTATTTTCAATCTTTTCAAAAGAGGTTATAAGTATTTTTGCTTCTCCACAATATTATTTAGCTTATAAAGTTATTCCTCTTATAGCTCTGGCGTATTTATTCGGAGGTTTTTGCTCTATTGCTATGGGTCCATTATTGTGGAAAGGCAAAACATTTATCATTTCAGTGGCTACCGTAACAAGCGGAATATTAAGTGTAGTTTTGAATTTTCTTTTAATACCCAAATTTCAGATGACGGGAGCAGCCTTGACCATGGTTTTGTCTTTTGTATATTATTTTTCTTTCACTTTTTATTTTTCATTAAAAATTTTACCATTGTCTTATGAATACTATCGTCTTTTTAAAATATTTACTGTTACTGCTCTATGTTATTTAATCACTTTCTTTTTTTTGGAAACGAATAATTTTTGGCTTTCCGTTCTTTTGAAATTATATATAATAATTATGTTTCCGATATTTTTATATCTCCTGAGCTTTTGGAGGGAAGAAGAAAAAAATGTAATTAGGAACATTTTAAGATATAGAAAGAGATATATGGCAAATATTTTTTCTTAAAATAGTAAACTCAAACAACAAAAAAAGAAAGGCGAATGTTCGCCTTACCCAACTTTCCAAATTATCGGGTTATATCGCAAGCAGATTTGTTGTTTGCTTTTTTGAATTGTCAGTAAAATCTTTTTATTTCCCGCTCAAGCGCGGCGGGGAAATCCCTAATCATAACCCAATGGCTTTTAGGCAAAAATTGCTTTAATTCCCGGTTAAAACAAATTTTTGATTGCTTAAGCATTTTTAAAGCATCCGGTAAAACATTTTCTTCAAACCCCTCCTAGCCTCCTCCCCTTATCTAAGGGGAGGGATATTTGGAGAAAATCAGCAGACTCTATTTATAAAATTTCAACAAAAGATTGTTTAACTTCTGATAATTTATTTTTCTCAAATATTTTTTTAATTTAATTTTATTTAACAATTCCAGATTCATTTCTTCAGCATCAAATTTAGCGTAGCCGTTAAGCGATAAGTAAGCCAAGTCCAAAAACGCTTTTTCCGGTTCGGCTAATAAATAATTATTTTCCATAATAAAACCCCAAAACAATTTTGGCTGGAGGTGGTGGTAAATAATAATATTTTGGGGAGTTGTAATTTCTCTGCTTCTTTTAGCGGTGGCCAAAGTTAAATTTATCGGTTTTTGGCTCAAGATATTATATCTTGCCAAAGCCCATTCAAAAGACAAATAACTGGGAGAATGCATTTCTACGGCAAAACCTTCCCAATTGATTTTGGAAATGTCAGCAGTGTAAATTCCTTTGGATAATTTAACTATTTCTTTATTTTTTATCATTCTACTGACTGCCACTTTTAAACTTTCATCGCTGAGATCAGATATTTTTTTTAAGTCGGTAAAAGAAAAATAACTCTTAGGAATACTTTTAATTTTTTGGATTAATTTTGTCATATAATTGCTTAATAATGGGATAATATTTTTTAGGCAAAAATACTTGCAGTTCATTTTTAAATTCCGTTTCAGAATATCTTGGCATTTTAGCGGGAGTAACAAAGTTTTCTCTTAAAGATTGAGAGATATACCATAGATCAAAAATGTCTCGCGCTTTTTTTCTTGACGCTAAAGCATTTTCTTTCAGTTTTTTTAGCTCATTAAGAGTCGGCGTCAATAATAACGGTTCCGCAACGCTTAATGGACTTTTGATTAACGATAGCTCAGTTTCTAACTCCGCTTTTTTAGCCGGATTGTGAAGTTCTATTTTCAAAGAAAAGCCGTGTTTTAATTTTTCGTCTTTGATTGAAATTAAAGCAAACATTGTATTCCTTTTATTTTTTATATCTTTCAACTGCCAGCGCGAATTTTTTTTTATCGTTTCTTGAATAAATTTTTCAAACTCCAAAAAATTTATCGACCTAATATGAATTAAATCAATATCTTCCGAGAAACGAGGGGAATTGTAAACCAAACGCAAAGCGGTTCCGCCGTAAAAAACCAATTTAGCGCTTAATTTATCTTTGGCTAATTCGTCAAGAAATATCATTTCCGCTTCCTCGCGCAAAATTTGGTCAGAAGAGATATTTAGTTGTTTTTTAAAATCGTTTAATTGTTGTAAATTCATTTTTTTATAGATGTATTAAGGTTAACAATTTTGTTAACTATATTGTATCAATAAAATTTAGGATTGTCAATTTTTTCTTGATTCCAATCTTGCCCCATAAAACAAAACCCGACTTTCCAAATTATCGGGTTATATCGCAAGCAGATTTGTTACTTTTTTGTTTCTACAAAATCATTGATTATTTTCAGATACATCTTAAAATCAGAAATATTTTTTCTAAATTTTTTAATAAATAAATCTTTATCCAGCTCTTCATAACGATGGACAATTCTGTTTCTCATTCCGACTACCGGCGCTATTTTTTGCGCGAATTCCAAAGGCAGAATTTTGTTTTCTCCCAGAATATAAAAAGTGCTTTGAAAATCTTCCGGAGTTTTTAAATCCAATTCTTTAATGAAATGCTGATTAATGTCAGTCATTTCGTCAACTATCAGCTGGAGCAGTCTTTCGGCGGTATGAAACTTGGTAAAATCCTTTTTGATTTCTTGGTCTGAAAATTTAAATATACCTTCTATTTCCGCTAAATAGTCAAGAACGCGATCCAGTTTTTGTTTAACAAATGTCTTTTCAAAAGTCATAAATTTTTAATTAGCTTATTAATTCTTTTGGTTCTTTCTTGGTATAATGGTTTGGTTTCAACATACTTTTTGAAAGCGTAAGATCTAAGATAATAAAAAAGAAGGGGATTGTCGGCATATAAAATTTGGCAGTTTTGGAAAATAGAATAAAACAAAAACGGAGAAGCTTTTTTCAAATTTGCCAAATCAATCTTTTCACTTCTAAAAATTGGCATCAAATCACAGATTAGTTTTGCTTCTTCCATTAAATCTAAATCCTTTTTAGGCAAATAAGCAACATCAAAGTCGCTTTCTTTGTGGAGAAATTTTTTATTGCCTGCTCTTGAGCCGAATAGCAAGAGCAGTTTCAGATTATATTTTTCCGCGATTTCTCGCAACTTTTTTACATTTTTAATGTTTTTCATACTTAAAGCGTATCAAATTGCAAATAAAAAGTCAATTTCAGTTAATCGAAAAAAAGAGAGGCGTTCGCCTCTCTTTTTAAATAAAGCTGTGGTATTTTATGCTAAGATAACAGTAGAAACAACAATAACCATTGCGTAGGCGAGACCGCAAATTACGATGCCGATAATTCCGTAAGAAATAGTTTTCTTTGCTGCAGCAACATTATCTTCATTTCCTCCGGCTGTAAGATATTGAACACCACCATAGATAATCACCAATGTGGCGACAATAGCGATAAATCCCAGAATCCAGTTTGTAACATTCATAATCGCTTGCCTGATATCGGTCGGAACGCCGGATGGCTTGCATTTTGATCCCCAAGGAGAAATAGTAGCTGCTATCGCACTTGTGCTGTAAACCAAAGCGTAAGACGCTACAGAAGAAGCCATAAGAGCTTTCATTAATTTTCTCATCTTTTTCACCTCCTTTCAAGTGTTATTGATTTATTCGCAGAGTTATGGAATTTTAATATTTCTCTTTCCCTGATAAGGGGAGGATGGGAGGGGTTAGAAGAAAAAACATAGAATTGCAATTTTAAAATAGAGAATTGAAGTATCTTCTAACTTTCTTTATTTATTCCTCCCTTTTTAGGGGAAATTGGGAGGGGTAACATTTTGCCTATTTTCAAACCCCCCCCAACCCCCCCCCTTGTCAGGGGGGGGATATAACATATAAGATTTATTTTACACAAAGATAGTTCCGACAATTATGTTTATGATTGCGTAAGCCAAGCCGGCGATAACCAGTCCCGTAAGAGCGTACTGAATTGTTTTCTTTCCGCTTCTTGCCTGATCTTCATTGCCGGCAGAGGTTAGGTATTGAATGCCCCCCCAGACAACCGCTAAGACCGCGATCATTATCACAAAGCCAAGAATCCAATTCGTCGCGTTGATAACGGCTTGATCAAAACTGGTTGGAACATTTTCTGGTTGCGATGGACTTTGAAACCCGCCGCTGCACATACTAGAGTCAATTGTGCAATCAGTGTTGCATCCTAAATTATTGCTATTAGTAGCTGGATCAGTATCTCCAAGATCAGAGCAATGTGATATAGGATTGCCATCAGGACCATTCATAAAATTAGCTCCATCGCATGTTTCTCCAGAATCAATATTTCCATCGCCGCAAGCGGCTTGAACGCTTATGGCAGTAAAAGCAAAAAATGCAATTGCCAAAAGAACGCTTATTAAAACAGAAACGGAAAAATCGTTTTTTAACTTCATTTTTTTTGTAGTTGTCATATTTGTGATTTAAAAAATAAATATAGACATCACATTTAGAAATCGCGCTAAATGTTTATAATCCTAAAACCGTTTAAGCAAGTCCCTCTCCCTTGGGAGAGAGCTTGTCCTGAATTTAGTTCAGGAACAGGTGAGGGGCGAAATGGGTTAGACGTTAATCCCATAATTAAACGGTTTAAAACAGGATTTACGGTTATCGCTTTTTCTCCCTCATCTGTCTTCTCCCAATGGGAGAAGGACGCTTTAAGTGAATTTTAATATAAGGTAATGTTTTGCGCGGTTTCTAAATGCGATGTTTATACATAGAGAAAAAGCAGCAGACCTTATGCAAATATCGTGTTAACAATTACATTCACAATCGCGTAAGCAATGCCGGCGACGACTAATCCAATCAAAGCGTATTTCAATGTTTGTTTCCCGGTTCTCGCTTGATCCTCATTTCCAGCGGAGGTTAAATATTGAATGCCTCCCCAGACAAAAGCGAGCACCGCGATCATTCCCACAAAACCAAGAATCCAGTTTGTTAGATTCATAATACTTTGTTCAAAATTGCCTGGAACTCCAACCGGCGGAGGCGGCATATGCCAATCGGCTAAAGCTATGTCTGCCGATAAAAGGGATGATATAAACATCAGGCAAATAGCGGCATTGATTCTTGAAGTGTTTATTTTTTTCTGTGGCATAATTTTTGATGATGAATTGATAAATTATAGCAAGAGAATAAGAAATGAAATTTGTAGAAAGTACTGATAGCAACTGATAGTAATTAATTTAGGAATTACGCGTTTGAGTTTGTCATCCCGAGCGGAGCTTTGGAGCGTTAGCGACAAAAAGCGGAGCCGAGGGATCTGTGAGCGGATAAAGGGCTTATTTTAAAGTATTTCTATTAAAAGCAAATTCTTGCGTTTACAGATTCCTCCACTCGCTCCTATTGTCGCTCG
>Ga0190345_1000034_pt1 | contig 34662 bp, 26 predicted proteins | sample 48721334_MG_FD_161674 | JGI IMG/M metagenome (GOLD analysis project Ga0190345, IMG submission 161674) | Hydrothermal vent microbial mat bacterial communities from Southern Trench, Guaymas Basin, Mexico - 4872-13-3-4_MG | ecosystem: Environmental > Aquatic > Marine > Hydrothermal vents >...
AATAATTAATTTGAAAACAGAATGTGAAAAGAACAAACTGGAAATATTGGAAGCGCGAAAAGAAAAATTAGAGAATGATCCTGACTATAACATAAAGCAAAAAAGAAATTCGATAGACAATGAAATAGAACAAATGAAATCAAAATTACTAAATCTCTTAAAGCAAAGAGATTTAATTTTTATGCAAACACTGTTTTTTTAAAATAAATAGGGTCTGCTGATTTTCATCTATTTTTTACAAGAAGAGATAAATTCAGAAAATATTAAAAAAATAATTTAGCTTGTTTTAACAGCTTTTTCAAACCCCTCTCAACCCCCCTTTATCCAAAAAGAGGAATAATTGGAGAAAATCAGCAGATCCTAAATAACAATTCAAGATGTACAAAAAATCAAAATTAAAAAACGGAGTTAGAATTATCACCGTCCCGCTAAAAGGGACTAGCACTGTTACGGTTTTAGTAATGGTGGGAACAGGATCTAAAAATGAAAACAGTAAAAATAGAGGCATCTCCCATTTTCTTGAGCATATGTTTTTCAAAGGAACGAAAAAACGCCCGACAAAATTGGATATTTCCAAAGAGCTTGATAAAATTGGTGGAGCTTTCAACGCTTTCACTGGCAAAGAACATACTGGTTTTTGGGCGAAAGTAGATAGCAAACATTGCGACATAGCGCTGGATGTTATTTCCGATATACTTTTAAATTCAAAATTCTCAGCGAAAGATATTGAAGGAGAAAGAGGAACTGTTATAGAGGAATTAAATATGTTTCTTGATAATCCAATGATGAGAATTCCCTTTCTTTTTGAGGAAGTTTTGTATCCCGATCATCCAATGGGCTGGGATGTAAGCGGTACTAAAGAAACTATGAATTCAGTCAAAAGAAAAGATTTTATCAATTACTACAAAAAATATTACAATGGCGACAACACTATTATTGCGATTGCCGGAAATTTTAGAGAAAAAGAAATTAAAAATAAAATAAAAAAGTATTTTAATTCTTCAAGCAAGAATAAGTCAAAAAAACAAATTAAAGCGTATGACAAGCAAAATAAGCCAGCGATTCTTTTAGAGCATAAAAAAACAGATCAAACACATTTATGCCTGGGCGTGAGAGGATATAACGCGAATCATAAAGACAAATACATTTTATCTGTTCTGAGCGTGATTCTTGGTGGAAATATGAGCGCGCGGCTTTATACTTCTATCGTGGAAAGAGGATGGGCTTATTATATTTACACCTCATCAGAAAATTATAAAGATGTCGGTTATTTTGCCGCGCAGTCGGGGGTGAATAATAAAAAATGTTTGAAAGCGATCAGAATTATTTTGGATGAATATAAAAAAGTGAAAGAAGAAAAAATAAGCGCGGAAGAAATAAAAAGAGCGAAAGATTATTTAAAGGGAAGAATGAATATCGCTTTAGAGTCGTCGGACGCCATGGCAAATTTCGTTGCCAACCAAGAAATAAGCGTCGGGAAAATTTTGACCCCGAAGGAGAAATTTGCTAAAATAGATGCGGTAACAGCAGATGATTTACAGAGAGTGGCGCGGGACATATTTGTTGATAATAAACTGAATTTAGCTTTGATTGGGCCATTTAAGAACAAAGGAGTGTTTAAGAAAATATTGAGGTTTTGACTTGTCATCCCGAGCGACGATAGGAGCCGAGGGATCTGTGAGCGGATAAAATGTGTATTTCAATTGTTTTTATTTTAGAAACAAGCGCTTTGCGTTTACAGATTCCTCCACTTCGTTCGCTCGTACCTCGCTCACTTCGGTCGGAATGACAATCATTTTTTTATAACACACAAAATCCATGAACCAAAAACAAACAATTGACGTATCTTACGAAAGCATTTTTAGGGTTGTCTTGGTTTTACTTGTTTTATTCCTTCTTTTTTATCTGCGGCAAATAATTTTCATTATTTTTATTTCCGTGATTGTCGCCCTGATTATGAATCCAGCTGTTGATAAGATGAAAGAGAAAAAAATTCCCAGAGTAATTGGAACTTTAACTTTGTTTTCAATAGTTCTCGCGATAATAGGACTATTTTTCTATGTAATAGTTCCGCCGCTGGCAAAAGAGATGAGCCAACTTGCCACGCAATTTCCAGTTTATATAAATAATTTAAGTATCAATTATTCGGTAATTTCGGAACAGCAAATTGATAATAGATTATCGGAACCGATACAAGAAATTTTAACCGAAGCAAGCAAGTCGCTGAAAAACGCGGCATCCGCTGCCTTTTCGGGAATACTCGGACTTCTGGGCGGACTTATCTCCGCGATACTTATCGCCGTAATTTCTTTTTACTTTGTTGTTGAAGAAAAAGGTGTTGAGAAATTCGTTAGAGCGGTAATCCCTTATAATTTCCAGCCAAGAGCGCTGAAGATAATCAAAAAAATTGAAGTTAAATTGGGACGATGGTTTGTCGGCCAGATTTTTTTGGGAGTGATAGTCGGTTTTATAACATTCCTGGCGCTTTCCATTATCGGAGTTCCTTATGCGATAGTTCTTGGAGTAATCGCCGGGTTTTTGGAGCTTATTCCGTACTTGGGTCCTGCTCTTGCCAGCATCCCGGCTATAATCATTGCCTTCACCGTTTCACCGTTTTTGGCTTTACTGACTTTGATTTTATATTTCCTGATTCAAGAAATTGAAAACTATGTAATTGTGCCGAAAGTTATGGAAAAATCCGTTGGACTTCATCCGATAGTGATTATAATCGCTATCTTGGTCGGCGGCCAATTCGCGGGAATTATGGGAGTGATTTTGTCCGTCCCGATAGCAACAATTATTTCCATTATTCTGGAGGATTTGTATGGAAGACACTAAAAAATTCTACATCACCACTTCTATCGCCTACGCTAACGCTTCTCCGCATATCGGATTCGCGATGGAAGTTTGCCAAGCTGATGCTCTGGCGCGATATCATCGAATGAAAGGCGATGATGTTTTTTTCTTATCTGGAACCGACGAGAACGGTTTAAAGATTAAAAAAACAGCTTTAGAAAAAAAAACGGATCCGCAAAAATTCGTTGATGAAAATTCGGCAAAATTTCAGTTATTGTTGGATACGCTTAATGTTTCTAATAATGACTTCATCCGCACAACCGACAAAAACAGGCACTGGCCGGCAGCGCAAAAATTGTGGAATAAATTGGTTGAAGCGGGAGATATTTATAAAAACAGTTATGAGGGCTATTATTGCGTCGGCTGCGAGGCATATTTAACGGAAAAAGATTTGATAAACAGCAAATGTCCGCATCATAAAAAAGCGCCGGAAAAAATCAAAGAGGAAAATTATTTTTTTCGGCTGTCTAAATATTCAAAAAGAATTCAAGAAAAAATAGAAAGTAGAGAACTTGAAATTCTACCGGAGAGCAGAAAAAATGAAATTCTAAATATAATAAAATCAGGACTAAGGGATGTCAGTTTTTCTCGTCCAAAAACTGTTCTTGATTGGGGCGTGCCGGTTCCAGACGATGAAACACAAACAATGTATGTCTGGTGCGACGCACTCACAAATTACATTTCCGCTTTGGGATACGGCAGTAATAACAACAACAATAGTATTTCAAAAAATTCTACTTGTCATTTCTACGAAGGCGGAAATCCGCTATCGCCACAACCAGTAAATTCTGCATTAGATGAAAAAACAAATAATTCCAAAAATTTCCAAAAATACTGGCCCGCCGATATCCACATTATCGGCAAGGATATTTTAAGATTTCACGCCGCCATCTGGCCGGCGATGCTTTTATCGACCGATTTACCGCTTCCCAAAAAAATATTCGTCCACGGCTTTATCACCTCCGACGGACAGAAAATGAGCAAATCGCTCGGCAACGTCATTGATCCGTTTGAAGTAATTGACAAATACGGCGTGGACGCTTTGCGATATTACTTGTTAAAAGAAATTTCCTCCGGCGGCGACGGCGATTTTTCCTATGAAAGATTTGAAGAAGTTTATCAAGCGGATCTGGCAAATGAAATTGGGAATTTGACGGCGAGAATTATCGCGCTGGGCATAAAAACTGAAAACCAAAACTCCCCCTTTCACAAAGAAGGCGGAGAGGATTTCGTCGTCGGGAATGAAGGGAATTTGAAAACTAAAGCTGAAAGCACCTGGCTTGACTATGAAAAATTATTAAACAATTTTAAATTAAACGAAGCGTTAGAAACAACAAGAAAATTTATGAGCGCTTGCGATGAATATATTGAAAAAAACAAACCATGGCAATTGAAAAGCGAAAAAAAGGCAGAAGTTATTTACAATTTATTAGAAAGCTTGCGCCAGATCGCTTGGATGATTTGGCCGTTTCTGCCGGAGACGGCAAATAAGATTTTCGCGCAGTTATTCGCCAATAAACAGGAAAGAAAAAAAGAGTTAAATAAAAATTTAACCGAAGCGCAAAGATGGGGTAGATTGAAAACGGGAATGAAGATAAAAAAAGGCGAGATTTTGTTTCCGAGATTATAGTTTTGTCATTTTTGTTTCAATATTGATTAAAATAAATTATGATAGACACCCATGCTCATATAGATTTTAAAGAATTTAACGATGACCGCGAGGAAGTTATCAAACGGTTTTTTGACAATGGCGGAGAAAAAATTATCAATGTCGGATGCGATTTGAAATCAAGTGTCAGGAGTTATGAACTTGCGAAAAATAATGAAAATATTTTCGCTTCCGCCGGCATCCATCCGCATGATGCGGACACGGTTGATAAAAACAGTTTGAAAAAAATTGAAGAGCTTGTCCAGCATTATAAAGTCATAGCCGTTGGCGAGATCGGTTTAGATTATTTCAGAAATTTATCGCCGCAAGAAAAACAAATTGAAGCATTTAGATTACAATTAGAACTGGCCGAAAACCACAATATACCGCTTATTATCCACTGCCGCGACGCGTATAATGATTTGATAGACATTCTAAAAAATTACAAAACATCCAACTGGCAAGGAGTAATTCACTGCTTTGCAGCAAGTTGGAAAATCGCCGAAGAATTCCTAGAGCTTGGATTTTACATCGGCTTTACAGGAATTATTACTTATTACAAAGATAAATCTAAATTGGGTAGCGAACCGGAAATATACAATACAATCAAAAACACGCCGCTTGACAGAATTTTAATTGAAACGGACTGCCCTTACATCTCCCCCGTTCCAAAAAGAGGAGAGCGCAACGAGCCGCTGTTCGTAAAATATGTCGCAGAAAAAATCGCCCATATTAGAAAGGCAAGTTTTGAAAAAATAAAAAAAGCGACAAGCGAGAATGCGAAAAAATTATTTAAAATATAAAAATGGACATTTCAGTTATTGTTCCAACATATAACGAAGAAAAATATATTGAGACAAATTTAAAGTCAATCAAAAATCAAAAGACTGATTTGGATTACGAGATAATTGTTTCTGATTGTAAAAGCGTTGATAAAACGGTTAAAATTGCTAAAAAATATGCGGACAAAATTGTCGTTTGTCGGAAAAGAGATGTGGCAATTGCCAGAAATAAAGGCGCTTTAGCCGCTAAGGGGAAAATACTGGTTTTTATTGACGCTGACACCCGAATTTTGCCGGACTATTTAGAAACTATTTTTAAAGAGTTTAAAAAAATTCCTCATCTAATAGGACTTTCAACAAGTTTCAAATTTTCTAAACAATCGCCAAAATTGATTTTTGCCGAGGAAGTGACCAATGGATATTTACTGATGCGTTCCCGGATTAGCAGAGCAACTCTTCCCGGTTTTAACACTTGTGTTTTAAAAGATAAATTTGAAAAGATTGGCGGTTTTAAAAGCAGCTTGCTGGAAGATGTTCAGTTAAGCAAAGACCTTAATTTGCTTGGCAGAACTGAATATCTGCCCGAAAAGAAAGTAATTACCTCTTCCCGCAAATTGGAAAGAATGGGAGTAATAGGAACTCTAAGGTATTATTTTGATTTGGCGATAGTGGAAAGCGACATTGATTTGCCATTTGAAAAAATAGAGAGAGTTAAGAAGAAAGTTTTAGAAAAAGCGGTGAAACATAAAGATAGAAAACATATTAGATAAAACAGGTTATTATAAATAAGTATAATCTCTTTCTGATGATCGTCAGAAAGAGGTTATAAATATAAGTTAGTTAGATATGCAAAAATACAACCCCAAGAAAATAGAAAAAAAGTGGCAGAAGATTTGGGATAAGAGTAAAAATTACAAGGCGGAAGATTTTTCTAAAAAGCCAAAGTATTATTGTTTGATAGAATTTCCTTATCCATCCGGCGCTGGTTTGCATGTGGGACACTTAAGGAGCCATATCGCGATTGACATTATCGCGCGAAAAAGAAGAATGGAAGGATATAATGTGATCTATCCTATCGGCTGGGACGCTTTTGGTTTGCCAACGGAAAATTTCGCGATTAAGACAAAAACACATCCCAAAACTGTTACGGAAAATAATATCAAAAATTTCACTCGCCAAATTAAAAGCTACGGACCAAGTTTTGATTGGTCGCGGGAAATAAATACTACTGATCCAAAATATTATAAGTGGACACAGTGGATTTTTTTGAAGTTGTTTAACAGTTTTTATGATAAGAAATTGGATAAAGCAAGATCAATTGAAGAATTAGAAATTCCGAAAGATTTAAACGATAACGAAAAAAGAAAATATATTGATAATCACAGAATGGCTTATGAGGCAAAAATAGCAATTAATTGGTGTCCAAGTTGTAAAATAGGACTGGCAAATGAAGAAGTGGTAAATGGCGCCTGTGAACGCTGCGGCGCGACTGCGGAAAAAAAGATGATGAAACAATGGATGCTGCGGATTACAAAATATGCGGAGAGATTGATTAAAGATTTAGAGACAGTTGATTATTTAGACAAAATTAAAACACAGCAGATTAATTGGATCGGTAAAAGCGCTGGAGCCAAAATCAGTTTTTCTATTATTCATAATAAAGATAGTGACATTAAAAATTTTAGTTCAAAAAACAATGACCAGCGCTTTTCGCAGACAAACGCAGAAAGCGCGCAGAATATCGCAGAAAATAATTTTCTATACAAAAATTTAACTTATAAAATAAGAGGGGCTATTTTCAATGTAAGAAAACAATTAGGATTAGGACATAAAGAAAATGTTTACCATAAGGCATTAGAAATAGAATTTAAGAAAAATAATTTAAAATTTGAATCTAAAAAAAACATAGAGTTAAAATATGATGGTCAAAAAGTAGGAATTTATCAACCCGATTTTATTATAGATGACAAAGTTTTAATTGAGCTAAAGGCCGTTCCGGAAATTGGGAAACCGCAAACAAATCAAACATGGACATATTTAAAAGGGTCGAAATATAAATTAGCTCTTTTAGCGAACTTTGGCAGCAAAGAACTTCAGATCAAAAGAATGATTTATGATACGGCAAGAAATTCAGTGAACTCTGCAGAAGCAAAAAATTCTGCGTTTTCTGCGTCTAGTCCGCGTGATTCTGCGACCTCTTTAGAGGTATTTACCACTCGTCCTGATACTTTATTTGGTTGCACTTATATGGTTGTCGCGCCAGAGCATCCAATAATTACAAATTACAAATTACAAATTACAAATTACGATGAAGTGAAAAAATATATTGAAGAAGTTAAACAAAAATCTGATTTGGACCGAACTGATTTGGCGAAAGAAAAAACGGGAGTTGAATTGAAAGGGATTAAAGCGGTTAATCCAGTTAATAATGAAGAAATTCCGATTTGGGCGGCGGATTATGTTTTATCTTCTTACGGCACCGGCGCGATTATGGCCGTCCCGGCGCATGATGAGAGAGATTTTGAGTTTGCGAAGAAGTTTAAAATAGAAATCAAGCAAGTCGTTTCTTATAATACTAAAAGTTACAATAAAACTTTAAAAACGCTTGAATTATTAAATAAAATAAACAAAAAAGCCAAAGAAAAAAATGTAAAAGTTTGGCTTTTGGGTGGCTTGGCTTGCGCATTTTACGCAAGAGTTATTTACAGAGAACACAAAGATTTGGATTTGATAGTAAAAAATAAAAATGACTTAAAAATAGTAAAGGAAATTTTAGAAGAATTAAATTTTACAAAAGACACTAAAGAGAAAATTAGTAATTTAGTCAGCACTCTTACTTATAGAAATTCTGAAGGAATGGAAGTGGATGTAAATTATTGGATTAAGAATTTAAAAGGAGAATTGGCCGCTTCTGAAAATGATTTTGAAGAAAATGAAAAAGAATTGCTTGGTTGCAAAGCGCTTGTTTTGTCTTATAAATTCATTAAAAAATTTAAAGAATATCAATGCAGGAGCAGAGATAAGAAAAAAGATAAACTGGATTTAGAATTTTTAAACGGAAAAATTATTGCTGAAAACGGTATAGCCGTAAATTCAGACCAATTTAATGGATTAACAACAGCTGAATTTAAGAAACAAATAACCAAATGGCTTGAAGAAAAAAATCTCGGCAAAAAAGCGGTAAATTATAAATTGCGAGACTGGATTTTTTCCCGCCAACATTATTGGGGCGAACCGATTCCGATAATAAAATGCAAAAAGTGCGGAAATGTCGCGCTTGAAGAAAAAGATTTGCCGCTTAAACTTCCGGATGTGAAAAATTACGAGCCGACGGATACAGGAAAATCCCCTCTTGCTAAAATTGATAAGTGGGTGAATGTTAAGTGCCCGAAATGTAATAACAACGCCAAAAGAGAAACTGACACTATGCCGAACTGGGCCGGATCAAGCTGGTATTATTTGAGATACATAGATCCAAATAATGACGAAGCGTTTGCTTCAAAAGAAAAACTTGAATATTGGATGCCTGTTGATTTATACAACGGAGGAATGGAACACACAACGCTGCATCTCCTCTACTCCCGTTTTTGGCATAAGTTTTTATTTGATTTGGGTTATGTAAATACTTCTGAGCCGTATAAAACGCGCCGATCACAAGGAATGATATTAGCGGAAGACGAGCAGAAAATGTCAAAGTCGCGTGGCAATGTCATTAACCCCGACGATATTATAGGTGAATACGGCGCTGACACAGTTAGATTATATGAAATGTTTATGGGACCGTATAGCGAAGCGATTCCATGGAGCACGAGCAGTTTAGTTGGGATGAGCAGATTTTTGGAGAAAGTATGGAGTATGAAGTTCAAAGTTCAAAGTTCAAAGTTCAAAGTTGAAGTTAAAAATTTAAAATTAGAATCATTATTGCACAAGACAATAAAAAAAGTCACGGAAGATATAGAAAATTTAAAATTTAACACAGCGATTTCTCAGTTGATGATTTTATTAAATAAGATGGAAAAAGAAAAAAATATTCAAATTACTAATTACCAATTACTAATTATTCTCCTCTCCCCTTTCACGCCGCATATCACAGAAGAACTCTGGGAAACACTTGGAAATAAAGAAAGCATATTTAAGCAAAAATGGCCAAAATATAATCCGGAAATTGCTAAGGAAAAAGAAATTGAATTAGTCATCCAAATAAACGGCAAAGTGAGAGATAGAATAAAAGCGCCGACTGATATTTCTGAAGAAGACGCGAAAAAAATCGCCTTGGAAAGCGAAAGGATTAAAAAATGGACTGAAGGCAAAGAAATTAGAAAAATTATTTTTGTGAAAGGGAGGTTGATCAATATAGTTTTGTGATATCTGAACCAAGTTCAGAATGACAGGCAAGCAAATTCAGGATAATAAATCTTTTCTTAACACTTTTAGCGTCCCAAAAGCAATCATCCCGCCAATCATTGCCGTGTAAAACTGCGGCCAGGTCATCATTTGAGCAACTTTTATGGAAAGTTCCTGTTTGATCAAAAGATCGCTGATTACATTGACGCTTAAAAATAGGAATAAGAATTTCAAGCCGGCGCCGACTATCACACCCATCCAATAACCCTTTGTTTTATCCCTAAAATTATTGTAAAACCAGTCAACGCATAATATTAAAATCACATTGCCGGTCATAATAAAAGGAACGACCGGAGCTAAAACCGCCGGCAGAAGCCCGCCGGATAAAGCCATTAAACTTGGAATCATCGCAATAGCAACCGTGTTGCGGAATCCAAACATCAGCAGGGTCAAAATTAAAACCGCATTGACAATCGGACCAGTGATCCATTGGATATGGACTAAGTACGGCAAGAACATTGCCACGCTCGCTAATCCCGCGAACCGCGCAATGGAATTAATATTAACTTGTTCAAATGTTTTTTCTTTTAGGTATTGCATATTTTTAGATTAGAAATAAATAAATTTGTCGTAGGGGCGGGTCGCGACCCGCCCCTACGACTACTGAAATCTTACTCCGTCATTATGCTAGCTTTTGCCACAATTCCATAGAGTCCGTCCAATTTTTTGGTCAAATTATTAATTTCTTTTGCCGTACCTTCAACTGCTACTATAATCATACCCGTGCAATTTTCCACACAGCTTCTCTGCGCATTAACTCCCAGCCGCGCTATAATTAAATGGCCATTTTCAGTAAGCATTTTATTAACATTCTTGGCATGCATTTGTCTATCTTTGACTAAAATAGTAATTGTGGCAAGATGTTTTTTGTCTGGCATATAGTTTTATAAATTAAAGATTAAAAGCGACAAAATCCAATAATTGTATATTTTGAATAAGCATAAAAAATTAACAGTTTAAAATATCAAATATCAAAGGATTTTATTTATTTGATATTTATAGTTTGATATTGATTTGGTATTTGGTATTTGGTATTTATTCCAAATATTAAAACAAACAATAGAATTATTTTCTTTCTTTATACTCCGTATGCAAAACTTGATGCTCTAATTCCCCTTGCTCTTCCAACCATTCTAATGCATCTAAAACCTCTTTATTCCGATGCGCTTCTCTTATTTTTTTGCTCTTGTCAATTTTGTACAGCGCCGCAATTCTTTTTTTTCTGATTTCATCCGTTGTTGGAATTGGCTGTCCGCCGCCGCCGATGCACCCGCCGGGGCAAGCCATTACTTCAATGTAATCATACTTATTTAAATTTTCTATCACTTGTTCAATATTCCCAATGCCGTTAACAACCGCTATTCTTAATTTATTGCCGGCAACTGAAACCATTGTCTCTTTTACATTATCAAGCCCGCGGACCGCCTTGAAATCTAATTTTAATTTACATATTTCATTTTCTTTTTTCTTATCGCCGGCGCAGGCAAAAAACCGCGCGCTTCGCAGAGCTGATTCCATCACTCCCCCGCTTCCGCCATAAATTGCCGCCGCGCCGCTGTATTCTCCCAAAGGACCGTCTGCTTGTTCTCCCTTTAGTTTCGCAAAATCAACACAATGCCTTTTCATCAGCCAGGCAAATTCTCTGGTTGTTAAAACATAATCAACAGGAAACATTTTTTTTACTTTCAATTCCTTTCTTGACGATTCAAATTTTTTGGCGGTGCAAGGCATAATAGAAACAACTACTATATCTTTCGGGTTCACATTCTTTTTTTCCGCCCAGTATGTTTTGATAATTCCTCCCAAATGAATATGCGGAGATCTGGAAGTTGTCAGATTTGGAATTAATTCTGGATGATAAAATTCAACATATTTCACCCAAGCGGGACAGCAAGAAGTGATCATCGGTAAACTGGATATTGGGTATTGGGTATTGGATATTGTTTTTTTGCTTAAATTGCTTAATTTCCAATTTCCAATTTCCAATTTCTCTTTGTATTTTACGCTATCATTCTTTTTATCACAATCAGCCAATCTATCTAATAACTCTCTTGCTTCTACTATCGTCGTCATATCAGCGCCGAAGTTAACATCAAAAACATAGTCAAAGCCCAGCTTTCTTAATCCCGCAACAATTTGATTTGTCGCGATCTTACCATAAGGCAAATCAAATTCTTCGCCAATACTAACCCTAATTGAAGGAGCAAATTGGGCGATGACAATCTTGCTTTTGTCATACAAAAGCTTTTCAACTTCTTCCCAGTGGCTTTGTTCCTGCGCCGCGCCAACAGGACAATGCACTACACACTGCCCGCAATAAATGCAGTCAATTTTCTCTCCCCCTTTGATAAGGGGAGGTTGAGAGTGGTTAAGATTCTTTTTATTCTCCACAACTTCCTGCTCCGCCCCTTTGTCTTTTAATTTAAGATAATTTATATTCTGCAAAACGGAACAGGCGTTAAGACAGTTGCGGCAGTCAATACACTGCGAACCGTCAATTTCCACGGCGTTGGCGAATTTGTAAATTTTTCTTTTCTTTTTTCTGTCAGCAAACCGTTTAATTTTAATTTCATATTTCTCGGCTAAATTCAACAAATCACAATGAACATTCCAAATACAATCGGGACATTTCTCAATATGCTCGGCAAAAATAAGTTCAATATTCAAATTGCGGACTTTCTTGACCCGCTCCGTGTTTGTTTTTATTTCCATCCCATCCTGGACTTTGGTTGAACACGAAGTAGCTAATTTTTTCATTCCTTTAATTTCCACCACGCAAATCCGGCAATTCGCTTTCGGCGGAAAATCGGGATGATAACAAAGCCCCGGAATTTCTATTCCATTGTCTCTTGCCACTTCCATAATTGTTTTGTTCGGAGAACAAGTTATTGCTTTATTATTAATTTTTATTTTTATTTTTTTCATTTGTTATTAATACTAATAACAATATATTACATTTCCTCCCTTTATCCAAGGAGAGGGATAATTGGAGAAAATCAGCAGACCTTATTTATTCATCACATTCTTTTTATATGACCGAATCGGCGTTGGCACCACGCTTCCCAAACCGCAAAAAGACGCTTCGTCTAAATTGTTTAATAATTCTTCTAATAGTTCCCAATTTATTTTAGGAGAATTTATTATTTCGTTCAGACGATAAACGCCTTCTCGGCATGGCGTGCATTGTCCGCAGGATTCATCCAGAAAAAAACTAATCCATTTTTTAATCATTTCCTCTGGCTTATATTTCTTGGCGTTGTATATTGTAATTGATCCGGCGCCGCTCGCGGCTTTATTTAACTGCTTGCTATTCAACACTTCCCCGCTCGCATCCCCCCCAATTTGGACAAAAAAATCAAACTTCGGATAATTGCCTGTTTTTTTCAGTATTTTTTCTATCGTCCAATTATCCGGCAATTCATAAACACCAGCAGAGACGTAATCTCCGCCAATAGTGTAAAATCTATTATTTTTATACTCGCCACTAACAACCAAACTGACATTATAAAAAGTTTCTACATTATTGATTAAAGTTGGACATCCCCACAATCCGTTAGTCGTCGGAAATGGCGGACGCAATCTTGGCTCAATTCTTTTTCCTTCTATAGCGTTTAAAAGCGAAGTTTCTTCACCGCCGATATATCCAGAGCCAACTGGTTTGATAAAAAGTTCTATTTTATATTTTTTGTCGTCAGCTATAATTTTATTTAGCTTCCTGCCAAATTTTTTGTAATATTCATAGTTAATAAAAATATATCCTTTTACTTGAACTCTCTCTTCTCGCGGGAGAGCCTGCCTGTCCAGCGGGCAGGGGTTAGAATGAGGGCTTTCCAATAAAAAATCAATCGCAATTTTCATTCCATCTATCACTCTCTCTCCGAAATTTTCCAAAATATACCCATCCTTTTTCACACCCGGCTCGCCTTCGGAAGCGTTACAGATTACATATTTTTTATCTCCCGCCGCTTTCTTAACCATCTCCCATTTCACCGCGGTCGGAAAGCACCCGCCCCCGCGCCCGACAAGATTGGCTTTTTTGATTTTATTTATTATGTTCATAATTACTTATTAACGAATTGCGAATTAAAGAATTAAGGAATTGATAAATTAAACCTATCGGAACATACACAAGATATGTTTATATCAAACAAAGCATTGGCGGAGTTTGCTATCGCGGCAAATACACGCAACTTGCAAATTCGCATAACACGCTTCGCTTCGTGTGTCATTTCTTTTGTAAAATTTTGAAATTCCTTAATGATAAAATAATTCGCAATTCGTTAATTCGTTAATTTTTTAATTTTTTAATTATTACATTTAAACAGCTCTATTTTTTCCTCAACTTTTTTCTGGACCGAATCACGCGCTATTGACAGAATTTTTCTTGGATCGGTTACCATTTGACCGCTAACGCAAAAATCATTTATCGCTCCCATAAAAGCGACTCTGATTTCAGTATCAATATTCACACTAACGATACCGCCTTCCAGAATAGCTCTTTGCACATCCCCTGACGGCGTTCCGGATCCTCCGTGAAGAACAAAAGGGGTTGAAATTTTATCCCTGATTTTTTTAAGCAAATCTATATCAAGATGCGGATTTCCTTCCGGTTTATACATTCCATGTATATTGCCAACAATTACAGCTAATGTGTCAACTTTTGTCCTTTCAACAAATTCTTTGGCTTCATTCGGATCTGTTTTTTCCATCTTTTTAAGCATTACTTCTATTTCCATACTGGATTTTACTTTTGGAATTTTTCCAAGTTCCGCTTGAACAACAACACCTTTTTTATGAGCATATTCAACAATATCTTTTGTAATCTCCACATTTTTTTCAAACTCGCAAAAAGATGCGTCTATCATTACCGATTTGAAACCTTCATCTATACACTTCTTAATAAGTTTTGGGTTCTTGCCATGATCAAGATGCAAAACAAGATCAGCTTTTGATTCAGTTATAACTCCTTTTATTAAATTTATTAAAGGTAAAAATCCAGCATATTTTATAGCTGTTTCTGTTACTCCAATCATAGCCGGCATATTTCTTGCTTCCGCCGCTCTTGCGATTGCCTGAGTTACTTCCAAATTAGAAGTGTTAAACATTCCAAAAGCGTACTTCCCCTCCTGCGCTTCTTTAATTATTTCTTTGATTAGTGACATAGATTAAAATTATTGATTAGCGTTATTAAAAAATATCAGATCACATAAATCAAAATTATTCTAAAGCTCAAATTATTCCAAATCAAATCTAAAGCTCAGAATTCAAAAAGTATGTTTTTAGTATTTGGAATTTGAATTTGATTTGGAATAATTTGGCATAATTTGGATTTTGAAATTAACTTTGATTTTAGATTTACACTTTACTGCGGGAACTGTCTTGTAAACGGTTCCCTTTGTTTTTAAGTTTCAACGATTTTTACTTTATCGCTTTGTGTTTTTTCTATAAACAGAATTATATTCTACACGGCTTTAGCCGATGGTCTGTGATACTTTAGCGTCACGAGTTTAAGAAGTACTTGAAGCTAAAGCTTCAGAACCCTCAGCTAAAGCTGGGTAGAACTTTACCCAAATAAATTTACAATCCTCGCAAACTCGCTCCCGTTCAATGACGCGCCGCCGATTAAAAGCCCATCCATTCCCGTTTTATCAACAAAATCAAAAGCGTTTCTACTATTGACGCTGCCGCCGTATAAAATTGGAATTTTTTCCGCCGTCTCGCGATCGTAAAGATTAGAAACGGTTTTTTTGATTAAAAGTCCAGCGCTCATTATTTCATCTACTAAAGGCGTCTCCCCTGTTCCAATCGCCCAGATTGGCTCATAAGCGATTTGTAATTTGTAATTTGTAATTTGTAATTTGTCAACGCCATCAAGAGCTAACTTTAATTGACTAACAATAATTTCACTTGTTTTATCTTGCTGTTTCTCTTTCAAAGTTTCGCCAATGCATAAAATCGGATTTAGATTATTTTTCAGAGCCGACTGAATTTTTAGATTAATCATTTCATTCGTTTCATTCAAATATTTCCTTCTTTCCGAATGCCCTATTATGGTATACTTTACTTTTAAGTTTTTGGCTATAGTTGCGGAAATTTCGCCCGTGTACGCGCCTTTATCTTCCCAGAAAATATTTTGGATGCCTAAATCAAAACTCGCGTTAGTTTTAATTTTAGAAAGATAAACAGCAGGCGGACAAATTACAACTTTAACATTATCTGATTTTTTAATTCCTTTTTTAATCGTTTTTACCAAACTATCCGCCTCATCAAAACTAACCGGATTCATTTTCCAGTTAGCGATGATGAAGATTGGTTTACGGTTATTTAGCATTTTTATTATTATTGCTCAGTATTTTTATCCTCAACTTCCCTTAATGCGCCCCTCTCCCAAGGAAGAGGGGCGCGTTAAGAGAAGTTTGAGATAGATGATAATTTAATGAGATTTAAAGATGAGCGTCATATTCACTTAACGTATTACAACCCCCTCCTCATCCCCTCCGCCTTTGCCACTTTTTCTACCGCAAGAACATAAGCCGCCAGCCGCGTGCTGATATTCAAACATTCCTTTTTTGCCCAAACCTCGTCAAACGCTTTTTTGATTATAGTTCTTAATTTACTGATATTTTCTTTTTCATTCCAGTAATAATTCTGCAAATTCTGGACCCATTCAAAATAACTAACGATTACTCCGCCGGCATTGGCCAAAATGTCAGGAATAATAATGATTCCTTTTTTCTCTAACTTAGCATCCGCTTCGGGAGTAACGGGACCGTTTGCCAGTTCAATAATTAATTTCGCCTTTACTCTTCCCGCGTTCTTTTCCGTGATCACATTTTCCAGCGCCGCTGGCACCAAAACATCAACATCAAGCTGTAAAAGTTGCTCGTTAGTGATTGTTTTTGTTCCTGAAAATCCCACCACAGACCCTGTCTCTTTTTTAAATTTGATAATATTCTTAATATCCAAACAATTTTGTTTTGAGTTTTGAGTTTTGAGTTTTGAGTTTGCCATTATTCCTCCGCGGGAGTCCGAAACCGCCACAATTTTATAGCCGAGCGCGCTCAGAATTTTAGCCATAAAAGATCCCGCATTTCCAAAACCCTGAATAGCGACAGTTGTTTTTTCAGGATTCATTTTTAATTTTTTGACTGCTTTTTCCAGAACATAAATTCCGCCTTGCGCAGTGGAAAAACCTCTGCCGCGCGCGCCGCCAACTTCAAGCGGTTTTCCGGTCACGACTCCAGGAATATTATAGCCCCTTATTTTACTGAACTCATCCATCATCCACGCCATAATCCGCGGATTTGTATAGACATCCGGCGCGGGAATATCTTTTTCCGGTCCAATAAAATCTTTCATTGCCTGAACATATCCCCTTGATAATTTTTCTATTTCTTTATCAGACATTTTTTTCGGATCAACGATCACCCCGCCTTTCCCTCCTCCTAAGGGCAATCCAACCACCGCGCATTTCCAAGTCATCCACGCGGAAAGCGCTTTCACTTCAGATAAATTTACTTTTGGGTGAAATCTTATTCCGCCCTTGAAAGGCCCCAGCGCGTCATTATATTGCGCGCGATATCCTTTAAATACTTTTATCTCTCCCGAGTCCATTTCTACCGGAATAGACACCTCCAAAATTCTTTTGGGATTTTTTAATATTTCTAAAATGTTTTTATTTAGATTTATCAACTTAGCCGCGTTTTCCAACTGCTTAGTCGCGTTTGTAAATGGATTTGGCATAGAATATAAATTATTATTTAGGGTCTGCTGATTTTCTCCAATTATCACTTCCCTTCTTCTGATTCTGACAAAGGAAGATTAGGGGGGGTTGGAGGGTTAGGAGAAGCAGGACTTGCGTGTTTAATCCTATTTTTCCCTTCCTTGCAAAAGAGGAAGTTAGAAATAGTTGTTATAATTTTTAATTTCCAATTTTTAATCAATTTTTAATTTCCAATTTTTAGCTTCTCTTTTTTTGAAATTAAAAATTAGAAATTCATTAAAAATTATAAAATTAAAAATTAAATTTATCTCTTCTTGTAAAAAATAGATGAAAATCAGCAGACTCTACTATAAGTTACAAACTTTGCATGATGTTGGTGAATTGTTCAAGTTATTTATTCTACACTGTTTTGATAGCGGTTAGTTAAACAGAATCCGGCTACAAACTAAAATTATTCAAAAATACCTCACTTCTTTTTCAAATACCCATAAATGCTCGTCGCGGCGATTGCTCCTTCCGAGACGGCGGTGACAATTTGGCGAAGTCCGTTGGAACCATTTGTGATATCTCCCGCCGCGTAAACGCCTTCTATATTGGTAGCGCCACTTGCCTCTATGATAATGCAGCCGCTTTTGTCAATTTCAACTCCCAACTCTTTTGCTAAATCTATAAAAGGAACCGATCCCACTTCAATAAACAAACCATCCAATCTTATTTTGTCGCTGTTCTTGTATTTATTGTCAATTTCAATCAGTTCAACTCTTTTATCTCCTGACACTTTTGTTACATTTGTGTTATAGATAATTTCTATTTTAGAATTTTTTTCTAATCTTTCCAAAACAACCGGTTCGCATCTCATTGGCTTTTTTCTGTAAATTATGTATACCTTTTCCGCGTACTCGGAAAGCATTTCCGCCGCCATTGCCGCTGAATTACTGCCGCCGACAACTGCCACTGTTTTGCCTTTAAAAAACGCGCCGTCGCAAACGGCGCAATAACTCACGCCTTTTCCCAGAAATTCTTCTTCGCCGGGAACATTCAGTTTTCTGTGTTTCGTTCCTAAAGCAATCAAAATCGCTTTTGTTTGATAAGTTTTATTTAAGTTGGTTTTTACGGTAAATACTCCGTTATTTTTGCTGACTTCCACAACTTTTTCTTCTATAATTTCCGCTCCTAAACTTTTGGCATGCTCGTAAAATTTCGCGACTAAATCAGAGCCGCTGATAGATTTTTCCCCCGGCCAGTTTTCAATTTTATGCGCCTTGAAAAGAGATCCACTAAAAACGCTGCCGATTACTAAATGATTAATTTTATATCTTGAAGCGTAAATCGACGCCGCCATCCCCGCCGGCCCGGCGCCTAAAATTATAAGATCATACATCTTTATATATTGTTAAATTTAAATTGCTATATTGCTAAATTGTTGTTGTAATTATGCTATGCATAACAATTTGACAATTTAGCAATATAACAATTATTCTTCAACCTTTATCGCCCCGACCGGGCAGCTGTTTGCGACCATATCGCAATCGCATTTCTCGCCATCATTTTCATTGATGATTCTTGCTTTTCCATCGTCTTGCAATTTAAAAACTTCGGGACACAAACTCGCGCACGCTCCGCAGCCAACGCATAAATTTTGATCAATTATTATTTTCTTTGACATATTTTATTTATAATTATTTTTCCCCTATCATCTCTTTAATTTTTTCAATTAAAACTTCTTTCGGCTGGACTCCTATCATTTCAGCAATGATATTCCCGTTTTTAAAAAATTTCAATGACGGAATACTTAAAATTTCATATCTCCCGGCTGTCTCTGAATTTTCATCAACATTAAGTTTTCCAATTTTTATTTTTCCTTTAAATTCTTTCGCCAATTCTTCAATAATAGGTTCAAGCATTCTGCATGGTCCGCACCATGAAGCCCAGAAGTCAACCATCACCGGCAGATCCGATTTTTTTACTTCCTCCTCAAAATTTTGATCAGTTAAAGTAACATACATATAGTTTTTGTTATTTATCAATTACATTTGTCAGTATATAATAAAAAGACAATAAATGCAAGCATAGATATAATAAAAATTTTTGACTATTTTTACAATTGTAATATAATACAATTATAATTTTTAACCAAACAATTATGGCAAATTTAGACGACTACAGAAAAATAGTCGGCGATAAAAAAATCAACGAAATTATAAAAGAGGCAAAACCGCTTAAAGGAAAATATATCGTTCATGTGAATTCAACTTTTTACGGAGGAGGAGTGGCAGAAATTCTTGATAGTTTGGTTTATCTTATGAACCAAGTCGGAATTAAAGCGGGATGGAGATTGTTAAAAGGGCATTGTTCTTTTTTTGAAATTACTAAATCGTTCCATAATGGATCCCAAGGAGCAAATATCAAACTGACTCCTAAAATAAAAAAGGTTTATGAAGAAGCAAACCGCCACAATTCCATCTTTATGCACCTTGAAAAAAATGACGCTATTATTATCCACGATCCGCAAGTTTTGCCCTTGATTAAATTTTACAAAAAACAGCAGCCCTGGGTTTGGCGATGTCACATTGACATCACGAAACCGAACAAAAAACTGTGGAATTACCTGAAAAACTTTATCAATCTTTACGACGAAATGATTATCTCGGACAGCCGCTACCGCAAGAAAGATATTAAAGTTCCGCAAACAATTATTATGCCGTCCATAGATCCGCTAAACGAGAAAAATAAGAAATTATCGCCTCAAAAAATAAAATCAATTCTCTCGGAACTGGGAATAAAATTTAACAAGCCGATAATAAGCCAGATTTCAAGATTTGACATTTGGAAAGATCCTTGCGGAGTTATAGAGGTATTTAAAAAAGTGAAAAAGAAAACTGACTGCCAGCTGATTCTGCTTGGAAATTCCGCGACTGACGATCCGGAAGGACTTAAAATTTATTATGAAGTCGCCAAGAAAGCTAAAAAAATAAAAGATGTAACTTTATTGCTCAATGTGAATAATAATGATTTAGTTGTAAACGCTCTGCAAAGAGTATCAGAAGTGGTCCTGCAAAAATCAATTCGCGAAGGATTCGCTTTGACGGTAAGCGAAGCGTTATGGAAGGGAACGCCTGTGATCGGCGGAAATGTCGGCGGCATTCCCAATCAGGTAATTGACGGCAAGAATGGATATTTGGTGAACAATATTGAAGAGTGCGCCGATAGAACGATAAAATTATTAAAAGACGACAGATCAAGAAAAAAAATGGGAAAATACGCGCATGAATTCGTCAAAGAAAATTTCTTGATTACAAGGCACTTGTTGGATTATATTAAACTGTTGAAGAGAGTGATGAAAGTTAAATAAATAAAGTCTTATAGACATTACGCAAAGCGTGATTTGATTAGTTCCCTTCCTCAGATGAGAATGAAACAGAGAAAGTTGATGAAGTCTCGTAAGATTAAAACATAAAGGAAACTGCTAAAGACGCTTCAATATTCTTGTTTCAGATTACAACTATGTGAGATTTTAAACCACTCCTGTCCCTCCTTCAAAAGGAGGGAATTTTAAATGTGAAATTCCTTAATGTTAAGTTTATTCTCCAAATAACTCCGTGCTTAAATACTTCTCTCCCCGATCCGGAAAAATTGTTACGATGTTGCCTGTCTTAATTTCTCCGGCGATTTTCAAAACAGCTAGCATCGCCGCGCCGCTGGACATACCGACAAAAATCCCTTCTTCTCTAGCAATCCTTCGTGACATTTCAAATGATTCTTCTGTGTTAACCATTATAATCCTATCAATTTTGTTTTTATCGTAAAGCGCTGGCACCAGCGCCTCTTTCATATTTTTCAGCCCTTGAATATAATGTCCTTCAACCGGTTCAACGCTGATAATTTCGACTTTAGGATTGCGCTTTTTTAAATAAGATGCCACACCCATTAGCGTGCCGGATGTGCCAACCGCCGCCGCGAAATAGTCAACCTGCCCATTGGTTTGCTTCCAAATTTCCCGCGCCGTGGATTCATAATGGGTAATTTTGTTGTATTGGTTGGAAAATTGATTTGCCTGAAAATACTTGTCGGGATATTTTTTTACCAATTCCTCGGTTTTCATTATTGCTCCATCTGTTCCCAGCTTAGGATCAGTTAAAATAATTTCCGCCCCAAAAGCCCGAATCATTTTTTGTCGTTCCACCGATACTGCTCCGCTCATCACTATTTCCACTTTATATCCCTTAACCACGCCAATCATCGCCAGAGCAATGCCGGTATTTCCAGAAGTTGCTTCAATAATAGTTTTTTCTTTGGTGAGCGTCCCTTCGGCCTCAGCTTGCTCCACTATTTTCAAAGCAATTCTATCTTTAATGCTGCCGCTGGGATTAACTCCTTCAATCTTAGCATAGATATTTACTTCTTTGTTTGGGTTTAATTTGTTAATTCTAACCAGCGGCGTATCACCGATGGTTTGGATGATGTTTTGATAAATCATATGTTTGTTTTAAATTAGGTCCTTCGGGCGCTAATTTCGCAGAATTTTGCGGAATTAACGCAGAAGAACGCGGAATATTGAAATTCCTTAGCATTAAATTAGCTTAATTTTGCAAAATAAAAACACCTTTTGCAAGATGATTTTTAGAACGCTATATTCAATTTATTAATTTAATACAGACACAAATAAAAACCAACTTGCTTTCAAGTATTTTTACAACAACACATTATTAGGTTTTTAAATGTTTCCATAAGTTTAGTTAACTTGATTGTAGATTATCACATTAAAAAATTTTGTCAAATAGAAAATAAATATTGCGATTTAATACCTGAAAACATAAATTGTTATTTCATTATCTTCACCAGCTCTTTAAAATCCCTCGGCTTATATTTTTCCCACTCCTCCTGTTTCACATAAAGCGTTTCATATTTAATTTTTTTCTGCCTTTCATTCGCGTCTTCGCGCCATTGTTTCAATCTCTTAATTTTCGCTAAATCATCTAAATCTTCCCGTCCTTTTGTTTCAATAATGTAAATAGTTTTATCATCAACTTTTACAAAAAAATCCGGGATATAATAAGATATAGAGTTGTCCGCGTTTCTATAATCTATTCTAAAATTTATTTGAGAATAATTTTTGGCGAAAGAAATTATATCATCGCACCTTTCCAAAAAATCGGCAAATTCAAGCTCAAACTGGCTATCGCCCACAATTTTATTAAACACGCTTTTTTTAGGCAAAAGATACGCTTGGTCATTTACAACAAACGGCTGGCTGTCACTTATTTTGATATAATTTTTTATTTCCGCGTCGCCGACATCGCGGACTGTTAAATTGTTTATTTCCTTTTTGAAAGTTTCTCTGATTGTTTTTGTCGCTTCAATTTCGGATAAATTTTTTAAGATATTCAAATCCTCTAAATCAATTTTCTCCGTAAATAAATAATCACTGACAAATTCTTTAACTTTACCGAAAAGAATATCGTAACAGCCGAATAATCTTAACTCTTTCATTATCGCTTGAGCAAAAAATCCAATCGCGCTTTGATAATTCGGCTCAATATTAGAATCTAAAATTGTTGTGTGATGCTGTTGATTGTCAATAACCGCTTTAAAAGTTATTTCTTTCTTTTCTTCTTCGCTGAATTGCTTGACTTTAATCTTTTTAAACTGAAATTTCGCGACATTCAAATCAGCCAGATTTTTATATTCTCTCTGAATTCTCGGCGTAAGAATCGGCAATTCAATATTAAGTTTTGAAATATCCTTTTTAGAATTTTTATTATCAATTTCAACCACAGTCGGCGCGATTGGTTTGGATGTTTCATACATACTTCTTTTTTCCAAATCAACGCCCTCCGTTTTGATTGATTCAACAAATTTCATAAACGCCGGCGTGCCGATGACACTAACGAATTCCTCAACATTATCTTGTCCGAAAAACATTCTTCTTAATCCTCTGCCTAATGTCTGCTCGGGTAAAATATTCGCTTTGGATGAATAAGCTCTTAACCCGACAATCGTAGTAACATTTTTAACATCCCATCCTTCTTTTAACATTAAAACCGAAACTATAACTTTAAAAGGGCTTTCATTACTGTCTATTTCGTTTGCCTGCTTTCTTAATTTATCCAACTCCTCCTTGCTTTTTCCGGTTACATTCTCTGAAATCTCACCGCTTTTATTCGTGTGAATAGTCAAAATCGCGCCTTTCAAATCAGGATAAGTTTTTTCTAAATACTCTTGAACATCATCACAATTAGTCGTGTCGTCGGTCATTATAAAAAGAATTGACTTCTTGCCTGTCGGTTTCAACTTTTTGTATGTTTTTCTCCATTCCGCGACTCCCAGATTTATAAAATCCTCATATCTTTCCGTAAATAAAGCGCTCTGTTTTTCTATCAATTTTGCTCGACTCGCTTCATCCGGCGCGACAGGATTTTTCACTACTTCCTGGCGGATTGCTTCCACGAGAGGATAATCGCAAACTGTTTGAACAAATATGCCTCCTTTGTCATGCCTCGGCGTGGCGGTCAAATCAATTTGCAAAGAAATTTTTTTGTTTTTCTGAATTAAACCATTATTTATATCCTGAATTGACTTGAACCACGCCATTTTGGGATTATGAATATGATGCGCTTCATCATTGATAACAATTAGCTCGTCAATGCTTCTCACAATCTCGCCCAAATCAACTTGCGGCTGATTGGTTTTAGTTACGGGACGATTTCCCAAAAAATAATCGCTTAAATTTTCGTCTTCAATACTTGGCTCTTTAACATCGCTTTCAAAAACGCGATGAATATTTGTCAAAAATATATTGCCAGTATCGGAAATATTTCCGATTTCGTCTTGCAAGTGCAGAGTGATCTGAAAATCGTCCTGCCAATTCTGTCCGTTATATCCATTATCCGGTAAAACTGGATCATCGTAAAAAACTCTTAACCCGACAAAGTCAGCTTTTATTCTTTCTAAAACAATAATGTTCGGCGTAATCAATAAAAAGTTTTTGGCAAGCCCTGAATTTTCCTCATACAGTTTATGAAAATATGCCCAAGCCAAAAGCAAGCTCATCACTTTTGTTTTCCCGCTTCCTGTCGCCATTTTAACGACAAACCTTAGCCAGTCCTCCGGAAACATCCCGCCGCTTACCGCTCCGCTGGAATCAAATTTCATCAAATCGTATTTGCTTTGAACGCGATCAACTTCATACAGCCAAATAATTGTTTCAACTGCTTCCCTTTGCGCGAAGTAATACTGAAAAGGCGTTGCAACTCCGTTTTTATCAAGAATATTATGCTCTTCTTTGAACCACCAATTCAAAAGAGATTTTGAAGTCCCGCTCGCGCCATCATAATTATTATCCCGCCACTCTTTAACTTTTTTTCTAAGTTCTGCCACCAAAGGAGGCAGAAGTTTTTCATATCCTTTCTCCCTCAAATCTTCATCTACTGGAAACCACCTGATTTTCGGATCAAGTATCGCGTAAGGCGATTTTGGAAAATTTTTATGTAAAGCCATGTGATTTTGTTAAATTTTAGCTACAAATAATTTACTTGACAGAAAATTGAAATACGCTATATTATAGATAAGCTTTACAGTGTAAAGCTGTCGGCATTTCTGAGAAATTGTTGGCCCCAAACTAACAGTTTCTCCCCGTAAGGGTTACAATATTTTGTTTTTTATCTCTTGAAGTGTTATTTTTATACACTTCTTTTTTTGTTTTAGGTACATCTTTGTGTGATCCTTGCCAAAATCAAAAAAGGTTCCAACTTGAAATGACCCACTGCCAGGTCTGATTCTTAAATACATTACACACTCTAAATCCAAACAAAACAACGCAATTGTCCCTCTGTCAGTTTCATACATTATTTCAATATCTAGTTCACCTGACAAAATGGCTTTCATAAAATACATTCTTTTAGCGCGCCTTCGGCTAAACGCATAACCATTTTCTTCTTTATCTGGTTCAAAAAATATATGATCAAAATCTTTATCACTAAAAACTACTGGAATATCTTCAAGAAAAAAATCACTATCTAAATAATTTTTTAAATATTCTTGTCTATACTCATCTTCTGAGTTTAATAATATCAATTCTACTTTTTGCATAATTATTTTTTGTTCCAAATAAAACGATTAAATTTTTCTTCGTTTAAAGAGGATGTTGTATGTAAATTATCTATCTTTATTTTTTGCCTCAGATATTCTACAAGTTTGCTTTTTGAGCTATCTTGAATATTTTCGTTACATGCAAAACCCATAAGTCCTGTAAAAAAATCGGTTAATTGAATTAAAATATTATCTTTTGAATTGTATGCCTGAAAATGCTTAATATTACATTCTGTCTTATTCCATAAAATATATGAGTCTAAATAAGCATGTAGCGCTCTGGCGCGATTTTTATCTCTTGTTGGCTTTTTATCTAAAAAAATATAATACTTATTTTGGTTTAATAGTTTAGCGCGAAGCATTAAATAATAAAATTTAAAAAATGCAAGTTCTGGATCATTATTATGATATTTATCCAATTCAACCTCACTTTTATCAACAACAATGCAACGGAAATTTAAATTGTTCTCGTCGCAAAAAAAATCAATTATATCTTTATAAAAATTAAAATATTTTTTATGAACTTTTGCCCATTTCAACTCATAACTAAAATCATATTTATGACAAATACTTTTTAATTTTTTTACAACACTTTTTTTCTTTTTTCGCGACACAAATAAAGCTCCAATAACCATATTTTTTGATCTCGGATTTTCTACACGAGATTCATCGCAATAAATATTATAAGTATTTTGATTCATAGAATTTATTTATATTAACTACAAAGTAGCTACATGGAACCTGATTGCAAAGTTTGTGTTTTCTAAATTTATTTGTGTTTTCTAAATTTATTAGCTCTGTCATCCTGAACTTGTTTCAGGATCTTTTTTTGTGATGGGCATTATTTGAATTTATTTCACAAAATGTCATTCCTGAACTGAATTCAGGACAGGTCCTGAGCTTGTCGAAGGATCTTTTATATTATAGGATTTGTCTGTAATTTATTTCACAAAACCTTTCATTTTTGTCATTCCGACGATAGGAGGAATCCCTTCAACATTATTATTCACGATAAACATTATTTATCTCAAAAATGTAATTGAAGCGATTTCTCACTCCGCTACCGCTCCGTTTCGAAATGACAAAAAGAGGTGCTACCAAAATGAAAAATTATTCAACCAGCCCCCGATACAAATCATTCCAATGCGGATTAATTGTTTTTATTAAATCCTGTTTTTTCTCCCTTTTCCATTTTTTTATTTCTTTTTCTCTTTCTATCGCATTATAAACATATTTATGATGTTCGTAATAAACTAATTTTTTGCAAGAATATTTTTTGCTAAATCCTTCAATTTTACCTTCTTTATGTTCAACGACTCTGCGAATTAAATCATTAGTCATTCCAATATACAAAGTTCCTGATACGCTTGCCATTATATAAACATAGAAATTATATTCTCTTTTTGACATAATGTTTTTGTGATTGTTTTATTTTTGTTATTTCTTAACATTCTTTTTTGCTATCTTGCTGTCCCTTTTGTCATTCCGAGCCGTAGGCGAGGAATCCCTTCAATGTGTTGTTCGCGATAAATATTATTCATTGCGACTTACATTATTGAAGCGATTTCTCACTCCGCTATCGCTCCGTTTCGAAATGACAAAAAGGGACGGTTTTGGTTTTATGGCAACATTCGCTGATTCCATAGTCCCGATAGGGCTGTGGAACCTTAGTGCAAAGTTTGTGTTTTTTCTAAACTTATCAACCCCGTCATCCTGAACTTGTTTTAGGATCTTTTGTATGACGGACATTATTTGAATTTATTTCACAAAACATAGTTTCATGATTAAATTCTTTTAATGCTTTTATTTTACTAAAAATATTATTACAATTTTTTTGAACTAATCCTAAACTTTGCAACTTTTTTTCCAAATCTTTATCTCCTATAAAAATACTGTAAAGTTTTTTGCAATCTTTAAATTCAGAAGTAATATTCCAAGTATTAATTATTTTTTCTGTATTCTCTTCGTCAACTCCCAATAATCTTAATTTACAGTATTCACTGATTTTATTCCAATATCCAGTAAAATTACTTGAAACATTATTTCCGATAATTGAGAACATGTAATTATCTATTTCAGTTGACGATTTTCTAAAAACCAAAAATATATTGATAAATTCTTCAAATAAATTATATTCTTTTTGAGTTTCGCAAATTACACTTAAATCTTCATCTTTAATTAAATTAAAAAAACCTATCATTTCTAAAGATGCAGCTAATGATAACATCTCCCAGCGATTATTTTTTTTAACTTCATTTTGAGAATCAAATAATATATTTTTAATTTTTCTTCTGGTTGTTGAATTATCTTGAATTCCAAGATATATCTGACGAATTTTTTTAAAATCTGTATCTAACGCAACTCTTATTCTTTCCTGATCAAAAAAATCGACTTCAATTTCATTTTGCTTTTTTAATTTTTTGATTTTGTCTCTTTCCAAAGCTGGCAATGATTGATTGGTGCAAAAAACGAATTTATTAAATTCTATTTCATTTTTTGTGGCATTTTCAAAATCTTCATTAAATTTCTTTTTCCAATCTTGTCTAAGGCTAAATGCAAAACATACTTTATCCTGTTTACTATAATACATTGCATCTTTTCCGCCATCAGCTAAACCGGGACTTTGAGGATCTATACCTTTATATTCTAAACTAGACAAAAGATCACACATCATTCTTTCAAATTCAATATGATCTGTTATATTTAATAATTTTTGTACTGTTTCGTGATACATAAACTTTATTTAAACATTAACCTCCACCACCTTAGTAGTGTCATTCTCAAAAATACCAACAACCTTAATAGCGATTTCCCACTTTTTGTCATTCCGAGCCTTTAAGCGAGGAATCCCTTTAATATTATTATTCGCGATAAATATTATTCATTGCGACTTACATTATTGAAGCGATTTCTCACTCCGCTATCGCTCCGTTTCGAAATGACAAAAAGGATGGTTTTAGTTTTATAATAAGTATTTGTTGATTTTTACACATTTACCTCCACCACCTTCGTCGTATCATTCCCAAAAATATCCACAACCTTAACAGCGATTTTTCTTTTGCCTTTTGAAACTTGCTTGAAGGCGGAAATTAGCTCAAGTTTTCTGTCTTTTTTAGTTCGGAACGATTGCCATTCGTTTTCAAATATATAATTTCCTGTCCAATCCGAATTTTCCTCCCCTGTTTTTTCATCAATAACTTTTATAATTTCTTTTTTGCTTTCAAAATCAAAATCCACTGCCCAATAATCAACCCAGTCCGTCCATTTTTTGGTTAAAATTTCTTCTTCAATAATATCGCTTTCTTTGTTTTTTGAAATTTTGATAACCTGCCCGTTTCTAATTACAACTTTGCTTCCACCGGGTCTTAATTTTTCTTCAACTTCGCCGGTGTTGTCTTGATTGTAAAAAACTGAAAAATCAGTCAGTTCAATCGCGATTTCTTTAACCCCCCTAACCCCCCTTATCAGGGAGGAATTTGATGGGCGAATAATCGGCTTTATGTCAATGTAGGCAACATCGTAAAATTTGACTTGCCCTTTTTCAACCGCGCGTTTGTCAAAAACTTCCCGCGGAATAATTCTAAATCGCGCTTGAACTCCTTGTTTAGATAATTTAGAAAAATCAAGCCCCATTTCATAATCAAATCCCAAAACATCAAATTTAAAAATGCTTTTCTGTTTGCATTCTTTGATCGCTTCATTTACAAATTCCTGTGTTACCGGATTTTCTATCGGACCGATCGCGACTAATCTGTCCTGCTTTTTGCCGACAAAATTATTAAAAGAATCAACCAGTTGGGCTTTGTAAGCCGCTAAAATCAAATCTATAAATTCTTTCTCTTTCTTCTCTCGCTGTTTTCTTTTTTCTTCTTCCCGCAAGTTTTCGTTTATATCAACAAAATGCTCCCGCTCGTATCTGCCGATATTCAAAATCTCAAAAGCCCGAAAATCTTTCCCGTCTTTTTTTAACTCTCTCTGAACCCCGATCATTCTTTTTCTTGTTGTATGAATTGAAAATCGCCCCAAATCCGACCCGATCCATTTCCTCCCCAACTTCTCCGCCACCGCCATAGTCGTCCCCGACCCGCAGAAAAAATCAGCAACCAAATCGCCTTTATTTGAGGATGCTTTGATAATGCGTTCTAATAAAAATTCAGATTTTTGGGTTGGATATCCGACACTTTTCCTTTCATCAGACATAGAATTAAGATTTCTTAATTTATCAGTTTTTAAGAAAGTCCAAACATCATCTTCTGGCTGACCTTCATCCGCATAAACCTTCTTGCCAGTATCTCCTCTTACAGCATAGTGACGCCCATCATCATCTATTAAATTATATCTATCTGGATTATGTGGAGGAATTATAATTTGATTATAAAAATAATTATTAGATTTAGAATACCTAAAAATAATATCATGTTTTTTCTTAAAATCTCTTGCTGGTGCAGTCCCTATATCATAATGCCACACAATCTCATTCCTAAAATTATCTTTCCCAAAAACTTCATCCAAAACCAACCGCATATAACTATTAACCCGCCAATCGCAATGGACATAAATACTCCCGTCTTCAGCCAATAAACTATGCATCAATTTTAACCGCTCGTAAATCATCGCGATAAAACTGTCCGCGCCTTTGCCCCAAGTGTCGCGGTAGGCGATCTCTTCAATCACGCTCGGCTTTTTTGTGAACTCTTCCTCGCCGATTTTAATATCCATTGAAAAATCCGCCCCAACATCAAAAGGCGGATCAATATAAATCAGTTTTAGCCCGCCTTGCGCTTCTATCTCTTTTCTTAACGGACCATTTTTCAAAGACGACAAAATCAGTTTATTATCTCCCCAAATCAATTTATTCGTCCACCCCTTGATCTGTCTGCCAGAAGTATCAAAAAGCGTTCTCTGCGCTTCTATTTTCTCTTCGCTCCTCGGCTCGTCAATATGTTCAATCGTCTGAAACGGCAAAACGGTATTCGTCACCTCGTTAGTTTTCCCATTCCACACCAGCTCCACCTCTTTTTTATCGTCAAAAAGCAAAAACCGATATTTCTCCGGCAGCGGTTCATTTTTATCAAGACGCTTCACAACATCCCGTTTTTCACTGTCTGTTAAATTTAGCATATTCTTATAAACAACATTATTATCTTTTAAACTTCCTTCATCCTTATACTACCACCAAATCAGCAACTATTCAAGCAAAAAAACCGGAATTGCTGACTTGTTTTATTTCATTTTTTGTCAAATAAAAAAACATTTTCAAAATGAAAATGTTTTTGGGAACATACAATTAGGGCAGACACATAGATCTGCCCCTGCGATATTTATGGAAATTTCACAACCTCCCCTTCTTGAATTTTCTTCTCATTACCTTTCTTATTTGCATTATTTTGCTCCCATAAATTTGTTTTTGCGCCTTTATCAAAATCTTTATCCGCAACATTTTTAGCTCGTGAAACATCTATTTTATTTTTCTCGCTGTCATCAGAATTTAAATCGTCGCTGATTGAATCAATTGAATCATCGACAATTTTTTTCTCTTCCGGCGATACTTTTTGTTTGGTGGAATAATTGCCGCTTTTTTCATTTTTATCGTCAATTTTATTTTTACTTTCATTAGAATTAAAAACGTCTTTTTTGTCTTCATTTAATTCTCCGTCTATTAACTTATTTTCTTCTTTCTCTTTATAATCATCTGCTTTTTGCCTTGTTTTAATTTCAATATCGTTACTTTTCTTTTTATCATTAAATTCTTTGGCATTTTTTTTTCTTACTTCAGACAAACAATCCTTGCAATATGTGTCTCTGGAAGGGTCCGGCTTAAAAGGGACTTTTATTTTTCTCCCGCACATTTTGCATACCGCGTCCCACATTTCCCTATCGTCATTTCTTGTTCTATCATCCTGATAATTAGCCGTTTTATTTTTTTTGCTCTGAAACTGCGGATTTTCTTCCTGTTCATCGTTATCAACGCCGGACCATTTTGAAACTTTTTCTTCCACCACTTCTCTTTTTCTCGCGTACCTTTCTCTTGAAACCTTTATTATTTTCTCCAAATTTTCTTTTTTCTCGGGTATCTCTGCCGGCGGAAGAGAAGTTGCGCTGAAAGCGTCTCCGGAAACGCCGTCTATCATTAATTTCAAATAAATATCGTACTTGGCAAGATTTACCAAATCGTTCATCGTAAAAATCGGCTCAAATTCCTTTTCCAAAAATTCCGCGTCAGACGCCCCGACTCTAAAAGTAACTATTGTGCCGACATTGCCAAAAACGGCGTCGCTCACTTTTTCCTCCAGCTGATTGATGTACTGGTGAGCGATAATTAAATTCAACCTGTACTTTCTTGCTTCCGACAAAATATCAGCAAACGATTCAGTCGCGAAATTTTGGAATTCGTCAACATATAAATAAAAATCTTTTCTTTCTTCTTCTGGAGTATCAACCCGTCCCATAATCGCCAGCTGGATTTTCGTAATCAGCATCGCGCCCAACAAAGCGCTGTAGTCCTCGCCTATTCTTCCTTTGGCAAGATTCATAATAAATATTTTTTGTCCGTCCGTTATCTCTTTCATATCTATCGTTGACTGCGCCTGGGAAATTATATTTCTGACTAACGAACTGGAAAGAAACTGCCCTACTTTGTTTTGGATTGGAGAAATAGCTTCCACCATAAATTGATTTGAATATTTCGTAAATTCATTAATCCAAAACGTTTTCACGACCGGATCGGAAATTTTTCTGACGACTTTGTCTCTGTAATCCTTGTCAACGAGCATTCTCGGAACTCCAAGAAGAGTGCTTCCTGGATATTCCAAGAGGCCTAAAATGACATTTCGCAATAAATATTCAAGGCGCGGCCCCCAGGAATCAGCCCAGATTTTTTTAAACACGCCAATCAAACCGGAAGCGACCAAATGCCGATATTTCGGATCAACCTGCTCCATCACATTGAAAGCGATTGGATAGTCAATATCGGCGGGATTAAAATAGATGACATCGTTAATTCTAAAAGATGGCACGAAGTTCAAAATTTTCTCCGCAAAGTCCCCGTGCGGGTCAACAACCGCGACTCCCTTTCCAGCTCTAATGTCGGAAATCACCATATTTTCCAGAAGAGTTGTCTTTCCCATTCCGGTTTTTCCGATAATATACATATGTCTGCGGCGATCGTCTTTCTTGATGCCAAAAACATGCTCCTGCCCCCTAAAATTCGTTTTCGCGAAATAAGTGATGTTGTCTTTCATAATAAAATTTTATAATTTTTAATTTTATAATTTTTAAATAATTTTTAATGACAAAATTTTTAAAACATTTAAAAATTTAATCATTATTTACAAAATTAAAAATTAAAAAATTAAAAATTCTACACCGGCAACCCCGCTGGCGGCTTGCTTTTTTTGGCTTCAATGCGCGGCGCGACCGGCGCTTTGACTTCAATAGTCGGAAAGTGGAACAATGTCGCGAGCTCTTCCGTATTTAAAACATATCCTTTTTCGTCAAATTCTCTTCTTTTGTACTTTCTTAATATCTTCCTTTTCTTTATCGCTTTTCTTAATTCCGTCAGAAAATAATAAGCGCTTGTTTTTGTGTTTGAATTGGGAATCAAAGCGTTTAAATCCTGCGAGCCAAATTGGGTAAAATAAGAAAAAACGATCGCGTTGCCTTTGATTTTATTAAAAACATCCCTCTTTGCTAAATAAATCCACCTGATATCCGTTTCAAATCCCACCTTTTTGGTGCTTTCGTCAATGGCCGTAACAACGCTTTTTTCTCCGGGAGAAAGATGAAGCATCAAACTAATTGACTCTTCCTCTTTTGTTTTTTCTTTCTTCATTTCTTCTCTTGATTTCGGCACGGAAAAAGCTCCGAGTATTATATACCTGCCCAAATCAATAATTTCGTCTATTATGATTGAAAACGGATTAGACGACTTCTTTTTATTCTTGTCCCTTCCGATAAGTTTCATCACTAAATCATTCGCTTCTTTTTTCCAGCTATCATCAGTCGCTCTAACAAGAATTTGAATCCAAATTTGTTCACCTTTGCCTAATTTGCTTACCCCTTCAACAATATTTGAGATAGGATCAATGAATTCGCCGGACGCCACATCTTCAAAATCTTTATATGTCCTCAATGGATAAGCATCTTCTTTTGACAAAACCATATCCGTTCCCCATAAATCATAATCCTTGCTTGGAATATCATCCGGAACATCTGTCACATAATCGTCAACTTCTTTTATCTCAGCGTCAGGATATTGCGTGTATATTTGCGACTCTATTATTTCTCTTGATAATTCCGGCGTCCTGATATAAAAATGGATATCGCCTTCTTTGCTGACAATTTCAAAACTGAACCATAAATCTAACACTCCCCTCAAATATATATCATATAAAGTATCTATCATCACATCATAAGTGCTGTAAATCCCCGAAAAAAATTCTTCCATCGTTTTCGGTCTTTTTTCCATTTCTTTGGATATTTTTACCTCCAGCAGATTCCATTTTATGCTTCTAAAATACTTTTCCTGTATATAGTTAATCCAGGCCAACTCAAAAATAGGCCATAGCGCTATCGGCGTAAAAAGCCACCAATAATGATAATAAAAAATTACTGACTCTTTAAGAGATTCGGTTAAAATATAGAGAAATGTTGGCATAGATTGTTACTATAAATTCTATTAAATGGAAACTGATACAATATCGCGTAATCTATCTATTAAGTGTTTAAAATATCAAATCTCAAATACCAAACACCAAACCAATATCAAATGATTAAATATCAAATTTTGATATTTGGCATTGATTTGATATTTGGAATTTGGAATTTGAAATTAAAAGCGTTTTCATCTCTGTATGTTTTATTATGTTCTACCGCTTTAACTTATACACCTTTTCTTTTACCTTCTCAAAATATTCCTTATTCTGCAAATTCAAAACTATTGTGTTTTTCTTGACTTGTCTTCTTTTTAAAACTTCTTGTATTATATTGCCCTGCTCCATTTTGCCGCCGCTCTCTTTTAATATTTCTATTATAACATCTAAAACGGTTCCGGGACTGTACCCCCATTCTTTCAAAGCGTAAATTCCTCTGCCGACCAAAACAAATCTGTCGTCTTTAATAAGTTCATTGTGCGTTGTTTGGCTGTTCGCGATTCTGCCGCC
>Ga0190345_1000042_pt1 | contig 31459 bp, 46 predicted proteins | sample 48721334_MG_FD_161674 | JGI IMG/M metagenome (GOLD analysis project Ga0190345, IMG submission 161674) | Hydrothermal vent microbial mat bacterial communities from Southern Trench, Guaymas Basin, Mexico - 4872-13-3-4_MG | ecosystem: Environmental > Aquatic > Marine > Hydrothermal vents >...
TAATTGGGCAGGTAAAGTAACTGATGCAGTTGGTGAAATCGAGACTGCTATTACTGATGCGAAAGAAGGCGTAGTTACTGCTGCTACTGAGTTGTGTGACAGTGCAAAAGAAGCGATCGCTACTGCTGCTGGTAATTGGGCAGGTAAAGTAACTGATGCAGTTGGTGAAATCGGGACTGCTATTACTGATGCAAAAGAAGATGTAGCCACTGCTGCTACTGAGTTATGTGACAAGGTAAAAGAAGCTATTTCCACTGCTGCTGGTAATTGGGCAGGTAAAGTAACTGATGCAGTTGGTAAAATCGGGACTGCTATTACTGATGCAAAAGAAGATGTAGCCACTGCTGCTACTGAGTTATGTGACAAGGTAAAAGAAGCTATTTCCACTGCTGCTGGTAATTGGGCAGGTAAAGTAACTGATGCAGTTGGTGAAATCGAGACTGCTATTACTGATGCAAAAGAAGATGTAGCCACTGCTGCTACTGAGTTGTGTGACAGTGCAAAAGAAGCGATCGCTACTGCTGCTGGTAATTGGGCAGGTAAGATCACAACTGCAATGAGTGAAATTAATGAAGCCATAACTGATGCAACTGAAGACATAACTGCTGCAGCGACAGAAGTATGTGATCAAGTAAAAACAGCCATCATTGATGCTGTTGCTGGATGGCTTACGCCGATCACTGATATTATGGGGGATATAGCTTCTGCCATAACATCAGGCGGCGAAACGGCAACCGCAAATAATACAGCATGGTGTGGTGATTCAGAAACAGCAATCGAAACCGGCAGCGGAAAATGGACGTCAAAAATCACAGATATAATGGGCAAGGTTGCCGCTGCTGTTACGACAGGCGGAGGCACAGCGACAACTAATAATACTACGTGGTGCGCCGATTCAACGTCTGCAATTGAGACGGGTGTCGGAAACTGGGAAACAAAGACTACTACTGGAATGGGTAAGGTTGCTGCAGCGGTTACGACTGGTGGTGCAACAGCGACAACTAATAATACTACGTGGTGTGCCAATTCAACATCAGCGATTGAAACCGGAGCCGGAAACTGGGAAACAAAGACTACAACTGGAATGGGCAATGTAGCTGCAGCAGTCACAACCGGAGGCACAACAGCGGTAACGAATACAAATACGTGGTGTGCGAATGTCACGTCAGCAATCGGAACAGGCGGCACGAACTGGATATCAAAAATGAGTACTGGCATGGGCGGAGTTGTTGCAGCGATAACATCGAGCGGCGTGTCAGCAGTCAATAGCACAAAAACATGGACTGCCAATGCTGGCGACGTGATTGACTCGTGGGCAGCGGAAGCACAATCATCAATCGCAGCAGTCGGTCGTTCCCTTGATGATATGAATGCGAAGTGGGAGGAACAACAGCGAGAAGCAAACCGAATATCTGAGAGAAATGGTGATGATGAATATGTTTCTCCTACAGCTGGTATGGCAGACGTGAGCGGTACTGTAGTAGGGAAAATTCAGGAACATGACGGTACTGTGAATCTGCATGGTGCGGATCTCGATCGAGACATGGCTTTTGATGGTGACTACGTTGGCTCAGTGGTAGACGCTATACGAACGAGTGGAGCTTCATGGATAACTGAGTATGCATGGAGCCAGTTGACATCAGCAGAACAAGACAGTGTACGGAGTTTCCTTAGTGGGGTACTGTCATCAGATTACTCGACGGTTGTGCAGGAATTCGGAGCGACCACATCAGAGGTGCCTGAAGAGACAGAAGACTCTCACATAGAAGGAGAGCCCGAGGTGAGACCAGACACTGACCGCGAAGCTGTTGATACTTCTGGGTTTGCAAAAGGTGGCTACATCCCATACGACATGACCGCACGAGTACATGCAGGGGAGTTCGTGGTACCGAGGCAATCAGTCGATGAGTTCTTAGGCAGGGCACGAGGCGCAACAATTAACAACACGTATAATATTGGGAACGTGTACGGGGTGAACGATCTTAACAGGCTACTTGCAGAGCATGACCGTAAGCTTGTGCGAACGTTGCGAGGTCTGGTATGACCATTGATCTTGTCACGGGGCTCGTGCTCTACCTGCCATTCAATGAGGGGTCTGGTACGTCCGCACGTGATGGATCGATGTATGGTACTACGTGTGCGTTGCAAAACATGGACGATTCAAACTGGGTTGCTGGAAAATCCGGCAATGCACTATATTTCAACGGCACGAATGAATATGTAGATTGCAGCGGAAACGATTCGCTAAAATTGTCAAATGCACTCACCATGTCTGCGTGGGTCAAGCTTGACGACACGTCAGGGTGGCAGACAATGATTGGACATGCTAATGGCATGTACACCTTGCAAACACACAACCAAGAACTGGTATTTTATTACTGCGACAGCGGGCCGACTGGATGCAACCGGATAATGGCGACATCAACAATCGTCACAACAGAATGGACTCATGTTGCATGCATACGACAAACCGACGGTACTACATTATTATATGTTAATGGTGTGCAGGATTCGACAACTGGCAACTGGTCGCAATGCACAGTAGATTCAGACAACTGGTATGTTGGAGCCAGTTATTGGGGGGAAGAGCTTGCAGGCAAAATTGATGAAGTGAGACTCTATAACCGAGCGCTGTCACCGGAGGAGATCACGTGGCTATACACTCATCCGACCGGGGCGATGACAGGTGTTCCATCTGCACGATCAAACATCAAGACTCTTGATGATGGACTCGTGCTCTACCTGCCGTTCAACGATGGATCTGGCGCGTCCGCACGTGATGATTCTGGATGCGGCAATACCGGGGCATTACAGAACATGAGTAATATGGATTGGGTCACCGGAAAATCGGGGTATGCAGTAGAAGTCAACGGTATCAATGAATACATAGACTGCGGCAACGATACAAGCCTGCAAGTAACCACACAAACCATATCTGCATGGATTAAAACCGCTGTGGACGGTACGTATATCTATGGAAGCAGAAATGATTCTGTTGGTGGGGGCAACTTGTGGATCACTGGCGGCAAATTACAATTCATTCTTAACTCTACGCAGTCAGCATCTGCCAGTACTACTGTTACGGATGATGTGTGGCATCATGTGTGTGTTACGTTCGATGATGACACTAAGGCAGTGAAATATTTTGTTGACGGTAATCCAGATGGTACATCAACGAATGCAGCGACGTTTGTGCATACGGTTGATAAGCTTGTTGGGTTTCGGGTTAGCGGCAACGCTGGACATCATTTTGACGGCTGTATCGATGAACTAAGAGTGTATAACAGGGTGCTGACACAAACAGAGATCACATGGCTGTATAAGCATCCCTCCGGCAAGCTGACAGACCATCCCTCCGGACGGGCATGTTTCACGGATCTTGATGGGGTGGGACACACCATATCAGATATGATCTCGCTCGAAGTCAGCAGTGAACTGTCCGACTCCGCAGACTCCTTCTCTTTGGAACTCTCAAACATAGCAGATCGGTACTCATGGCTTGAGCGCGGGTGCGAGATAGAAATCGGAATAGGAATGGATGGCATTAACGTACAGAAGCTAACGGGTGTCGTTCTGGATGTTGAACGTTACATAGACGGTGATGATTATCCTTTTATATCTGTTTCTGGTGAGGATTGGGGCTACAAGCTTAACCACCTGTTCTTTTCAGGGCGATTCTACGACCTCGAGCTAAGTGATCTGCTCAAAGCAATCTTTGACAGCGCTGATTATAGCAGTAGCCAGACGTGGCAGGAGATCGCAGATATAAGCAGTGACTACTCGCATATTGATCCAACGGCGTTCTCGATCGATGTCGCATCCTATAAGTGGAAGTCTCTGTCAGCAGCAGCAAAAGAGATTGCTGATACTGCCGGATATGATTGGTATGTTGATGTTGATAAGAAGGTGCATCTTTTCGATGCGGGGGCAACGACGATCAGCGCCACGATCACAGAGTCTGATCTTGTCGCCCCGCCATCGCTCACTGATGAAGGCGACATTGTGAACCGTGCGATTGTGGTTGGCGGGTATGATCAGCGGGAAGATCAAGAGGTCGCTGGTCAGACCTCCACAACAACGGTGAAGTCTGATGTGTCTGCAAACGAGAAGTTCACGCCGACACAGGATTATCTTTCCTCTGTGATGATATGGACGAAGCTGATTTCTGGGTCATCGTCTGGACTCACCTTGTCAGTACAGGCGGATTCTGGCGGGTCTCCAGATGGTGTGAACCTGCCACACGGAAAGATAGCGGTTTCGCTGGATGAAATCAACGACGAGGATTACACAGAATTCCGATTTGATGGGCATGTCACGCTCACGCCTGGGCATGATTATCATCTTGTCCTATACGGCACAACAACAGGATCCGGCGAGGGACAATACATAGGAACCGATGGGAGCAACGTAGTGTACATCACAAGGTGGCCGTCACGAGTGGCAATTCTTGCAGAAGACATTGCCTCTCAAAGCATGTACGGTATGACGATGTGTACGCCGCACACCGATAATAAGCTGGAAGACCCAGATCTTGTGGAGCAGATGGCAAATAACATGCTGATGTTATCGCCAAAGACCGTAGCGAGCTTAGAACTGCATGGGACCGCGATAGATTCGGGCGATGTTGTGCGTCTCAATCTTGCCACACCTGGCATCGCCGTTGACAAGAAGATGAAGGTACTATTTTCATCATGGAGTATTGGAGAGCGATTCGTAAACAATTCGTTGGAGCTGAAAGAAATATGATTAATCCGTTATCTAATATAATTAATTCCATTGAGTCCCGTGTGAAGCGTCTCGAAGAAAACATTGGTTCGGTCACGGAATCGATCCTGCAGATATTTGTGATTCATGAGAAGGTTGTGGTAACGCAGACACTCAAGATATACAGTCGAGATGTGAACAGTTCTTTTCTGTTGTCCACGCCAACCAAAGCTATTCTCGGCAAGACACCTATTGGCGACCGACGGAGTGCGAAAGTGCTTGTATACTCCGGCTGACTTTACAGAACCCTTAAGTACCTGCACAACCCATATAGTAATGTCTGCTCGGGAATGATAGCGGACTCGGTCGGCGTGATCGAAACCAATACACCATGTACTATGGACTACAACGCGACGGGTTACTACACATATAACACTTGGCGCGCCGACCGGATACAATCATCACAGGAGAACCACATGGCAACCACAAGAGACGTAAAAGAGTTAGTGGCATACATAAAAACGAAATTCCCAGATGGCTGCAAGGGAATCGATTGTGATCAATGCATACTCAACGACACAGAAAGCGGAACGATAGAATACAATCTATGCGAATTATTACAATGGTTGCTCGTATGATCAAATTCGCATTAACCGGCGTACACGGCAGCGGGAAAACAACGCTGCTATCCCGAATCGAACGAAAACTAACACGCAGGGGGATTTCTTGTGTTCATGTCGCTGAAGTCGCACAGACCTGCCCCATTCAAACCGGCACGGACACGTCGTTCGGTGCGCAGACATGGATCTTCGCAGAGCAGATCCAGCAAGAAACACTCGCCGGGACATTCGGCGCGCAGGTTGTATTATGCGATCGGACACTCCTCGACAACGTGATGTACCTACGCCGACTCATCGACTCCGAAAAAGAGGACTTCAATCATATCTTGATGATGCGGTCTATGCATCGAATGGCAATGAACTGGGCAAGCACGTATGATTATATCGTGCGCCTAAAGCTCAATCTGCCGTGGGTACTTAAACGAGACCATGATAAGGGCACGGTTGAGGAGCTCACAAGCTTTGCTAAGACGATCGAAAGCTGGTTCAACTATTGGGAAAGCGAATATGTGGACGTTGCGTACTCCACTGTTCCCACAGCTCGTGATATGGCGGACATCATCGAAAAGCGCTTAGAGCGATGAAGCCACGTGATATGATTGAGATCATTGTTGACACGCACGAGCCAACCGAGGTCATAGGTTGGCTTGAGGAACTTTCTACAGACGAATGCACAGTAATCGTGCGTAGAGACACGCTGGAGATTGGTGATTATGTGATTTCGCCAGACATCGCTTTTGAGCGAAAAGAGTTCGCTGACTTCTTACACTCGATGTTCGACGAAAACGAACAACACGAAAAAAGGTATGGCATGCGGCAGATTGCAGACCTTGCGCGAGAATACCGGAAGCCCGGTCTCATATTAGAAGGCGGCGAGTTAAAAGAATTATACATGCTGCGTCCAGGAATCCCTCCGAATTCAATCCGGGGAACACTGCATGCAATAGCTTTCGGGTTTAGAGTTCCAATCTTACCTACATTCAATCTTCGAGATACTGCTGCAATGCTTGTTACAGCAGCAAAGAAAGCACAGTTAGAACATCATGCCGGTAAGCCGTCGCCGCACGGGAAGCGCTCGCACCTATCGCTCGATGAAAAGCAGGTCTATCTTGTCACAGCAATCATGGGAATTGGTGTTGATACTGCGATAAGATTGTTGGATCATTTTAAGACGCCGCAAGCGATCATGAACGCTACCGAGGAGGAGCTTAAGGCGGTGCGTCTTGTCGGTCCGAAGACCGCAGCGACCATTCGTGAGATCGTGACGACAAAATACCAGCCGTAACTATCTGTTTTGGTTTTTCGGATTGATTTAAGTGCACTTAAACCAAACTGCTTGATGATGAAACGAATACTATATGCTGTTTCTGTGCTCGCCGTGCTGTTCCTTTCCGGAGCGGCTGCGGCTGAATGCGTCATTAATTTGGACGACGTACAACTACTGCCTGGAGAATCCACCGACATCCCGCTGACGATTTCCAATGGGGACGACGTGGCTGCAGGACAGACGGACATCTCGTATGACCCAAACGTGATCGAGATAACGAATATTCTTGACGGTGATCTTGACTGGACAATGTCCAACCTTGCGGTAGATAGTGATACGGTCAGAGTGGTTATATTAAGCCTTGGTGGTGGTGTGGATGGCGACATCACGATGGCAACCCTGCAGGTTACAGCGATTGGCAATGTGGGCGATGTGTCTTATCTTACCATGACTGATTCCACTCTCGGTAATTCTGACGCTATCGATATTCCCGCTACAATCAGCGACGGAAGCGTCACGATCGTTTCGGATAATGCCCCGCCTGTCATCAGTGAAACATACACCATGGACTTTGCTCCTGGCGGGTCCGGTGTAATCGGTGTGCAGACGTCTGATCCAGACGGGACGATTGCAAGTGTTACGTTCGATCTGGTTGATCTCGGCATGGGTGTAGTTGCCGCAAATCAGATCTATGGCGATGATTACATGCTTGAGTTCACGGTTCCAGAGGGTGCGTGGCCAGGATCGTATACGATTGTTGCGACGGTGACAGACGACGAGGGTGCAACCACAACCGCCCAGATCACAATTGAAGTTGTCATGATGGGTGATGTTAATAGTGACGGCGAGGTAACGTCTCTTGACGCACTGCTTGTATGTCAGTATATCGCAAACCCAGAAGCCATATCCATGAACGTGGACGTGGCTGATATCGTTGCTGACGGTCGGATCAATGTTCTTGATGCCATCGGTATCCTGAACATCGCTGCTGGCGGAGGCGGAGAATAGACTGCTCCGGTGCTCATCATCCAGGTGAGCACCACCCACTTTTTTAGGGCAAACCACCCATTCATATCTCTATCGCTATGAAATGTGTCATATCATTTTTGTTGGTCTTGTTTTTTGTGGCGAGCGCAGCCGCTGAAAACATAATCTCAATGGGAAACATCGAGCTGGAAGAAGGGCAGTCCGTGATTGCGCCGATCAACACCACCGATACGCCAATGCTGTATGGGCAGGCGTGCATCGAGTACGATGCTTCTGTGGTGGAACTGTCAGCTGGTGGTTGTGATGATTATGGGTTTGTTGTGTCGGTGAGTGAGGAGAATAGCGAGCTTGTCCGGATGTACACTGGGTCAGATGCCAATTGTTCCCCCGGAGAGAGAGAGTTCGGGTCAGTCGCAATCAAGGCAGTTGGCTATCATGGCGATGTGTCACGACTGAACCTATTAGATGCGGTGGTGCGCGACGAGCAAGGAACCCCGATGGTGTATGGTTTGGTCGGCGGGTGGGTTACGATCACGCCTCTTTTCGGGGATGTGAATCGTGATATGATGGTTGATGTTCGGGACGCAATCGTGTTGGTGAATCACGTTTCATGCCCGTATTGCTCGCCAATCCCCGATTTTCACGTTGCCGACATGAATCGTGACGGCATGATCAGTATGCTTGACGTCTTGATGATAATCAACAGATGTGTTAGCACAGCCTAAATATCATATTGCTACATATTAGTGGCAGTCTTCTTTTCTTCGATCTGTTTTTATGCTATGTCGGCATAGTTATGTCGTATGAAGAAATTCATCATAACATTAATCCTTCTGGCACTGCTTGCTGCCAGCGTATCGGCGTCGGATGAGACCGTCGCACTATCGAAAATAGCTAATACAATCCCAGGATGGGAATTCGGGGTAACATCAGTTTCCGCACTCAGTGACAAAGAGAAAATGGCGCTTGGTGGCGCAAGACCCACCATCCCAGGCTCGAATGACAACATATTATACATGCCCAGAGCACCATTGTTTGCAGAATCCTTCGATTGGAGAGATCACAACGGTGTAACGTCCGTGAAAAACCAGGGTTCTTGCGGGAGCTGTTGGGCATTCAGCGCTACCGGCGTGATCGAATCGAAAATCCTCATCGACGAAGGGAAGACTGTAGACCTATCAGAGCAGCATCTCGTGTCTCGTTGTTGTGATGCAGGGACTTGCGGCGGAGGATGGCCAGATGAGGCATTGAAGTATTCCCGTGATGTCGGGATACCTGACGAGGCGTGCTATCCTTACGAGGCAAGAACTACCAATTGCGAAACCTGCGAGAACTGGGATAGCATAGGGTGGAAGATCAAGGACGTGGTCTATATCGCCCCGACCACCGACTCATACAAGTTTGCATTGAAGGAGTACGGGCCGCTCTCAGTGGTAATATCGGTTCCTGAAGACTGGTTCTATTATCGCGGTGGCAAGTACGAGCCAACGTATTCCGGAAAACTTGGCTGGGCAAACCACGCAGTCGTTTTGGTCGGATGGGACGACACCGATGGTGCATGGATAGTTAAGAACAGTTGGGGCAAAGGATGGGGTAATGAGGGATATGCCATGGTGAAGTACGGGGTTATTGAGCAGTATAATTATGCGTATGCAGTAACTGGGATCACTGAGCATGGCGAGCATAACGGTGAGTGGGTGACGCCAGTGGATGTCTGGGCATCGTCGGAGTATGGAACGCACCACAAGCATGATGCTGTGAACGCCATAGACGACGACACAGCGACGCACTGGTTTTCAGACTGCGCTGACCAAGACCCATGCATAACGTTTGACATGGGGCACGTGGTGGAATCCTCATACATTCGTATCGCTATGTTCAGGCTCGACGTCCCTGCAACCTTCGACGTGGAAGTGTCCACGAACGGCAGGGACTGGCATACTGTACTGAACGACGCTCATGTTACCGACGCCGAGAAAATGGTCTCGTTCTCCTGCGAGTGCAGAGGCAGGTACTACCGTATCTCCGACATACAGGGACCACGTGGCTACAACTCGGTTTCAGAGTTCGACGTTGAGTGTGTCGAATGCAACGGAATAATCATGACCCTCCGATACGATGTCATGACAGAGAGCATCCCGATATCGAAAGACCTGATAGAACTCGTCATCGAAGAGAACGGGATCACCAGGCTGCTCTGGCGAAACTGAAAAATAGCCAGCGACGGAATCGAACCGAGACCGGAGACAACGTGTCTCCGGCATCCAATCAGGCTACGATGTATCACGCATTCGAGTGACATGGCGTTTCGGTGAGATCTTGCCTTCTGCACGAAGTTGATCACACACATGATGCCAATTCTCTTCTGAGCTAATGGCATCGATCTCATGCTGCATTTGAGCATTGTTACAACTCGTCATCTGTTACCTCAACCCATTTCTTTTGGAAGGTCTTATAATGGCAATAATGAGGGTACGCATTACTGGGGTCACCATCCTCCAAGTAGGCAATATTGAAAAACGCCTTTGATACCACAACACACACAATGCCCGTGTGTAGATTACGATATCTTTTATCGATTTCAATCATATCTTTTCTTCTGCACCGCATGGACACAGTGTGTCGGTACAATAATTTGTCATCTTCTCGCATCGCGCAAGACCTTGATCGATCACAACACACGTACCATCACGTAGGCATGTATGCATCTGTTTAAGATATGATTGTGTGCTTGGGTTCATGTTAATCCACCTCCTGCGTGGTGAGACATGGAGATCGCGGGAAATGCTGTGCTGATTCATGGGTGCGCTCGTAGGTCTCGACGTGTGATGTGATCAGTTGGCACATAGCGTCGTTGACAGAGTGCGCCTCAAAATGGCTGAACGATGCGGTGAACCGTTTCATGAGGGATTCCGGTACTCGTAGCGTTGTGCGCACAACAGGCTCCTTATATTGCTTTTTCGTCATGTAGTGTATACTATGCGTTAGATGCATATATACCTTTCGCACCAGTGACATATCGTTTTGTTGACGTCGGCAAAACGTTAACCGATAGCGGTTTTAGATCAGCGTCTTTCCATCCCAAAAAAACCGTTTCGTCGCAGTACGCTTGAACTTCTCAAAAACACTCGGATACAACACAGGATACTTCGCCTCCGCAACAGGCACACAAAACATGCGCTCCGGAGCGTCAGGCACACCACCCAATCCTACCACAATGTATGTCGGGTACCCTGTTCGCTCTGCGTATGCCGTGTAGCCGTTCAGCTTCTTCGCAGACGTCCAGTGCAGAGCTCCTTTGTAGAGAAATGATCGGAACTTACATTCTACCGCTATGCGATCGTCAGAGGGCTTGTACCGCATCACCAGATCCGGGTTGGCATCAGACTCCACGATGTATCCGTTCGTCTTGCCTGATATGTCCCGGGTCCACTCGTTAAGCGCAAAATACTTCGGGTCAAACAGCCCGATCACGTACTTCTCGAACGCAACCCCCTTCTCATAGTTCGTTGTGTCTGGGATGTGATCAGTGCTGCCGCTTCCAAAAAGCCATGCGGCAACAGTATCCAGAAAACTCATTTCGATGGATGCCGACACTTATCGGTCTGGTTCCGACGACGCCCGCCAGCCTTCTTACCGGTCTGTGATCCATCCTTCTTGTTTCGTGCCATACAATCTTTTCTCACCTGCTCAGTAGTATAGTTTTGGGTCTGAAACGGACGCTCTCAATCCTATAACGATTGTAGTGGAACACAGAGTATTCTAAGAATACTCTACGGGGGTTAGGAAATTTGCGAGGGGAATGAGGCGACCCCCCGCACAAAAAGGAGAACCAAACAACATTACGCTCCACTGACACATAAGGGTTCCGATCATGTCAGCAGCAACGATATGATTGAGGTGGTAGGTTTTAGCGAGCGTGCCGGTGTTACCTGTTACCTCGATGTTACCGGCTGGGGTAACACCGTCGCCTTTATATGTCAGTACTGTGAATAGTACTATATGGAATGGATACGAGCGTACATAAAACCAGACACGCATGACCTATATCGTGCGTATGCGTCGCATCATGACATGAAGTTATATGGCGCATACAAAGCAGCAATACACAAGGTACTTGATGATGAGAACCTGCTGTATGTAGATGGTAAACTCGTTGAAAGAGGCGACAAATGAATAAAAGCACAGAGGGGGCGGCAACCCCCAAGCAACAGAACGAACCAAGTATCTTATTGGGTTCAGAGGTACTTAAGGGTTCTGGTGAACATGACCACGATCCTAAGAAGTACTTCAAAGGCAAACGGTTTGTTGCTAAACTGTTAGCAGACGAGCTCACCAAGGCATACACATTCAAAACGATGAGTGACACAGATGAGATATACGTATACGAAGACGGGGTATACACACCGCGAGGCGGCATGATCGTAAAGAGTGCTGCACAGCGCCTGTTAGGATTGGAGTCAACCAACGTCCGTGTTGCAGAGGTAGTTGGGCACATCACGAGAGAAACATGGTGCGATCGGTCAGCGTTTGATTGCGATCCAAACATCATCAATCTGTCAAACGGGTTGTTCTATATTGACACGATGACGCTTGCACCACATGCATCAAAATACTTGTCGTTGCGAAAAAGCCCGATAGTGTATGATCCAAGCGCCACATGCGAACGAGTGATGTGGTTCATAAATGACGTGCTTCAAGAACAAGACGTACCACTCATGATCGAGTTATTTGGGTATGCGGTGATGCCACAGAAAAGAATGAATACAGCAGCGTTTTTAACCGGTGGCGGCAGGAATGGAAAATCAACAATGATTGATCTGCTGGCGGCATTTGTCGGAAAGCACCTGTGTTCAGAAATCACACCGTCGCAAATGAGCAGCGAAGACCGGTTTTCAATCGTTGATCTGCACGGAATGCTTGTGAACAAGATAGATGATTTGGGAGACACTCCCCTAAAAGATTTGGGGCGGTTTAAATCCGTTGTAGCAAGCAAATCGGTACGTGGCGAGAGGAAATTTAAAAATCCATTTTCGTTCACGCCACATGTGTTATGCATTTTTGCATGTAACACCATACCCAAAACCGAAGACATATCAGAAGGATTCTTCAGTCGGGTGCAAGTTATTCCATTTCTGAATCGGTACGTCGGAGAGTCCGATAACAAACATATCATCGATGATCTCACCATGCATAGTGAATTATCTGGATTGTTTAACATTGCAATCGTAGCTGCTAAAGATGCGGTTGATCGCAAGGAATTTTCTGGAAACAAAACAATTGCTGACAAGCAAAGAGAATATGTGTATGCAAGTAACCCAATCGCAAGATTCGTTGATGATGAATGCAACATAGACGATGTGGATGATTTCGTTCAAAAAGACGATTTGTATAACCAGTATGTACTTTGGTCAAGGGACCACGGGTTACAAACACAAAGTAAAGGCGAACTAACTCAGTACTTAGAACGAATCGGCATATCTGTGAAACAACGAAGGAACGACGAAGACCGAATAAGAGTGTATTTAGGCATTCGTATGAACGATAACCGATCTGAGGAGTGGTTCTGAATGTATCAAGTGTCACAACCTTGGCACAGGTGTCACAACCTTGGCACAGGTAGCATAAACGCTATCAAGAGGCTGAAAAAGTGGGTATGTCACATCCTTTTAGCTACATTATATTCTATATTGGAATCTAGTATGTATAGTAATAAGATAGGGCAATATGGTGTGCCAAACAGCAGAAAATGCCATGCTGCTACTGGTTTCATGCCTGTGCCGCACCTGTGCCGCGACCTGTGCCGGACCACTTCGCATGCAATAATATTTCTCAAGATAAGATTGGGTGGTTCGTTGCAGCCAGCTAATAATTATGGGAGGATTTGAACATGAAAACATATACGAGTAATGAAGGAATGTTTGGCGAGAGTTTTGCGATCGGAGATGGGTATCAGGCGACGTACGTGCCGGAACGCACGGTTTCAATGGTAAATCAGGCGATTGGAAGCATTGCGGCTGCTGATGAGGATGATTGTGGTCTGCTGATTCATTGATGCGAAAGCTATATATAGCATAACCAACACATAGAACATTACTATGTCAGAAAAGATACGGACATCGCTGTACATCGATCGTGCGAAGTACGGGCGATTCCTGGAGACGCTGAATGTTGGGCGAGACAAGTCTGCGAACGCGACGATATGCCGCCTCATAGACGAGCACATCGCCCAACATGAAGAGCATCACAGTGAAGAGGTGGGCGCATGAACCATAATCCAAACCAAACGAACTGGGCACTTGGCGACGTCGTGATCCATGATGCGGACGCGAAACAACCAGCGATGTTGATGGTAGTTATTGGTGTCAGACAGCATGATGATCACGTGTACACGAGATACGTGCACGGGCACGTTGAAAAGCAAGTGTACTGCAACCACCGAGAACTGCTGCATGACCCCGCCAGATTCGGGATAGAGGTGACGACATGAAGGAAATAAAACCGCTGAAGACGTGGGAGAAGATCGTGGCGGTAGTGATAATAGTGATAGGATTGATGTTGTTTCATGACACCGGGCGCATAGAGGCGTTGCTGATTGCGATCGTGATGTCGGCGATATTGTGGGCGAAACTGCGCGCGTGGTGGGAGGTATCATGACTACAAAGCCAGCCGAAAAAGCGCCGTCTCCGATGTTTCGACGGTATCATGAGATGTCGAAAAGATGTTATGGGGCATGGCATGACTACAGATAACACTCAACTATATCTATTAGGGCTTGGAATGTCAGTCGTAGCGGCGTTGATTGCACTTGGGTTAGTAGCGGTGGTGCTATGGGTAGTTAGTAGCGGTGGTATTACTGAAATTGCCGCAATGATTGGTGAGCTGATATGACTGCGCCAGTATTTCATCGGGTGTGCCGTTTATGCAGTGCAGAATTTGATGCCTGCCATGCAAGTACGGGGTATTGTTCAGAGCGATGCCGATATATTGCGGCAAGATGGCAGCAGCATGATTACAAGTTTGGAAGTGGCTCGATGAGCCAAGATGAAGCCGTCGATCATTACGGGGCATTGTTTGATGATCCGCTCCGACTAATCACGCATACTCGACATGCCCACATTATCAGGCGCATCTATGATTGGTGTGTGGAACATGACACAGAAACATTCACTTGCTCGCAGATCGCTGCATTACATCAGAGCATTACGCCTCCGATGCTGGGTCGTATTGCGAAGGAAAGACGCCACCCCATTCATAACACCGGCAACAGGGTGTTGAAGCCTTCCGGTGGATCTGAGGCGGTGTGGCGATTGCTCGCAGGATTCGAGGGCGCATGACGCGACGAAAAGCCCGGTGTCCTGTGTGTGGGAGAACGTTTGTAACGAGCGACGCACACAAGAAGTATGATACGGACCGGTGCTCGTATATTGCGTTGTATCTGAAGCGTCCGCAGGCAGTGCGGATGGGGCGAGATGCTGCGATCGAGCATTATGGAGCGTTGTACGATGACCCGCTGCGATTGGTTGGCAAGACACGGTACTCACCACAGATACGGCATATCTATGCGTGGTGTGTGGAGCACGGGCGGACAACGTTCACTGCGCGTGAGATTGCGGAGGGATTTGATGGCGACATAGGATATTATAAGTTGGCTGCTATTCATCGGCGGCATCATGTTGTGCATGCGTGCGGCGAGCGAGAAACAAATGGTGTCGGTTCACGATACGAGACGCTGTGGAAATTCGAGTTGCCTGGGTGCAAAGAGATTATGAGGTTGGCATAATGGAAGAAGAACTTAGAGAAATATGGGATCGTGGCGTCCGGAAGTTAAACGACACATCGGCGGGTGAACGAGACATGAAGCAAAACAACATTGTGATGAGATCTTGTGATGTCACGGTGACGGCGTGGAGAGATCACGGCGACGGATATCCGGATGGCGTTGTTCTGTCAGGGATATATGGAGATATCAGTCCGTGCGAGGCGGCAGAGATCCAAGATATGATGAACTCGGAAGACACGAAGATCTACGTGCCAACAGACCCAATCGGCGGTCTGGTTGGGGTCGTCTGCGATGTTCGCGTTGATTACCTGAGCGAAGGATGGGAATACACTGTGAATCACGTCGTTGTTGTGGACATGGAGACGACAGACACGACCACGTATCCGAGCATTGCGATGTATGAGAGGGACGAGGAGGATCAGTACATACGCAAGATGGCAAAAATCGATGTCACCAGAATGTATGTGGCAGATCGCACGGGCTCGTTCATTATCGCGCTTGGATTAGATCTCGACATAACAACTTGTGAATATCGGGGAATCAAGTATATGATACACCGAGACGTTTTTCGAGATAAGACGAAATGGTGTGCGACCGAACGCATATCGGGAAGCACCATCCCAAGCAAGAAAACGTTTCCAGATGAGATCCGTGCAGAGGCAGCGTTTCGGGATATGGTAGACGAGAACGGCGTGTTGAACGTCTGCCACACAATCATGACAACATATCGTAAGATCGATGACGCAAAGCTCATCACCATCGATGAGTACAACATGTTGCACGAGGGTGAAGAATGAGACCAAATAAACCGTTCATGTCGCTGCTGCGAGGTGGTGACATGATAGATCCGATTTCGGTGATCTTGCCGGATGACGCCGAAGTAGAGGAGCATGAATATAAGGGTGTTCATTACATTATTCATCATTATCCGTTGTGGAATGACGAGGGGTGGATTGCTACGGAGCGGTCCACGGGGCGAACACTGACGAATCGGAAGCAATCGCTTACGAAAGATCGGGCGATACAGGATTTTATTGATGCGGTCGATGCGTTGTCGGAAGACGAGTTGCTTACTGGGTTGATGAATGCCCTGCTGGAGACGGAGGACGCCCCGATAATGACCGTATCAGAGTACTTAGAAAATGTAGAAGGCGAACACGATCATGTATGAATACAAACTGATAGAAACACCGATAGAAGAGATGACGTACGAACAGTTTCTTGAACTCACGTTAGCGTGGTTAAAAGATACGAATGATGGGGAGCAGCTTAAGCTGGAGAGCCCGCTTGACTGCCCGATTCACCGATGGATCAAGGCAACGGGTAGAGTGTGCAGCGGGGACACGATCCCGAACACAGCGAAATGCCCCATCTGTGGAAACTATGTGTGCCCAGACTGTCACAGTCATATGGTGAACGTGTTATCACGTGTCACAGGTTATATGCAAATTGTAGATGGGTGGAACAGCGCTAAGAAGCAAGAATTTGAAGAGCGCACGAGATATGACGTGTGATTATGTCATATACACCAGATCTGTGGTCATTGAGCGATGAAGAAATCGCCGAGGAGTTAGGCAGGGCTGGCTGGCTTCGAGAGGCGCATGGTGCGTCGCGCATGGAGCAAGAGATGGCTCTAACGCAGGAAGCGCTGCGACGGATATTGAAACGATTGATTGAAAAGGGAAATTGAACGTGCCCCCAAAACTATTGGACTTGTTTTCAGGAGCCGGCGGGGCAGCAATGGGCTACCATCGAGCAGGGTTCGATGTAACAGGGGTTGATCTATACGATCAGCCCAATTACCCCTTCCGTTTCGTGCAAAGAGATGCGTTAACAGCACGGTTCATTGATGGGTATGATTGTATTCATGCGAGCCCACCGTGTCAGAATTACTGCTGGTCTACGGCAAAACATCGAAATAGCGGGCGGGTGTATCCTGATCTAATTATCGATCTTGAGGGTACGATGTTCGGGTTGAACGTCATCCGGAGGCGTGGCTTTGAGACGAACTGGTGGCTGCCGGCTCCAGACCTCCCACGACGAAAAAAGTCAATCATGCAACATAGCAAGTGAGATCCAAGGATCTACGTTCAGAAGTCAGCATATTGCACCGTATCAGGGAATGGCGGCGATGGTTGGTCATGCCGGGTGGCAGACTGGAGAATCGCCATGGGTATTGATTGGATGAGCAGAGAAGAGATAAAGCAGGCGATACCGCCCGCTTACACCGAGTACGTAGGGAAATATCTAATCACGCTTGTTTAGTGGCGTTCCACCGATACCCCATTGGATCGATGAGTGTCTCGTTCTCGATTGTCATCAATGACGATCCGGATGTTCCGGAAACAAGGTAATTGAGTACGAGTACATCATCGATGATATTGTAATCGCCTGAATATGTCGATCCTCCTGTGAGCATGACGGTGTATGTGTCGTCTCCTCGCAAAACTATTTTGCTGTTGTCGTCTGCGCACACGAATGTGCGTGTTTCTGTGCCTATGCATCCACTGAGTGTGGCTGCGATCAGCAGTATAGCGATGATCTTTTGGTTCATGTTACATTTCCTTTATCGTCAATGTTTTTTCATTGACGTCGATGGTTGCGTGTAGGTCCTCACCGGCTGGAAAGCATTGCTTGATTGCATCGGTGAGTTTCTTTTTCATGTTTATGCGCCCGCCTCTATGTGGGGATATATAGAATCGGACTGACTCGCTGATCTCTATAGGTGGCTTGGGGCTTTCTATATGTTCTGCCATAAATCTATATTGTGGGTAATGGTATATAAATGTACTGCGGTTTAGGTAAGTTTATATACTTTGATAGCCAATTACCTATTATGAAGTACATTTACCTACTTCTGACCCTGTGTATGCTGACCTCTATAGTTGGGGTGGCATCAGCAGGGAATCGGACTATTGACAATCCGATGGACATTATCGACAAGGGAAAAGTCTTGAAATCGGCGAGTGACTCCTGGGACAATGGGCTCAGCGGACCTGGATATCTTGTGATTGGGATTATCCTAGTTTTCGCTGTCGCCGTGATCATTATCGGGATACTGCTAGGCACAGCGAAGAAAACGATAGGAAAACTGTCGGGCAACAACGATGACTACGATAGAGGATCGGAAATGATGTCGACCTCTGTATTGAGCGCGGTGATGATCATTATAGCATTCGTGATACTCGGCCTAGCGTTTTCGATGTGGTGATCTGCATGCGGTTGGTCACCATTTTAATTTTTTTCATCGTTGCAAGTAACACAGCAGTCGCAACGACACACATCGATGTGCTCAACGAGAACATATTCGATGGGAACTGGAGCGAGCTCCAAACGACTGCGGGTGATCATTGCATCTGTGAGTATCTAGGTACGCTATACGTGATCTCGTCATTGGGATCTGGGCATGATCATAAGGACAGGATGTGTTATAGCGTGAGCGTGTGCGAGTTTAACGACTGTGAGCTTGATGATTGCGGTCGATTCGGGTCTACGACCGGGTGTCAGGTCGGCGACTGGATTCAGATGATCGGAAAGAAGTTCTTGATATATGAGAACGTTTGGAATCGTCAGTCAGACGAGGAGAAAGCTGTGGTACGCAACTCATCGTTGTTTCTCGGTGTGTGTACTCGTAAGTGGAGACCATACACGGGAGATCCTGCCGGACCGCGAACAGTGCAGAATCATAAGCATATCTGGGCAGATCCAAAGATCAGGTTCGACAACGAGTCCATGATCAACGGGAGGATGTACGTTGACTCTATCAAGTCGATCCACATCGATGAGAACGTTTGGCATTCAGTCGATGAGATTGATTCGAAGAAGAGCTGTAAGAAATGTGATCCGTGGCATCCTTATTTCGATAGCATCAACGTCACGAACCACTCAACGATTGAGGGAGACACCGTCACAGCAACGATTGACATCCGGCTTAAGTGGTACTACTATCGCCGAGATTGCCACATTAGCGGGGATGACATAGTATGCTATGACCTGTTCAAGAACACCACGGAAACGGCGAGTTTCGTTGTCAGCGCCCCGATGCCAGAAGTGATTGATCCATCGATGATTGGTAATGTCTCAGCCGAAATCATGATGTATAATAACACGTTTCAGCCGTATGCGCTCATAGACGTGGACGTTCCTGAGAACGTCACAATCACATCATTCAATTACCGGAATTGCACGGCAAATCACTTTATAAAGATGGGGTGGATTGAGAACGGGACGCACATCGTTCAGTATCTCAACGAGTCCTTGTGGAAGGAATCACAAAACCAAAATTTGATCACGCACATCGATGAGTTGTGTGTTATTCGAGAGGCGCCGCTTAATTTCTCCGATCTCCACATCACGGTTTCGTCACCTTACGAGACCGTAAATGTTACAAACTACAGTATTACAATGATGAACTCAAAACCAACCGATTACATCGACTTTAAAAGGCTTTTGCTGTACACGATGACGATATGCATCCCGCTATGGGGGATTATCGTGAATGTCAAGAGGTGGACTCGATGAAGACAGCGCTTGTCTTGATCTTGCTGCTACTTCCGGGTGTGGCGAGTGCAGACATCAATTTCGATGATTTGGCCGGCAGACTACATGGACTCGACCCGACTGATGCGGCGGCATCATCGATCGCTGACGGGATAGATCTTCTGATGATTCGGACAGCAGATTCGCTGATTGGGTTTGCTGCAGGTAATCAGACAAATGAGATCGGCGGGCTTACCGGGCAAATCATAAAGTACGCGTCATGGTCGATAAACCCATTCGAGTACGCCTCGATTCAAAAGATGATGGGCGTGACGCTATGTGTCTCAATCGGGGTATTGGTCACGTATTGCCTGATCGGGGCGATATACTGCAATATCGATCGATGGTCATCGAAGCACAAGACAGCTCGTCACGTGCTCGATGGTGGGTCAACGAGTCATGAGCTGCAAGATTACGCCGGAAACGTGATATTCGGGTGTATTGCGACGTCACTTATGCCGCTTGTGATCTATCTATCTCTTTTGGTAGCGCATGGGCTTAAGGAGACTGCTATGCTCTCGGTCGTTGAGATGATTGCTCCAGGCAAGTCTATTCCACTCCTGTATCTTGCGATGTCGATCATGTGGATGATTCTATCCATATTTTTCGGGATAGCGAACATTGTGATCTTGGCAACCGGAGCGGGATCATTCTTGATCGGGGCATTGTACGCATCTGAGAAGACTCGGCATGTCTCGACTGGGTGGTTTGACTATTTCGTTAGCGTGGTTTTCATGCAGGTCATCATCGTTAGTGGTGTTGTGTTGGTTGTCACAGTGATGACAGAGATCGCTGATGCGAACCCGCTGCTGTGGGCTACAACACCCGTCGACGTGTCCATGTATCTAGGGATAATAATTGCCGCGACGTGGCTTGCATATAGAATGACTCTTGGAAAAACAAGGGTTCTGCGATCTACATCGCATCTTATCGCAAAGGTGGTATAATGAAACAAATCACATCGAAACAAACAGGACTAGGGGTGCTGACACCGACGCAGACGATTGCAGTCATGTTAACAGTGTTGGGATGGGCGATATTTGTCGCTGTGCTATGGGCAGTTAGACTCCCCATACTGGTAGTGATAGTTGCTATGGCATTATCTGGCGGCGTTGCTGGAATGGGGTTCTTCCTGTTCATTTATGACACAGCTAGGTTTGACCGAATAGTGATCTGGCTTAAGTACTACATCCGAGCGATGCAGGGCAAAACAATCCTTCATCAGTTGACAGTTGACATGAAGACCGTGCGGAAGTTCACACCGATCGAGGAGGTGTTTGACGACGGGATGATCCAGTACACAAAGCATCGCTACGGGGTGGTTTTCAGGTATGATCCTGCTGAGAACAGGAAAGAATCCATCGATGAAATGAACACCAGAATCGAGAAGTTCGTGAACACCCTGACGTCTGACATCTGGGTATCCTTCCACTTCTCACACTCGATCGAAACCTCAACGACGGTCGAGGATATGTTTCTCGAGTCGCTGAACGATGAATCGAAATCTCTTGCGGCGAGACAGCACTTGTTCGGGATGTATGTACATATCACGAAGAATCAGTGTAAGAGAACAACCACATCGTTCTTGATGAGCGTGCGTCTCGGAGAGTACAAGAACGAAGCGCTGGCTCGTCGGGCGATGCAGTCGAACATCCCCGGAATGCTGACGGCGATGCATGAAGCAGGCATCTATGCATCACAACTAATCGATGAGGATGTTATTGTCGGCGAATTCAAGAAATTCGCAATACTGGAGGAAATATAAATGTTTAATGTAATCAAGAGACTGATAAATCACGCTGGAAGTATGGCGAGTGAGCATGTCGTGAAACAGACCACGTACTGGGATGTGGCGAGACGAGTATTACCGACTCGCATCGCTGAAATGTATGATCACATCGAGATGGAGGATGGCACGGTAATTACCTGTGTTGTGGTTGGTGTCCCTACCCGAAGAAGTCCAGGGTATCCAACGATGATTCCTCCATCGCTGATCGGTGGGTTGCTCGATACTGCACGAGAGCATTGTGCAATCGGGTATTCGCTATCGGTGAAGCCGTTTACACAGGGTGAGTCTATATCTGCTCTCGAAGAGGCAGAGTTTCAGAATATCGCTGATCAGATTGCGGACGCGAAGAAGAATGCGGTTGGTCATGTCCGGAACAAGACAAAGTTTGTTGAGGCTGACCTTCGGAATGACCAGCTCCGGATACACAAGCAGGAAGTTGCCATGTCATACACCTCCTGCATAATCACGATACGAGGATCCACCATCGATGAACTGGATATTGCAACAAGCCATGTCCGGTCGGTGATCTCGAAGAATCATGTTGGGGTGATTATACCGAACGGCAGGATGCTTGATGCGTACCGCTCAGCTCAGCCGTATGGAAGCACGATTGATTTTGCAACCGTCGATGCGCTCACGCCTCAAGTTGCTGCTATGCTCCCTGTGCGGGATCCAGGAGCACGCAGTGACGAACGAGGTGTGTGGTTCGGCACACACCGGGTAACCGGTAATGAGGTCATGATCGATATTGAGAGGCTGGCAACACAGCACATGATCATCGTTGGGCCGTCTGGGTCGGGGAAGACCACTGTGGAAACCGTGCTTGGCTCAAGGTTCAAGGACCAGATGGATTATCGTGTTGTGTATATCACGATGAAAAGCGATGATGGAACACAGTTCCGAAATACCCCACGACAGTATGGGAATGCTGGAGGCATCATTGACGTCGGGAGCGGACCCGAGAAAACAGCCATCAACCCATTACAACTCGTGACAGACACAACGATCGTGCAAACAGAGGAAGAGTACCTTCGCACATACTACGATCACAAGGCGAACGTGATCGCTTTCTTCGATGCGTATATCGCTGATGGTTTGTCACAGCCACAGAAGAACTACCTTGATGAGTCTTTGAACCGGCTGTATGAAAAGGCGGGTATCATCTCGATGACCGGAATGCGTATCCAGACGAATCATGAGACTTGGGCGGATGGTGCGAACTTCCCAACGATCCACCTGCTGAGAAAACTGTGGTATGATGACATGAAGGCGGGCGCCCTAAAGCTGTTGCAGATGTCGGCGGAGTCCGTGTATAACAACACCCAACAACTTGACCTCTCAGGGGCGTATTCTTACCTCAATATAAGCTCCACAGCAGATTTCTCGAAGGACTACATAGTGATTGACCTATCCGGGTTGAAGTCCGACCTACAGAACGCCATGAGCGTTCTCATGACAGGCATAGTAGCCGTTCGGTTCAGAACAGACGCAGAGAAACGAACACTCCTCGTCATCGATGAAGGGGTTGCTTTCGTCCGGAACACTGAACGAATGAAGTTCGTTGCGGATGCATCAATGATGGGGAGATCTCTTCGGGTTGCTGAGATGATCTGTTTCACGCATGTTGCGGAGATCCCGAGTGAGCTTTCATCAATGCTTTTGACGAACTCGATGTGTTCGATCATACTTGGGCATGGCATGGGATCTGCTGACGCAGAGCATGTTCAGAAGTTCTTCAAGATACCGGGTGAGTACATGGCAGACATCGTGAACCGGCCAATTGGTGACGGTGTGCTGATGGTTGGAAACCAAGTCATCCCGATGCATTTCACAGTCACCGATCAAGAAATGAGCGTGCTGAAAGGCACGAACAACACACCTGAAAAGCATGCGCCCGATGGTGGTTTGATGCTTCACAACTCGGTGTCCGACCTAGTGGTCGAGAATGGTTTCGCTCTTGACGAGTGGATTGAGAATCCAGATCCGGGCATGATGGAACATCTTGGGTACGAGCCACATCTCGTCCATCGAACATTCGGAAATGGCAAGATCAAGGCATGGGTACAATCAGACATCATCGATGAGGATGAGCACATAGCGAATCAGACGCTCGATCATTATGCGACTGTGATTCAGATCGCTGGGCACTTGATGACCAGTGGGTTTGATGATGTGGTGGTTTCGCATTTCGATGATGCGGATGTGACGGCTCGACTGGGTGATGAACTGTTCGGGTTTGAGTATGAGCGTCCGGGTTCTCACACGAAGAAGCAGTTGCAGGAAAAGAAGATCAAGCTTGAAACCAGTGGCAGGAGATGCTTTTTTGTGTGTCAATCAAGCTACAAGTCGTTTGTTGCTAGTGCGGTTGGGAAGGAGTGCATGCACCCACGTGGAACACAGTTGAATGCCGCGATAGATGCGGTTTTAAATGATCATCAAAAAGGAGATGAAACACAATGAAAAGGGAAATCGAAAAAGCTGTTGACAAAGCACCAATCCAGATATCTGAATGGTTTGCGGCAGGTTATATTGCGATCAGAGACAGGACAGGGCTGGACGGAAGACGGCACATAGTACTATCACGGGATGCACGGTCGGGAGGCGAATAGATGCCCAACGATGCAAAGCATATCAAGGTCGGCACGATAGTTTGCGGGCTTCTTATGCTTCCGTTGATCCATTTCGGCGTGGATTATGCTTTGATAGCTGTATTCGCAGCGTCATTCATGTTTACAACGAAATACCTATCGCCAGACATCGACATAGACAGCAAACCATACCATCGATGGGGACCGCTCAGATACCTATTCTTCTTGTACATGCACATGCACAAGCATAGGAAATCATCGCATAGCTTCATTGTGGGACCGATTATCATGTTGTTGTATGTCTGCATCGTGGTTGTTTTGCCGCTTCTCGTGATCCTGTACATGCTTGTTCCAATCACCTGTGCGGTGATGCATGGTGCGGTCCATGTTGCTGAGATGGTGACAGCATACGCCTACGGGGTGCAGTTCACGGTTTGGAACATGTCGATCATTGGCGTTGCTGTGGTGGCGTTCTTCTTGTCGAGATGGACTCATTCGTCTCTTGATATCGTCGCCAAGGAGGATAAGAAAGCATGAGTATCAAGAGATTCCTGAAGGAATGGACGGAATGGGGGACGAATGATGTCCATTGTCGAGGTGACAACGAGATGTTTAGCATAATAAAGAGACTCTTAAGAAGAAAGGTGAAAAGAATGGAAAGGAACAACGATGAGCCGTTATACGGCGATGAGCGATGCCGCACATGCGGAGGCGAGATCGTGGAAACAAAGAATGGAGCGAACCGGATCTTTGTGTGCTGGGACTGCGGAAGACGAGTATGATTCCATCGGTGGAGTAATCCACCATTCTTTTTTTAGCGTCATGGTTTTTAATTCCCTCGAATTCGAGGGATTTAGAATTGGGTATCGATGGCAGAGCGAAGCATTTATTACCATTGAGCCCCATTATTACATGCGCATGATGCGCAGGATGAGAACATGGATACAAACGAAAAGAGGGATCGATGTCACAGCGTCGCAACGGTAGAGCGAGAAAGTAAGCAGGCATTGTGTAGAGTGTATGCCAGATTGGTTGATGATTGTGCGGACTGCTCGTTTTCGACTCGTTTACGTCCAAGATATCTAAGACGAAACGGGATAGACCCGGCAACGGAGGAAACATAATGGACATTGCAAGCACACCCATGATGGATATTGAGGATGCACTCCGATTATCAGATGAGACGCGGAAGAACACCAATACGGGCGACATCACCATCGATGACCTGTCAGAACTCGACCTGTCGATACACAATCACAGAGCAGAGGTGTTGGGGTCGGTGGATTGGCAGAGTATGATGCCCGGACTGGTGCTTACTGTGTATCAGCTATACAGTATTGCGACTGAGTCAGACGAAAAGGAGTGAACAACATGCATAATTTCATAGCATTACTGAAAGATGGGGAGTGCTTCATGCGGTGGGAAGACAAGCGATGGAACCGGTTCCCAACAGAAGACACCATGAGATTCGATGCAGTGCGCCTGACCTCCTACGATGAGGATTGGGGCATGTTCGCAACATTGCCCACATCGGCGGAGGAGAAGGTAACTCACCGAGTCGAGACAACCGGGTACGAGCTGAAAGACGGGTTTGTGGCGACCGAAAAAACGCCGGCGATCATGCCACCCGGATCGTTTTACGACTGTGAAGACGACATCCAGACCAACCATGATATCAGCGGGTTGTATATACCGATTGTCAGGGTGTTTCCGGAGGAATGGAAGCCGGCGGAGATCAATATCAATGTTATCGACCTTGACTGCGCCCCACTCGGCAAAACAAAGTATCCCTACGAACCGGTGTTCCCCAACGGCATCAAGAATCACCCACTCACAAAGCACAAGTATGAGTGTTACATCGATGGGAAGGATCTTTTCGCCGCGATCGCAAGCGCTGTGAAGGAGAATCTGCCGGATCATTGCAGGATCACGTCGGATTATGACTTCAGCCTCACGGTTGTTGTTGAAATGCCGATAAAACACGTTGAGAAGGCAAACCGGGATGTGAGCGGACCATGTGCGAAAAACCCGAGGTGGAAAACAGAGACCTTGCGGGGGATCGATAAGCCACTGATCAACATCTGCACATCCGGAGACACGCATGGTCAGATCATCGGACGCCTCAAGGCAGAGAACTATGAGGAACTTGAGAAAGCCATCGATGCAACCGTGCAGAGCTACGTTGACCTGATGAAAACCAAACCCATCGTGTGCCCACATTGCTACGGCTATGGGTGGCTCAGGGAGGCAGAATAATGACAGACCCAACGATCCGAACGGTGCAGTACTGCCTACCAATCAAAGTCGGGAATGGTAAGCATAGACGTGATGTGACGTGGGCGGCGTGGAGCTCAACACACTCCGGCATCGAAGGGTACGGGATGACAAAGGAAGAAGCCATCGATGAGGTGGAAAGGAACATGCGAAGAGAGCAAGGTGAGGAAGATGCCGAGTAGGAAAATCTACATGGCGATTGACAAGAGCGGTCGTGGGGTGATCCCGCACGTCGATAGGCGACTACTTGGAATCACACCCGGTGCAATGATCACACTCCAGATCATTGAGATCGATGGAGAAGAGATATAATATGCGGAGATTGCCGCTTCCAGAGGGGACTACGCACAAAGAATCCATGCTTTGTGCAGCGTGCCCCTTCCGTGACGACCGTGTTTTTTGCGAGCGGTTGCAGAGACATGCCCGGGGATGTTTGATTCTGGACTCGCGACGCGTGACAGAAAAGTCGTGTGCAGATGATGCAATAGCCTTAATAGTGGAGGACACTGACAATATGTAGGTGATATAATGACTGAAACAAACGAATTGCCAACGCGCATAAGCAACATGCAGATATGTTACGTGTGCTCGTTTTTGCGTGATTGGCATTATTCCATAATGAAATCGCAGGCAGCAGACCAATCTGATGGATTCGTTATCGCTGCTGATCTGGAACGACTGAAGGATCGCGTGGGCGACGCACGAGCGCAATGGGACTTCCTTAACGCATTGCCTCTACTCGACTGCCCAGAATCGCATGGCGTGCTGGACTACGAGGTCCCGATGCTTGAGGATCTCCCAGAACCCGAGAACAAGGACGTTAAGCTTATCGCAAACATGCTGGTGATGATGCATCGCGAGTTCACCACGTGCCAGAGCGCCCGCTTGATCACAGGCATCCAAGTGTGGGACTATGGCAGAGGTGTTACCTACTTCGACAACATCACCACACTGATCGATAGCTACATTGAGCCACGCACACCGTCAGACTGGCCAAAAAGCTCGCCAGAAGAGGAAAGAGTCGGACCGCCACGTGGTGGGGCATAAGCCCCCACCATTTCTTTTTTAGTCTGAGATATGATTGTTAGCATCCGCAGTTAAGTGGGTACTCATCCGGATTGTTGATGTACATGATCAGTCGCCGAACATCAAGAATATTAATGTCTCGGTTCCCGTCTGTGTCGCCGATACAGGGATCAATCGTGTCTCCTGCTACAACTATGTTCAGCAGTTCGGTTAGGTCGAGAATATCTATGTTACCGTCTGGTCTCACATCGCCGCATAGCACTTGGGTGTGTACCAGCGGATAAAAGTCACGAGTGTAACTGTTGGCGGTATATGGTGTGTCTCCAAACCCGTTGTTGTCTGTGTCGTTGCCGGTGTAGTCGCTCCAGTAGTTTCCGCCGATTTCAGGACCGCCGATGATGTTCGGTCCGCTCGTGGGAGTTGTGTTCAGGGCGGTTAGGTGGTCACTGCCGGTTGTGATTTGGATGTTGTGGTCGTTCGTGAACATGTTGTTGTACACATGGTTAGCCCCGTTTTCTCCGAGATATGTTCCACGTAATGAGATTCCGTATCCGTTGTATCCGTTATACCCGTTGTTCTCTTTGATGCGTGAGTTTTTCAGGGTGTTTGATGAGACATCATCGAAACTGACCCCGTACCAGCCGTTCCATTTTGCTGTTACGTTGTTTAGAGTGTTGTCGTCTGGGCTTCCGTCTCCGTTGTTCAGGAGGCAGATTCCGCAGAAGACGTTTGCGTTTGCAACTATGTTTGTGAACGTGTTATCGGAGGAGCCATAGATCAATTGGATTCCTTGTCCATTGCTGTTCGTTGTTGAGTCGGTGATGTTGTTGTTGTTTGCTCCGTGCAGGTAGATTCCATAGTTGTCGTTTCGGGTTGTTGTGATGTTGGAGAGATCGTTGTGTGACGAGTCGGCTACCATGTATATCCCGTGGTACATGTTATTGCTGAAATCAGAATCGTCTATTTTGTTGGATGATGATGTGACGAGTTTCAGTCCGCTCCATCGGTTGTGTTCTGCCGTGATTCTGGTCAGGTGGTTGTTGTTGGAGTTTGTGAATGTTAGTCCGTGTTCGTTGTGGCTTGAGTTCACATCTGTGAAGATGGCGTTGTCTGTCAGCAGAACATCAATTCCGTTGTTTCGTATTGGGTCGTTTCCGCTGATGGTTACGTTTGATATGGTTGAATAGTCGGCGTCGCAGAGGATTAGTTGGGATAGTGTAACGTCTTTGACGATGGCGTGGTCGTAGTAGTATCCGATGGGGTTGCCGCCTGAGCCGACTACGTTTGTCAGGTAGTTTGGGCTGAACCATTCGTCATCTGTCCTAACCTCTACGTCTACTCGGGTGTTTGCAAAGGCAGAGTCGTCGAGCCAGTTGTAGGCGGAGTAAGAGAAATGAATTCCTGCGCCGTTCGCAACTCCAATTAGGTTTGTGAGATGGGTGTCGTAGGTGTCGTATAGGTAGTAGCCGTATTGGTTGTTTCCGTTGGATATTATGTCTGTGAGGTTGTTTCGCTTGGTTGAACGCAGTTGTATGCCGGCGTAGTTAGAATCAAGTGATCTCATGTCTTCGATCAGATTGTTGTTTGCATTCCGGAGGTAGATGTTTGATGATCTCCAGTTCTGGACCGTGCCATTCTTTATTGTTATGTTCGAGTCGGTGGGTGATGATCTGGAGACGTATATGCCATACTTTCCGGTTCCATCACCGTCGATTGTGTGTCCTTGGCAGTCAAGACACACGTCGTCTGCTGTTATCTCAATGCAGTGTGTGGCGGTCGAGTCCAAAATATCAGTTGTTAGCTGGTAGTTTCCAGGAGCGGATATCACCTGGCATGATGTGATCTCCGTATCTGCTTCTGCCACACCTACAACACAGGTGAGCATTGCAAGGACGAGTATTGTTGCTATCGTGCGTGATAATGTCATCGGTTCCAATTCGGGCTATCACGATATAAAACATCACCCCCGCTCATATCACACCTACTGAACTATGCCCTCTCTGGAGATCGTCGCTCTACGGGGCTCTGGCGGCTTCCATACATGCCGCCTACGCCACGATCCCAAACGGATGCTGCCTATCTTATCTGCTGGGTGTCGGCATTTGAATGACATGATAAGATCGGGGTGGTTTGGTGTAGTAACAAAAAATTTACCAAAATGACTGTTTTCAACAGTATACACGAACGAAAGTGCTCAGGTACTCAAGGAGTAACTATTTGAAAATGTACTCATTTTAGTATTTAACAACATTTAAGAAGGATACCGTCGTATAAATGCAGGTACAACTATTTTCAGCACAGGGGACTCCCCCCTGTGTTGGTCCCCGTAAAGCGGGGGAATAGTACGGGAGACATTATATGAAGCAAACATTAGCGCATGCATCTTTTGATGATGCTGTATTAAATCGGACACATCCAGATCGAGATGTTGAAGACACGATGGTTACTGCGGTGAATCTTCCGCAATGGATCAGAGAATGCACAGCGATCCTTAAAACGAACAATCATATCTCTGAAGGCAAACTCTACACGTACATGATAGATCATGGAACTGCTATGATAGAGTGGAAGTATGGTGTGCGTTTTGATGAACTCGGTAAGGCATACGTTAAGATGGTGGATTCTGAAAACGTCTTTGTTAACGACGTTGCCATGAATTATCACTTTGATCTGGATGGTATTGGACATGGTGGGCGACGTCGAACTGTTAGGGTCCCCATCTGGTGCAAGAATGTTTTGGGGCGGTTGAGTGGGGTGGGCATGCTGAATTATTCGTCTATGCTCCGGCTATCAATCTGCTTTTCGTTGAGTCGCAATGTGTTTCTTAGAAAAGATAGATTGCAACTAGCCAATACGCATGTATCCAGTTTTGATGTGAAATTTAATGACTGTGTGGAGTTTTGTGAAAATTTGATAAGGAAGTAGTGGAATAGAGAGTATACTTATTATACTCTCAGGTTCCACTACATAGTGGAGGACCACAAGATGTTTGAGCGCAAGAAGGGCAATGGCATATATCGGCAGAGATCAGACCGTGACGCAGATGGAAACGTGAAATCCACGCACTGCGGTACGGTGGTGTCTGGGAGGGTGGCGCATACATCAGCGTATGAGATGGCGACGGGCGGTAGCATCTGGGAAACAGACGCTATCATAACGGAACTATACGAAAAGGAGGGGCTGGGAACCGTGGCGATATCGAACCGGTTGTTGAAGGAGCATGGCATTGGAAGACCAGTTGCTCCGGATGTGGCGTTTACGGGGGAGCAGATGGTGATGATGCCGGAGGAGGCGCTTGGAAAGAACGTGATTCAGAAGCGGCTGGAGACTCTCGGCGTGTGGCGTGGCGACAGGCGAAAGAAGCGTGTTGTTGAAGATAAGAATGAGGTGGTTGTTTTGCTCAAGAAGTGGGTGGATGACTTGGAGTTTGCGTTGTCGCGTGAGCGGGAGGAGCGGGAGATTCTGAAGGGGTTGCATGCTGAGTGTGTGGCGGAGAACATTCGTTTGCGTGCGATTGTTGATTCTCGTTGATGCGCATGAAATCAGTGATTGCGCACGCAATCGAAACGTTTATATAGGATGCGATACTATGTAGTATTGTTGCAATGCGCAGACATGCGCACCGATGCAACCGTCGATGTGGTGTCGGCGAAATGCCAAAGTCCGTATCCCCCTCACCTCCTGGGGCGGATCGAAAGAACACAGTCGTGTCAGCGGCCATGTCCCTGCATACATGGTGCGCAGTGGATCAAACCACAATGGCACATGTCCGGAAGGACAAGGAGAAGAACAACATGTCGGAAGACAACACACAGAAAAACGTCTCGGAAGAGACAATCGCGTCAATCGTGGACGATGCAAACGAGATTGCTAAGAACAGTG
>Ga0190345_1000052_pt1 | contig 30246 bp, 16 predicted proteins | sample 48721334_MG_FD_161674 | JGI IMG/M metagenome (GOLD analysis project Ga0190345, IMG submission 161674) | Hydrothermal vent microbial mat bacterial communities from Southern Trench, Guaymas Basin, Mexico - 4872-13-3-4_MG | ecosystem: Environmental > Aquatic > Marine > Hydrothermal vents >...
CTTTAGGTGACTTGAGCTTTCAGTGTTGGCTTAAACGTAGTAATTCGCTACGCGAGATCATCCTAAGTACTTATTAATGAATGAGTTGGAATGGCCCACAATTCGTGAAATCCGCTAATCAGTTGTACTAAGTTGTACTATACTGTCCACCGTTACAATTTGCGCTTTGGCCTTTTGGAAAAATCCCCGAGCGAGGTTAGTCACCTTTAGGTGACTTGAGCTTTCAGTGTTGGCTTAAACGTAGTAATTCGCTACGCGAGATCATCCTAAGTACTTATTAATGAATGAGTTGGAATGGCCCACAATTCGTGAAATCCGCTAATCAGTTGTATTAGTCATATGTAAGTACAACTTGTTAGGCGTTTCGATTCGATTAGCCTTGCCAAGGACATCAAGACGGCCGATGTGTTGTCCAATTAAGTCGGGCGTTTCGTTAAATCCGCTAAACGTAGTCATTCGCTACGCGAGATCATCCTTAGTACTTATCAATGAATGAGTTGGAATGGCCCACAATTCGTTAAATCCGCTAATCAGTTGTACTAGTACCACGCGCCGCTAATATATAGGATAATGATTGTAGCCTACCCCTTGATTGGTGCTGATATGAATAATCGGATGAATTTACGGTGCCTGGTACTAGGTTTTTACTGAGGACAAAACTTTGAGGACAAAACTTTTTTATAAAATAAAAAAATACCAACTTAAGCCGCAACAGTCAATAAAATATCCCGCAAGTCCAAAAAACCACACACAAATATTATACTTTGCACCGTCATAACTTGAGTTTTTGTGGGTAATGGGTTTGGGGTGATGATCGATGACATAAATTCATTACCAATTACTAATTACCAATAATCAATTATCAATTACCAAAATCTCAATCTGTGTTAGTCTATCAATAATTTTTTGCCTGGTGTTTTATAAAAAATTTTCTCCGCCGCTTATCAAAGCGGTGCTGCTTTCGTTTCAAGATTAACTGAATCGATGTTACCAATGCGAATTAAGGGTTAAATTGAATCTTATAAAATCAATAACTTATAAAAACATCGTCATTGAAAGTGATTTTATCTTTTTCATTTTTCAGTCTTAATTCGCATTACCAATGACCAATTATCAATGAGCAAAAGACTATGATGAGACTTCTATGGTTAGGATTAATGCTAGTCGCATTATGGATGCCGTTAGAGATTAGGGCAGCAGCCGTGTTGCCTGAACAAATTGACCAATTAAACCAAGAGGCAACACAAGCCTACTATGCACATGATTATGCGACCGCCCAAAAAAAATGGGAGCAAACCCTAAATCTGGCACGTCAAGCCAAAGATGAACCGGCGGTGGGTATATTCCTTGGCAACCTGGGTGTGGTATACAGAAAGTTAGGCCAATACCAAAAAGCCCTCGAATCATACCAACAAGCGTTGGCGATTGATCGAAACCTTGGTAATCAATATGATCAAGGCATCGATCTCACCAACATCGGTTTGGTGTATAAAAATCTTGGGCAATACCCAAACGCGTTAACCCATTTCCAACAAGCCTTGGCGATTAAACGTGAACTCGGTAATAGGCGTGGCGAAGCGGCCGATTTGGCTAATATTGGGACGGTGTACAGAATTTTAGCGCAATATCAACAAGCGTTAACCCATTATCAGCAAGCTTTGGCGATACACCGCGATATGAATTACCAACGGGGCATCGGATCGATTCTGACTAATATTGGCGTTGTATACAGAAACTTAAGTCGCTACTCACAAGCGCTAGAATATTACCAACAAGCCTTGGCGATACACCGCCACTTAGGTAATCAGCGTGGGGAATGCAATGATCTTTCTAACATCGGAACGGTGTATTCTCATCTGGGTGACTATCAAAAGGCCTTGGAATATTACCAACAAGCCTTGACGATTAGGCGCGACATCCGGGATATGCGTGGCGAATTGGTTGATTTAACCAATATTGGCGTGGTACAAGTCGCTTTAGGACAATATCAAACCGCCTTAGAATACTTTCAGCAAGCGGTGGCGATACAGCGTAATATGGGTGACAAACACGGCGAAGGTGCAAGTCTAACTAATCTAAGTGCCGTGTATAACAATCTCGGCCAGTATGAAACGGCATTGATGTATGCTAGGCAAGCTTTGACAATACACCATGAAATTGGTGATCGACGTAACGAAGCGGCGGATCGGGTTAACCTTGGCTTTATCTATAAAAATTTGGGTGACTATTCAAAAGCCTTGACATTTTATCAGCAAGCGGTGGCGATTCAGCGTAAAATCGGCGATCAAGGCGGGGTAGGTAATAGTCTGACTAACCTTGGCGAGTTGTATCAAAAACTTGGTAACTACGCCAAAGCCTTAGACTTACACCAACAAGCCTTGACTCTCAGGCGTTACATTGGCGATCGGTTCGGTGAAGGTGAAGATCTCACTCACCTTGGCTTTGTCTATCAACATATGAATCAACTTCAAAAAGCCAAGCGGGCTTTTCAAGACAGTGTTGCTATTCTTAAAGCGCTGGACACCTACATGCTGTGGGAAGCGCAACGCGGTTTAGCGTCTGTCGAAGTTCATCTCAAACAATTCAAGGCTGCCATTGCTCACTATGAACAAGCCTTAGATAACATTGAAAAATTACGCACCAGACTGACCGAGAAAACACACAAATTGTCTTTCATGCAAGATAAACTGCTTGTGTATGATGAGTTCATTACCTTACTGAAAACGCTTCATGAAAAATACCCCGACAAAGGCTATGATCGTAACGCGTTAGAAATTTTTGAACGCAAACAAGGCCGTATTTTCCTAGAAGAAATGGGAAAAAGCGGTGCTCGGTTGTTTGCCGGTTTACCTGAAGAAATTTCTCAACGTGAATATGAGTTGGAGAACCAACTTGCCACAACTCGTCAACAATTGGTAGCAGAACGTTCCAAAATGCTCACGGCGCAAAACCATGCGCTGATCAAAAACTTGGAACAGCGCAAGCTGGAACTTGATATCCAACAACAAGCCTTGCAAGCCAAACTCAAACAGGCGTACCCGGACTACTACACGCTTAAATATCCACAACCGGCGACGCTCAACGAATTGCAAAGCCAAGTCTTGCAGCCTAATGAACGGATGCTGGTTTACTGTGTGATGAAAGACAACACGATACTGTGGGAAATAGGCCAAAAAACCTTTCAAATGTTCAGCTTGCCATTAAAAGAAGCGGTTCTTGAAAAGAAGATTGCCCAACTACGGGAGTTCATCGGAACAAGTGATAACACACGAGGTGCCAGAATTATCGGCAGAAAAAAACGTGAGCGCAAGCCATTCGTTCAAGCCAGCTTTGACTTGTTTACGCAACTGCTGCCAGAAAAAGTGCGCCCGCTTGCGCCATATACGGTTTATGTGGTGCCAACCGGCCCGTTGTACGCGTTGCCTTTTGAAACGCTAGTGACTCAAGCACCCCGCGACTCTAAAGACACGCACTATTTGATAGAAGATGTGCCCATTGCTTACTTATCATCGGCTTCTTTGCTGAAAACCCTACGCGAGGCGCAGCAGCGCCGGCAAGATATGGCCCCTTATCCTTTTTTAGCGTTTGCCAATCCGGTTTATGAGGCCGAACAAACCGCCGAGGTTTTCAAAACCTCAGAGGTTTTAGCATTACGAAGCCAGTCCTACCGTGCTATTCGAGGCAGTCAATTTAACGAACTACCCGAAACAGAAGACGAAGCCAAAGAAATCGCCGCGTTGCTAAATGCGCCCAAAGACACTGTTTCGCTGCAACTCCGTGAAGCTGCTTCACGTCACACTCTCTTAAAATTCAATGAGTTAAACCGCTTGGCTGATTATCAATATGTACTATTTGCCACCCACGGTATTCTCCCCGGTGAAGTTGATTATATAACTCAAGCCGCTTTGGTACTCTCTTATCCAAATGCTTGGGGTTATTTGACAATGGCCGACGTATTTGCTTTACAACTCAATGCCAAATTGGTTAGTCTGTCTGCTTGTAACACGGGCGGCGGTCAAAAAATGCGTGGTGAAGGAGTGATGGGGTTGACTCGTGCGTTTATGTACGCTGGTACGCCCGCGATTGCGGTCACATTGTGGTCAGTCGAATCCTTTTCAGCAAAAACGCTCAGTGTCGGTTTTTTTAAACAGATCAAAGACCTCCAAAAACCGGCTGCCGCCCTACGTGCGATTAAATTGCGTATGTTGCACGGTGACGAAGGTGTCAAATATAAACGGCCTTATTATTGGGCACCGTTTGTGGTGTTTGGGGATGCTATCTGGGGTGGTGAAAATTATTAATGATTAATGATTAATGATTAATGATTAATGAATTAAATGTTTTTAAAATAATTTAATTAAGCGGAATAAAAATTGGATCAAGTTTTAGAACCCGTTGGAAGCTGATTTTCATCAGCCTAGATGCTATCCCAAGTAAGTAGTTAAGTAAACGTTGGGTGCGTCCCACGCACATTTTACTTCAAGTGTGTAGATTGAGCATCAGAACGCACCCGACGCTACATTCCAACGCTGGCGCGTCACACTCGGCAATTGAAAACAACGGTAGTACTAAACATGAGGCCCAAAGCTAGGGGCAACGCCTTGGCGTTTTTGAGAAGGTGGGCCATTACAAAGCTCTATCAATCCGACAACCTGGCCCATTTTCAAAAAGGTGGACTCAGTTGCAAACAGAGATCATTGTACTAGTTATACTCAGCGTGGGCATAATTTGCACTTTTGTCATTTCGATAGAAGCGAGAAATCAAGCGTGAATATCCATAGATTTCTCGCCGAATATTCTTCCCAAAAAAGTTTAAGTTGTGCCTGCGTGCAGTATATTCGTTTATCCCAAATGTCGTTGTACTATTCATTCGTTTATCCGCGTAATTAGTTGTACTAATCGTTTATCCGCGTAGTTATACTATTCGTATTTAAATTAGTGTGGTTATTTTGGACAGTCTTGTTTGGGGGCCATAAAGTCATTTGAAGGTTTTCAAATTGAAGCCTGGCCCTATATTTTTGTCGCGCAAACCGTTTTTGTGTGCTATTCGACTCACAGTGGATTCAACTCCTACTATCCCTTTAAGGACAGTAGGAGTTCAAGCACCAATTTATTTTAAATGTTCCCATCTTGAGTATAGCCGCCGCCACGTAGTACAACGAATTGCGCGGATAAGCGAATTAGCTGCTGCCACGTAGTACAACTAATTGCGCGGATAAGCGAATTAGCTGCCGCCACGTAGTACAACGAATTGCGCGGATAAGCGAATTAGCTGCCGCCACGTAGTACAACGAATTGCGCGGATAAGCGAATTAGCTGCCGCCATGTAGTACAACGAATTGTGCGGATAAGCGAATTAGCCGCCACCATGTAGTACAACGAATTACGCGGATAAGCGAATTAGCTGCCGCCACGTAGTACAACTAATTACGCGGATAAGCGAATTAGCTGCCACCACGTAGTACAACGAATTGCGCGGATAAGCGAATTAGCTGCCGCCACGTAGTACAACTAATTGCGCGGATAAGCGAATTAGCTGCTGCCACGTAGTACAACGAATTGCGCGGATAAGCGAATTAGCCGCTGCCACGTAGTACAACTAATTGCGCGGATAAGCGAATTAGCTGCCACCACGTAGTACAACGAATTGCGCGGATAAGCGAATTAGCTGCTGCCATGTAGTACAACGAAACGCAGTGGCGGAACGCCAATTGCGCGAATAAACGAATTTAGGGAGGAGCGTGAAAAACTATTAAGACGCTAAAGCGACTACTACAAACTATTAAGTCGCTAAAGCGACTACTACAAACTTAAGTCGCTAAAGCGACTACTACAAACTATTAAGTCGCTAAAGCGACTACTACAAACTTAAGTCGCTAAAGCGACTACTACAAACTATTAAGTCGCTAAAGCGACTACTACAAACTATTAAGTTGCTAAAGCGACTACTACAAACTTAAGTCGCTGAAGCGACTACTACAAACTATTAAGTTGCTAAAGCGACTACTACAAACTTAAGTCGCTAAAGCGACTACTACAAGCAAGATTAAGTCGCTAAAGCGACTACTACAAACTTAAGTCGCTGAAGCGACTACTACAAACTTAAGTCGCTGAAGCGACTACTACAAACTTAAGTCGCTAAAGCGACTACTACAAGCAAGATTAAGTCGCTGAAGCGACTACTACAAACTTAAGTCGCTGCTCAGGAGTCCAAACTTTAGTTTGGCAGCATGCGTTATAGATGTTCAGAAAAATAATTTCACTCCAGGGGCGTTGCCCCTGGCTTTAATAATACATACCGAAAGGGCTATAGAGATTTTAAAGTCAGCCCCAACGGGGCGACATTAATATAGCCAGGGGGCAACGCCCCTGGCTTTGAATTTATTTTTCTGAAAATCTATAGTTTGGCAGGGTGAAAAATTTTTCATTTTTCATGACTATAAGTAAGTACAACGAATCTCATAGTTATTAGTTATCAACACTTGAGGCGATAAATCGCCTACTACAAACGATAAACTTGAGGCGATAAATCGCCTACTACAAACTACAAACGGTTAGGATATTTTATGAATCATAATACTCCCCCAAAATACGCAATTTGGAAAAAATTCCTCTTTATTCCCGCTATCGCTATTGGCGTAATCGGCTTCGTTTTCTTGGTTAAAGGAAGCGAAGGGCCTCAACAACGTCCGCTTTCGGAACAAGCACTGAGTGTCCGAGTTATTGAAGTACCAGCCGTTAAGGTTATTCCTCGTGCCCTCGCTTATGGCAATGTCCAGCCGGGCACGGTATGGGAAGCTATCGCCGAAGTCAGTGGCAAAGTCGTTGAAAGGCACCGGCAACTTGAAAAAGGGGCCATCTTAAAAGGCGGCCAATTGCTGCTACGCCTCGATCCCACCGATTATGAATTGGCGATTGCTCAGTCTAAGGCTAACCTACAATCCATCGAAGCCCAACTGAACGAATTAAAAGTCAAGCAAAACAATACTCGTGTTTCCTTAAGAATTGAGCAACAAGTCCTTAACGTTGCCAAAAAGGAATGGAATCGCATGCGAAAGCTGTTGAAAAGAAGAACGATTAGCCAAAACACGGTCGATCAACAAGAAAGGACAGTGTTGGCGCAAAATCAGAAAGTGCAATCGCTGCAAAACACCCTCAACCTCATCCCGGCCGAGCGTCAAGTACTCACGGCTCAACTCGCGGTCGCCAACACACAGTTAGAAAGTGCCAAACTCAAACTCAAACGCACCAAGATAACTTTACCGTTTGATGCGCGGATTGCCGAAGTCAATGTCGAAAAGGCTCAATTTGCTAAACAGGGACAAACCTTGGTTATAGCAGATAGTATTGACGTTGCGGAAGTTTCCGCCCAAGTTGCCATGCAAAATGCGCGTCACCTGCTGCAAGCTCCTCCTTCAAAGCGCGGCCGCAAGCTTGACTTTAGCAATTTACCAAAGATATTTGGACTGTCAGCGACGGTGCGCTTACGCGTTGGCGATTTCAAGGTAGAATGGCCGGGTCGTTTTGTCCGCGCCAGCGACGCGGTTGATCCACAAACTCGCACGACAGGTATTGTGGTGGCCGTTGATGATCCCTATCGTCAAGCGATTCCTGGCATTCGCCCACCTCTCATTAAAAACATGTTTGTAGAAGTCTAATTACGCGGAAGGCCTCGCCCGGCCAGTTTAATTATTCCTCGCGCGGCCCTGCATAACAAACAAGTGTATATGGTGAACCAAGAAAACCGCTTAGAAAAACGGACAGTGGAAACGGCATTTTTTCAAACCAACTTTGTGGCTATCAAAAACGGCCTGAAAAAGGGAGAACAAGTCGTGGTGTCTGACTTAATTCCTGCCATTGAAGGCATGTTGCTTAAGCCTGTTGTGGACACTAGAATGATGGAAGCGTTGTTGAATGAAGCGCAAGGCAAGAGTCATGTGAAATAAAAGCAACTACAGGGATTCGTTATAATAACGGATTAAAAAGCAACTACAGGGATTCGTTATAATAACGGATTAAAAAGCAACCACAGGGATTCGTTATAATAACGGATTAAAAAGCAACTACAGGGATTCGTTATAATAACGGATTAAAAAGCAACTACAGGGATTCGTTATAATAACGGATTAAAAAGCAACTACAGGGATTCGTTGCGTAATGATTGGATTAGCTCAGGATAATAGTTTGGTTGAAATCCTTTTTTATAACGAATCCTTGTAGTTATAATTAACTAACGTTTTGCAAGAGGCTCCTGTAAATCAAGAGTCTTTTTATAAATTAAAATAATCATAAAAACAAGTCTATTTCTTTATAAAATGAATAAAGGTAAATAATACTTTATCCATAACACCTAAAAATGATAGAAAAACTATTGTTTACACACGCTCAATCTGCTCATTGGGTTACACAGCCCACCCGCCGCAAATCACCCCGCCCCGTCAGCTACGACATGAGCTTAATCTTGAGCAGTCTCACCTTATTATTGCTCGGTTTAGTGATGGTAGCATCGGCTTCTATTAATATTGCCCAAACCCAGTTTGCTCTCCCATTGTATTATTTTTGGCGACAGTTGGCGTATGCAGGTGTAGGAGTCGCGTTAGCGATAATCGTCATCTTTGTGCCAGTGCCAATCTGGCAACGCTTAAGTGTGCCGCTGTTATTGCTCGGCTTATGTTTATTAATAGTGGTATTGATTCCGGGGATCGGTTATGAAGTCAACGGCAGTATGCGTTGGATGAGTTTGGGGGGAATTCGTTTTCAGCCGTCTGAGGCGATGAAATTGTTTACGATTTTATATATGGCGGGGTATTTAATTCGGCGCCGTGAAGAGGTGCGCGAGGCTTTGAGTGGCTTTTTAAAACCGATAGCGGTTGTATGTTTAATCACCAGTTTGTTATTATTTGAACCGGATTATGGTGCAATCGTGGTATTATTTACTACCGTGTTGGGTATGTTATTTTTAGCCGGGGTGCCGATGCGGCAATTTTTATTATGGGTAATCATTGTCACGTTGGCACTGGGCACACTGATTGTATTGGCCCCCTATCGGGTAGAGCGTTTAACGACATTTATCAATCCGTGGGCTGATCCGTTTAATAGCGGCTTTCAGTTGACACAGGCCTTGATTGCCATTGGACGCGGAGGATTATTTGGGGTGGGCTTAGGTAATAGTGTGCAAAAATTGGCCTATTTACCGGAAGCACACACCGATTTTCTGTTTGCCATTCTAGCCGAAGAATTGGGTTTAGTTGGCGTTATCGTTGTGATAGGCCTATTTGCTTTTATTGTCTTGCACGCCTTTGCCATTGCTATTCGCGCCGAGCGAAAAGGTTTAGAATATGCGTCTTATCTCGCTTACGGTATCGGTTTAATAATTGGATTACAGGCGAGTACCAATTTAGGGGTCAATATGGGATTGTTGCCAACCAAAGGCTTGACTTTGCCGCTGATGAGTTATGGCGGCTCAAGTCTGATAGTGACATGCGTCATGTTAGCATTGTTATTGCGCGTTGATTATGAAACACGTCTCATATAGCTAATTGCTAATTGGTAATTGCTAATTGCTAATTGCTAATTGCTAATTGCTAATTGCTAATTGCTAATTGGTATAATCGACTCATTCCCAATTCGTTTGAATTCGTTTGTAGTAGTCGCTTTAGCGACTAAGTACCCGTGCAAAAGTTTGAAAGGTTTATAGATACAAAAGTTTAGGCTAAAGTTGGAGTGATGCAAAAATGTTTTTGTTAGGTTTATATTTTTATAATACCTGCAGGGGTACTTATTACAGCTCGTTATGATTTTTGTTTACCCACTTAGACTTTGCACGGCTAGAAACTGGACTTTTGGGAGTAAAATTTGTAACCGTTTGAAGTATATACTAAGCGTATTTGAAATCCGTGAAAATATCGATCCCAAGCTTATTGAAAATAAATTCGGGCTCGATTAATTTGAATTTTCACTTTCCTTATGGCAATTCCATTTAAGTCTTTTATAAGTCTTTTGGTGGGGTAGAAAGCGGCGCGTCTCCCGGAAAATATTTAAGCTTTTCAAAGGGTTTTGTCGGTCATATTTCGAGAGACTCAACTCAGAAATGGCTAAAACTGGCGTTAGTTGGAATATTAGTATCTGCTAATGTGCAATTGCCAAACTAACCCCATTAATAAATTGAAAATTTAAAAATGAGTCAGACAACCTCTTTAACAAAATCATCGCATCCTATATTATTAATGGCCGGTGGAACCGGTGGGCATGTGTTTCCCGCGCTGGCGATAGCCGAGGCCTTGCGAGCACAGGGCATTAATGTGTGCTGGTTAGGAACACAACGGGGTTTAGAAGCTCGCGTTGTGCCGGCCGCTAATATAGACATAAAATATATTTCTATTGCGGGAATTCGTGGCAAAGGGTTGCTCAGTTTATTGGCGGCCCCGTTTAAAATCACTTTAGCTATTTGGCAATCAGTGCGCGTTTTACGCGCTGTGCGCCCAGCAGCCGTTGTTGGTATGGGCGGATTTGTCACCGGGCCGGGGGGTGTGGCTGCGTGGCTATTACGCATTCCTTTGCTAATTCACGAGCAAAATGCCATTGCTGGCTTGACTAATCGTTGGTTAGCGCGATTGGCATCGAGCGTTATGGAAGCGTTTCCCAACACATTTCCCAAAAACTACCACGCCGTGCATACTGGAAACCCGCTACGTGCTAACATTATGGCTTTGTCGCCGCCGATACCAAGGACGGTACATAGTCCATTGCGCGTGTTAATCGTGGGCGGTAGTTTGGGTGCAAAGGCCTTGAATGAAACAGTGCCTTTTGCGCTACGGCAGGTGCCGGGTGCGATTGAAGTTTGGCATCAAACCGGGAACGCCCACATTGATGCCATGCACAAGGCTTATGACGGCGCACCATTTAAGGCACGGATAATGGCTTTTATTGAAGATATGGCCGCTGCTTATGCGTGGGCGGATGTGGTAATTTGTCGGTCGGGTGCGATAACGGTTGGTGAGTTGGCACAGGCCGGCGTTGCGAGCATATTAGTCCCTTATCCTTATGCGGTGGATGATCATCAAACGAGCAATGCCCAGTTTTTGTCAGACAACGGCGCGGCGAGACTGTTGCCACAAACGGAGCTAACGGTGGACAAATTAGCGACTTTAATGACAGAATTGCACGACAATCCCAGCCGTTTGCAGTCAATGTCAGCGGCAGCGCGAAATTGTGCCACACCAGAAGCATTGCAACAAGTGGTGGGCTTAGTAATTAAAAGTGCTTATCCGGGAGTGGGTAATGGGTAATGGGTAATGGCGAATTTTGAGCCGCAAAGAGCGAATTTAAATAGACTCAACGCGGGAATAAACGCAACTTTTAACACACCCCCATCGAGGTGAGTCAAACCGCGCTAATTCCCCGATTGGACGGGGTTAGGGATGTGTTCAAAAAGTGATCTCGCAGAGTTCGGTAACGAAACGCAGTAATTCGCTGTGCGAGATCAACGTCGTGAGCGAGCGTAGCGAGATAAGTTTCAAGTGATCTCGCAGAGTTCGGTAACGAAGTTTGTGACCGTGTGCAGTATAACCAATGAACGCGAGCTTCTACTTTTTTAACTGATTCTCACCATAGACGGGGAAAGAAAAACCCCGCAGGTCTTGGAGTCTCACGACTTATGTTTTGGCAACCCGGTTTTAGGTTTTGTTAAAAAACTTTAACCTAAAAAGGTCTTTAAAGTTGAACATCGCGTAATGACCTATTCGCAATTACCAATTACCAATTACTAATCCAAAACTGAATTTGCATAATGAACGTTAATGGACGTAACAATTACTCGCCCCTTCCCAAACGCGGCCGACGCATTCATTTTGTCGGCATTGGGGGAGCGGGGATGGGCGGCATCGCGGAAGTCATGCACCACATAGGCTATGCGGTCTCCGGCTCTGATTTGCACAAAAACAGTATGACACGACGACTGACGGATTTGGGTGTTAAGGTGCAAATTGGACATTCGGCCGAGCATGTGCATGGTTGCGATGTGGTAGTGATTTCTAGCGCCGTGAAAGAAGATAATCCCGAAGTCCAAGCGGCCCGTGCGCGACGGCTCCCGGTTGTGCCACGCGCAGAAATGTTGGGCGAATTGATGCGGTTTCGCCAAGGCGTTGCTATTGCAGGGACACATGGCAAAACCACTACAACCAGTTTGATTGCCAGTTTATTAGCCGAAGGCGGCTTAGATCCGACTTTTGTGATTGGAGGTCGTTTAAACAGTGCCGGCACACATGCCAGTCTAGGCTCTGGGGAATATTTGGTCGCGGAAGCCGATGAAAGTGACGCTTCATTTTTGCATTTAAAACCGGTGATGGCCGTTGTCACCAATATCGACGCGGACCATATCCGAACTTATAACAATGATTTCAATCATTTGCGTCAAACTTTTGTTGATTTTTTGCAACAATTACCGTTTTATGGATTGGCCGTTTTATGTATTGATGATCCGGTGATAGAGAACATTTTGCCGCAACTGACCAAACATAAGATAACGTATGGTTTATCTGAACAGGCCGATGTCCGCGCCACTGACATCCTGCATCGCTTAGGACAAACGCGCTTTAAAGTCTTACATGACCAAAGCCCTTGGCTAGAAGTGACACTGAATTTGCCGGGCAAGCACAATGTGCGTAATGCGTTGGCCGCGATTGCCGTCGCGCACGAGGTGGGTGTTTCTGATGCCGCGATTAGTCGTGCTTTGCGAGCGTTTAGTGGCATAGACCGCCGCTTTCAAATGCAAAACCTCAAAACCGCACAAGGGGAAGTTTTGCACATTGACGATTATGGACATCACCCGCATGAAATCGCCGCCGTGCTACAAGCCATACGCGACGGATGGCCGCAGCGGCGTTTAGTGGTGGCCTTTCAACCACATCGCTATACGCGCACCCAAGATTTATTTGACGATTTTGTGCAAATCTTATCCACCATTGAGGTTTTGTTATTGCTTGAGGTCTATGCTGCGGGAGAAGCCCCGATTGCGGGGGCGACTTCAGAAGCCTTGTACCAAGCTATTCGTGCTAAAGGACAAGTTAATCCGCAATTGGTAGCGCAACCTGAGCAATTGACCAGCGTCTTGCCGCCTTTATTACAAGATAAAGACATTTTACTCACTTTAGGTGCTGGCAATATTGGCACCGTCGCCGCGACCTTAGCAAAGCATTTAGCCGTAGGAAATGAAGATGAAACCCTCTCCTAAGCCGCCGGGTAATGAAAATGTCCATTCGATGCAGAGTGCCGAGAGATTGCACACCAATCCTTTTAATATCGTCGGCTTGCGTGGCAAACTACGTCACAATGAGCCTATGTCAAAGCATACATCGTGGCGAGTAGGCGGCCCCGCTCAATGGTTTTATGAGCCGGCCGATGTGGTGGATTTAGCGCAATTATTGCTGCAACTACCAGACAATATACCGGTTTTTTGGCTTGGCTTGGGCAGTAATCTGCTGGTGCTTGATGGTGGAATACGTGGTGTTGTGATACACACAGCCGGTTTGCTCAATGAAATCACTTTATTAAGCGATAATACCTTATACGTTGAAGTGGGCGTGAGTTGCGCCAAAGTTGCCCGCTTTGCCGCACAGGCTGGTTTAACGGGCACCGAATTTTTAGCGGGCATACCTGGCACTTTTGGCGGTGCTTTAGCCATGAATGCTGGCGCGTGGGGATGGGATACGTGGTCACTCGTGCGAGGTGTAGAAACCTTAGACCGACGAGGCCAACATCATCGCCGTCAAGTAACGGATTATAAAATAGGTTACCGCGATGTCAGAGGCCCAAAAGACGAATGGTTTGTGGCCGCCACCTTGCAACTGCTCCCCGATCCAGAAAAGGAAGGCAAAGCGAAAATTCAAGCTTTATTGAAACAACGCAATGAAAAACAACCAACGGGCTTGCCCAGTTGCGGCTCGGTGTTTCGTAATCCAAAAGGCGATTATGCCGCTCGTTTGATAGAACAAGCCGGTTGGAAAGGTCGTTGTGTGGGCGGAGCATGCGTATCAGAAAAGCATGCCAATTTTATTATTAATAACAGTGGCGCGACGGCGGCAGACATTGAAAATTTAATTGAGCAGATAAAGGCGGATATAGAACAGCGCTACGGCGTGAGTTTAACACCAGAGGTGCATGTTGTCGGAGAACCTCGGAAGTGATCAGTTATCAGTTATCAGTTATCAGTTCGACGCAAAATAATTCAAGAAAAAACGGGAGCAAAGAAATCAGTATTGGTCTTCGCAAATCGGGGGGCTTTTGTTAATGCGACGGTCGGATTGAATTGAGTATTCGAGGCCAAAGTTGTTGTTAAAAAACTTTGGCCTCGAAGGTAAAATAAATTTTGCGCTTTTGGAATGAAGAGTCCCGACGATCCCGACTCAGTGAGGGAACTTGAACTTGAGAAGATTTCTCCTACCTGATAAGATTTCTCCTATTGTCGAAATGACAGAAAGAGCTATGTTGTTCAGTATATAAAACACTCTTTTAATAGAGTGATTTTTCTATTTTGAATTTTTCATTCTTAATTTTTATGCCTCTGTTAATTTTTCAGTTTGAATTTTTCATTCTTAATTTTTATGCCTCTGTTAATTTTTTATTTTTCATTCTTAAATTTTCATTCTTAATTTTTATGCCTCTGTTAATTTTTTATTTTTACCTCGATATTCGCATTGTTAATCAGGGCTTTTGGTTTGCACCAAGTCGGGAATCCCGATTTGTATACATACAGAGATTACCACACAGAGATTGCTATACAGAGATCACCACAGATAGGGATATATATACTGCAAACGGCTAGAATTTGAACTTTTTACACACCCCCTACCCCCTTTGTTCCGGGAAAAAAACCACGACAAGTCCCCTCTGGAGAGGGTGTTGGGAGAGGCGTTTTTAGTCCAAGCAAAGTCTAGTTGTTCAGAAGAATACTATAAATCGTACTCTGTCAATGTTCTATTGACGGGTAACAGGTTTTAACTTGGCACTGCCAAACACTACCAAACTAAAGTTTGGACGGATTTAAGGGCACTGCCAAACATTAGCATGCCAAACTAACGTTTGGACGACTGCCAAACTCGGCCATTAGTTAGTTTGGACGACTGCCAAACTCCCGTTTTTTTAAGCAAAAACTGGAGCAAAGTTTGGACACCAGCCAAACTAAAGTTTGGAAAAATTATTGAGTATTTTACCCGTCAAAACAATGTTGACAGACTACTAGGCAAACCGTAGAGTGTTGCCTTCCTGAGCGAGGTTTTTAACCACCAAAATATTTATTTATATGAAAAACTTATGTACAAGAAAAAAAAGTAACTCACTGAAATTTAATTTTTGTTCCTAAAAACATAAATCATTGAAATTAAATTATAAAAATTTTGAACGAACAGATACAAGACACTTTTTTGTTCGGTACTCATAGAAAAAGTATAGGCGGCGCAAAGCCAAAAAGCAAATACGCTCAAACGCAATCGCCACTGCCACCGGCAAAAACAAACTTTGATACTGAACGAAATCCTCACCAACAGCGACCAGCCCACTGGCTGATAACTGAAAAATGATAACTGAAAAATGAAGAGAGAATTTGGCAAAGTAGCGGTACTCATGGGCGGCAATTCCGCTGAACGAGAAATTTCCCTTAAAAGCGGACAAGCCGTCTTGGACGCATTATTGCAAAGGGGCGTTGATGCTGTTGGCATAGATACCGCATACGATGTGACACAATTGACCGAAACACACTTTGACCGCGTTTTCATCGCCTTACATGGGCGAGGTGGCGAAGATGGCACGATACAAGGCGTGTTAGAGCATTTGGGGCTACCTTATACCGGCAGTGGCGTATTAGGTTCAGCCTTGGCAATGGATAAATACCGTACCAAGCAACTCTGGCAAGGGATGGGATTGCTTTCCCCACCGTGCGCCCTTGTGCATGCTGACAGTCATTTTACTGAAGTCGTCGAACAGTTAGGCTTGCCGCTCATGGTCAAACCCGCATTAGAAGGCTCCAGTGTCGGGATAAGCAAAGTCAATAATCTTGAGGAATTTGCCCATGCGGTCGAGACGGCTTCACAATTTGACTGTGAAATCATAGCCGAACACTATGTAAGTGGATTAGAATATACGGCCGCGATTTTGGACAACACCGTTTTACCCTTAATACGACTAGAAACTCCCCGTGAATTTTACGACTTTGCCGCCAAATATAGCGATACCAAAACTTCTTATATCTGCCCCTGTGGTTTATCCGCCGCGCAAGAAAAAGCATTGCAAGACGTGGCGCTGCAAGCCTTTTTAGCCGTTGGTGCCAGCGGGTGGGGACGTGTGGATTTCATGGTTGACTCGGCTGGACAACTTGGGTTGCTAGAAGTCAATACCGTGCCGGGGATGACAGATCATAGCCTAGTACCAATGGCAGCTAAAGCAGCCGGCATCAGCTTTGATGAATTAGTGTTGCGTATTTTAGCCACCGCATGAAACCTTTAGTCCATGTTCCCAATAAGCGAATCAATGCACAAGCTTTGCTACCACGCACGAAAGTGTCGTTGTGGCAACGCTACGCACCCACCATGGTCTTAACTCACTTATTTTGGATCAAAAACGTGCTGTTTCTTTTCTTGCTATTAAGTCTGTTAGGTAGTTTTTTGCTTGTGATTCTCGATCCTCACACCCTCCCGCTGACAGTTGTGCGTATTGAAGGTCATCTTATCAATACCGATCAAAAAGACTTGCAAGCTTTGGTATCTCAGGTTGTTTCTGGCGGTTTTTTGAGTGTCGATCTGGCCGCCGTGCAGCGGGCGGTGTTGACCTTGCCTTTCCTAAAAGACGCGCAAGTACAAAGGCAGTGGCCGGATACCCTACTTATACAAGTACAAGAGCGTCAGACCGTGGCACGGTGGGAGGATTTAGCCCTCGTTGATGAGCAGGGTAACTTGTTTATCGGGCCTCCTTTAAGGGAAAAGGGAAAAGGGGAAATAAAACGGGGGAGTTGGGGGTTACCCCGGTTTGCAGGGCCACTCGGTAGTGTAGGTGAAGTCTTAAAGCATTACAATCGGGTTTATCCTTTGGTGCAGGATGCCGGCTTACAAATCCACGAATTTGGCCGTAACGCTCGATCTACTTGGTATATGGTGTTAGATAATGGGATGAAACTTCAGTTGGGACGAGGTGACAGTGACGCTCGTGTGCAACGTTTTCTCAAAGTACACCGCCGCATGTTGACCGCGCAAAAATCACCCCCGCTACACGTCGATCTGCGTTACACCAATGGCATTGCGGTACAAACCGCATTGGCAGAATGAGGACAAACATGGCACCCAGAGAAAAAAACTTAGTCGTCGGCCTTGATATTGGTACCTCCAAAGTGGTAGCCATTGTGGGCGAAGTCTCTCCCGATGGAAATGAAGTCGAAATCATTGGGATAGGGCAACACCCCTCGCGGGGCTTAAAAAAAGGTGTGGTCGTCAACATTGAATCCACCACCCATTCAATTCAACGCGCTGTGGAAGAAGCGGAATTAATGTCCGGCTGTGAAATTAATTCCGTTTACACCGGTATCGCCGGCAGTCATATCCGCAGTATGAATTCAGAGGGCATTGTGGCGATTCGTGACAAGGAAGTGACTCAAGATGATCTTGATCGGGTCATTGATGCGGCCCGCGCAGTAGCCATTCCGGCTGATCAAAGAACCATTCACATCCTTCCTCAAGAATTTATCATTGATAACCAAGAAGGAATCCGCGAACCCATAGGCATGTCTGGGGTTCGCTTAGAGGCCAAAGTCCACCTGGTCAATGGTGCCGCTAGTGCCGCGCAAAATATCATTAAATGTGTGCGCCTGTGTGGACTGGAAGTTGATGACATGATCCTAGAACAACTCGCTTCCAGTGCCGCCGTGTTGACCGAAGATGAAAAAGATTTGGGCGTTTGTTTGGTAGATACTGGCGGTGGGACGACTGATATTGCCATATTTAGCGAAGGCGCGGTACGTCATACGGCCGTGATTCCGATAGCGGGCGATCAAGTAACCAATGATATTGCCGTGGCTCTGCGTACCCCTACCCAGTATGCCGAAGAGATTAAAATCAAATATGCTTGTGCCTTGACGCAATTGGCAAATGCTGAGGAGATGATAGAAGTGCCTAGCGTCGGTGCCCGTCCCCCCCGCCAGTTGGCGAGGCAAACCTTAGCTGATGTGGTAGAGCCACGTTACGAAGAGTTATTCACCCTCGTACAAGCGGTCTTGCGACGCAGTGGTTATGAAGAGTTGATTGCGGCCGGCATTGTACTGACGGGTGGTAGCGCTAAAATGGATGGTGTTGTAGAACTGGCCGAAGAAGTGTTTTCTATGCCGGTGCGAGTGGGTTATCCTAAGTATGTGACGGGATTGATTGATGTCGTCCGCAACCCGATTCATGCGACCGGTGTTGGTTTACTCTTATTTGGTTTCCAACACCGCCATGAGCGGATATCGGAGGTTACCCAACAGGTGGGAAATTTAAAAGGGGTGGTTGGTCGCATGAGAAATTGGTTTCAAGGTAATTTTTGATGAGTTTTCGTTCTAAATGATCGTTCTCGTTACACAGAGCGTTCCGGAATTAAACACTTTTCGACTTTTTAATACCTTCGCCAATTTTGAGCTTTGAGGCGCGAATATTCGCACGACTATTATATTATTATTTCAATAAGTTATTTAAAAAACGCCCACAGTGTCCTTGGCACTTGGTAGTCAGGTAGAAGTCGTGATGCTTTCGTCCTTTGCTTTATCTTTGTACTAGCCAAACCTTTTAGTTTGGACGGAAAAATCACCGAAGAGGCAAAAGGAGTATCGACAAACTTTTGCCTCGCAACCTTTTGAGGGACGACCTTTGAGTTTTGTGTCCTTGGCTGGCTGAAATAATAAACAAGTGTTTAAATAGTATTTTTCCTTTTAACTCCTCGCGAGAATATTTCGCCATTGGCTTATGCGAAGAAATTCACGTTGACGAGAACGATGACTTAACGAAACCGGAGGAAATAAAAGTGTTTGAATTAATGGATACCTATAGCCAAAATGCTGTTATTAAAGTGATTGGTGTCGGTGGTGGTGGTGGCAATGCGGTTGAACACATGCTCCAAGGTAATATTGAAGGAGTTGAATTTATTTGCGCCAATACCGATGCACAAGCCCTTAAAAATTCCTCGGCCCGAACCATTTTGCAACTGGGTACTGATATAACCAAAGGTTTGGGTGCTGGGGCTAACCCCGAGGTTGGTCAACAAGCAGCTTTGGAAGATCGTGAACGTATCATGGCCGTCCTTGAAGGAACTGATATGGTGTTTATCACCGCCGGCATGGGGGGTGGCACGGGCACTGGGGCCGCCCCCGTGGTGGCACAAATTGCTAAAGAACTCGGCATACTGACAGTGGCCGTTGTTACCCGTCCGTTTCCGTTTGAGGGTAGAAAACGCGCCTCGGTTGCAGAAGAAGGCATTAAAGAATTGGGTCTACATGTTGATTCTTTGATTATTATTCCCAATGAGAAATTGCTCAGTGTCTTAGGCCGAGACACAACCTTGTTGGATGCTTTTAAAGCCGCTAACGGGGTTTTGTACAGTGCCGTGCAAGGCATTTCTGAATTGATAACGCGCCCCGGCTTGATTAACGTAGACTTTGCCGATGTCACCACCGTCATGCAGGAAATGGGCTTAGCGATGATGGGTTCAGGCTATGCGAAGGGTGAAGGCCGCGCCCGTAAGGCTGGCATTGAAGCTATTTCCAGTCCACTCTTGGAAGACGTAGACTTATCAGGCGCTCGTGGCATTTTAGTCAACATGACCGCAGGCCCCGATTTGAGCATTGGCGAATTTGAAGAAATGGGCGATGTGGTTGAAGAATTTGCTTCAGAAAACGCCACGGTGGTTGTGGGTACGGTGCTTGACCCAGAAATGACCGATGAGATGCGTGTCACCGTGATTGCAACCGGTGTAGGCTCGGTCAGTAAACAACAAGAACGTCCTCCAATGAAAGTGGTGCCCAAGCAGCAGGCAGTGGTCGAGAAACCCAATAAAATGGACTACAGAGAGTTCGATAAACCCACAGTAACACGTCTACAAACCGGCAGTAATGACAATCCCCTTGACGACAATGGCGACCATGAAACGCCTTCTGGAGATTACTTAGACATTCCCGCTTTTTTACGTCGGCAAGCGGATTGAAGGCCTTCACAATAGAGAATGTCAACGGAGTCAGGGAGGTGGTATCAACTTTATGAAAAGAAAGGGTTATGCCTTACATAAGGACAGCACGCGCCCGAAAGCTTTACCCATTACCAATTCTAAAGTCTTCTCGGAATCGGTTTTTTAACAAAAACGGATTCCGAGAATTATGCCTAAAAAATGATACCAGAAACCAATTACAAAAAATAGTCGCCGACGGCCTTCATAGTGACTCAGAGACACAAAATAATGATAAAGCAGCGTACCTTAAAAAATGCAATTAGTGCTGCAGGTGTTGGTCTGCACACGGGTGAAAAAGTTTATTTTACCCTCCGACCTGCACCGGCCAATAGTGGGATTATTTTTAGGCGAGTTGATTTAAAAGTCCCGGTAGAAATTGCGGCGTGTGCCGAAAATGTCTGTGATACGCGGTTATCGACGACTTTAGTCAATGGTTCGGTTAAAATATCGACGGTTGAACACTTATTATCGGCCTTGGCGGGTTTAGGCATAGATAATGCCTATATTGATGTCAGTGCCCCTGAAGTCCCTATCATGGATGGCAGTGCGGTGCCGTTTGTCTTTTTGATTCAATCGGCAGGCATAGAAGAACAAAATGCTCCCAAAAGCTATATCCGTATCAAACGCACGGTACAAGTACAACAAGGCGACAAATGGGCACGTTTTGAACCCTTTGATGGTTTTAAAGTCAGTTTCAGAATAGATTTTGACCATCCGGTGTTTAGGCACAGTCCGAGTTACGCTGAAATTGATTTTTCGAAAACAGCTTTTGTCAAAGAAGTCAGTCGTGCCCGTACCTTTGGTTTCATGCGCGATATAGAGCTATTGCGCGAAAATAAACTCGCTTTAGGGGGTAGCCTAGAGAATGCCATCGTGATGGATGAGTATCGCATTTTGAACGAAGAAGGCTTACGTTATGAGGATGAATTTGTGAAACATAAGGTGCTTGATGCCATCGGAGATTTATATTTATTGGGACATGGTATGATAGGTGCTTTCCGTGGCCATAAATCTGGGCATGAACTTAACAATACTTTATTGCGTACTTTGTTAGCGGATCGCGGCACGTATGAGATGGTACGCTGTGATGACAATATCACCGTGCCAGCCTTAAGTTATCTTCAGCCTCTGGCACTGTATTGAGGGGAAAGGTCAAAGGGGGCAAGGAAAGGAGTCCACGTTCTTATGTTATGAACTCCTTTTCCTTTTTCCCTTTTTATTTTGAGTTTCACTGTTATCTCAAGTCGATGGATCGGGGGGGTGGTGGTACACTGCTTTTTTCTGGAATCAACGGCGGACGTACCCTAACGACTATTTGATCAATGAGAGGTATGGAACTGTCCCCTTGCCAACGGCGCAAAAGTTCCGGAGCCAGTAAACGTAACCGAGTCGCCCAAAGATTTGACTCGGCGTGTATGACCAACGTTTTGTCCCGTAAATTAGCAACATGACAATGTTGGTTTAATGGTGTAGGCAAGCTGGCCTTACTTAAGTTATCAAGTCGTTTAATAATTTTACTGTGTTGATTAATACGGCATAAAACCCCCGAAGGGTTCGCCATTATGCTCATTACGGATTTCATATATTCTGGACAGAGAAACGCTTACCAAATGATTTATTTGACATAGAATCGGTGTGATTCTGTGGTGTTCGTTTCAATAGCTCAATTTGTTGCGGTGGTAAGTATAGAAACCGATTTTAACCTCAACCAAAGGGAAATACTATGGACGTTATCCTTATAAGAAAAAACCTTGTAAAAGGCAGTAATACCCACTTGACCCGCTCAATTTTCGTGCCCGTGGCTTTCGTGTCGATGCTGACGATAGGGAGTGTTGCTTCTTCAGCTTACTATAGCTCAGGTGGGCAATCACGCCATCATGCGACACCACGTTCTGAATCTGCAAACCAAACTTCCGAAAAGGACAATCTTGAAGAGTTGGCACTGCGCGTCAATGCTTTGCAAGCCCAAGCTGCTCGACTGGATAAATGGGGCAAACAATTAGTCAACCAGAGGCCGAGTATTAACTCGGATTTGAGTCTCTCTTGGGACAACCTCATAGCGAAGCAACAACGCACGACTCAAACTCGCCAGAGAGCTAAACGTTTCTCCTACCAGAGCAGCTATCGGCGATTTGACTCCCTGTCGTCCGCTTTTGAAGTTGAGCCTTCCATTATAGAAGTCCCAAAAAACTTATGGCGGCAATATCGCTCTCACACAACCATTCTACCAGACGGCTGGCCGTTAAAAGAAGGCCGTGTCTCTTCACCATACGGATGGCGCGGTAGACGGGTACACAAGGGTATTGATATTGCGGCGCCAACGGGAACACCAGTCTATGTGGTAGAAGAGGGGGTTGTTACGCGCTCAAAATATGTGCGTGGTTATGGGCGACTGGTTGTAGTCAAACACGGCGACATGTACTCAACCCGCTATGCCCATAACAGTCAAAACTTGGTGGAAGTGGGAGACTACGTTTACAAAGATCAGATGATCGCTTTGGTGGGTTCAACAGGTCGTTCCACGGGGCCTCACGTTCACTTTGAAGTGCGGCAATCTGGTGTCGCTATCAACCCAATTAAGTATCTGGGCGCGATGGACAGCTTTACGTTGTCAGAAAACATCAAATTGTCAGAATACGTGAGATTGTCAAAAAAATAGTGTATGACCTCGTGTAGGTAAACAGTCTGGTCTGGTATTTGGGAAACACTCTCAGTCAGAATACAGAGGTAACACCGAGTTGAAGCGAAAACACTCGGTATTCTCTGTGTTCCTCTGTTTTGCAACTTTTTTACAAAAAATCCTTATAAATTAAATTTTTATAACGGAAATTTTTGTATATACTATTTCCACTCAAGTCAGACTAATTGAACTCTTGCTGTCTTCATTACGCTGGAACGCCGGTCAATTCGCCATGGTAATTGGTAATTTGTAATTTGTAATTTATTGGTCCTATGTGGATTTTAATGATTTGTCTAGATATAACATCAACAATTGATGCTGTTGAGGTCGTCATTACAGGGTAATTACTTATTTTTAGACAACGCCTAAGCGGTCAATGACTCTACCACGATAAAGGACCCAGAAAAAAAACTAATTTAAACTATTATGGGTAAAAAAGCCAGTATTATAGGCAGTTTTTAAAGTTTTTACTCTTTGGGAAAATGAGCCATTACCAATTCGAGGCAAAAGTTTTTTCTTGAATTATTTGGCATCGAACCCATTACCATTTACCCATTACCAGAGAAAAATGACTTTTTACCGGGGACTCATATAGCTAATGAAAAATTAAAAATTAAAAATGACTCAATTAATGATAAGTAGATAATTTTGCTAGGAATTTTCTTACCAGTTCATTTGTCATTTTCACTGATTTGAAGTACGTTCCGTATAAATTAAAGTCGCACCCTTAAACTTCTAACTTCAACTCGCCTAGTTGAGCAACGATCCCAAGTTATACTAATTAAAAATTAAAAATGACTCAATTAATGATAAGTAGATAATTTTGCTAGGAATTTAATTAAAAGTTCCGTTTTTTATTTTCACAGATTTGAAGTATGTTCCGTATACCTGAAAAATGAATTTCAGATGACTAATTCCTTTTTTTTTATAGTTTTTGACTTCTACGGAACGTACTTGAAAAAGGTGTTCCGGAAATAAGGGATTGAATTAGCAAGCCTTATGATTTTCAACTCGAGTATTAAACTTAAAAAATCCGTTTAGTCAAAAAATCCGTTGTACTTTCAGTATCGCCTGGGTTTTAAAATATTTTCAGAAAAATAATTTCTTTGGCAGCCAACAGCACAAGCCGTGATCTCGCTATCGCTATGATCCGCAGTAACTTCCGCTTGCGAGATAACGTAGTTTGTCTGAAGAGCTACTGTACCCTAAAGGGTACTACTTCAAGACACCAAGACGGTTAGTCGGCATCGATAATCGAAGCTTTACGCCCTCTCCGATTTATCTCTCGGCTTGAGACACCTCGGCAAGAAAATAATTATCTGAACATCTATAGAAAAATGAAAATCATCTCAAAAAATCCTTTGAGATGTTTTGTAACTTTACTCCAAACTGCCAACATTTAAACTTTGTTATGGCATTCTGGTACTTTTTGGGTGGGGATTTAAAAAATCTAGCTGTTCACAGTCTAACTGATTTTAGACTTTGCACGGCTAAAAACGGGACTTTTAACACACCCCTAAATCCCCTGACGTAAAGGGACTTCTCCACGGTTTTACTCACAACACGCGGGGTTTTATTCCCCGATTGGACGGGGCTAGGGGTGGGGAGGTGAAAATTGTGTGCTTTAGCCGCGAATTGTGAATTGTGAATTGACACCGTCATAAACGGAGTTTTTTTCAGGTATCACTTTGTTCTAACACGCTCAGCCATGAAAACCAGATTTCTCATAAAAATTACAAAAGCGCAATTTGTGATCTAGGAATCCGTTTTTCCTTGAAAAACTGATTTCGAGATCGGTGTAAAATATATACTATAGATATTCAGATAATTATTTAGTCCCCTTTAGGGGACTTTCACTTTCAGTGGCTGCCATCTTTTTCTGAAAATCTATATACACCGTCATCCTTAAGTTTTTTGTCATGTTTCATCGGAATGACAAAAGCGCAATTTGTGAACGATGCAAAAGTTTTTTAAGCAAAGTCTAAGTGCCATTAGGGTAGGCGGTGTGTTTTTAGTCCAAATCATAACCGTTTGCAGTATATAATGAACTCAACTCAGCCCTTCATTCGCATTTCAATTTTATTTCGTCATTCATTCTAATTTAATAGATATATAACACAACAAGCTACATACAAACATGATCAAGAATTTTTTTACCAAGATTATTGGCAGCCGCAATGAGCGGCTCATCAAACGCATGTCCAAGGTGGTGAACCAAATTAACGCTTTGGAACCCTCCATATCGGCCTTAAGTGATGCCCAATTGAAAGCCAATACAGCCGAATTTCGCCAACGTTTAGACAACGGAGCACCCTTAGACGATTTACTTACAGAAGCCTTTGCCACTGTCCGTGAAGCCGGTAAACGTGCCTTGAACATGCGTCACTTTGACGTGCAACTCATCGGCGGCATGGTACTACACCAAGGCAAAATCGCCGAAATGCGTACTGGTGAAGGTAAAACCTTGGTAGCAACCTTGGCCGCCTATCTCAATGCACTCACCGGCAAAGGTGTCCATATCGTCACCGTCAACGACTATCTAGCTCGCCGCGATGCCGAATGGATGGGACACATTTATCAGTTTTTAGGCATGACAGTCGGAGTCAGCGTACCAGGAATGTCGCCGGAAGAAAAGCGCCAAGCTTATGGGGCCGACATTACCTACGGCACCAACAATGAATTCGGCTTTGACTATCTGCGCGACAACATGGCGTTTGGTAAAGATGACCGCGCTCAGCGGGAATTAAATTTTGCCATCGTTGACGAAGTGGACTCCATTTTAATTGATGAAGCCCGCACTCCTTTAATTATTTCTGGGCCTACCGATGACAATTCGGATTTGTACAAACGCATCAATGTCATTATTCCTCGTTTGAAACCACAAGAACGAGAACCCCAGAAAGATGATGAAGTCGAAGTACCGGGCGACTACTATGTCGATGAAAAACACAAACAAGCCACCTTAAGTGATGATGGCCATCAGCATATTGAAGAGTATTTGGTCAAGGAGGGCATACTTAAACCGGGCGAAAGTTTATATGATGCTTCCAATATCAGCTTGATGCACCATGTCAATGCAGCCCTCCGCGCCCATACTTTGTTTCAGCGCGATGTCGATTACATTGTCAAAGACAATCAAATTGTGATTGTCGATGAATTTACCGGGCGGCAAATGCCAGGGCGGCGGTGGTCTGAAGGATTACATCAGGCCGTCGAAGCCAAAGAAGATGTGTTGATTCAAAACGAAAACCAAACGCTGGCTTCTATTACTTTCCAAAACCTCTTTCGCCTGTATGATAAGTTGTCGGGAATGACCGGCACGGCCGATACAGAAGCTTATGAATTTCAACACATTTATAGCCTAGAAGTGGTGGTGATTCCCACCAATGAGCGCATGGTTCGTGACGACAAAGGCGATTTAGTTTATCTCACGGTCGAGGAAAAACACGCTGCCATTATTGAAGACATCAAGGACTGCCAAGCGCGTGGGCAACCGGTGTTAGTGGGTACGACTTCGATTGAAAATTCTGAATTGTTGTCAGAACATCTGCACAAAGAAAAAATTAAGCATCAAGTTTTGAATGCCAGATTCCATGAACACGAGGCCCAAATTGTTGCACAAGCTGGCAGTCTTGGAACGGTTACTATTGCCACCAACATGGCCGGGCGCGGTACGGATATTGTGCTAGGCGGCAATGTCGAAGCGGAAATTAAAGCGTTTCGAGAAGAACAGGGCGAAAAAGTGGAAGATGCAGAAGTTGAAAATCTGCGTGAAGAATGGAAAAAACGTCATAAAGCCGTTATTGACAGTGGCGGATTGCACATCATCGGCACCGAGCGCCATGAATCACGGCGTATTGATAACCAATTGCGTGGACGTTCCGGGCGGCAAGGTGATCCCGGCTCTAGTCGCTTTTATTTGTCCTTAAAAGACAACTTGATGCGAATTTTTGCCTCGGAGCGCGTTGCCGGTTTAATGCAGAAACTGGGCATGGAAGAAGGAGAGGCGATTGAGCATCCTTGGGTGACAAAAGCCATTGAAAACGCGCAACGGAAGGTTGAAGGGCGTAACTTTGATATTCGTAAGCAATTGCTTGAATATGACGATATCGCCAACGATCAACGTAAAATTATCTATGAACAACGCAACGAATTGATGGCGGTTGATTCCGTTGAAGACACCATCAAAGCGATTCGTCACGACGTACTGATGGGTGTGATAGATACTTATATTCCACCCCAAAGTCTGGATGAATTGTGGAAGATTCCCGGCCTTGAAGAGGCCATTGAGCAAACATTTGGGCTACGTTTACCGATTGCCCAATGGTTGGAAGAGGACGATGCTTTACATGAAGAGCCGTTACGCAAAAAAATAGAAGAAGCCATTGTCGCAGCCTCGGCCGAAAAAGAACGCATCGTGGGTGCCGAGGTGATGCGCCATTTTGAAAAAGCCGTTATGTTACAAATACTTGACGGCCATTGGAAAGAACATCTGGCAGCGATGGACTATTTACGTCAAGGCATCCATCTGCGCGGCTATGCCCACCAAAATCCCAAGCACGAGTATAAGCGTGAAGCATTTGAATTGTTTTCTCAATTGCTTGAAAAAATAAAACACGAAGTCGTTAGCATCACCTCTAAAGTGCAAATTCGCGCACAGGCGGATGTTGAAGCGGTGGAAGAGCAACGGCGGCAGCAGGGACGGATGCAGTTTAGACATGCCAAAGTCCAAGGGTTGGCTAACGAGTTAGCTGAGGCGGAAGAAGCGCCACAACAAGCAGCAGCACAGAAACGGCCTTTTGTGCGAAAAGGGCGTAAAATAGGTCGTAATGAACCTTGCCCCTGTGGTTCTGGCAAGAAATACAAACAATGCCACGGCCGAATCGCTAATTGAAAGGGGCGAATGACTGATTTTCAACTTGCTATACTTGGCACGGCTAAAAACAAATCCTAACCGTTTGCAGTCGTATATACTTAGCACCAGCACAAATTGCACTTTTGTCAGGCAAGAGATTTGCTACGAAATCTTCCGCCCGTCCAATATCGATTTCTCAGATTTCTGCTTTAGTCGAAATGACAAAAAAGCTTAAGGATGGCGATGCTCAGTATAATTATCTTATGGTGTCGGGAATTTGTCCCGACACTGCCATCGTGAAAATGACTCCTAACCAAAGATGTAGTGGTAGATCAATGCCATATCGTAACGAATAAATCCATACATGTAGGGTTTTTTCTTGCCTGCCCCAAAATACGACGATGGGGCCGGCAACCACGTTGGGTGGTACAAAAGAACGTTTTTAGAATAGCGTTTCACCGTGTTCTAATTTGTCGGCTATAGCACGAAGCGCCAAGGCTTTAACTTTTAAAATGGCTTCTTGTCGAGTGTTGCCATATACCATCACGCCCGGTATTTCTGGCACTTCAGTCAGCCAACGCCCATCTTCTTCTTGTTCAATTTCAATGGTTAAATGCACAATTCAGTTCCTCGCTTTTTTAGCGCATGCCTAAATAACTATTGGGGGCTACTTTTTAGTGGATACAAGCGACGTCTGTCTCGTCGCCATCCCTAAATTTGAACGGTGTATCGATTGATTTTTGTTGTTTATATGATAATGAATTCATCACGGTTAATCAAACCACCCATCATTTAACCGATTCATTTATGTTAACAAATCCTAACGAATATTAACAAACGTTAACAATAGCTCCCGTTAGAGAGGGTGAATCTACCAGAGACCTAATGAAGATTCCTCTGGCTCCATTTAGATCGCGGTCAAGTGTTATTCCACCTGAACTGATTACTCTTGATCCGCCTACGTTTTTGATTTCGCCTGTCCAACTGACTGTCTTGCTGGTATAGGCTTCGCAAACATCAATCACTTTTTTGCAAAATTCAAGGGCTTTGTTTTTCAAGCGAACCTTAAATTGGTAGTGTGCCCAAGTTAACATGGCACGGACTGTCTTTGAACGAAGCTTGCGACTACTTTTGCCAGTCATTTGGCTGGTTTCAAACGTAGGTAATAAAATCACGTCAAAGTTATCTACCAAGAAACGTGCTGTTTTAAAGTGAATTTCTTTGATGATATTTTTGATTTTCTTTCTGAGTCTAGCAGCGGCTCTTTTCATTTCTCGCTTGGCCTTACCGGTGGCTTGGCAGGTGCGAGAAATCAATTTATCCAAATGATGGCACAGCCGTTGAATACGCCCAAAATCATCATAACCAATTTGCCCTGCTAGGTGTTCAGAATAAAATGATTGGAATGTTCGTACCCCCGGATCAAGAGCAACCACACGCCCTTGGTTCTCGGCTACGTGGGCTTTTTTTTTGTGGGGTATAGACAAAAACCATTCATGGTACTGATAAACTAAGCGGCTATCTAACGGTACTTCTGGTAACGGCTCGCTATAGCGTAAGCCTTGGCCTGATATAGTCGGGTAAATCCCCTCATCTTTATTAATAGCGGACTTAGGAATATAACAAGACTGTGTTGGTGCTTTGCGACTTCTAAATTTCGGATGCCCTTTGGCCTTCCAGTAAGCTTGGTGTGCTTCCTTTACTGCAATAGCTTTTATTTGATAGGGCACCGGCCCACACCATTTAGGGAGTTGTTTCAACAAGTCCTTTTTTATGTCCATCCAAGATGGTGAGAAATTAACGCAAGAACGGATGTAATCAATGGTTTGATTGAAAACATAACGACTACAATCCTGCCATTTTTTAAATATCGAACTCTGTTTTGGGTTCGGATAAAGCTTTACGGACTTGGTTCTTGTAATTTCATCGTGAGTGCATTCTACAATGAAGGATGCTGAGTAAGTCGTTGGTAAGCTCGGGCGAAGGGGAAAGATTAGTTTGCTTGAGAACCACGATTTCCCCAGCGATTTGTTGGATAACCCATTCGATGAGCTCAAATCCAAAACGTGCGAGCCGGTCTTTATGGGCAACCACAACTTTGAGTTTATCTGTTCGCATTGCTCGTCCCAATAGGGATTTAAGCCCTTTACGCTTATAGCCCCGCCCGCTTCCAATGTCTTTGACGATTGGAGCGAATGGGTATTTTTCTCGCATAAATTGGACTTGTCTTTCGAGATCGTACCTAAGTTTTGGACTTGAGACACGACAATAACAGATGGTGTTTGTTTGTTTTTCCAAACCGAGGTAGGACTCAATGTTATATCGTCTGCGATAAGACTTGGTACGAAAAGACTTAATGTTAAACTCAGCCCCTTATGTCGCCATAAGGGACTGGTCTTCAGAACCGTGCGTGAAAGTTTCCCCTCACACGGCTCCCCCCAAGTGGTCTTACTCAGTGCCTCAAAATACACCATCATGCTTT
>Ga0190345_1000059_pt1 | contig 29565 bp, 24 predicted proteins | sample 48721334_MG_FD_161674 | JGI IMG/M metagenome (GOLD analysis project Ga0190345, IMG submission 161674) | Hydrothermal vent microbial mat bacterial communities from Southern Trench, Guaymas Basin, Mexico - 4872-13-3-4_MG | ecosystem: Environmental > Aquatic > Marine > Hydrothermal vents >...
TCTCTACCTCGGCACCCTTTTTCTCATATTCAATGTATTCGGACAATTGATTGATTTTTACCCCGAAGATAGGCTCGGCAAAGCGATTGTATTAATGGTATTAGGCGGACTGATTACCGGCGGCATGATTTGGTTCAACATCCAGCGTGAAGCTATGATGCAGCGCGTTCGGATTATTCGAGCTGACTTAGCGCAGTGGGAATGAATTAATGTTGAAAGATATACATACCACCCAGAAATCCTATTTTTCTAAAATTGGATTTCTTTGAACTAAAATCGGATTTCTCACACCCAGAAATCAGATTTTTCAAAAAAAACGGATTTCTTTGACCGTATTAACACTTCCGATGTTTAGCTTTACGAGGAAGTGTTTTCCAATTTGCAACTGCCTGATTTGAGGGCCATAACCGAATTCTTATGTTATCAAATTAAAGACTGGCCCTATATCGCTCACAACCACCCAGAAATCCGATTTTTCCAAAAAATCGGATTTCTTTGACCGATGAAATGTGGGCGATAAATCGCCTACTACAAACGGGCCAATCAAATACCCATTTTTCATTTCCAGGCAAAAGTTTTTCGGAGAAAAACTTTTGCCTGGAATTCATTAGCGATTATAACGAATCGGCCTGTAGTTGCTTTTAATCCGGTGCTAACTACAAGGATTGTGCTAACTTGCTTTTAATCCGTTATTATAACGAATCCTTGTAGTTGCTTTTAATCTGCAACCGCCTGATTTGAGGGCCATAAAAGATTTCTTATGTTATCAAATTAAAGACTGGCCCTATCTCGCTCACCAATACACGCAATGTTTGTGTGCGTTTTTTGCGCCAGAGCCTAGAAATGCCGCGAGGCCTCCACAACTCAATGCCATATCCGGTTCGTAGTAGATGATTTATCACCTCTGAATGAAATGTTTTTAAAATCGCCTACTACAAACGGGCCAATCAATTACCCATTTTTCATTTTTCATTTTTCATTTTTCATTAGCGAGCGTAGCGAGCGTAATTCCTCTCTCAGAATGAAATGTTTTGAAAATCGCCGACTACAAACGGGCCAATAATTGGTAAATGGTAATGGGTGATTGGTAATAGGTAATTTTATTTATCAATTGGTAATTAGTAATTGATAATTAATAACCGATAACGGGCAATTTGCCATTACCTACCCATTCGCCATTAGCCATTTTTCATTAGTATTGCATTCGTCAATTGAATATTGTATAGTGCAGCGCCTCGGAAAGGAGGCTTTTGATAAATGAAATTTGGCGGTGCGTTGGACGCACCCGACGCTTGCTTGGCAGAATGTGAATATAAGCCATTTAAAATAAAATGAGGATTGAAAAATATTTTCACTTTCATGCTTGCCTTTTCATTTTTTCGTGTAATAATGTTTTATCTCCTCTGGTGACCTCAAAAATGAGTCCTCCAGTGCTAGTTAGCATACACTGCTGGTGCTTTTAATCTCGCAACCAAGTACGCGCAAAATTTTATGGGTGTACTGTGCATTCGCTAGAGTATGAAAGGCATAGAAAACTCTAAAACTTCGCTATGAGCTTGGACTAGGGTTTTGAAAAGGTTTCGGTTAAGCGAAAATAAATATTCATATCATCATTATGGTGCGTGGGCATCCGACATAATTCCACTAAAACCCACGTAGGATAAGTGAGGAAACAAACCACATCAATCAAGATATAAACCAACACAGCCGGGTAGGATGGACAAATCCTTTTCTTGCCCACCTACCTGACTAAATAATAAACAAAATATTACAGATTATGCGATTACTAAATTTGGAATTAAAAAACATTGGCCCTTTTATCGAAGGGAATATTAATTTCATTTCGGAAGAAGATAATATTCAAAAGCCACCGGTTACAATAATTACCGGAGAAAATGGAACCGGAAAAACAATAATTATAGATGCGATAAGGGGCTTGTTGTTAGCTAGATATAAATTAGAGCGAGATATCATTAGAAATGATAACGATTTTTCAGTTTCTCTGAAATATGCTACTGACAATAAAACAGAATTCTTGTTTTCCTCATCAGCCAAAAAAAATCAATTCCACTTGAATTCTTATGAGTTTAGAAATAGGTTTTTGGCTAATCAAGAAGAACCTGACGCAACATGGAATTGGGTTGTTGATTATTGGACTTCTAAATTGTCAACCGATAGTTTTGAAGTCAAAAATTTGGTTGCGCCAATTCCGGAAAATATTTATATAAACTCACTTAATGGCATACAAAAAAATGTTGAAGTCGCTCAATTAATATGCTTTTTTGACTATTTAAAAAATAGCGATAATAATGCAGAAAGAGAATTAGGTATTCGCTTTTTTGAAATTCTAAAAAAGATAATCAAATTAAGCTTGATTGACGGTGAGTTTAAATATGTTGCAAGAACGACATTGAAACCAATCGTCTCACAAACCGGACAAGAAATATCACTTGAAAAGTTAAGCAGTGGAAATCTCTATTTAATACAGCGTATGGTTTCATTATTAGGAAAAATGTATTCAATACATATCCTAAACAAATCTCCTCTCGAAGAGTTATGTAAAACGCAAGGTATTCTTCTGATTGATGAGGCAGAAAATCACCTGCATCCCAAATGGCAAAAAACATTTATACAATCAATTCAGGAAATATTCCCAAATTTGCAACTCATTGTCACTACTCATTCGCCGTTTATTGTTTCATCAGTTGAGAATGCCAAAATTTTTGTATGCCATTCAAAAGGTGATCATGCTGAAATTACAGATGAAACAGATATTTATTCAAATAAACCCGTTGAAGAAATATTATTATCACCATTGTTTGGTGTGACTCACCCATTCAACCAAAACATAACAGAATTGTTACAAAAACGGAAAAGTGCCATCAATGCGAAAGATGAGGTGCAAAAAACAAAAATAGAGAAAGAATTAAAAGAGATTAACCCTCAGTATTTTAATTTTTTGAATATTGACAATATTCTTGGTGAAATAACTTCAGAATAATATCGGATGAGACATATAAAAAGGCTTTCGGAACCCAATATACTTGTCCGAAAGAAAGTGGAAAGAAAAATTTATTGCAAGTGATAAAAATCAACCTGATAGTTCTAAATACGGACATAGAGAAATCAAGGCTGCTTTGTTCACAATGAGCCATAATAAATGCTATTATTGTGAAGGCTTGTTAAAAGGAACAATCAAGGAAATCGACCATTTTATAGAAGTATCCGAAGATAAAAGCCTTGCTTTTGAGTGGACAAATTTATTCTTATCGTGTGACAATTGCAATAATAAAATTCCAAATCGAAGCCTATCTGTAAGTGAGGTATTAAATCCATGCGTAGATACAGACGATGAAATCGAAAAACATATTTCGTTTGAAGATGAACAAATAACATTTCTGACTGATAAAGGCGATAACACTATTAAAAAATTCAGATTATCAGAAGAAAGGCTGGATTATTTACGCATAAAACAATTGCAAATTTTCGCAGAAAAACTGATAGCTATTCAAAATTCGATGAACCAAGACGGCAGAAAAATGAGCGAAACAGAAAAAGAAAGTTTGAAACGTTTTGCGAAAGCTGATAAGAGTTATTCTTTGATGTTTGCAAAGTATTTGAAAAAACATAACATCAAGTAAGTAAATACGCACATCTTTCCAACTAAATAAATGGCTCAAAGTAAAATAAATTTTGCTAGAGAAGGTAATAAGCGGGGGTGACATAAAGATAATTAGATGGAATTTTACTATGCCCCCATTTATTTATAGCTGTATAACCGGATATTGACGTTAAGCAACTACCCACAAAATGAGGTGAAAATGTATTATTTGGACACCTTGATGAAATTAACTCAGGGTGTTGTGTAGAATATTCAATAAAATGGTTAGTTTTACCCCTAAAAGGGTTAATATAATACCGTTTTTTTAGGGTGTCTACTTATTATAGTTATGTTTCATAAATCCATCTCTATTGCATGGTAATATTCCAACGTCTAAAACAAAGAGATTAGCCAAATGAAAAAGCAAATAATTACAATAATTGCACTCTGACTTTGAGCAAATCGTTAAAGTTGAAGAAGAAACCGGAATTGAATTCTGGTTGGCGCGAGATATCCAAGAGCTTCTTGGCTATGCCAAATGGGACAACTTCTCGAAAGTCATCGGCAAAGCAAGAATATCGTGTGAAACAGCAGGTTACGATCCATCTGATCATTTTCTTGATGTCGGGAAAATGATCACCCTTGGTAAAGGGGGTCAACGTGAAATAGCCGACGTAGCTCTTACCCGTTACGCTTGTTACTGCTCAAAATGGCGACCCCTCTAAAGACCAGATAGCGTTTGCACAGACATACTTCGCCGTACAAACTAGAAAACAAGAACTTATTGAAAAGCGAATGGCAGAAGTTGAAAGGCTCGATGCCAGAAAACGTCTTACCGCCTCTGAAAAGGAATTATCTGGCATTCTTTTTGAGCGGGTTGGTGACCAAAAAAGCTTTGGTCGTATCCGAAGCAAAGGGGATGCGGCCTCTTTTGGCTTAGGGATAATGGAAAAACTCTCCGTTCTCAAAGTGAGGCCTGTAAGAATTTATTCTGGCTCTTGAATTGGACCAGCCCCCTATTGGCAACATTGGCAGCACTGGCATGGTTAGGACATGGTATCAGCTTTTTCACCGCCGTTCACCTGTTGGGCATTTTGGATAACGTCGCAGCCCTGTTAGCGGGCGTTTTGCTGATAAGGCTCTGGTGGCTCAAGAACGACATCGCCGATCAAGACATTTCCATCTACGGACTCGCCATCATGGTTGCGTTGCTAGGCATTTATATCCGTGCATTCGGGTTTGGTTTAGCACCGCTCAATGTTTGGGATACTGCCATCTTGATGTGTGCTGGCTATGTGCTATTCACTATCCAATACTTTTCTCCCTCGCGGCCCCTTTATCGCCTGACCCTGCTCATGCCCATTTTGGCGATCCTCACGGTGCCGCTCCAACTTAACTCGGTATCTGCCAGTAGTACATTGCTGGTTGCGGCGACTTTATATTTACTGATGCAGCAGCAGCGTCGTTCCCAAAACCATTTACCGCTCTATTTGGGCTAAATGCCTCAATCTAGGCATTTATCTATGGATACCGGGATGGGTTGCCAACTCTAAACTGTTACAACTTTACACCATCCCCGTCGCCATCACAGTCTTACTGATGCTACAACTCCATCGTCTGGAACTCAAACCTCGCGTGTTGAATGCCACCCGTCTGGTAGCCTTGAGTGCCCTGTATGCGAGTGCAACCTTAGATGTTTTTATGCGCCCAGAATTGAGCCTTTTTCTACTGGCGATAGCTTTAAGTTTAGGCGGTATTGTGCTGGGTATTGCTCTGCGAGTGCGAACCTTTCTCTACCTCGGCACCCTTTTTATGATATTCAATGTATTCGGACAATTGCTTGATTTTTACCCCGAAGATAGGCTCGGCAAAGCGATTGTATTAATGGTATTAGGCGGACTGATTACCGGCGGCATGATTTGGTTCAACATCCAGCGTGAAGCTATGATGCTGCGCGTTCGGATTATTCGAGCTGACTTAGCGCAGTGGGAATGAATTAATGTTGAAAGATATACATACCACCCAGAAATCCTATTTTTCCAACAAATCAGATTTCTTTGACCGTATTAACACTTCCGGTGTTTTCCAATTTGCAACTGCCTGATTTTAGGGCCATAACATAATTCTTATGTTATCAAATTAAAGACTGGCCCTATATCGCTCACCAAACCCAGAAATCCGATTTTTCCAACAAATAGGATTTCTTTGAACTATATCGCTCACATACCACCCAGAAATCCGATTTTTCCAACAAATAGGATTTCTTTGACCGTCAAATGTGGGCGATAAATCGCCTACTACAAACGGGCCAATCAATTACCCATTTTTCATTAGCGATTATAACGAATCGGCCTGTAGTTGCTTTTAATCCGGTGCTAACTACAAGGATTGTGCTAACTTGCTTTTAATCCGTTATTATAACGAATCCTTGTAGTTGCTTTTAATCTGCAACCGCCTGATTTGAGGGCCATAACAGAATTCTTATGTTATCAAATTAAAGACTGGCCCTATATCGCTCACATACCACCCAGAAATCCGATTTTTCCAAAAACTCGGATTTCTTTGACCGATGAAATGTGGGCGATAAATCGCCTACTACAAACGGGCCAATCAATTACCCATTTTTCATTTTTCATTAGTATTGCATTCGTCAATTGAATATTGTATAGTGCCTCGCCTCGAAAGGAGGCTGTTGATAACTTTTCAGGTGCGTGGGACTATCGATATCCCAACCAAGTGCGCGCTTGCATTCACACTCGCTCTGCCAAAATATTCTTGTAAAGCCTATTTCTATGGTTTGTCTGGAAAGATTGTGAGTGGAGTGAGTTTAATGTTCAGTTTTACTATATGGGAATAAAATTGGCAACAAGTCGAAGAAGCTATACAAAGTTATGACAAAGCCTTAGCTATCAAGCCTGATTATTATGGGACTTGGAACAGCCTTACATTATATCGTTTCTATACAAAGTTATGACAAAGCATTGCAAATCGAACCCAATTATGAATTAGACTGTCCACCGTTATAATTTGCGCTTTTGCCTTTTGTAAAAAACCATTCTTTGCTGCAAGTTTTTGCGTGCAAAAACGGTTAAATGTTAGTCACCTTTAGGTGACTTGAGCTTTCAGACAACTGCTTTAGCTGTTGGCTGTTATAATTAAAAAGCGCAATTTATGACGATGCTAAGTATAGCTCAGAACACAAAATGCTTTTAGAAAGCTTGGACAATAGGTGATTTTCGTGAACCATTTTTAGTCTTGATATTTATATCAATGCTAAGAAGTTATTGTCTATTAAAGCAGATTCACCTAATTTTTGAGAATACCCCATGAAAAAAGTTGCTTCATTACGTTATGGTGTCATTTTTAAAAAAGCTTTTTCACAGCCTGATATTTTTAAAGCCTTCGTGAAAGACTTTATCGGAATTGAACTGCAAATTAACCAAGTTGAAATGGAAAAAGAGTTTTCCCCAGTCATTGGCAAAGTGGATACTCGCTTTGATTTATTTGCGGAAGATATTGATAATCGCGTCATTGTTGACATTCAACATGTTCGTTATGGCGATCATTATGACCGTTTTTTGCATTATCACTGTGTCGCTTTGTTAGAACAAATTGCGAGTTCTGAAAACTATCGTCCTAATTTTAAGGTGTTTACGATTGTGGTTTTAATCTCTGGTGATAGGCACAAAATTGATATTGCAACGACTGACTTTGATCCCAAAGATCGCAAGGGTAAATCTTTAAACGAAATTCCCCATAAGATTCTTTATGTCTGTCCAAAATACGTCACGGATGATACGCCAGAACCGTATCGTGAATGGTTATTAGCGATTGCAGATAGTTTAGATGAAGAAGTCGATGAAAAAGCCTATCAACGCAAAGAGATACGCCAGATTTTTGATTTGATTGCCCAAGATTTAGTTTCGCCGCAAGAACGTTTTAAAATGAAAGATGAGTATGGCATAGAGCAGATTCAACAAGATAAGTTTGAACAAGGGCAACAGATTAAGGCGTTAGAAATCGCCCGTAACCTATTAGCCAAAGGCATTGATCCGGCTACCGTCGCTGAAACCACCGGTATTTCTGTCGATGACTTAGCTCTATAATCTCGCCATTACCCATTACCATTTTTCATTTTTCATGAGCGAGCGTCGGGTGAGCCTCGCTCAGCGAAACCCACCATTCCTCTACCCAACATGAACTCACAGCACTTGAGAAGGATCGTTATAAACGAATGCCAACATAAAGCGCATTCGACGATTCTGACGGGAAACCGACGCGCTTTTTACTAACATATTGAAACAGGTGTATTTGCAACCGCCTGATTTGAGGGCCATAAAAGATTTCTTATGTTATCAAATTAAAGACTGGCCCTATATCGCTCACATACCACCCAGAAATACCACCCAGAAATCCGATTTTTCCAAAAAATAGGATTTCTTACACACCAGAAGTCCTATTTTTCCAAAAACTCAGATTTCTTTGACCGTTTTTTGGTTTGAAACGGGTGTATTCGGAACCGCCTGATTTGAGGGCCATAACCGAATTCTTATGTTATCAAATTAAAGACTGGCCCTATATCGCTCACATACCACCCAGAAATCCGATTTTTCCAAAAGATTTCTTACGGATTTCTTTGACCTTAATTACCATTTTTCAGTTTTCAGTTTTCAGTTTTCAGTTTTCAGTTTTCATTTTTCATTTTTCATTAGTATTGCATTCGTCAATTGAATATTGTAGAGTGCCTCGCATCGAAAGGAGGCTGTTGATAACTTTGCCGGTGCGTGGGACGCACCCTGCGCTTTTAAATCGTTTACCGACTTGCATTTTTTAGATCCGCATGGGGTGACATCGAAAAGTCGTCAGACAAAAGTGTGGCAGACACGGCTGACGCTATCGATATCCCAACCAACGTCTTGCTATAGATTTTCAGATAATTGTTTTCAAAGTGAATAGCCTCTAGTAAAACCAAGGGAAAAATCGAACATTGCTCCACAACCCTGAAAGCATTCAACCCTTTGGGGTTGATTACCACAGGTTTCACCTGGGCTGATGAAAATAAGGTTCTTTTTTAAGTCAAAAGTTGATCCCGTTTTTGTTCCTCGTATAAAAAACAATCACATATTGATTAGTTTTTCATTAACAATTAGCTCCGCTGAGCTTCGGTTCACAATTAGCTCCGCTGAGCTTCGGTTCACAATTTTCATCACCCCAAGTCTATCCCCTATTTTTTCTTATATTTTACTATTTTTTGACGTTCGTTAATGTTTATTTATTCGTTACAGAGGAGAAGTTTTAATGAAATTAAAACCAATCGCGTGCGGTGTACTTCTTGGCTTAGTGCCATTGTCGTCTATCAACACGGCACAAGCTGCGACTGATGACATCATCTGGCAACACAATAATGGCCAAGTTCATTACTGGCCGATGAGAAATGGTCAGAGGCTCGGTGGTTTCAACATTCACTCCCCGGTTGGCAGTGACTGGAGACTTCAAGGCATTGGTGACGTAAATAATGATGGCACCGATGACATCATATGGCAACACAATAACGGCCAAGTTCATTACTGGCCGATGAGAAATGGTCAGAGGCTCGGTGGTATCAACATTCACTCCCCGGTTGGCAGTGAATGGAGACTTCAAGGCGTTGGTGACGTAAATAATGATGGCACCGATGACATCATCTGGCAACACAATAACGGCCAAGTTCATTACTGGCCGATGAGAAATGGTCAGAGGCTCGGTGGTATCAACATTCACGCCCCGGTTGGCAGTGACTGGAGACTTCAAGGCGTTGGTGACGTAAATAATGATGGCACCGATGACATCATCTGGCAACACAATAATGGCCAAGTTCATTACTGGCCGATGAGAAATGGTCAGAGACTCGGTGGTGTCAACATTCACGCCCCGGTTGGCAGTGAATGGAGACTTCAAGGCGTTGGTGATGTTCGTTAATCTCTTACCGCGCCGTGCGTTTGTGTTAGGGACACTAAACAGAGCGACTTTCAAAATGGCATAAAGCAAAAAACGTTCTTTTGTAGCCACCCAGAACTTACGAACACCCACCATTTATCTCGAATGTGGTGGGTTTCGCGTAGCAAAGGGTGGCTACATGCTCTTAACTTAATGGCATTGACCCTACGCTTGCTCCACCGGACGCAGCACGCGCGCCGGTGAGCTTATTCGTTAGGTTCTTAAAACGGATCGTTCTTCGATGAAAAAAATATCAACGACCTCATTGTCAAAAACACTTGGTATACCGACCAAAGAGCTATTTGCCAAATTGCTTGAACAACGCTTTATTGCAAAAGAAGGTGATAATTGGCTTTTAACCGAAAAAGGGAAAAGTCTTGGAGGCGAATACCGAGAATCAAAGCAGTATGGCAAATATATTGTTTGGCCAGATAATCTAAACGTTGGTGAGAGTCCAAATGAGGCGACTGAAAATAAGTCAGGCAAACTCATAACCTCAACATCAATTGGAAAGCACTTTGATCTTTCCGCGAATAAAATCAATGACATCTTATCGGAGCTTGGATGGCTAAAAAAAGGACTCAAGGGCTATCTTGTCACTGAACAGGGCAAAAAGCTTGGTGGTATTCAAGTCGAAGATAAAAAATCAGGCATTCCGTTTGTTCTTTGGCCTGAAGCAATAACACAATCTCTCAATGAAACGATTGAGCTGGTAAAGGGAACAATTCAAGAAGACCAAAAATCCGCTCAAAAAACAACGGGAGAGATTGGATTTCGAGAAAAATATGAAGCCAAGCATCGTGCCGCAGACGGTCATTTTGTCCGCTCAAAAGCTGAGATGTTGATTGATAACTGGTTGTATATGGCAGAAATCGTTCACGCCTATGAAAGAAAACTCCCGATAGAAGAAGAGGTGTACTGTGATTTTTATATTCCAACCGGGAAGGTATATATTGAATATTGGGGTTACGAAAATGATCAGAAATATCTAGCCAGAAAAAAACAGAAGATTGAGTTGTACAAAAAATATGGGTTTAACCTGATAGAGCTTGAAGATAAAGATGTTCAAAATCTTGATGACATTCTTCCCAGGTTATTATTGAAGCACGGAGTACAGGCATATTGATGTAAAACCCGTTAAATCGCGTCAACACGGATTGCCTGTTACGCGAAACGGGTTCTCACGCAGCCAGCGAGCGTAGGGTTACGCCAAGAAGCGAGCGTAGGATGGGTAGCTGGGGTGGTGAAAATAATTAACAATTAATGATTAATGATTAATGATTAATGAGTTTAATGAGATTTTTATGAGTTATTTATTATTGAAGAGGAACAAAAGTGGGATCAAGTTATCGAACCCTTGGAACTTCCTTTTCACCACCACAGTAGCGAGCTACACCAAGGGTTAAAGTAAGGTGGGTAGGAGCTTCGCTACAACCCACCATTCCCCGTGTAGCTGATTGAAGGTGGGTTGAACGAACCTATATAGCTCTCTCTAAGTGTAACGAAATTCCACCCAACCTGAATTCACAGCACTTGAGAAGGATCGTTATGAACGAATGCCAACATAAAGCGCATTCGACGATTCTGACGGGAAACCGACGCGCTTTTTACTAACATATTGAAACCGGTGTATTTGCAACCGCCTGATTTGAGGGCCATAAAAGATTTCTTATGCTATCAAATTAAAGACTGGCCCTATATCGCTCACCAATACACGCAATGTTTGTGTGCTTTTTTTTTGCGCCAGAGCCTAGAAATGCTGCGAGGCCTCCACAACTCAATGCCATTAAGTATCTTACAGAAGTCTGATAATATGTCTGTTCGTAGTAGGTGATTTATCACCTATTTTTGTTGATTGCGTGAGGCGATAAATCGCCTACTACAAACGGGCCAATCAATTACCCATTTTTCATTTTTCACATTTTTCATTAGCGATTATAACGAATCGGCCTGTAGTTGCTTTTAATCCGGTGCTAACTACAAGGATTGTGCTAACTACAAGGATTGTATAATCGATGCGGATTAGATTCTGGGCATTATCACGATCTAATCCCTTATTATAACGAATCTGCCTGTAGTTGCTTTTATATACAATCGGCCTGTAGTTGCTTTTAATCCCTTATTATATACAATCCTTGTAGTTGCTTTTATATACAATCGGCCTGTAGTTGCTTTTAATCCGTTATTATATACAATCCTTGTAGTTATTGCTTTTAATCCCTTATTATATACAATCCTTGTAGTTGCTTTTATATACAATCGGCCTGTAGTTGCTTTTAATCCGTTATTATAACGAATCCTTGTAGTTGCTTTTATATACAATCCTTGTAGTTGCTTTTATATACAATCGGCCTGTAGTTGCTTTTAATCAATTAGGTCAAAAAATCATGCTCAAGTTTCCTTATGGTTTACGCAATTTTTATGACTTGATAACCGAAAATTATTTTTATGTTGATAGGACAGCCCATATCCAAACCATTGAAGATTTTGGAAAAGAACTGATTTTCCTACGCCCGCGCCGCTTTGGAAAAAGTCTTCTGTTATCCATGTTGGAAAATTATTATGACGTGGCAAAAGCGGATGAATTTGAACGGCTATTTGGGCATTTAGCCATCGGCAAAAATCCAACGCCTAAGCATAATCAGTATTTGGTGATGACATGGGATTTTTCTTGTGTGAGTGCCGAAGGGGACATCACAGTCATTAAAAAGGCATTATACGATCACGTCAATAATGCAATTGCCGATTTTGCGACTCGCTATGATAACTGGTTACAACATGAGATTCGGATTGATCCTTTGGATGCGGTTTCTTCGTTTGAATCGCTGTTAACCGCGGTAAAACAATCCGGCTATCGTTTATATTTGTTGATTGACGAATACGATAACTTTGCCAATGAACTGATGATAGGACATCACAAAGAAAATCCCAGTCGTTATGAAACCTTATTGTCTGGTGAAGGCATTGTTAAAACGCTGTTTAAAGCGGTTAAATCCGGTGGCGGTGGACGAGGTTTAGAACGTGTTTTTGTCACCGGTGTCTCACCCGTCGTGATCAGTGATATGAGCAGTGGCTACAATGTCGCGGAGCCTATTTATTTGGAACCAGAATTTAACGATTTATGCGGTTTTCAAGAACACGAAATCCAAGACGCGCTTTTAAGAATTGTTAAAGAATGTGATTTACCGATTGAAAAGGCGAGGGAAGCTTTGGTTCTGATGAAAACCTTTTACGATGGTTATTGTTTTACTTCTTTATCCACCGACTGGGTTTACAATCCGACTTTAACCTTGTATTTTTTTAGAATCTTTCAAAGGCGTTGTCAATTTCCAAGTCAAATGTTGGATAGCAACTTAGCGATGGATAGGGGGAAATTGACTTATATTTCAGATTTGCCTTCTGGTGAGCAAGTGATTGTCCAAGCCTTAAATGAAGAATCCCCTTTAACGCTTAAACAGTTAGCTTATGGGTTTGGTGTTGAAGATATGCTTCATGCCGTTAAAGACACGCAATTTATGGTTTCATTGCTTTATTACTTTGGTATTTTAACCTTAAATGGTCAAACGTTTCTTCGCAAAATGCGTTTCAAAATCCCAAATTTGGTGATACGCAAACTCTATGTGCAACGTCTGTTTGAGAATTGCCTCCCCAAAAAAATGGAGCGTGAACGAGCCAGTTTGAAAGCGGAAGAGTTTTATCAAACCGGGGATTTGCAACCGATTTGTGATTTTATGGAACAACGTTTACTCAAAACGTTTGACAATCGAGACTACCAACAAGCCAACGAATTGACGATTAAAACGGCTTTCTTAACGGTACTGTTTGATGATACCTTTTACATCATGGATTCCGAAACCGAGCTCGAAAGACGTTATGCGGACTTAACGATGATTGTGCGCCCGGAACGACGAGAATCGCCGTTAAAAAGCTTTTTACTGGAATTTAAGTTTGTGAATTTAGGCAAAGCGGGTAAAACCGGTGAAAAAGCCAGAGAGATGAGCATAGAGGAGATCAAAGCACTTCCCGAAGTTAGGCAAAAGTTCACCGAAGGCAAGGCGCAACTGCTTGACTATCAAAAACGCTTAAAAAGCAAATACGAAGAAGCCTTGCCGATACAAACAATCACTGTGGTGGCATTAGGTTTTGAGCGGGTAGTGTGGGAGCGAGTCACTGAGACTTGATTTTGAGATCGTCCATCTGGAAACTCAAGCTCAGCGTCAGATTCTGGGCATTATCACGATCTAATCCCTTATTATAACGAATCGGCCTGTAGTTGCTTTTAATCCGTTATTATAACGAATCCCTGTAGTTGCTTTTATATATAATCGGCCTGTAGTTGCTTTTAATCCGGTGCTAACTACAAGGATTGTATAATCGATGCGGATTAGATTCTGGGCATTATCACGATCTAATCCCTTATTATATATAATCGGCCTGTAGTTGCTTTTAATCCGGTGCTAACTACAAGGATTGTATAATCGATGCGGATTAGATTCTGGGTATTATCACGATCTAATCCCTTATTATATACAATCCTTGTTGTAGTTGCTTTTATATACAATCCTTGTAGTTGCTTTTAATCCGTTATTATATACTGCCAAACTAAAGTTTGGACTCCTGAATATAGAGACTTGAATTTGAAGCTAACATTTTGAAACTGGTGTATTCGGAACCGCCTGATTTGAGGGCCATAACAGAATTCTGATGTTATCAAATTAAAGACTGGCCCTATATCGCTCACCAAACCCAGAAATCCGAGTTTTCAAAAAAATCTGATTTCTTTGGGCCTCGCTCAGCGAAACCTCGCCATTACCCATTACCATTTTTCATTTTAATAACCGATAACGGGCAAATTGCCATTACCCATTACCGATTACCCATTACCGATTACCCATTACCCATTACCGATTACCGATTACCCATTCGCCATTACCATTTTAATTTTTAATTTTTAATTTTTAATTAGTATTGCATTCGTCAATTGACGGTGGTATAGTGCCGCGCCTCGGAAAGGAGACTTTTGATAAATGAAATTTGCCGGTGCGTGGAACGCACCCGACGCTTGCTTGGCAGAATGTGAATATAAGCAATTCCTTATTTCATTTCGATTAAAAATATTTCAAAAAATGCTTGCATTTTAATTTTTTCGTGTCATAATCATTTTTATTGTATGGGGTGACCTCGAAAATGAGTCAGACAAAAGTGTGGCATACACGGCTGACGCTATCGATATCGCAACCAAGTACTTGTGTCTTATGAATATAAGCAATTCCTTAATCGATGAGGATTAAAAAACTTTAAAAGTTGCAACGTACCCCTTGCCCATCAATGACCCCCTGTGCCGAGGAGCGAGAAATGTTAAAAACTAAAATCACCCTAGGAATACTAGGAATCGTACTAAGCAGTCATACTGTTGTCAATGCTGCTGTGACAGATACAGAATGGAAATTTGGAAAGAAGTGTTTGGAAGCATCCGAATTGCCACCTCATAAGTTGTTGTGCATGGCGGTTGATAAGAATAAGCTGAAATCCATCATGAGAGCGGGCTTCATGATTGGTACTAAAACTCGGCAAACTTGGTGTAGCCTTGTTGACAAACTTGGACTTCGGGCATCGGCGGATGATGCTCGTTTTAAAGAAGGGATGGCAGATTACGACAGTGATGATTATAATCGTGCTTTTCAGCGTGCGGGCGAAGTTGTGCATTGCTTGACAGAGAAAGTTTTCACGGATTACAACCAATGGGGGTTATTAGCGACACACATGTATTACTGTGGAAAATTGGACAGTCATGGAGATTGTGTTGCAGCCGTGAAGATCGCTAAGGAACTTCGGGGAAAGAAACCCAAATGTAGTAAAGCAACTGGTAGTCTGTGGCGGTGGACACAGGGATCCGATTTCGTGAGACTGTCGCTTGAGTCGATTTATGTTAAACACTGTGTGGTAAAAGCCACAAAAATGCGGTCTTATTGTGAAACGATAATCAAAGACAAAACTCAATGCCAGTCTTTGTACAGTACCAAATAACCGATGTTGTATGTACAATACCTTCGCCAATGTCTGAAAATTGATAAAATTGGCGAAGGTTATTAGTAACGTGAGTTCGACTTTAATTTTCAATAAGTTATATAAATTTGATACTAATCAAGTGTTTGACAATAATTAATTGATAAAAAAAACTTTTTTGACACGTCAATAACCTGAAAATTGTGGGCCATAGACTGAAATGAGCCAGTCAATGTTTTTTTAACTGATTGATTTAAAAGTCATTATCAATAACTATTTGATAGCATTAATAAATTATATAAATCACTGACGAACTCACGTTAGTACATTCTTTCTTAAATCCCCGGCCATTTAGAAATCCTCTCTCGATTCAAGAGTCGGATTTCTTTAACGCCGGATAACTTTTGCTCAGGCACTTACTTCTCGGAGAGCGACATGAAAAAGCTTTTGATTAGTGGAATAATAGCCATTTCTCTTATGCAATGGGTTCAGGCGGAAACGATTTGTGACGCTCGGATAGCCCTAGCTGATGCCCGTTTCAACCTGATGATGATGGTCATGTCAACGGATAAAGCAGAACAAGATGCTTTAAAGGCGGAAATTGATAACGCAAGCACCGAACTTGAAAACGCTTTTGCAGCTATGCTTCAAGACGAGAACAAGACTGATGATGCCCAAATTAACAAGTTTCAAAAAACTTGGGCTAAGTTTAAAAACACTCGTGAGACTGGAATTGTACCGGCAATTTATGCCGGTGATAATATGACAGCCATAGCGATAGCCACTGGTATCCAAGCAAAGCGCATGACGAAAATGACTGACATAATCCAAGCACTGAATGGCGATAATTGTAATTAAAACACATTGAACTGCGGAAGTCTCCTTACCAGACTGATTCATATCAATGGCGTTCCTTGGAAAGTCCAACGAAAGGCTACCTTTCATCGCGACACGTTGTCATTTCGACGAGTGGAGAAATCTTACCATATATTAAGATTGCTCGCATTCGTTCGGAATGACAACCTCGCATTCGTTAGGAATGACACTGGTGTTTCACGTTTTACCGCTTTAGTCAATGCCCCAGTGTCCAATAGGAGAAATATAATTTCATGAATCAAAACGTTGTTAACGCGTTGGTAAAGTTCACTCTTGCCATTTTTGTCAGTTTGCTAGTTGCAGGTTGTTACGATTCCTATATGGAAAGAGAAGGAGAAATTGCTGTCAATGCGTTTTTGGAGGAGATGAGTCCTGAACTAGCAAGAAAGATTGCTAATATTGAAAAAGAAATTTCCATCACCGAGGAAAAAATTCGGGAAATATCTGAACTGAAAATCAAACATCCAAAGTATGCCGGCAAAATAGAAACTTCACGTAGGCAGTGGGAAGTTTTGCAAGATAAACTGAAACGTAGCTTGAAGGAAATTAGGGAGGTAGTGGAAAGTGCTTATGTCACTTATGAGTTGGATAAAATTCAAGGTGGTAATCAATTCAACAAAATAGCTGCTGATTTGCTCTCTGCTGCTGATTCAGTGTTGGCTTCTGCCGGTACGACCAAAGATGCAATTGAAGACGCGTTAAATGAACCTTTGCCATCGTTAGATGATGATGTTAGTGATGATGATGGTAGTAAGAGTTCACCTGATATTCCTAAACCAACTGAACCTACTTCTGAAACTAAGGAAGAGTTTGAACCGGTAGAACCTTCTATTGAACCAAAGGACGATGAAATTGTAGAAGAACCTGAGTTAAAACCTCAAAACGATGAAACGGTAGAAGAACCTACTGGGTTAAAACCTCAAAAAACCACAAATGAGCCACCACATAATATTTCATCTCTTTGTGAAGCCAAGGCCTCTCTAGCTGATGCTCGTTTTAATTTGATGATGATGGCCATGTCAACGGATAAAACGGAGCAAGAAGCTTATTTGGTAGAGATTGACAAAGCAAGTACAGACTTTGAAAAAGTGCTTGCTGCTATGCTTAAAGATGAGATTGATAATGATCAATTCACTGCTTTACTGGAAACTTGGACTGTGTTTAAAAATATCCGTGAAACAGAATTTATTCCAGCAATTCTGGCTGGAGATAAAGATAAAGCCTTAGAAATCAACGGTATCCAAGCAGAACGTATGAATACGATGATTGGTATAATTCAGGCTCTTAGCGGTGAGAATTGCGATTAATCAAACCTGACAGGTTTTAAAAAAAACCTGTCAAGTTTAAAACAGGTTTAATTTAAAAAAGGAGAAATCTATGCTTATTAGACTATTCATTATCTTGGTAATATTCTTGGTTTCGGCTTGTAACGACGTAAATGGTTCAGAACAACCACTCCCACCGGAGAATGGTTCAGAACAATCAGCCACCCCATCTGTTATAATACTTTCAGAAGTACAGAAAGTCAGATCATTAACCGAAAGACGAGGACAAACCTCTGCTGGCTTAAAAAAGGGTACTGATGACAATGCTAACGGTATACGTGATGAGATTGACCAACTGATTGAGCAAAAGTTCTCATACACCCCGGAAGTCAAACGTGCCGCAGAACAAGAAGCGCGTGCTTTGCAACAATTCATGGAGGCGACGACAAAGGAAGCCGCTTTGAAAGCGGCCGAACAGATTGCACGGGCAACCCGTTGTACTTTTAAGAGACTGTCCGATCCAATCCGTGACTATGAAAAAAGACAAGCACTGTCTAAAGAACTGGAAGCTTGGACGATCAATACGAAAGAACGGTTATCCAAATATTTGGAATCCAGTAAACTCATCGGCGGTGCCTATTTTATGCAGCCGGTTGAACCCGTCTGCGATTAAAGGAGATTTTTGATGAAAACTTATTTTTTGGCCTCATTTTTTTTGACCTTGTTTGTTGTCTCGTTTGCACATGCACAGCAACAAAAGTGTGAAGCTATCTCTGACGAAATTCGGGTCGTGTTCAGTAATGGGGAATTAACCACGCCTAAACAAGCTTTTACGGCGCAAAATGAGCTGGCTCTGAGTTTGGGTCATACATATCAGGGTCAAGGAATCACGTATGATCTTGCCTACAATTACTCAGCTGACGCATTTGACGAACTTTTGCAATCCGCAAAACCGCAGCGTTGGTATGTTGAATTGGCACAACGTGTGTCTAACTGGAAATATCAGATTAAGGCACCAGAATTGGTTGATCATGTTGAGAAATACCGTGAAGCCGTTTTGCAAGGGCAAAAAGTGTTAGTCGTTTCTCATTCGCAAGGGAACTTCTATGCCAACTTAGCTCGGCTAATATTAACCTTCCAGAAACCCGCGATTCAGATGGCAAGTTTTGGCATATTTGGTGTCGCAACGCCAACCAATAACATTGGCGGCAAAAAAACGCCTTATCTGACTAATCACCTTGATGTAATAACGTCAGTACCAGGCTCATTGCCGGCAAATTGGACATTGCGTCATGCCGATAATGGTGGCATTGTTAATCAGATTGGTTCAGTTCCGGCCAATAATTTTGCCGAGACTTATTTGTCGCCACATTATGATAGTCGTCCGGAAATTGTTAAAGGCATCAGCCGCGCATTAAGTCAACTGCAAACGCCTCCACAAGTGGTTAAAAGTGGCACATTGACAGTTACTCTGACTTGGGATATTGGTAATCGTAATGATATCGATCTTCATGTTTTTGAGCCGGATAAAACTCACGTCTACTATGGAGCTAAAACGGGTGTCAGCGGCTATTTGGATGTTGATAATACAAGGGGATTTGGGCCAGAACACTACTATAGCGATTGCAAAAAATTGCAGTTTGGGGAATATATTGTGGGAGTGAAGTATTACAGTGATCGCTCTAGGCCTGCAAGACAAGTTACAGCAACGGTAACTATTTCAACACCCGGTTCAACGAGAACTTTTATCACAAAGCTTGATACAAAAGGCAAATCACGAAAGTTAGCGAAAGTCGTGATTGAACGAATCAGTGATCCAAGCAATCCGCATCGGGATGGCAGACTGAAATATCAGATTATCCCACTATAAATTCTAGGGTTGCCCCTTAATAATATATCATTTTTGCTCACTTTCCGTCTTGATGAGATGTTTGTAGTAGTCGCTTCAGCGACTTGTTTGTAGTAGTCGCTTTAGCGACTTGTTTGTAGTAGTCGCTTTAGCGACTTGTTTGTAGTAGTCGCTTTAGCGACTTAATCTCGTTAAGGCGATAAATCGCCTACTACAAACACTACAAACACTACAAACACTACTAAGGGAGTTGTGGCTAAATAAAATACCCACACAAAATGAAACGTTTCTCTATGGGTATATTATTTTAACGCTCCTCCCTAAGCATCGGATGTGTTAACATTAATTGGTTGAGGTGTTGAGTCTAAACCCGCCTAACATTTTGAAAAGAGTGTGGAACTGGAACAGCCTTATTTGGGGGCCATAAAAGACTTTGGAAACTTTCAAATTAAAGCATGGCCCTCTCCTTGTTTTTTAGAAATCCGATTTCTTCAAGAAATCGGATTTCTTTCGGCACAGACTCCAACCCTATTTGGGGGCCATAAAAGACTTTGGAAACTTTAAAATTAAAGCATGGCCCTCTCCTTGTTTTTTAGAAATCCGATTTCTTCAAGAAATCCGATTTCTTTCGGCACAGACTCCAACCCTATTTGGGGGCCATAAAAGACTTTAGAAACTTTCAAATTAAAGCATGGCCCTCTCGTTGTTTTTTAGAAATCCGATTTCTTCAAGAAATCCGATTTCTTTCGGCACAGACTCCAACCCTATTTGGGGGCCATAAAAGACTTTAGAAACTTTCAAATTAAAGCATGGCCCTCTCGTTGTTTTTTAGAAATCCGATTTCTTCAAGAAATCCGATTTCTTTCGGCACAGGTTTTAAAATTAAAGTCTGGCCCTATATCGCTCACCAAACCCAGAAATCCTATTTTTCCAAAAACTCTTTTCTTTAAATTTCAGAAATCAGATTTAAAAAAATCGGATTTCTTTGATGTGTTTTCCAATTTGCAACCTGAGTCCTGCCAAACTCTGCCAAACTAAAGTTTGGACTCCAGCGGCTGGTGCGCTTTGCCCCGCATTAAACCTAAAATGTTCAGTAATGATTTGCGTCTGAACCGTCTCTCTAATTTAGATTGTAGACAATTAAAGATGCTTGATTTACCAAGTTAAACAAAGAAAGTGGATTGGCTACAGTGAGATAATACAGCGAATTAACGGAATAAACGAATAACCCCTGTTACCAATCCGTTTATTCCTAAAAGAAGTTGTACTCAATCCAAGCCACTGAGACTCACCGACTCGAAGACTTTTTGTCATTTTGAGTTGCCTGAAAAAACGAGTTTGAATTAACCAATGAGAACGTAAAATTGCAAGCGATTGAATTTACATCGAAAATACAAGATGGAATGATGTCCATTCCAGAACATTACAAGGACTGGTTTAAAAAACCGGTTAAGATGTTGGCAATGGAGCCATCACCCGAAGAAAACGTGATCCCGCAAAAAACCACGGATTTGAATCGTTTTGCCGGCACTATCTCATTGACTGAAGGACCGCTTGAATTTCAAAAGCGCATACGGGGGAATGGTTGTGAGTCAATTTTTGTTGGATACCAACATCATTTTGTACTTGTTAGGTGGACGTTTAGCCGAACCATTGCCCGAAGGTAACTATTATGTTTCTGTCATGACAGAAATTGAGTGACTTAGTTATTTTGAGTCACCTGATAAATGGGTAACGGGTAATTAAATAACTGAAAAAAAAGATAACAATGCACCCGATTGCAAAAAGCTAGTCACTAATGAAGCGATGCAACCTATCGCCGTACAGATTGATTATGCGGATTGGTTAAAAAAACAACCGGTGGCGTGACAACGTTCCCTAAAAAGAATGAAACACGGTTATCCGTTAGGCATTGCCCGTATGAAAATGGAACTGTTTTATGATTAAAAGTTTTAAAGACAAGGCTTTAGAACGGTGTTGGCGAGAGGGACAGTGTGGAAAGTTCAGAACGAATTTAAAACGTCGTATTCTTATGAAACTTGATTCTATGGATTTAGCCACTTGTTTAGATGATTTGCGAAATCCTCCAAGCAATTATCTTCATCAATTGACCGGAAATCTCAAAGGGTATTGGGCAATACGAGTCAATGGCCCTTGGCGTTTAATCTTTCGATGGTCTGAGGGTGATCTTTATGATGTATCACTGGAACAATATCATTAATGACAATTTCCAATTTGATGTATAATTTATTTTTGTAAGCTAACTCAAATGGAGATGTTATGAACATCACTAAACGCAAACCTTTTACCCCTGGTGAAATTCTCTTTGAAGAGTTTATGCAGCCGCTTAACCTAACCCCAGAACAAGTGGCTGATAGGATAGGTGTGCCGGTTCAAAGGATTAATGAGATTGTTAATAGCCAAGAGGGAATTACGCCTGATATTGCCATTCGTTTAAGCCGACTTTTTGGTACCAGTGTTGAATATTGGTTAAACATGCAATTAAAAATTGATTTATGGCACATCATCAATGACAACGAAAAATATCAGGAATATCAATTTATTAAACAAATTGAATGGCAAGAAGCGGTGGTATAAACTGTTCAGACTCCATCAAAGGAATGCTAGAAGCAAGTAAACACTTGGTTACGGCCGTAACGCCTCAAGCATTTTGTGATATGCTTACATCTACCGTCTAAGTACAACGAATTGGCGAAATAAACGAATAAAACGAATAACCCCGGTTACCAATCCGTTTATTCCTAAAAGAAGTTGTACTCAATCCAAGCCACTGAGACTCACCGGCTCGAATCAATCATTTTGAGTCACCTGACAAATGGGTAACGGTTAACTCATCACGGTAGGGTATAAACCTGACAGGTTTTTTAGGAGACGACTTTTTTAGCAGAACAAATCTAGCTAGTTATTTACCTTTATTATAAATCCTTTATTGTCTATAATTTTACTAAAGGCGAATACTAAATAGGAATAAAAATGATGCTGCAATCACCCCCATTGGAAAATGGGGATAGGTTGACACGCTCCCAATTTGAACAGCGTTATCATGCCATGCCCCACAACAATGCTGAACTGATAGAAGGAGTTGTTTATCATAAGGCTTCACCATTACAATATGATGCTCATGTTAAACCCTATGATAATGGCATGGTTGTCTGCTTACTGGATTGCAACCGGCGGCGTTGAGTTAGCAGACAATGCCACGGTGCGCTTGAAGGAGATAATGAACCCCAACCCGATGCGTTGTTACGGATAGAAAATGGTGGACAATCACGGATTAGTAGCGATGACTATATCGAAGGCGCACCCGAATTGATAGTAGAAGTTGCCGCATCTAGCGCGTCTTATGATTTGCATGACAATTATCAAAGCAATGGGGTGCAAGAATATCTCGTGTGGCAGATTTACAATAATGAACTCAAATGGTTTAGTTTGAAGGAGGGAGAATATGTTCCTTTATTACCGGATGAAGCCGGTATTATCCGTCGCCAAATTTTCCCAGGCTTACATTTAGCGGTACATGCGCTATTGGCAAGGGATAAAATTTCAGTGATGACAAGCGTACAAAATGGCGTGAAAACACCGGAACCTGCGACTTTTGTGGAACGTTTGTCTCAAATTTGAGATACGCCCCTGGATACGCCCCTGGATACGCCCCTGGATACGCCCCTGGATATCTAACTGAAAACTCGGATGATGGGAAGGAAATCTTATATGAAATGGAAAGTAATAGGAATAATTAGCGTTATTTCGGTAGCGATTGGTATTTTTCTGATTTATGACGACAGCTTGGTGACAACGTCGCCTACCGACAATCCAGCGCAACTGGCACAGACTTCCATTGCGTCTGAAAACCACAATACGCCACTCGGTGAGGTTTCAAAACCTTCGGCTAATCAAGCACCTGCTGTCCGTGTGGGTAATGAACACGACGCTTCTGAGGCGGAATCTTGGTACCAATTGGGAGAGCGTTATTACCAAGAAGGGCAATTGCCATTAAGTTTGGAAGCCTTTTCACACATTTGCCAAACTCATCAGGCGGCCAAAATCAGAATAAAGGCACTGTTGAAAAATAATCGTTATGCCATCGTAGAAGAAGGTAACATTTTCAAGAGTGACAGTTTATTGGTGTTGTGGGATAAACAACGTCGGCAAGCCTTGAATCATCGGTTATCGAATTGTGATTTAGATTAGATGCCATCACCACACCACCTCCACCGCTTCCTTCTAAGCCATGCAAAACTGCCCCGTCAGGAGTCCAAACTTTAGTTTGGCAGTCAGGAGTCCAAACTTTGGCAGTCGTTTGGCAGGAGTCCAAACTTTGGCAGGCGTTAAATCGCACCCAGATACTTAACTAAATTAAGTTAACAAAACACCTACAAAAAGTGTCACTAATAAAGCCCGACAGAGGGCAATTGATAACTGAATTTGAAACCATTCAAAATATTTTATGGCCCTCAAATAAGGTAGCCCAAATAACCCTAAAAAAATAGGTTAATAACTGTGGCCCGCGTATTGAGAAATCCGATTTTTTGAAGAAATCGGATTTCTTTCGGCACAGGTTTTCAAATTAAAGTCTGGCCCTCTATTGCTCACCAATACATACCGTGTGGTTTTAGCGCCAGACTCCAACCCTATTTGGGGGCCATAAAAGACTTTAGAAGCTTTCAAATTAAAGCATGGCCCTCTAGGGTGTTGATTTTTTAGAAATCCGATTTCTTCAAGAAATCGGATTTCTTTCGGCACCGGTTTTCAAATTAAAGTCTGGCCCTATATTGCTCACCAATACATACCGTGTTGTTTTAGCGTCAGACTCCCTGATTAAATAATTGGTTGGTGGTGTTGAGAGTATTTGAACGGCCTTATTTGGGGGCCATAAAATACAAAAGATGCTTTCAAATTAAAGCCTGGCCCTATATCGCTCACCAATACACGCAAATTTAGAAATCAGATTTCTTCAATAAATCTGATTTCTTTTCAACAGCCAAATACCCGCAAAAACTGCAAAACTTTTTGACTCAACGCCGGGCGTAGAGGCCGCCCGACTGGACTTAAACGGCACCGTCACAGTCACAGGCGGTGCCAACGCCTTTACCGGCATCATTGACTCAATGCCTTACGGTGAAGAAATGTCTGTTCGTAGTAGGTGATTTATCACCTCAGAATGAAATGTTTTGATACAAACAGGCCATAATTGGTAATGTGTAATTGGTAATTGGTAATTTGATTTATCAATTGGTAATTAGTCATTGATAATTAATAACCGATAACGGGTAATTTGCCATTAGCCATTACCCATTCGCCATTACCATTTTAATTTTTAATTTTAATTTTAATTTTAGTATTGCATTCGTCAATTGACGGTGGTAAAGTGCCGCGCCTCGAAAAGAAGGCTTTTGATAAGCGAGTGCGTGGGACGCACAAGAAGCTTAGCTTCGCACTGTCATAAACGGAATTTTTCTGTCATCTCGACGACAATAGATGGCAAAAGCGTTTGCGTCACCCAGCACTCGCTTTATGCAAAATGTGAATATAAGCAATTTCTTAAGTGAACTGCGAAAATGAGTCATCCAGTGTGAGTTGGCATACACTGCTGACGCTATCGATATCGCAACCAAGTACTACGCGGCGTGGTTCACACTCGCTCTGCCAAAATTTGTGGGTAAAGCCTATTTATATCGGGATAAACGTAAGAAAGTGTGGGAATGAACAAATCAATCTGATGCACAACGCTTTTACAAATTTTATAACGGCTAACAATGTTTGGCTTACCGTTAGCTGAAGATAAAACTCATACAATACGGCTGAGTCGATTTCAGAATAAGGAAAAGACTCAAAACTGTCCAAACCATTGAATAACAAGGCAAAACCGTGCGAGTATTACTTGTTTATCCAGAACCGGATACCGCCCCATTCTATCTTCAAGCCCCTATGGAATGCCTTCATCTTGCGGCTGCCTTAGAAGGGAAACATCAAGTTCAACTCTACGATCAGAATGTGGATGAACAACGGTTAGAGACTGTGATATCCGAGTTTGCGCCTGATATCATTGGAGTATTATTTACTATGAGAGGTCTAGCAGCTTCATACCGTATTGCCCATCAGTTCAGGCATAAGGGATATATTCTGATTGCTGCTGGAAAATATCCAACTTCTAAACCAAAGGAATGTGACCATTTTGGTGAATGAAACTTTAATGTGCGTTGGACGCACATACGCTGGCTTTGTGGCCGAATTGTCCACCATTGATGCAATCTACATCGAAGGTGGCGTAAACGCGATATTGGATATAGTGAGGCAATAATTAGTTGTTATGAACAGAGTGTTTCTTGTTGCGAGTGGCATGTTGAATGCAAAAAAATGGGATAATCAATTTGCAAAAAAACATTACTATCTAAATTATGGATTGCTGTCAATTGCAACAAAAATGAAAGCCTTCGGGTATGAGCCTATACAGGTTCATGGAAATTTTGCTAAACCAGAAGAGACGTTTTGTCAACTAGTACAGCTTGGGATAGAGAAAACCAATTATCCGTTGTTTTTGTCCATAACAAGTTTTTTTGCTGTTCCTTGGGCAAAGCGATTTTGTGAAATATTAAAGAAACAATTGCCTGGTATTAAGTTAGTAGTAGGCGGGCGGTGGGTTGTAAACAATAGAGAGCATTGGATTGCTAAGGAAATACCACAGATTGATCTAATTGTTTCAGGCTTAGCAGAGGGTATTGTCAATAAACTGTTCGCTCGGAATACATACCTTTGCGCGGAACGTCCCGCAATATTAAAGATTCCGTATTTAAACAAGTCCGAGTCGTTTCTGGTTGATTGGTTGGATTATTCGCTGCTTCATGAGCCTGAAAAGTTTCATCCCAGCATAGAGATTTCAAGGGGATGCGGGATGGGTTGTACTTTTTGCGAAGAGGGTACGTTTAAATTAACAAAGATGAAGAGTCCGGCGCTTATTTCAAAGCAGCGACATTTATCATTCCAATACCTTAACGCCATATTTTGAGGCATCATTCTTCCTCCCACGAAAAGACTGGGTTCACGAGTTGATAAATGTAAGGAAACAGTTTGGTGAAACTTATCAATGGAGATGTGACTCACGGGCCGACATATTTAATGATGAATTAACAGATTTGCTTGTTCGCGGTGGATTTAAGGTTATAGATCTTGGGCTTGAGTCGGCGAGTCCTTCACAATTGCTTAGAATGAATAAAACGAGATATCCTAAAAGATACTTAGATAAAGCTTCTAGATTTATCAAGCTTGCAGCATCGCTGGGTGTCTGGGTCAAAGTAAATATTCTTTTGTTTCCTGGCGAGTCAATGAATTCAATATCTGAAACCATGGAATGGCTTGACAGGCATCGTGATCATATAAAGGGGGTTTCTGTGGGCCCAGTTATAGTTTTTGGTCTTGAGCACGAGGCAAAAGCATTCTTGGATGCTTATAAAAATACGGGTGTTAGTGTTGCGAGAACAAGAAGTGACATAAGTGGCGTAACCCGATTAAATTTAAGCAAAGAGATCAATTATTTGCGCTGCAATGAGTTGGCATTGGAAATTAGTCAGGAATTTATGTCGCAGAAGGACTATTTTGACCTAAAGTCATTTTCATACCTACCACGAGATTACACATACAATGACTTTTGTCGTGATTTGGAGGAGGATGACAATGACCTACCTTTCAAGGTTGAGCCAGCGTAGCATGGGTGCGCTTTGCTCAGCCCCGCTGTCGGGTGAAAGGGGGGACTAAAGGGCAAGGGTTATACTCAGCATGGTCATAACTTGGATTTCCTGGGGCGCTGCCCCAGGCTGTATTAATCTCGCCCCGTTGGGGCTTTTCAAAGTGATTTTTGTTTCTCAAAAAGTCCAATTTGTTCCCTTCTTGAGTATAATCATCCACCCGTATTTCGTTAAGCGTATCTGTAGGTGATGCGCTATCACTGAACGTAAGGTACGAAACGAGCGTAGGCATTCTGTATGCGGAAACCCAGTGTCGGGGATCCAAACTTCAGTTTGGCAGTGGAGTCCAAACTTGAGTTTGGCAGTGTCCAAACTTGAGTTTGGCAGTGGAGTCCAAGCTTCTGTTTTATTCGCTTTTTTATAGGAGGATTATCATCAATCGGTGGATTTTAATTCGTTTAGGAGCAATATAGGCGTTCCATAACGAAGTCTCGTTGTTTGTTGTACTGAATAATTCGTTTAGCTGCGTAATTCCTTGTACTCTGGTGTAATTCGTTAATCCGCGTAATTCGTTGTACTCTGGTATGTATAATTCGTTAATCCGCGTAATTAGTTGTACTTTGGTGTAATTCGTTTATATGCGTCGTTGTCCTGAATTCGTTAATCTGCGTAATGAGTTGTACTCAATTCGTTAATCCGCGTAATTCGTTGTACTCTGGTATGTATAATTCGTTTATCCGCGTAATTCGTTGTACTCAATCCGCGTAATTAGATGTACTCAATTCGCTAATCCGCGTCATTGCCACTGAAAAATACTGAAAGAGAAAAACATGAAAATTTTAAATACCGCTTATTTCTGGATTTTTTGCTTTACAGTCATTTTTATTAGCGCCCTCGATTTTTGGTCATGGGAACAGTCCTTTTCATTTCTGTATCTGCCTATCTGGGTGTTCTATTTTGTTGGATTGCAACTGCTTCTGTCACTCGCTATCTATATATTTTCTCGCACTTACTGGAAAACACATCAATAAGGAGACAATTTACGATGACACTGGCACTCATCATTCCATATCTTTTTATCGCCGCCTATTTGTTAGGTACACTTTGGATAGGCGTTATCGGTTATCAAAGGCAAAAAAATACGCCTGACGATTATTTCCTAGCCGACAGAAAACTCGGGCCATTTGTGCTGTTTTTTACTCTAATTGCCACCAACTTCAGTGCTTTCACGTTTCTAGGATTTTCCGGTTCCGGTTATCGCATTGGGTTGAGTTATTACCCAATGATGGGATTTGGTACGGCACTGGTTGCGTTAACATTTTACTTGATTGGCCGTAAAGTCTGGATATTGGGCAAGGAAAACGGATTTATTACACCTTCCGAATTGATTGAGGAACGCTTAAAAAGCAAGACGCTCAAGTTACTCTTTATGGCAGTTATGGTGATTTTTACCATACCTTATTTAACCTTACAACCTATTGGTGCGGGTTATATAATAGAAACGATGACTCATGGACAAATTCCCTACTTTGTAGGTGCTTTTGTCTTGAGCTTTTTTATTGTTCTGTATGTGTTTTTGGGCGGCATGAGAAGTGTCGCGTTCACGGATGTCTTGCAAGGCGTTTTAATGTTTGTGTTGATTATCGTGGCAGTGGTAGCAATCGCTGACAGTCTAGGAGGATTTTCTGACGCAAACCGCACGGTTTACGAAATGAAACCAGAATTGTTCTCCAGACAGGGTGTGGGAAACTTCTTTACGCCAGAAAAATGGTTTAGCTATCTCATTCTATGGAGCCTCTGTGTGCCAATGCTTCCCCAAATGTTCATGCGGTTTTATACGCCAAAAACGCCCCATTCCCTAAAAGTCTCTTCAACTTTGTATCCCGTTGTCACGGCAATCATGTTTATTTGCCCGGTACTCATTGGCGTCTGGGGGCATATTGCATTTCCTGATTTGGCCCCCAAAGCGGCGGACCGAATTTTTCCGATGATGCTTGCCGAATATACGTCCATTATGTTGGCTTCTTTAGTCATGGTAGGTGCCCTAGCAGCACTGATGTCAACGCTTGATTCACAATTGTTGGCACTGAGTTCTATATTAACGCGGGATATTTACACCTCTCATTTTCGCCAAAAGGCCTCCCTTAAAGAACAAACCATTGTCGGCCGAATACTCATCGTTATCTTGGCAATCATTGGTTTAATACTTAGCATTAATCCACCGGCGACTATTCTGACGATAGCCACTCAAACTTTTACCGGGTTAGCGGTACTCTTCCCGACGACGAT
>Ga0190345_1000060_pt1 | contig 29521 bp, 16 predicted proteins | sample 48721334_MG_FD_161674 | JGI IMG/M metagenome (GOLD analysis project Ga0190345, IMG submission 161674) | Hydrothermal vent microbial mat bacterial communities from Southern Trench, Guaymas Basin, Mexico - 4872-13-3-4_MG | ecosystem: Environmental > Aquatic > Marine > Hydrothermal vents >...
AGGTTGCGGACAGTAGTGGTACTCGTCCAGATCCCAAGGGAAAGCTGGAGGAAAATTCCCGGCGCGTATCGGGCGGATACCAGCGATGACAACGGAGGAACCATCGCTGTATACGACAAGCGCCGGGAGAGGCGACAGCCAGTTGCCATCGCTCAAAAGATCCGCAAGGATGTAGAGGATGGCGAAAAATCGTATGAGTATATCACTCTGCGAGATCTCACGGACGAAGTGAAATTCGCTCTGACCGAAAACGGGCTTGTTCCGCTTTCGGACTCGGAGTAGTTCGCTCCGCAAAAAATTAAGCACCTTAAGAGAGAAAGCAAGCCCGCACAGCTTCGCTTTCTCTCTCCCATTTTTTCCAAGTTTATCTTTTAGAGAAAATCCCCCTTAATCCCCCTTTTACAAGGGGGGGACCCACCCCTAACCCCTCCCCCCGAAATAATCGGGACAGGCGGGAGGGGAATAAAAAGGTAGATTTAGAAAAGCCCCTGATGAAAAATCATCAGGGGCAGGTAAAGTTATAAGAAGTTCTTTGAAAAAATAATCATTTTTTCGCTCGGTAAATCCATTTGCCGTCCTTTTTCGCTTTTGCCATAATCGCGGAATGTTTTTCAATATTGGCAAACTCGCGAGGAGTATAACCGATGATATCCATGGCGATAGAATCAGCCACATTATATCTTTTGCGAGTGAGCCAATCAACCCTTTTCCAAAATTCTTTCTTGGCAAAATTGGGCGAGATAACTATTAAATCAACATCACTATGCTTAGTCGGCTTTCCGTAGGCGAAAGAGCCAAACAGAAAAACGCCGTTAACACGAATGTCCTTTTTAACAGTTTTAATATAATTATCAACAACTTTTTTGGGAAATTTTACGCTTGTTTTTTTAGCCATAAGAATAATTCTTCAGTTAATCGCAAATATTTTTCAGTCGCTTTTTTATTCAACTTTGGAAAAGGAGCGTAATTCATATCGGGATATCTCGGACGCAAATAAAAACTGTTCAAATTAAAAATGAAATTAACGCGTTCTTTGGAAATATTATCTATTGCGGCTTGCTTTAACAATCTCGGCAAGTCATGAATCTTTAACAGCTCCTTATCTTTCTTAACGATAATCATTTTCAAAATCTTTTCAATTGCCTGATGACAATGCCAGAGGATTAAAAGATAAGTCCAGCTATTAGGTTTTGGACTTTCAAAAAGCCGCCGCGCCGCGTCTAAATCTGATTTGGCGTAAAGAATCCATTTTTTAAGAAGTTCCTTTTTCATTAACTTTATTATATCTTTTTGAAGAAGCAATGTCAATTTCTTTCTTTCAAACCCGCCTTTTAAAAAATCCCCCTAACCCCCTTTAGTAAAGAAGGAAGAAAGGGAAAATGGGTTTGAAGGAGGGAGATGAATTTGTTCTTTGAAATAAGAAAACATAGCGGAGAGGAAATTGGTTGGAAAAAATTCTACCCTGTCCCCCGATCAATGTCGAGGGCATGCTTGGCAGGGGTTTAGGAGCGCGAAGAAATACGGAGCGTGAAGAAATGCGGACTGACAAACGGAGCGACAGCGGAGTTTGTTATTTGTTTGTTATTTAATGATACACAATAACACATTCTCCCACTTAAAACCGCTCTCAAGAGAGCGTAGAATTTTCTGATTAGTTTCCTCTCCGCTAACTGCGCTATTTATACAAAAGCGCGAGATGCGGAGGGGGAGGGTAATCATGAATGAAGAAACAGTAAAAATCCTCGCTGCTGCTAAGCGAGGAATAATTGTCTCGGGTAAATTTAACCCGAGAACACAGCAGGTCGATTCCGTCTTGGATGGGGATGCGGCGATGTCGCTGCATCTTCTGAAGATTCAAGGATGCGAAGTCGGTAAAACGACTTTTGTTCACCCGGGATCAAGGGCAGATGATCTCGTCCGCGAATATCCGGGACAGCTTGTTCTGGATGTTGGCGGAATTGACGGAATCGAGGTCTATGACAACAGCAGCGTTGTTATAGACCATCACGGCGAAGGCAGCACCGCGGCGGCAGGCGATCCAGGAGCTGAGCATATCTGCACAGCGTGGCAGCTGGCAGACAGACTTGGACTGGCAGATCCTTGGCACGAAGTGCCAGGAGTTATAGACGCTGTACAGTTCATCCACGATGCAGACACCAATAAACTCCCGCAAGGGAGTTTTGGGAAGTCCGCCAGGACGATCCTCGGACTGTCGCGATATTTCGGACCGGAACAGATCATTGCCTTCTTTGCGAAAAGCAATGACCTTGAGACGGTCCTGTCAGATTCTCAGTTGGAGGAACTGGGACTGACGGAAGTGTTAAAAAAGCAGCAGGAGATCGTGAATGCTGCATTTGCGGTAATCCACGCGGCAAAAGAGGTTGAGATTCCTTCTAATGAAGGTCTCAAGCTCAAGGGGATTGTCGTTGAAGGACAGGTAATAGGCGGTTCGTTTGCCGCCTATGAACGAGGATATGATTTTTACGCCTCGTTCACACCGCCAAGTTGGGCGGTGAACTTCCCAGCGCCGCGGGACGAGGTTGTCGCAACGCAGAGGCGGCTTGGCGAGGGAAAAGTCATCAGAGGGTCAATGATTCTCTGTAATGAAATCCCAACTGAGCACACCCTCACCTCTTTCGTGGAGGCAATTGAGGGAAGCGGGAATTTCCGCCCCTGCGCCTGCAGGTCAGGGGAGCCATGGACGACCTGCCACGCGGGAAGTCCACATTGCGGATAGAGCTTCAGCTCTTTCCGCAAAAAAATTAGCACCTTAAGAGAGAAAGCAAGCCCGCACGGCTTCGCTTTCTCTCTCCCATTTTTTCCAAGTTTATCTTTTTGAAAAAATCCCCCTTAATCCCCCTTTTACAAAGGGGGAAAGTAAAAAGGTAGATTTAGAAAAGCCCCGAACGGTGATAAATCAAGTTCGGGGCGGATAAAATTATAAAAAGTTCTTTAAAAAAACTTAAATTTTGTCCGCGAATCAAAGGGGGCGGAAACGGACAGAGCAATCTTGATATTTTAATTTCTGAACAATTGATCAGTTTAAGATATAAGCCTCCCGCGGACGGTATTGGCGAATGAAAGATTTTAAGATCCAAATCTTTGCCAATATTTTCTATTTTTAAACATAAAGTTTATTTGTTACCACAGATTTATTAACATAATTCTATTGTAGCATCTTAAAAATACGGCGTCAACCATCTGGATAGAATTTTTCAATAAATAAAGAGAAGTAATTCTTAATAATAGAGTAGAAACGAGGCAATACCCTGTTCTTGTACAGGCTGTCTAAAAAGTCTCCGCTTGGGTAGGTTTGAGCCCTCGCTCAAACCTAAAGTGACTTATCTAACAAGTTGAAGCGAGGGCTTCAACCTACCTAAGAGAGTTTTTAGACAGCCCACAACAGCAGTTCATCAAATCCTTTCAATGCTTTTTCTATTGTTTTCAGCGAAGCGTCAATAACGCCTTTTTTATATTTTCTCTCGCATAAGGCAGAGTTCCACTTAATTTCCGCCAGTGACTGCTCAATGGCGATAACTCTGAATATTTCGTGGAAATATTCATTTTCCTTTTTGGCTAAACTGCTTATAAATTCTTGTAATAATTTTGTTCTCCATTTTTTATATCTCCATACTTGAACCCAGAGATGCGTTAGATCAGCGGTAATATTATCTATTCTTACCGACTCCCAGTCGGATAAATAAATTTTGCCGCTGCCATCTTCTATGATTTGGTTAGCCAAAGTAAAATCCCCGTGCGCGACAACTAAGTTTTTATTCAGTAAGTCCTTATTTTTCTCAAGAAGCTTGTAAACATTTTCAAAATCAATCTTTCCGTTTCCAGTTTTTTTCTTTTTGTAAAAATCAATCGTTGCTTTGTAATCTTTGTAATCTCTTTTTTTGATATATTTTATAACCCCGTTTTTTTCCGCTTCTTTAATAAATGCATCCGAAACGCATTGCAGGCCCCTTAGATTTTTAACAATATTTTTTATGTAAATCTCCTTTTGGTTTTTTCTCGGCAAATTATAAAACGAACCCAAGAGATCGCCTTCTACATAACTATGTATATACCACTCCGGAGTTTTTTTTAGAGAGCCGTCTAAATAGTTCATAAAATTCACTTTCTCTGAAATAATTTTATTCTCCGTCATTATTCTTGCTATTTCCATTTCTTTCTCTAATCCGTAAATAGAGCCCTTGCCGGCAGTAATTCTCGCTTTCAAAAAAACTTTTTTGCCGCTCTTTTTTTCAATAACGCTGTGCGCGTAAAACCGCTTTTCTTTTTTGATAAAACAATCAACCGATTTTGTTATTTTAAGTCCCTTACTCTCGGCTAGATTATTTATTTTATTTTTGATATCAGAAATAGTTTTATACATTGGTTTCCTTTCTTGTTTTAATTTTAAAGCTTTTCTATATAAGATAACATATTTTTTAGCTGGAACTTCCCATGAGAATGATTCCTGCATTCCGTTTCTCACCAGCTTTAGCCAGGCGTTTTTGTATTTATAATTTTCAAGGGCTCTGGTGACAGCGACTAATAAATCCTTTGAATCATAGGTCTTAAAAACAAAACCGTTGCCTTGTCCTGTTCTGGGATTGTAGTTTGTAATCGTGTCGGACAGCCCGCCGGTCTCCCTGACAATTGGAATTGATCCGTACCGCAAGCTGATCATTTGTCCCAGCCCGCACGGCTCAAACCGCGACGGCATCAAAAACATATCCGAGCCGGCGTAAACGCTGGTGATATTTTTCGTTTCAAACTGAAGGCGCGCCGCCACTTTTTTGGGATTTTTCTTGCTTAGTTTTTTGAATATTTTTTTGTAATATGGATCGGCGCTGCCCACCAAAATCAGCTGCATTTTCAATCTTAAAAGTGCGTCTATAATTTCTATGATTAGGTCAAATCCTTTCTGTTCCGTAATTCTCGTCGCCATCGCGATCAGGGGAATATTGCCGTCAATCTCAAATCCGAACTTTTCCTGCAAATATTTTTTATTTATATTTTTCTTGTCCAAAGAATTATAATCATATCTTGCTTTCAGTCCTGGATCGGTTTTCGGATTGTATTCTTTATAATCAATACCGTTGATAATGCCGTAAAATCTTTTTTCCTCGTATTTTTCCAATAAAATATCGTGAAGTTCCTGCCCGAATTTTTGCTGTGTTACTTCTTTTGCGTACTGTTCGCTGACCGTGTTCACTATATCCGCGTTTAAAATTCCGCGCTTGGTAAAGTTTATTCTGTCTATTTTGTATTTATCATTAAAATCCGGAATATCGCTGACACTATCGTCCCACTCTCTTTTTTTTATCGTCCACCAGTCCTTTCCCATTTGGAAAGTTAAATTATGAATTGTAAAAACGGTTCTTATTTTTCTAAATTCGTCTTTATTGTTAAACCTTGTTTTTAACAGATATGGGATTAACCCCGTTTGCCAGTCATTGCAATGGATTATATCCGGCTGAAGCGAATTAATTTTTTCTATTGTTTTCAGCGCCGCAAAGCAAAAAAACATAAATCGCTGATTTCCGTCATCATATCCGTAAATTTTTCCCCGGCTTCTGAAATATCTGTATTTGTCTATAAAATAGATGGGCAGATTTTCCGTTAAATATCCTTTTTTGATTCTAAAATTTATTTTGTTATTTTTGTCAATTCTCGCTTTAAGATCCTTTTCAACCAATTTTATATTATGCTTGCCTTCGTCTATGACTCCGTGCAACGGCATAATGATTTTCACATCGTGTCCCATCGCAGAAAGCGCCTTCGGCAAAGATCGCGAAACATCGCCTAGTCCGCCCGCCTTGCAAAACGGTTCCAGTTCGGTTGTAATGAATAGTATTTTTAATGGTTTTGGCATATGTGATAAACTTATTTCTTATTACCTTTGAATTATGAAACCTCTCTCTTTAGATAAGGGGAGGCTGAGAGGGGTTGGAGAACTGGCTAAAACAAGCTGAATTATTTTTTTAATATTTTCTGAGTTTATCTTTTTTATAAAAATTAGATGAAAATCAGCAGACCCTAAATATCCAATATCTAATTACTATTTACTATTCTCTCATAAACCTCCTCATATCCCTCAATCATTTTCTCTATCGTAAAATTATCTTCAATGTGTTTCCGGCATTCCGCTCTGTCAATTTTGTCTATCTTTTTTATGGCTTTTATCATTTCTTCTTCATTTTCAACTATAAAGCCGGTTTTGCTATCAATTATTACTTCAGGAACAGAACCTTTGTTAAAAGCGATGACAGGAGTTCCGCACGCCATCGCTTCAATCATCACGAGTCCAAAGGGCTCTTCCCATCTAATCGGAAAAAGGAGCGCTTTGGCGTTTCTTAAAAAATCGGATACTTCTTTGCCGTTTAAAAATCCAAGATCTTCAATTTTGCCTTTTTTTAAATTCGGTTTTATTTTTTCGTTATAAAATCCGCCTCCCCAAACAGTCCCTGCCATTTTCAATTTTTCTCCTGACTTTGCCGCGACTGCCACAGCGGCGTCAGCGCCTTTTTCGTAAGAATATCTTCCCAAAAAAGCAAGATAACTACTCTGTTTTTCTTTGAATTCAAACTTTTCAATTTCTAATCCGTTATAGACCGTTCCGGCATAATTCAAATCCGTCATTCCTTTTCTCTGGCTGTCGCTGATGGAAATGTAATGCGCTTTATTTTTCCACGGGCAGTATTTTATTGCCTTGTTCCAGTTCGCCGACAGCGGATCATGTAAAGTGAAAACTGTTGGTGTTTTTGTTAAGTTTACAAAGGGTAATATTTTCGGTGTTAAGTGAAAGGCGTGGATAAGATCATACTTATTTTTCTGCGCGTCTTCATACATTTTAGAAGCCATCAGCTGTTCGTAAATCATTAATTGTTGCTGATCGTGAAACCCGTTCTGCATCATTTTATCTGGCAAATTATAGTATGAGACCATTCCGCAATCCACTTTTTTAATTTTAATTTTTGAATCGGAGGGAGTGTAAAAAGTAATATCATGCCCCCGTTTTTTCAATCCTTCTGCGATTTTCTCTGCTAATTCCATTGGTGCGTAAACAATTTTTTTTGGCAAAGGGCACGAAAACTCATTTGTGCAGTAGAATGCTATTTTCATAAATTAAATTAAATTAAATTGCTCTATTGCTAAATTGTTATGCATAGCATGAAAATATAGGAACTTGTTATATTATCGCGCTATGCATAACAATTTGACAATTTGACAATTTGACAATTTAGTAATTTTTTCACAATTTGTTAATTCTTTAATATCAAATATCAAATTATTCCAAATATCAAATGAATGTCAAATTTCAAATTTTCAAAACATTTGACATTGGTGTTTAGTATTTGGAATTTGATATTTCATCCGTGTATTATTCAAATAATCATATTTAGGGTTTGCTGATTTTCATCTAATTTTTATAAAAAGAGATAAATTCAGAAATACTCTAAAAAAATAATTCAGTATGCATAAATTCGTGATGGATTTATTGAATATTGAAACATAATTTTATTCCTCCTCTATAAAAATCTCTACAACTTCTTCTTTGTCATTTTCACCGAGAGCTTTAATCTCGTAAACTCCTGGATTTTCAATATCAAAAATAACTTCTTTGCCTTCCGCAAAAAAATTATCGTTAATATACCACCAAACATCTTCCTTTGCCCGCAGGGGAATCTGCGTGTTTTCTTCCAGTAAGAAAATATCCTGATCATGCGGATTTAGGATTAAACTGTCATCTTGAAGCAAGTTTTTGCTTTCTTCATAATTATCTTCCGGCAAACCGTATTCAATATTTTCACCTCCATAAAACTCCTTGATCAGATCAAATTGAAAAAGAGTTTTTTTGTTGTATTCGGAATTAATGAGCAGGTTCATTGCTTCATGCCAGATTCTTCCTGCGCCGTTTTGCCCAGAGATATTTTTCATTGGAGTGTTGTCGCTGTTGCCAACCCAGACGCCGACCAAAAAATCGGGAGTATAGCCAACTGTCCAGCTGTCGCGGAATTCTCTGGAAGTTCCCGTCTTGACCGCGTAATTATCTTGGAATAAATTCAGATTGCTTTTCATTCCAAATTGTTCTATGCTTGTTTTTCGATCGGAAAGAACTTTATTTATTAACTGAATATATTTTTCATCAGCGATTTTTTTATTCTGCGAAAAACTTGTGCCGGAAGAATAATCAAAACCGTTTTTGTTTTTATAAATATTTAACGGCCGCAGTATTCCTTTATTCGGAAATATCGTGAAATAATAAGAAAGAGTTGTCAGATCAGTTTCTAATTCTCCAAGAGCTATTCCAAGTTGATAGTTTTCCAATTCCTGCGCCGGATGAAATTCCAGATCCTCAAGCAGAAAATGATAAAAATTATCCAGCCCGGCATATTCCAGCGCTTTAACGGTTGGCACATTCAAGCTGTTGGTTAAGCTGTAATGGAGATTGACTTGCCCGCGATATTTATAATCGTAGTTTTTGGGGTAAAGGGCAAACCCGGCGCCCGTCATATATTTATATTCTTTATCATCAACAAGAGTATACGGTCTTAGTCCGCTTTCAAATCCCTTTAGATAAATAAGCGGCTTCACGGTTGAGCCGATCGGTCTTGATCTTGTCGCCATATTTATTTTGTAACCGGATGAGTTAATCTCAGGATCTGGAGATCCAATAATAGCAAGCAATTCATTTTCAGGCAGTTTAATGACGACGACAGCTCCGTTAATCGCGTTGTCTTCATTCATTAACAATAAATTACGCTTCAAAATTTCTCTTAAATTTTTGCCGAGATTTTGATCAATGGTTAAATTGCAATTATCATCACAATCAACTCCGAGAGAATTTAATTCAAAATAACTGTTGCCTCTTAGATAATCGTTGAAACTTTTTCTTCTTTCAGAAATTTCGTTTTTTGCAAACGGCTCTATATCTATATCTCCTCTAACTCCTCCTTTGCGAAGAGGGAGAACCATTTCTATATCTGATACATTTAATTTTGCCGCTAGCGCTTTTGCAGTTTCGGCGTTACCGGCGGTGAAAGGATTATTGTCGGAAGGGTTGCTTAATCCGGATATCAGCCGCAGTATTTGCCGTTCGCTTAATAATTCCGGCTGCGAATCAAAATATAGACGGCTGGCTTCATTCAGTCCCTGAACATTATTTCCAAAATAAACCGAATTAGCGTACATTTTCAAAATTTCTTCTTTGGACAGATGAATTTCCAAACTTACCGCGTAAATTGTTTCCACGAATTTATTTTTTAAATTTCTTTTCGTTTCATTTCTGAGCAAAATTTTAACAAGCTGCTGGGTAATAGTGCTGGAGGCGAGATTCTTTTCTCCTCTCGCGAAATTATAAAGAGCGCGCGCGTTGCTGACTGGATTCACGCCGAGATGATAATAAAAATATTTGTCTTCTTTTTTTAAAATCAGCTTTTTAAATCGCGCGGGAATCTCGTTTAAATATTCGGCATAATATCCCGCCGAGTTCGGCTTCACAAATATATTCTCTTCATTTCTGTCTTTTATAAATACGGATTGGTTATTTTTATAAATAAATAATAACTCATTTTTTAATTTAAAACTCAACAAAAAACCGCCTAAGATTAGAGGGATGGCCGCGGCTATCAAAATAAATAGAAATTTTCTTTTCATGGCGTTGGCATTTTAATTAAAGTATTGCTGCATCTTAGTTTTTAGCTAAGATTTAAGTTGATTAAAATTGAATCTTAACAATTTAAATTTAACATAATTGCAAGTTTACGGCAATAATTTTTAAACGAAGGCGAACAAATGTTTGTCTGCCTTGTTTAAAATTTCCCTTTTCAAATCTTCAAAATATGGATATAATATATTAGTATTCGATCAAATGAAAGTAAAACGCTTAAATCTTAATTTTACTGATAACGGGAATAAGAATCAACACATTGTCATATCATATGTTTTACTCGTCTCTAACAATTTGACAATTTGACAATAAAAACATTTATAAAACAGCAAGAATTCAAAATAGACATTTCACCTTCATTTGACTAACAACTCTTACTAATTTAGGATCCGCTGATTTTCATCTAATTTTTACAAGAAGAGATAAATTTAGAAATACTTTAAAAAAATAATTTAGCTTGTTATTCTTATATCTCAGACTGACAAACGCAGCGCAGCGGAGTTTGTTATTCTTTATCCACTGACATTACGCTGATACTTTTCAGCGTTTCATCAGCGTATTGATCAACATAATGTCAGCGGATATAACACACTCCGCTATCGCTGCGTGTGTCATTCCAAGTTTAATAATTCCAAAATCCAAAGGGGGAATAACCGGAAATCCCCCTAACCCTCCCGTATCGGAGTACGGGACAGGCTCTTTTACAAAGGAGGAATAATTGGAGAAAATCAGCAGACTCTAATTACGACAATATAACAATATAACAATTTAATCAAAAATATGTCCAAACAAACTTTTCAAAAAGCGAAGCAATTTTTAATTAAACAAAGCAAAAGAAAAAGAGTCATTATTGCTGCCTCTTTATTTTTATTTGCGGCGGTTATTTCGGGCGTTCTTTTTTATCTTCGTGATAAAGAGCCAGCGTCTTTAATTCCCCGCATTGAATACGCTAAAGCGTTTTCTCTAACCAACGATAAAATCTCTCAAAGCGCGAACATCGCCGTAAATATTCCGCCTAATATGAGAATTGGTAAACAAGAAGCTATGGACAGTGTTGAGTTTTATCCGGAGATAAGCGGCAAATGGGTGGAAAGCGAAGATGAAAAGAGGATTGTTTTTGATCCGGATGAAAAATTGAAAATAGGAAGATATTATACAGCGATATTAAAAATAAAAGAAAAAAGTATTAGCAGCGATTTTTTAATTGTTGACGATCCAAAGGTTTTAACTGTTTTTCCCAAAGCCGGTTCAGAAGCGAGCGAGGACTCGGAAATTACCGTAATGTTCAATCGGCCGATGGTGCCGATAACGACTTTAGATGTTTTAGCCGATTTTGACATTCCGATAGAAGTTAGCCCCGCCACAGAAGGCAAATTCAAATGGATTGGGACAAGAACCGCGCAATTTATCCCGAAAAAAAGATTGACTCGTTCTTCCAACTATGCGGTCAAAATAAAATCAGATTTTGTTTCTATGGACGGATTGAAAATAGACGATTTTGAGCATCAATTCAGGACCAGAGTTTTGCGCTACCGGTTTGTTGACAATAGTACCGTCATTTACAGCAGTCCGATCAAAATAGCTTTCAATCAGCCGGTTGATCTTAGAAAAACAGCCGGCGAGATAACGCTTAAGAATGTTACCGCTAATAATCAGCAAATTGATTTTATCGCCGAATACGGCGTTAAAAATATTTACAACAAAGAAAGCGGAAAATACGAGAACATAACTGACGAGTCCGTAATTTTTGTTTATAACAAAAAAGATCGGCACGGCAGGGAGAAACTCTGGGATTTTAATAACAGTTATCATTTGGAAATTAAGAAGGCCTATCCTCAAGAAGGGGATATAATTCTTGAGGAGGCAAGGCAGCTAATAGTCGCTGTTTCCGGGGAAATCAAACAAGTAAGCGCTTCCTCTGATCGGACAAGTTTTTCCACTCCCGACTTTTTTGATCCGCAGGGAAAATTGTGGATTGGATTTTATGAAGACATTGATCTATCAAAAAGCAAGATAAGCGCTGACAAAATGGCAGGAATCGGCTATGGGCAAAAATGCAAAGATAAAAATGAAAATTTAAGATTTGGAGGAAGCGCGGAATGCGAAAAGGAAGATGATAAAAAAAGAATTTATTTTACTTTTGATTATGATGAAATCAATAATGCGGATGTTTTAAAACTAAACCTTAATAAGATTATAAATAATAAAGGATTGCAATTAAATGTTGAGCCGATCGTAAAAGATATTAAAGTAATCCCTCATTTAAAAATATTAAGAACCGTTCCTGAATATAATGCGAGCAATGCCAGTTTGAGCGAATTTATAATTTGTTCCAACAGTCCGCTGTCTGTTCCAGCGAAAGAGGACATCAGTGATTACATTAAAACCGATCCGGGTTTTGAGTTTAAATATTGGAACAGGCCGATAAAAATTACTAAAGATAATGTAAAATATCGCAAGTGCCGCGTCGGTGAATTTGAAACTAAAATCGCGTACGGCTTAATGCCGGAAAACAACTATAATTTAGAAATTAAAACCGTGGATGATTTTGGCGAAGAGAAAATAATCAGAAAAGCGTTTAGAACCGGCAAGATGCCGGAGCATCATCTTAATTTCCATAATTTTCAAAGAAACTATACTGTAACGACTCCCGATAAAACAAAACTGACTTACGCCGTTGAAAATATGGATTATGTCAATTTGCATATTTGCAAACTGAAGCCGCAAGATATGCTTTATAAATTAGAGAATAAACCATCTTATACGGATCCTCCTTCCGCAATTGGCGGCTGTGAAAAGATTATCCGAAAAAAAATAGGACTTCAGAAAAAATATTGGGTGAAAAATTATTTCACAGTTGATCTCAAAGATTATCTTCAGGATTCTTCGGGACATTATATCCTGACTTTTTCGCATCCCGATTATAAACAGCGCTGGGGAAAGAAAAAGCAAGTTTATGAAAGAACTTATTTGACCATGACAAATTTGGGGATCGTTGAAAAAAAGGTGAATATCTATAATTATAATTCGGAAACCGATCTGACTTTAGAACAGCGAAAAAAATTAAATAATCTTTATTGGGTAACTGACTTAAAAAGCGCCAGTCCCATTAAAGGAGCTTCAGTGGACCTTTTTAAGGGGGTTAAAAATAAGGACAAAAAACTTGTTGGATTATTGAAAGTCGCGTCTTTTTCCACCGACGATCAAGGTATTGCTGAAACAACTACTGTGAGCGATCTTAGAGGAGCTGTTGTTTTTTTCGGCAATGACAGCGCTATTGTTTCCAATAATAACAGCAAACTTCAATACGGCAGTACCGCCAGATCCGCTCAGAAAATATATTTGTATACCGATCGTCCAATTTATAAACCGGGACAAGAGGTTTATTTGAAAGGGCTTTACAGAATAGGGTATGACGGCGATTATGAAATTTTTAACGAGAAAAAAATTCCGCTGAAAATTTATAACAGCAAGAACGAAGAAATTCTGAATCAAGAATTGGAAGTGAGCGATTTCGGCACTTTTAACGCGAAATTAATTTTGGACGCGAAAGCTTCGCTGGGCAAATACAGAATTGACGCCAAAGGCGCGAGCGCCTATTTTGAAGTTGAAGAATATGTTCCGGCGCCGTTTAAGGTGGACGCAAGAACAGATCGAGAAGAATATATTTCGGGAGATATTTTTAATATAGGCATTGACGCCAGCTATTATTTCGGAGCGCCAGTTGAAGGAGGAGAAGTGGAGTATAGCATTGAAAGCCAAGATTATTACTTTGACAAATATCAGGACGAATATTTCAATTTCGGGTCATCGTGGTATTATTGCTACGGCTGCGGCTATGGAGATAAATTTATTTTAAGAAATAAAACCAAATTAGACGGTTCCGGCAAGGCAAAAATATCGCGCCAGCTTGATTTGAATAAATTGTTTAAAGACGAAGAGAATGTGAAAAGCAAAATATTTGTTGTTTATCTAACCGTTAAAAATTCCAACGGGCAAGCTGTTTCCGCGCAGAAATCGTTTATTGTCCATAGAGGAGAATATTATCTTGGACTAAAAACCGACAAATATTTCTTGGGCAAAAATGAATCTTTTCAAGCCAAAGTAAAATCAATTGATGTTAACGGCAAGAAACTTGCTGTTCAAAATATCAAACTGCGGATTAATAAAATAAAGTGGGTACAGAACAAAAGGAAAGAAGTTGACGGCGGATATTATTACAAGTGGGAGAAAGAATTGGATTTAATTGAAGAAAAAGCGATTAACACCGACCAGAACGGAAACTGGAGCGGGAACTTTTCTTTAGACAAAGAAGGGGAATATGAGTTAAGCGTGTCCGCTGAAGACAAGAGAGGCAACATAATTGTCAATAGCTATAACATTTATGTTTACGGAAGCGCTCAGGTTGATGTCAGAAGAACAAATAATGAGGAATTGGAAGTCGTTGCGGATAAAAGCAATTTGAAAGTGGGCGACAAAGCGAAAATAATTATAAAGTCGCCGTACAAAAAAGCCAAGGCGCTCATAAGCATTGAAAGGGGAAAGGTTTTTAAATACGAAATAGTTGATATTAACCAGAATTTTTTTGATTATAGTTTTGATGTGATTTCGGATTACGCGCCGAACTTCTATGTTTCGGCGATTTTGCTTTCCGCGGATTTGGATCCGGAAGTTAAATTCGGGAAAGTTGAATTTAAAGTTGACGCGGAAAGAAAGGAGTTAAATATCTCAGCACAATCCGACAAAAAAGTATATTTGCCGGGAGAAGAAGTTTCCCTGAATTTTAGTTCAAAAGATTATGCGGGAAATCCGGTGGAGACGGAATTTTCGGTAGCGGTCGCGGATTTGAGCGTTTTGGCTCTAAAAGGAAATCCAAAGAAAAATCCGTTGGTCTTTTTCTATGGCGGATTTCCTCTGACAGTTTCAACTTCCAGCAATTTGGAAAATATTCTTTACGAAATTGATGTTGCTAATGAAACCAAAGGCGGCGGCGGCGCGGAGTCGGAAGATTTGGCAAAAAAGAAAAGGGGAATTTTCAAAGACACCGCTTTTTGGCAGGCGGTTGTCAGAACGGACCAGAACGGAAAAGCGGAAATAAAATTTACTCTGCCCGATAATTTGACCACTTGGCAAGTAGAGTCAATTGGAATAAGCCAAGATGCTATGCTGGGCGTTGATTATCAAGAATTTATCGCGCGCAAAAATATTATGATTGTTCCCTTGAAGCCGCGCTTCGTGATTCCCGGCGACGAGTTTTATCTGGGCGCGAAGATATTTAACCAAACTAATCAAAAGCAGAGTTTAAAAGTTGAATTTTCCAGCGCGACACTGTCTTTGAAAAACGACCAAAACAGAAAAGGCATTCAAATAGAAGCGAATGAATCAAAAACAGTCTATTTTAATGTTTCTGCCGATCTATCCAAACAAAAAGGCGTTCACAAATTTATTTTATCCGCTAAAAATAGCAAATACGAAGATGTTGTGGAGAACTCCATAAAAATAACTAGCAATGACACTTACGAGGCGACGGCTACATCCGGATATTCAAAGACGGCTCTTGTCAAAGAATTTGTTTATTTGCCGGAAAATGTTATTGAAGACAAAGGAGAGCTGACTGTTCAAAGCAGCGCCACTTTGGCGGTTTTCCTGTCCGACGCGTTAAATTATTTGTTGGCTTATCCTTACGACTGCAGCGAGCAGATTGCCAGCAAGCTCAATTCAATTGCAATTGTCAAAAAAGGATTAAACTTGAAAAATGTCGGTGATAAATTTGAATTGGAGGATGTTGAATTTGACGGGCGAAAATATACAATAGATGAAGTCGTTGAAATCGGGTTGGCGAGAATTTATGAAAACCAAAAACATGATGGCGGTTTCGCGTATTACCCAGATGGTCGGTCAAATATTTATCTGACTTTGCACATAATAGACACTCTTAAAAATTTAAAAGACGCGGGGTATGAAATAAATGAAAATAGTTTGCGGCGAGCTTTTGCTTATACCAACAGAACGGCGAGTTACACTAAGCATTTAAAGGATAACAAAGACCTGATTATTCTGGCGGTTAATTCTTTATTGCGTCTCAAGGATTACGGAAAAGTTAATAGTAGTTTAATATCTTATACTAAAGGATTAAGAAAGGACAAATTGTTTTTGAATGAGGATGCCAGCAACACTTCTCTGGCAACCTTGGCTGTTCTGCTGAGTACAAACGAAGATATTTTCGGCAAAGAATATAAAAACGAGGTCTTTAATATTTTGGAGAACAGAATTGATATTGATTCCCGCGGGGCGTTTTTGCCGTCTGGGAAAAAAGTAATCTGGCAATACTACGGAACGCAAATTAAAGACACCGCTTTGCTTTTGAAAGCGATGTCAAAAGACGAAAGAGATAATGAAATTTTAGACAAAATCTTGCGTTGGTTATTGCGAAGCCGCAATAAGGACGGATCCTGGGGTTCAACAAATAATACAATTTCTGTGATTGATGCGATGACTGATTATCTTATTTGGCAAAGAGAAACCGAATCAGAATTTACTTTGAAAATATTATTGAATGGCGAAGAAAAACAATCTTTTGATTATAATCCGCAAACAATTCTTGATCAAAATGACTTAACAATTCCAGTGAGCGAGCTGGGGCTTGGCTCTTTCAACTCTCTTGTGTTTGAAAAAACAAATTATAATGAGCTTAGCAACAATTTCTATTATGACATTTCCCTGAAGTATTTCCTGCCCATTAACAGCATTCCTCCGCGCGACGAAGGATTTACAATAACGCGCGAATTTTACGCTTTGGAAGATAAAGAAGGAGAAAATCCTATTGCCGAAGCAAAGCCCGGCGATGTTCTGCGCGGGCGCATTAAAATATTCGTTCCGGCGCGGAGAAATTTTGTGGCGGTAGAAGATTTTATTCCGGCGGGAGTGGAATTGATTAATTTTAATTTAGCCACGGAAGATAAATCGCTTTTAAGCGAAGAGCAAAATGACTATGACTGGGCGCGCGGCTATTATGACAACAGAAAATTACATCCGAATATGAAGGAATTGCGGGACGATCGCTTGTTTCTCTTCAAAGAAAATCTACCCGCTGGAGAGTATGAATATGATTATTATGTCCGCGTTCTGATTCCCGGCAAATTCTATCACTTGCCCGCTGTTGTCTCCGAAATGTATTTCCCCGAAAATTTCGGCAGAACGAGCGGAGGTTATTTTGAGGTGAAGTAGGGATGGGAATTATAAATTAGACCTAACGGCGCATTTCTGAGGGCGACACGATGTTGTGTCGCTTTCGTCTAAGCAAATATTGAAATTTCTTAGCAATGAATTATAATAAACATAAGCAAAAATTAAAAACACTATCATAGGGCCCGCTGATTTTCATCTAATTTTTACAAGAAGAGATAACTTTAATTTTTAATTTTTAATTTTAGAAATTACGCGTTTGCCTGTCATTCCGACCGAGCGACCCCGTATCGGAGTACGGGGCAGGCTTTAGGAGCGAGTGGAGGAATCTGTAAACGCAAGAATTTGCTTTTAATAGAAATACTTTAAAATAAGCGCTTTATCTGCTTACCCCGTTCCAAGTTTAGATAAAAGATCTATAAGTATAGAGATAATTGTAAAAACTTGGAACGGGGCTCACAGATCCCTCGGCTCCACTCCGCTATCGCTCCGTTTCGCTCGGGATGACAAACTCAAACGCGTAATTCCTAAATTTTATAATTTTTAATGAATTTCTAATTTTTAATTTCAAAAAAAAGAGAAGCTAAAAATTGGAAATTAAAAATTATAACAACTATTCCTAACTCTCTCCTTTACTCTCTCCTTTGCAAGGAGGGGAAAAATGGGATTAAACGCGCAAGTCCCGTCTCTCCAACCCCCCAACCTCCCTTATCAGGGGGGAGAACCCAACCCCCTCAGTCCTCCCTTATCAGGGGAGAGGATTCCAATCCCCCTCAATCCCCCCTTGTCAGGGGGGAGGGGGGGGGATAATTGGAGAAAATCAGCAGATTCTAATTAATTCTTTATGGCTGTTAGAAAAAAATATAGAGTACAAAGAACGCAAACATATAGCGCAAAGCGGAAAAAGAAAACCGCAATTTTGGGGTTGGATAAATTAAAATTTCCAAAGCTTGGTTTCGGAAAAAGTTTCAAAAAAACAAGAAGGATAGCTTCTCCCTCTTTTAGGAAAGGACTGAGAAAGGTTAAGAGCAAAAAGCGCTTGATTAAAAAAAGCGCCTCTCCATCATTATTTAAAAGACTATTTAGAATAAGCGGAAAAAAGAAAAAGAAGAGCGGCACGAAGAAAATATTTAAGTTTGTTTTTAGGTTCGCGATTTTGATGTCCGTTGTCGGATTTTTGGCGCTCGCCGGCATTTTTATTTATTTTTCCAAAGACATTCCCGACCCGAATAAAATTGCCGATCGCAGTGTCGCGCAATCAACAAAAATATATGATCGGACCGGAGAACATCTTCTATACGAAATTCACGGCGAGGAAAAAAGAACAATCGTTAAACTTGACCAAGTTTCACCGCATTTGATAAATGCGACAATTGCCACCGAAGACAAGAAATTTTACGAGCATCATGGGATTGATTTTAAGGGAATAGCCCGCGCGGTTTGGAGGGATATATCGGCGGGAGAAAAAGTCCAAGGCGCGTCAACTATTACTCAGCAGCTGATTAAAAATTCCATCTTAAGCGCGGAAAAAACTTTTACCAGAAAGATAAAAGAAATAATTTTGGCGATTGAAACCGAGCAAAAATTCAACAAAGAACAAATTCTTGAAATGTATTTGAATCAAATTCCGTACGGTTCAAACGCTTACGGCGTTGAAGCGGCGGCGCGGACATTTTTTGGAAAATCGGCAAAGGATCTTGATATTCAGGAATCGGCGCTGCTTGCCGCTTTGCCAAAAGCGACAACCTATTATTCTCCCTACGGCGCGCATCCAGAAGCGTTGGAGGCGCGTTATAAATATATCATCGGGGAAATGTTAGATGAAGGATATATCAGCGAAGAGGAAGCGAAAGAAGCAAAAAAAATAAAAATTCTAACGAAAATAAAGCCATTTACGGAAAACATTAAGGCGCCGCATTTTGTAATGTATGTCAAACAAAAATTAGTTGATGAATTTGGCGAAGAGAAAGTTGAAAAGGGGGGGCTTAAAGTGTACACGACTCTTAATTATGAAATGCAGTTAATTGGAGAAGATGCTGTGAAAAAAGCCGTGGCGAAAAACGCGGAAAAATATAACGCGCGAAACGCCGCGTTAGTTGCCATTGATCCGAAGACGGGGCAAATTTTAACAATGGTTGGAAGCAAGGATTATTTCAATGTGGAAGAAGATGGCAATGTTAATGTCGCTATTTCCAACAGGCAGCCTGGATCGTCTTTCAAGCCGTTTGTTTACGCGACGGCGTTTAAAAAAGGGTACACGCCCAAGACGATTCTTTTTGATGTCTACACAAATTTTGGCAAAGACGGCAGCGGAAAAGAATTCCGCCCGAAAAATTACGATCTGAGATTTTCAGGACCCGTCACGATTAGGCAGGCGCTGGCAAGATCGCTCAATATTCCAGCGGTAAAAGCTTTGTATCTGGCGGGTATAGAAGATAGCGTGCAGACGGCGCGTGATTTAGGAATCACAACTCTCAATAATCCGGACAGCTACGGTTTGTCTTTGGTGCTTGGCACAGGCGAAGTAAAATTATTGGATATGGTTTCGGCCTTTGGTGTTTTCGCGAATGAGGGGGAACGAAATCTTTCCACAAGCATTCTGAGAATAGAAGACAATGACGGAAATATTATTAAGGAATTTGCCGGCAATCCAAAACAGATTTTAGATGCGGAAATCGCCAGAAACATAACCAGCATTTTATCCGATAACGCCGCGAGAGCTCCGACTTTCGGGTCAAGAAGCGCGCTTTATTTAAAAGACAGGCCGGTTGCGGCAAAAACAGGAACAACAAGCAATTATAAAGATGGTTGGACAGTTGGCTATACGCCGAGTTTGGCGGCCGGTGTTTGGGCGGGAAATAATAACGGCGACGAAATGAAGCGCGCGGGAGGAATTCGCGTCGCGGCTCCGATCTGGAATGATTTTATGACAAGAGTATTGGGACTTGATCCGGTTGAAGAGTTTACGGCTCCTCAACCGATTAAAACGAACAAAGCAGTTTTGAACGGGAAGTCTGTGAAAGAAGTCGTTGTCAAAATTGACAAAGCGTGCGGAGACAAACTCGCGAATGAACTTACTCCGGAGAATTACATAGAAGAAAAAACATATCTTGAAATGCACAATATTTTGTATTATGTTAACAAAGACGATCCGCGGGGCGACTATCCGAAAAATCCGGCTGATGATCCAATGTTTATGAATTGGGAAGAGTCAGTTTTAACATGGGCCAGTAAAAACGCGAGCGAGGTAAATATTGAGCCGCCGACGGAAATTTGCCAGCTGCGGAGCGAGGACAATATGCCGATTCTCAAAATTATTTCTCCAAAGAATGACTGGATGATTAAAGACAGGAAGTTAACCGTTGAGGTTGAAGTTTTTGCCAACCTTGATGTGGACCAAATTGATTTTTATTTTGACGATGTTTTAATAGGCGTAAAAAAAATTCCTCCTTACGAGGTTTACTATAAGATGCCTTTTGGCGTTCAAGACGGTCAGCATGATGTTATTGTCAGAGCATATGACAAGATAGGAAATTTAGCGGAAGAAAAGATATCCGTGATAACAAGCGGCGGTTTATCTTTATATCTGAAACCGATTGTCGGCAACGACTTTCCGTTTATAATCAGCGCCGCCGTTTCCGGGAATAAAGTTGAAAGCGTAAGTTTCTATTATCAGTTGGACAGCGTCTTTGACGCTGATCTGAATTTGATCAAAAAGCCGGGACCGAAACAAAAAATAAGCAGAGCTAATTCTCCTGTTCCGGGAGAGAGCAATTTATATCAGGTTTTGTGGGAAGAAAACAAGGAATATTTTATCTCTGGAAAATATAAGATCTTTGCGGTTTTAAAAGATGAGGATGGGAAATTGTATGAGAGTAATGCGTGGTATATAGAAGTAAAATAAATTTATCTACTCATCCCTGTCTCTGAAAATAAACCGATCCTTTTCTCTGGCCGCTCTGTAAAGTTTTGTTATTTCTCTTCTTGTGGTAACCGGATGAGGAATTGATTTCAATTCAAACCTTTTTTCTTCCGCGGCGGTTTGGATTTTAATATTTCCAAATCCAAACATTGTCGGCAGCATTCCGTGAACGTAGCTGGTGATGTCCTGAATTCTTTTCAGATCAAGCTCGGAAACGACACGGTTAAAAAATCCGATCTGTTCAATATCCAGCAGCCGTTCATTAGTGATGATCCAAACATCCAGATAGTAATCAACCCAGACCGTAAAAGTTATAATCCAGACGAATCCATAATAAATAAGCGTCAAAAGAATAAATAATCTATTGTACGGCGCGCTTAAAAAAGCCGGAAATACGGCGGGAACAAAAATAATATAAAATATTACGGGAAGCAAAAACATTAAAGAAATATACATAAAATGCGGCAAGAGCGTGATTAAGTGCTTTCTTAGAATGAGTTTAATTTCTTCGTTCTTGCGTTGTCCCGGAAAACTATAATTTTTATATTGATTGTTTTTATTCGTACTCGTACTCATATTCCGTTGGAGATAAGTTTATATTTGATCTTTCAATAAAGTCGCTTATATTAATATTATCCCAGTCAATAAAAAGAAAAATCGCGATTATCATTATTGAGACCAGCGCCATCCCTGCTCCAAAGAAGTTGGCGGTTTTTTTTGTTATATCGCCTTTTAAGCCGTATCTTTTCAGGTGATAAAAAATGAGCCAGCCAAACAGAAAAAATATTCCCAACGGAATAACAAGAAATGTTAAGGCGGCGATAATGAAGGAAGACATGGATTTGAATAATGAATAATGAATTAGGAATAATGAATAGTAAATTAGGAGAAATATATTGGATATTGGATATTGGATATTAAGATATTTATTGGGAGTATACTTTTTTATAAAAAATATCCAATATCCAATATCCAATATTTGCTCTCATCTATTTTTATTCCTAATTCATTATTCCTGATTCATAATAATGTATTCTGTTCTTCCGGCCACTCAATTTCCAAATGCTCATAAGCCAGTTTTGTCGCTTTACGGCCGCGCGGAGTTTTGATAAGAAATCCCAATTTTAACAAATACGGTTCGTAGACATATTCAATGGTGTCGTCATTCTCCGAAATGCTCGCAGAAAGCGTGGAAAGACCGACTGGATTGTTGTTGAATTTTTTAATGATTACTTCCAAAATTTTTCTGTCGGTGCGCTCCAGTCCGTAGCAATCTATCTCCAAATGCTCAAATGTTTTTTCTACGATACTTTCGTCAATAATTCCGTTTCCTTTTACCTGCGCGAAGTCCCGCGCTCTTTTTAAAAGGCGGTTGGCTATTCGCGGTGTTTGCCTTGAACTTGTTGCTATTTTTTCAGCTGCGGCTTTATTAATTTTAACGCCAAGAATTCTGCTAGATCTCATTATAATCTTCTCAATTTCGCTGTTAGTATAATAATCAAGCCGGTGCGCGATTCCAAAACGATTCAAAAGCGGAGAGGAAATGAGATCAATTCTTGTTGTTGCTCCAATTAATGTAAATTTTGGAAGATCAAGCCGAATTGTTCTGGCGGAAGGTCCTTTGCCGACTATAATATCCAAAACATAATCCTCCATTGCCGGGTACATAACTTCTTCAATCAGTTTATTCAATCTGTGTATTTCGTCAATAAACAAAACATCACCTTCTTCCATATTTGTCAGAATCGCTCCCAAATCGCCGACTTTTTCAATTGCCGGACCGGAAGTGGTTTTCAGGTTTCCTTCCATTTCATTCGCGATCATATTTGCTAAAGTAGTTTTTCCAAGTCCGCTTGGTCCGTGAAATAAAATGTGCTCAATTGCCTCATTTCTCTTTTTTGCCGCTTCTATGGAAATATTGATATTGTTTTTTATTTTTTCCTGTCCAACAAAATCGTCCAAATGCTTTGGGCGAAGCGACGATTCAAAATTTAAATCTTCTTTTTTTTCTTTAGGATCGGTGATCTTCATGTAAACATTTAAACATTTAAACATATAAACATGTTGCGTCTCTTTCTAAAATTTTGTTTATATGTTCATATGCTTATATGTTACTATAATATTGCGCTCTTGACAAGATTTAATTTTTCTGCTAAGGTGCTTTGTTGGATGAAAATTTAATACAAATTTTAAAATGCCTGGCGATTTGCAGACAGCGGGGGCATTATCTCAGATTTGGGTAGCACTGGTTGTCCACTTGGAATTTTACTGGTCTATTCCTCGGAAATATCTCCACCCTTATTCTTTTTTGAAGCTAAGGACTCAGCTGTCTGCAGTTTGCTGGGCGTTTGACTGTTTGATTTATGTTTTTCACCTGAAGGCAGGCGATTCTTATTTGAAGGCGAACAAATGTTTGTTTGCCTTAAAATAAGAATCGCTTAGATGTATATTTATGTTCTTTAAAAAGATCTCTGCGGGACATTTGCGTAAATTTTGGAAATAAAATCTTGAACTGATAAACGAGCCGCAGCGTAGTTTGTTATTGTTGTTCGCTGAAATAACGCTATCCGCTGAAATAACGCCGATTAAGACGCTGAAATAACACTGAAAGGTATCAGCGCAACTTCAGCGTTTATATCAGCGTAATATCAGCAGATATAACACACTCCGCTATCGCTTTGTGTGTCAGTCCTATTTTAATTTTAACATTTCAACACGTAAATCATAAAAATAATCCTTTCTACCGTTTCTGACTTTCGTCAGGACTCCATGTTTTAAATTTACACAGTTGTCCCACAGGGAACAAAAAGCGTCAAAGGAAAGGCGCAAAAGAGGAATTATGAACAACCACAAAAAAAGAGGCAAGAAAACGCCTCCAGGAAACATGGCAGAAATTGCTGTCAAGAACGCTCAGCTTGCTCGTGAGCTGCAAGATAAGTATGGCGGTGCTCACATCAGAAAACTATCCAGCGGAGTGTTTCACGGAGATGGAACGCCAAAGAGCAGGAGTCCGAGTAATGGCAACGGAGAAAAGCAAATTGTGATGCTTTACAATATTACTGGGGATCCTGATCCCGAAGACGAGAAAGTTACAAAACATCTTTACAGAGAATGTTTTGTTTCGTTTGTGGTTCCGTGGAATGCTAAAATCACAAAAGTAGCGAATAAAGATCTTTCAGCTTTTTGGAAGATCAGATGTGGAGATGGACATATTTTTATCTCCGCGAAACACTTTGATCCAAAACCAGGAGATATCCTGGAAGGAAGAGGAGAAGTGAAAGTGAAAATGGTAAACGGAGACAAGGGAGTCGCACGTTATCCGTACCTTAATATTTGGGAGCCGCTTGGAGAAGATGAGCTGCCCGAATATCTTGTTGAATTTAACTCAAGAAGAAGGTATGTGCCGAACGGATCATTTGATCTTTCTCCCGCTTCAGGAAAAAAGAAAACAATCTTGCATGCAACCAAGATTGAGTCATGGGACAGTCATGTCCCACCTGGGATCACTATAGTAAAAAAGTGATTCCAGAAAACGAACCAGCCGGCAGTCAGTTAGATATTTTAGCAAATTTATCAACTTGACTGCTGGCATTATTTTTTATTAGCCGGTATAATAATTTTAGATAAACAAGAGCGCTTTTCATTTTATAATTCTTTTAAATATGCGTAGCGATAAACCCATAAAAAAAGTCAATAATATTATAATGCCTAACAAGCCCCATCTTGATCCGATTGCGGCTTATTATTTGTTGATTAGATTTGGAAAAGAAAAATTTCCGGGAATTGAAAATGCTAAAATTTCTTTTTGGGAATCAAGCTACGATCCGCCGCGGGAAACAATAGATAAATGGGAAAAGGAAAATTCGCTCTTAATTGATCTCGGCGGAGGAATATTTGACCATCACAAAGATGATAGTTTTGCTTCTCTCCTGGCGGCAAAATTTTTAGAAATAGAAGACAAACCTAAATTGAAAGCCATTTTGGAATATTTGCGCGAGGACGATAATTTTGGGTCGCATAATAAATTTGGGGATTTGGCGCATATTGTAAAAATGATGCATAAGCAAAATACTGATATTAAAAAAATATTTAATTTTGTTTCTTTAGCATTGGACGCGATGATCTATTTTGATAATAAATCCAAGAAAGAATTTGAGGAAAAAAGTAAAATATACAAAATTAAAAGAGGAAAAAATAAAATCAAGGTTGCGGTGATAGAGTCAGATAATCAAAATATTTCCAGATACGCTTTGCAAAATGAAAGGATAGGAATTGTTATTCAAAAAAGATCATCGGGGCACATTATGATTTTTACAAATAATATTTACAAAATTGATTTAAGAGATATAATCGGGGCAATTAGAAAAAAAGAATTAGAGCTTTTGGGAAAAACCGATTTTGAAATAAAAGGTTTGAAAAAAGAAGGCAAGCATCCGGAAGTTCAGCGCTGGTATTATCATAAAGCGCTTAATGCTATTCTGAACGGATCCGACGCTTTGGCGGACACGCTCGCCACAAAGATACCGTTAGATGAAATAGTAAAAATCGTTTTATTTAGCGTCAGCACGGAATTTCCGGATTTCTGTCAAGAGTGCGTTTTTAAAAAATGTCCTTATTTTGAATACAGTTTTTATAAATGCTACGCGAAAAGAAATAAAAAAGTTTTCAAAAGATAGAGATTACAAAAGCAGTTTAAGCGAAGCAAAAACTTAAACCGCTTTTTTATTTTCTTCAAAAACATTTCAACAATAAGAATTTACATGTTAAAATGTTAGTATGACTGTAAGAAAAAAAACAATTATCGCAATTCTGATAATATTTCTATTCCTTACTCTGTTTTATAAATGGCAGCTGGCGATGTCAAGATATTATTTGAGTCGCGGCGATGATAGTTATAACGCTAAAGATTATAATCAGGCGTTAAAAGATTACAAATACGCCGCCGCTGTTGACGGAAACAGAAGCGTAATTTGCGCGGCTAAAATAAAAAGAGCGGAAATATTTTACGCATCTGGAATGTTTGGCGAAGCGAAGAAGGAATTGTTTGAAGCTATTAGAGAAAATAAAACTAATTATAAAACATATGAACTTTTAGGCGACATATATTATGTTGAAAGAAAATTTGATTTGGCGGTAAGTTGTTATAATCAGGCGCTGCGATTTAATGATGGCGAAGATACAGAGACAAGAATAAAAATAAAAAAAGGAAAAGGTCTTATCGCTCAAAATAAAACGGATTCAGCTCGGGACATTTTCTCGGAATTATATTTGGAAAACAGTGGCGCAAGCAACGACGAAGTTTTATATTACTCGGCGCTTCTTGATTTTGATAAAAATGTTTCTTTTAACAATTTTTTGAGAGAAGCGGAAAATAGCGATAATGAAATATTTAGAAACAAAATTGAAAAAATAAAAAGCTTTATTTCTGAATACGACGAAAATAAAAACAGCGATTATAATAATGCGAAAATCGCTGATTTATACAACAAAATAAACGAACCGCATCTGGCTGTTAATAAAATAAATGTTGTTCTTGAAAATAACCAAAATTACAGAGACGCTTGGATTATATCCGGCGAGGCAAACTTTATAATCGGCGATTACAAAAAATCATTAGAAGATTTTAAAAAGGCGCTTGGTCTTGACAGTCATAATCCCGAAATTTGTTTTTGGATCGGAAGCATTTATGAGAAAATGGGAGACGACTTAAAATCAAAAGAATTTTTTGGGAAGTATGATTTGTTGAAATGAAATTAAAATTGCCAAATGTTTGTATATTTAGTAAAATGTAAATGTAACTAATAGTAACTAATAGTAATTGATTGTAACTAATAGTAATTGGTTGTAATTGGTTGTTACAACTAATTACAATAAATTACTATTAATTACAACTAATTACAATAAATTACTATTAATTACAACGATATGCAACAAGTAACAAACAAAAGAATTAACAGAGACGAAAAAAAGCGGTTGAAAGAACAAATTCAGGATGAGACAATAAAGAATCTATATCACAAGAGCGAAGAAGAAAGAGCGACAGCGATGGCGAAAAAACTCGGCTTTTCTTATGTTGATCTGAGTTTAATTCCTATTGATGCGGAGACGGTAAATTCAATTCCGGAAGAGGAGGCGAAAAAAGCCGAGATAGCCGTAATTTATAAAGTCGGAAAAAAATTTCAAATAGCGGCGGTGGATCCTGAAAAGTACGAGACAAAAAAATTATTGGAGAAATTGAAAAAAGAGAAAGGAGTGAATTATAGCATCGTCGTGGTTTCAAAAGACAGTTTGAAGAAAGCGTGGGCGAATTACGACTATGACACGGTTGCCGAGACATTTGAAAGCCAGGCGATGATTTTAAAAGAAAAGGATTTAACCGAGTTTGAAAAGGGAATACATGATTTAATTGAACTTAAGAAAAGAATCGCGGAAATCCAGACGACTGAGATATTTAATATAATTATGGCAGGCGCCATTAAAACAAAATCAAGCGATATTCACATTGAACCGAATAAAGAAGACATAAGATTAAGGTACAGAATTGACGGCGTTCTTCAGGAAATTGTTAATTTGCCGAAAAAAGCGCACAAAGTGATAATTTCCAGAGTAAAAATGCTTTCCAAAATGAAGCTGAATGTTTCAAATATTCCTCAAGACGGGCATTTCAATATAAATTTAGAAAACACGAGCGTGAATGTCAGAGTATCAATTCTACCAAGCAGTTTCGGCGAAAGCATAGTTCTGCGGCTTTTACCGGAGACAATGACCGGATTGAAATTAGACGAACTTGGCTTTAACCAGTATTATCTTGAAAAAATTGAGGAGCAAATCGCGAAGCCAACGGGAATGATATTGACTACTGGTCCGACAGGAAGCGGGAAAACCACGACTTTGTATTCTTTTATTCGCCGGATAAACAATCCTGGAATAAAAGTGATAACACTTGAAAATCCGGTAGAGTACAGAATTGAAGGAATATCGCAAACGGAAGTCGGAGAAGAGTCGGGACTTTCTTTTGCCGATGGATTAAGAGCGGTTGTTAGGCAGGATCCGGATGTGATAATGGTCGGAGAAATAAGAGACGCCGAAACGGCGGAAATTGCCGTTCAGGCGGCCTTAACCGGACATTTGGTTTTTTCAACTCTTCATACTAACAACGCTTCCGGCGCGATTCCAAGATTGCTGCATCTTAAAGTCAATCCGCGCTTAATAGCGCCGTCGGTAAACGCTGTAATTGCCCAGCGTCTTGTCAGGCAGCTCTGTGAGCATTGCAAAGAAGAATATGTTCCCGCTCAGGAAACGGTTGAAAAAATAAAAAAGATTTTGTCCAAAGTTCCAAAAAATAACGCTATTGAAATTCCGAAAGAAATAAAAATTTTATACAGAAGCAAAGGATGTCCGAAGTGCAATTTTATCGGATACTCGGGACGAATTGGAGTTTTCGAATTGTTTACGATAACTTCCAGCATAGAAAAAATTATCTTGGGAGACACATCTTCTTTAAAAGTTATGGCGGCTGCTCGGGAAGACGGAATGATTACAATGCAGGAAGACGGCATTCTTAAAGCGCTAGATGGCGTAACTTCTTTGGAAGAAGTAAGAAGAGCAACAGGAGAGATTTTTAAGAAAGAAAGGTTTGTAAAAAAATAATTAAAGGTTTGTAAAAAATAGTTCTCTTGAGTTTTCCATCCAGTCAACTTTCATAGAAGAAACATTGTTACAATTGAACAATCCACCGACATCGCGCAAAGTTTGATGCTTAAAATTATTATATAAAACTTTGTTAGTTTTTAACAGTTTTAGTTTTTGGTAGTATTCAGGAGTTAGTCTTTTATCAAGATCTCTAAAATCTTGATCTAAAATACAAACAGGAAAATAAGCGATAGCCGTATTAATTCTTTGGTCGTGTCCTTTGAGATAAGAGAGAGGTGTTTGTTTCTTCAGTCCGTAATCATAAATTCTTTCCGTGTTGTAATCAACCTGATAACTGTAGAACTTCTTAACGGTTAAATCAAGGTTATTATCAAAATCTTCTAAAGCCAGAAATTCATATTCCACATATTTGTTGAAATTCTCCACAGAGCTGTTATATTCCTTTTTCCCGACAGGAATTCTGCGATATTCAGCGTTGGCGACTTTTTCTATCAGATACTGAAAATGGCTTTCAAATTTGGCGAAGATACTCTGGATAAATTCACTGCCGTTATTCGTTTGAATGGCTACCTCGCAAAGAGGAACGGGATTGACGACTACGATGTTCTTGGGAGTTTTATCTAAAGCGCGAGGATTCTTGCGATGAGCGAATTTCTTAACCGTATTGGGCTGGCAGCCAAACTCTCTGGCTATTTCTGAATAGAGCCCGTAAGAGATCTTTTTCTTGATCTTCTTGGTTTCTTTGAAATTTTCAAGCCCGTGTTTCGCCCTGTAAGCGTCTTTTTTTTGCTCGTATGACTCCCAATACCTTTCTTTGATTCTTTTTCTTATCTCGTCCGGGTTCTTGTAGTTTTTTAAAAGTTCGGTATACTTTAGTTGAGACATCGTCATAGTTTTTGATGTTAGAAATTAAAGTGCGTAATGACACACATTTAATTTTAACACATCTCAACTTTGCACGATGTCTCTTGTGTTTCCAGTGCAACCATAAGGAGTGTTGACAAATTAAGATCGTTGTAATAGCATACAAGCAATAACTAAGAACCTTAACAAATTAAAAGGAGGAATGAATAATGAGCGTTTCATTAAAAACAGAT
>Ga0190345_1000066_pt1 | contig 28845 bp, 14 predicted proteins | sample 48721334_MG_FD_161674 | JGI IMG/M metagenome (GOLD analysis project Ga0190345, IMG submission 161674) | Hydrothermal vent microbial mat bacterial communities from Southern Trench, Guaymas Basin, Mexico - 4872-13-3-4_MG | ecosystem: Environmental > Aquatic > Marine > Hydrothermal vents >...
TTTCCGTTGAGGCGATAGGCGGCTTGACAGCGACACAAATCGCGGCGCTTTCCGTTGAGGCGGTGGGCAGCTTGACGACGACACAAATCGCGGCGCTTTCGCCCGAAGCGGTGGCTGGTTTGACAGTCGAACAAGTCGCTTCTATGACGGACGACTCCTTGGCCGGCTTTAGAGCGACACAAACCGCTCAATTTACGAACGAAGTCGTGGCAGGATTTACGGCGAAACAAGTGACTTCTCTAATAGCTGGGGCTTTTGCTGGCTTCATTGCCACCCAGGTGGGACTGTTTACCGCTGACGCGTTAGGTGGCGTGAGTGTTGCTCAAGCCCAAAATATCAGCGTAGAGGCCCTGTCAGGCCTAAATGCAACCAATATGGTTGGGTTTCAAAAAGAAATATGGTTTGACAAAGGTTTGGACATCCTGAACGCTGTCGCGCCGGCGGAAGTACAACAACTGCCCGCTTTGGATTTTGTGTCGATAGTTTCAAGCCTCAATGCAGATACGGTCAAACCCGCTGATATAGAGACATTATTGCTGACTGACTGGGAAATCTCCGCCAATGGCGACTTGATACCCCCCGTAGGTGAACTGCAAGCATTGAAGGCACCAATCGAAGGCCTTCCTGAAAACATCAGTTTTCCTCCCTCGATTGATTTAACGATCAATCTCAGTTTGGGAAGTACGGCGGGTAGTTTGTTGACTCAAATGGACCAAGTACTGGTAGCCAGCGAATTTGCTGAGTATTCTTTCAGTCAAGAAAAGGGCATTGTCCAGTTGACAAGCGCGGATGCGAACTTGTCCTATATGGTCGCGAAAGTGGAACAAATGGCGGCCGGCAGCACGGAGGCCGGCTTTTCTGTGGATAGCAGCGAACGGCGCATTGTCACCACCGACACGGGCCTGCAATTGACCTTATTGCCGACAATGACAGATCCAGCGCTGTTGCTCAACGTGATACCGGGCGCTAAAATCGAGGTCAATCAATATAGTGAAACCAGCATAGAATTTAACCTCCCAAGCCTTGGAGAGCGGACGGTATTTGGCATGTTTGACCCTCTTACCGAAAAGGCGCCGGCTGGTACGGAACCTGGTGTCAGCAGCGAAGGTACGGTCGGTGTTGATAAAGTCGGCATCATCACCTATCCGGATGGCACGATGCAACGTGTGTATCCTTCGGTGGAAAATCGAGATACGTTGGTATTAGCGCATGATTTGCTGTCTGATGCCGGCTTGTATGGCGGCTACAAGTTCCTTGTTGATGGACAAATAGAGTACACCTATAATGGCTTGCTGTTTCGTGCCGTGCCAACGTTTGGTGTAACTATTGGGTTTAGGGCTCCGAGTTCTGCACCTGAGATTGTTCATGTGGCCGTTCTGGAACCTGATCATCAAAGAGTCGCCTTTGCCATCATCAGTGAAGCGGGTGATCGTCAGTTGCTTCATGCTGTGCTGATTGGTGAAGCGAGTGAGTTTGAGGACGATGAGTAATCGTCTTTAGACGGTTTATGTTGTCTACAATTTGCGGCCCTCAGTGGTTTGTAGTCACTGGGGGCATTTTTTTGTGAGTGCAAAGTAAACATTCCGTGCTGTCTTGAAGCACGTCAACTGTGTTCATCTTTTTTATTATCCTTAGAGCGTGTTTTAAGCAACAAAACACCTACAAAAAGTCTAACTAATGAAGCGCGACAGAGGGCCATATACTTAGCACCGTCATAAATTGCGCTTTTTTTTAAATTTAACAGCCAACAGTGTCTGAAAGCTTAAGTCACCTAAAGGTGACTAACCTCGGGGATTTTTCTAGGGGGCAAAAGCGCAAATTGTAACGGTGGACAGTATAACTTAATTTGAAAACCTATTTTATGGCCCTCAAAATATTGACTCCAAAAACCCGCCAAAAAATAGGTCAATAACAAGGCCCGCGTATCACGTATCGCACAAACTAAAGTTTGGACTCCTGCCAATCATAAACTGATCCTTTTTGTCGAAATGACAAAAGCGCAGTTTGTAACGGTGCAAAGTATAAGAAAGAGAGCAATAACCGTTATGAGTTTGTTGCGTTGTCTAAACAACGCTTTAACTGTTCCCCCAACATGCCCACCTGTGGTTCAACAAACAAGGTATCATGATACCCCGGTATCTCATAAACCTCCACACCGTTCTCTGCAAACTTGCCCAATGTGGTGGCAGACGAATGTTTCAAAGACCATTCGTGGGAATAAAACAATGTAATCTGTCCAGGATAAGGTTGGGGTACATAATTAGCCAACGCGTTGAAAAATTTTTTAATTAACAGCTGATGCTGTAATTCTAGTGGCAACGCGTTTTTCTGACGCTGATGATGCTTTTTTCTGAGCTTGCTTAATGACAGGATTAATGATTGCCTGAGAAATTTCAACCGACGTTGCATCCTATGAAGGAGGTAGCTTGGGCCAAATTCTAACAGACTGCGCCAAAAGTAATGAATGCTGTCACCTGGACGCGGTTGGGGTTGTTGCCAAATCACATCAATAAAAGCGAGTAAAGCTACGTTATGCCCTTCGGCATGGAGTTGTTGTGCCATTTCAAAAGCGACTCTGGCATCACCACAGTAGGCACATAACAAATAAGGTTCTTTAGGCTGCACTGTTTGGATTTCTTCAAGGTACTGCTTGGCAATGTCTTTAACGTCTAGCAAAGGTGTGCCATCCGCGGGCTGGAGACCAAAAATGTTTAATCCATATACAGGTTGATTGGTACCCAGCACGGGTGCCAAGGCGCGGGCATAGTTAGTTGAGCCTATGAAAAATAAAGGAGGACGGATACCTTGCGGTTGAATGGCTTCTAAAGCGCACCAGACAGACTTAACTTTTTCGCGCAATATATTAGCCAATTGTGCAATGGTTGGTGCTTGGAACAGTGCCCTCACAGATAAACCCTTGCCGACGTTTTTTTCAACACGATCTAACAGCGTAATTGCCAATAAGGAATGACCACCAAGCTCAAAGAAATTGTCATGTACACCAATTGGGCGGACATTTAAAATGTCTTCCCAGATTTGTGTTAATTGTAATTCTAAAGTATCGCGAGGTGCAACAAAAGCTTCCTCTGATAACTGATCTCTGAACACTGAATCCTTTGAAAGTGCCCGACGGTTTATTTTACCATTCGGTGTGAGTGGCAACGCTTCTAAGGTGACAAAAGCCGAAGGAACCATGTAATCAGGCAGCCGGTTTTTCATAAAGTGGCGCAGGGTATTTGGCGTAGGGGCTTGTTCCGGCTTTGGTACCACATAAGCCAAGAGTTGTTTTTCACGTTCTTCCGAAACCACAACCACCGCTTCCCGAACTTCGGGATGTTGAGCTAACACCATCTCTATTTCTTCTAGTTCAATGCGTATGCCTCTGAGCTTGATTTGATTATCAAGACGACCCAAAATTTCCAGATATCCGTCGGGACGATAACGTCCGCGATCGCCCGTGTAATAAAGCATATCCTGTTTATCGTTGCGGAAGGGATTTTTGACAAATATCGACCACTTTTCGGCCGGCGCATTGAGGTAACCCAAACTTCTAAACGGGGTACGCACAACAATTTCGCCGGGTTCATTAATACCGCACAATTGATGATTTTTTCCTAAAACCAGTGCTTGGCTTTCCGGGAGCGGATAGCCAAGCGGTTGTACCCCCAGTAAAACGTCATTAGGCACCGGGTAATAGCACTTTGCCAGCGTCGTTTCAGTGGGGCCATAAAGATTGACTATTTCACCGGCTTGGGGAAAAACCTTACGCCACTGACGTACCAATTGGTCCGTGAGAGGCTCTCCAGCAAAGAATATCCATCGCAAGCTTTGAAGAGAAACACCCTCTGGCACGTTGACTAACCATGATTGTGCCAAGGAAGGCACCGTGTGAAGTAGAGAAATCTGTTCTAGTTCCAACCAAGGCAGAATTTTGGTCGGGTTCAGATCGTGGCCTTCTGTTGGCAGACAAAGGGTTGCGCCACTGGTTAAAGGTATAAAAATATCTCTGAGTACGACATCAAAGGAGAGTCCCGTTAATTGGGCACAGCGGTCTGACGGCCCGACGACAAATGTCTGCCGTTGCCAGTTCAGAAAGTGCGAAAGCCCTTTGTGCGAGCCTAAAACGCCTTTGGGAATTCCCGTGGTACCCGATGTAAAGAAAATGTAGGCGGCCTCATTCGGGGTGAGTACTGGTAGAGGCTCAGTGCCTTGGGCCGAATCAAGGGGTTGTCCCGTGTCTGGAGCAATGCTGATGAGAGTAAGGGCCGGTATTATTTTTTTCACTTCTGGGGGCTGTTCACCAAGATATAAGAGGTATTTGGCTTGAGCTTCCATGAGCATGAGCTGTTGCCGCTGGGTCGGCAAATTTTCATCAAGCGTCAGTAGCACACCGCCACTCAACCACACGCCTATCATGCTGGCAATCAAGCCAAAACATCGAGGCCCGAACACCGCCACGACCTGTTGGTGTTCAACACCGTTGGTCTGCAAAACTCGTGCAATCGCATGGGCTGCATCGGCCAATTCACGGTAACTCCAAGTGCGAGGGGTTTGGGAAACGGCTGAATGTGTCGGTGTGCGCTCTACCCAAGAGAGGAAGAGGCGGGTAACCGTTTCGTATTGCGGTTCAGATAGAACCACACGGGGATCTGGAAGTAACGATTTTGAATCGGGTGTGACGAGGGAATAGGCGTTGATTGGGGTATCTATCGCTTCCACAATTTGCTCTAGCAAGCACTGAAACTGAGTCAGTAAAACCCTTATACGTGGCACGGAAAAGAACGCCCGTTGATAGACGAGTTGCAGATTCAAGACACCGTCTTGCTCTGCCACGTAGAGTGTCATTAAAAATTTTGAATCTAAGTCATGCCTGTCAATAGAACGGAGGGTGAGTCCGGGGAGTTCTAAAGCTATAGAAGTGGGTGTATTGACAAAATTAAACAAGATATCAAATACAGGGTGTTTGTTCAGGTGGCGTTCAGGCTGTAGTTCTTCGACCAGTTTCTCAAAGGGTATCTGTTGGTGAGCATAAGCACCTAAAGCCACTTCACGAATCCGCTGGAGCAATTCTCGAAAACTCGGATTACCGGACAGATCGGTACGCAGCGCCAACGTATTGAGAAATAATCCAATCATTTTTTCTGTTTCTACATGGTTGCGTGACGCGATGGGCGTACCCACGATGATGTCATCACTCCCCGTATAGCGATACAGTATGATTTTGAAGGCGGCCAACAATGTCATAAACAGGGTAACATTTTGTTGCTGACTCAGGGTTTTGAGTGCTTCAGTTAAATGGGATGACAGTACCTTAGATTGACGGGCACCTTGATAGCTTTGGACTTCAGTTCTGGGAGAGTCGGTGGGCAACGGTAGCATGGGGAGGTTGCCGCCCAGTTGCCGTTTCCAGTAGGCCAGTTGTTCTTCAAGCACTTCCCCAGTAAGCCATTGTCGTTGCCAGTGGGCAAAATCCACATATTGAATCGGAAGCGGTGGCAACGGAGAAGATTCACCTTGCACGATGGCCTCATAAAGAACGCTCCATTCCCGAACCAAAATGCCAATGGACCAACCATCTGAAATGATATGGTGCATGTTTAACAGCAAAACGTGTGAGTTAGCACCTAATTGAAGTAATGTGGCACGGAATAAGGGCCCAGTTTCTAAGTTAAATGGACGAATGGCCTCGTCGTTCACTAACCGTTGTACTTCAAGTGGTTGTTTGTCAATCGGTAACTGCTGTAAACTGAGCACTGAGAACGCTAAACTGTCAATGGAACACTGAACGACCGGGGTGCCATTAACTGTTGGGAAAGTGGTTCGTAAACTGTCGTGACGTTGTACGAGAGTTTGTAAGCTGCTGAAAAGGGCTGGTTGGTGAAGCGGCCCGTCAAGACGCAACGCCGCGGGCATATTGTAGGTGGCACTGGGGCCTTCCAGTTGGTTTAAGAACCATAAACGCTGTTGGGCGAAAGATAACTGCAACGGTTGTGACCGATTAATTGGCGTTATCGGAGGTAAGGGTTCATCACGACGACGGTTTTCTAGTTGTTCCGCCAGCGCCGCGACAGTCGGTGATTCAAACAGGACACGTAGCGGCAGTTCGACTGAAAAAGTGTCGCGTATCCGTGATATGACTTGGGTTGCCAGTAGGGAATGGCCGCCCAATTCAAAGAAGTTATCAAAAACACCGACTCGCGGGACACCCAACACGTCGGCCCAGATACCCGCTAACAATTCTTGTTCTGGGGTACTTGGCGCGACAAACTGTTCTGTTGAATGGTCATGGCTTACCGATAATTGAGACAGTGCTCGGCGATCTATTTTACCGTTAGGTGTCAGCGGCAAGGCTTTTAAGGTGACAAAGGCCGATGGAACCATGTAATCGGGTAGCCGTTCGGTTAGGAAGTGGCGTAATTCTTTATTTTCAATGACTTGCCGTTGATGTGGCCCGATATAGGCCACTAAACGTTTGTCGGCCCCTGAGGTTTCTTGGAGAACCACGGCATTCTCTCGCACTTTGGTATGTTGTCCCAACACGGCTTCGATTTCGCCCAGTTCAATCCGAAAACCACGAATCTTGACTTGGTTATCTATGCGGCCTAAGTATTCTAGATTGCCATCAGGTAGATAGCGAGCTAAGTCGCCGGTTTTATAGAGACGGGCATTGGGATCATCACTAAAGGGATTAGGAATGAACCTTTCCCCCGTCAAGTCGGGGCGATTGAGGTAGCCGCGAGCGAGGCCAGTGCCGCCGATGTGTAACTCACCTGGGACACCGATTGGAACGGGATGATTGTAGCTATCTAACAGATAAATTTGGGTGTTGGCGATGGGGCAGCCTATCGGTACTTGATTTAAAGGGCTATTTGGTTGGCACGACCAATAAGTGACATCCACCGCCGCTTCGGTGGGGCCGTACAGATTGTGTAATTGAACCGCCGGCAAACGTGCAAAAAAACGTTCCATTAGTTCAAAAGGCAAGGCCTCACCACTACAAATCACTCTCCGAAGAGAAGAACATTGAAAAAGTTCTGGTTCCTCTACAAACGCTTGGAGCATAGAAGGCACGAAATGCAGTGTCGAGAGGTTTTGTGAGGTGATGAGTTTGACCAGATAAGCCGGCTCTTGATGGCCCCCAGGTTTGGCTACCACGAGACGGGCACCCACCATCAAAGGCCAAAAAAATTCCCACACCGACACATCAAAACTAAAAGGTGTTTTTTGCAACACATTATCAGCTGTCGTTAATTGATAAGCGTCTTGCATCCATAACAAACGATTACAAATGCCTCGGTGCGTGTTCATTGCACCTTTAGGCCTTCCCGTCGAACCCGACGTATAAATCACATAAGCGAGATTCTCTGGACAACGAATTCGGTGCTGCGGATTAGAACCAGAATAAGCCGCTATAGTGGCCCACTCGCGGTCCAAACCAACAACTGTCGTCGCTGTTGACAGTGGCAACCGCTCAATGAGATGAGTTTGAGTTAACAGTACCGGGACTTGGCTATCTTCCAGCATGAATTGTAGACGTGGCGCCGGATAATCCGGATCAAGTGGCACGTAAGCACCACCGGCTTTCAGGATACCTAACAAGCCAATGACCATTTCTAACGAACGCTCCACGCAAATTCCGACCAAGGTTTCGGCAGAGACGCGTTGTTCAATCAGATAATGTGCTAACTGATTGGCTTTGAAATTCAGTTCATGATAAGTGAGCGACTGGCCCTCAAACACGACGGCTCTATTTACCTGTGTTTTTTCGACTTGTTCTTGGAACAAGTCAACTATCGTCTTATCACGCGGATAATCGGCTTTGGTGTCGTTAAATTCAACCAAAATTTTCTGATACTCCGCCTCGGGCATGAGCTGTAATTCCCGAATCGGCACCGAAGGCCGACGGAGGATTTCACTCAACAAAAACTCAAAACGTGTCTTGATACGTTCAATTTCGTCTTCGTCAAAAAAACCAACGTTATAATCAAAATCCACCCGGACATCTTGGTTGTCATGGAATTCGCGGATAAAGACGGTCAAGGCATTTTGATTAAAACCGTGGGTAAACGTCACCGCTTCAGCGGGGCGGCCATCAAAATAAGTCTCGTAATCGTGTTTTTCATAGGATAATTCAATATCAAACAGTTGCTGACGGTTTTGGGCGTACAGTCCGGCACTTCGAGTGATTTCACTCACGGGAAAGCGTTGATACCGATAGTTTTTTTGCAATTCCCCCCTAATTGCTTGAATCAAGTCGATAAAACTCAAATCCAAGCCAAAACGAAACCATGCCGGTGTGACACCCACAAACAGGCCCACCGTTTGCTTAAAGGCCGCGCTACTCCGATTCAGCGTGGGTAATCCAACGACCAAATCCTCTCGAGCACCGGTTCTGACAAAATAACAATAGAGTGCGCCCAAAATGACGTGAAAGGTTGAGGCTTTATTTTCTTTGGCAAAGTCAATCAGTTGGTTATAAAATAGTCGCCTGATGTGCAAAATTGACCGTTGGCTTGGGATGGTTTGGCCCGCAAATTGGGCTGTATAGCGGCGCACCATGAGGGCTTCTGGCACTTCGCGGTATTTATCCAGCCAGTAGTGTTTGGCTTTAGTGAATTTGTCCGAATCTAGGTAGGCCTTATCATTTTGAATAAAGTTTTGGTAAGAGTCATGTTTTTGTTCACCCAAGGATTGTCCGGTCGCCAGCGCGTTATAGGCCGCCGCAACACGCTGGACAATCAGGGAAATCGCCCAGCCATCGACACTGAGATGATGGTACTTTTTAAACCAGTAATAGCAATTGTCCGAGACTTTGCATAACGCAAACCGACATAAGAGTTCGTCGTAGAGCGGAAAAGGCTTGACAAACTCTTGCCGCATCCATTCAATTACTTGCTTTTGAGCATTTTCTTTATCGGAAAAATCATGGTAGTCCAGTTTAAGATGGACATTTTCGGCAAAGGTTTGCGTGGGCCGACTTTCCCCGTCGTGAATGATGATGCGTAGCGCGTCATTTTCTTCAATGACTTGATTGAGGGCTTTTTCAAAAAGGTTGGGATCAATCGGCCCATCTATCCGCACATAGCCACCGATGTTGTATAGTGGCACGTTGGGGTGCAAGATTTGGTCAAACAAAATCTCTTTTTGAGTGGAAGTCAATGGATAATTCTTAATGGTTTGGTTTGAAGTCACGTTTTTACTTCCTCTTAAAAGTCCGCCCACTATTTATTACTATATCAATAAGAAATAGTATTGGTAAGGGGGCAAAAACTTAATCGGGATTCTGCTCGAATTAAAGTTAAGTCAATTCGGGCGCATTTTTATTTTCCCGCTTTGCCCTGAAGGGGTAAAATGTGGGGTGATGAAAATAATTAATGATTAATGATTAATGATTAATGATTAATGAATTAAATAATACTTAAATGGTTGTTTTTAAAAATAATTAAAATAAGCGGAATAAAAATTGGCTCAGGTTTTAGAACCCGTTGGAACCTCCTTTTCATCACCCCAGGTAAAATGTGAATAGCCCATAAGAAACTTGGGGAAAAAAACGAACGCACCAAAACAACCCCTATTGGGGTTGACGCGTCTTCAGACGCTTTACCACCGGTTCCACTCAAGTTATTCATCGGGGTTGACGCGTCTTCTTACGCAAAACCCACAGGTTCCACTAAAGCTATACTGAACACTGTCATAAATTGAGCTTTTTTGTCATTTCGACTTAAGGAGAAATCTTATTGGATGGGCGACTTATGTATCGCTCAAAAAGCATGACAAAAGCGCAAATTGTGACGGTGCAAAGTATATTCACATTTTACCCCTTCGGGGTAAAGTGAGCGGGAAAATAGAAATGCGCCCGTCAATTCAATGAGTTAATTATTTTTGGCTTGAAATTCAAGATAATATCAAATCGGTGGCAAGAAATGAATTCTAGGCAAAAGTTTTCAAGCAAAAATTATGCCTAGAAGTGAGTTGTTAAATGACTCATTTTATAAATAATTCAATCTATACTGAGCATCGTCATCCTTAAGCTTTTTTGTCATGTCTTTTGAGCGAGAAATCTGTAAGTACCAATGGGATTTATCATCTCAAAGAAATGACAAAAGCGCAAATTTGTCAAGTATACTTTTTCGCCTTTTCATTTTCACGGTTTTAAAGTACGTTCCATGTACATTCATTCGGTAGTCATTACCAATTACCCATTACCAATTACCGGCAAAGATATTTTGCCATGCTTGTAGCGCATTTTGATAGTGTTCTAATTTTCGGTATTGGGTTGACATGGGCATGGGTGGCGGCTGGACGTTGAGATTTCGTGCCACGAGGTTTTTGGAAACGTTGATCCATATTTGTAGTGCTTGTTGATAATGCTCGAATTTCCTATATCGGGTAGGCATGGGCATCGGTGGCAGCCTAACGAGATGGGCTTCGACGGGATATGAATTACCCCGGCTTTGCGAACTTCCTACCCTTTCCCAGACTTTGAGTGCTTGTTGATATTGGTCAAAGTTGCGGTATTGGGTGGGCATGGGCATTGGTGGCAGTTGGACGTTGCTAGTCCGTGCCACGATTTTTTGGTAGACGTTTTCCCAGACTTTGAGTGCTTGTTGATATTGGTCAAAGTTGCGGTATTGGGTGGGCATGGGCATGGGTGTCAGATAGGCTATTGTGCCGCTGTGGGCATTGCCCATGTACAGAAGTGTGAGCAGTAAAATGAGGGTAATGGTGAGGTTTTTTGTCATAAGGCTTCTCCTTTGGGTGCATTTCAAGTCAACCCTGAAGGGGGTGAATAGCCACAGGTGAAACCTGTGGATGTGGTAAGTGTAACAGGGCCAGTTTTAACTTGGCACTGCCAAACACTTTCTGGCACTACTGCCAAACTCAAGTTTGGACTCCTGCCAAACTCAAGTTTGGAGTCCTGGACTCCTGCCAAACTCAAGTTTGGACTCCTGACAGACTACTAGCTACTTAAGAGAGGTATTGAGCAAGGCGTGGCAAGTCTCCTGTTGAGCCAGTCGCGTGTTGCATGATAATTTGTTTGATGGGCGCGGCTGCATCTGTGAAACGGAGTCCCGCGTTACGCGCCCTTATGAGTATGCCATTGCTGCTACCAAATAAGTGTTTAAAGCCTTCCATCGCTTTCAACGTGGCAAAATTATCGCCTTTGCGCCAACGCTCATAGCGGCGTAATTGTCGATAGCTACCAAAATCACGGCCTCTGGTGTGGGCGTTTATGAGGATTTCACTCAAGGCTGCTGCATCAAGTAAGCCTAAATTGAGGCCTTGTCCTGCCAACGGCAAAACGGTGTGGGCTGCGTCACCGACTAAAGCCAGCCTGGGTTGGACATAGTTGAGAACGTGGCGACTTTGTAGGGGAAAGGCCGCACGTTGACTGCTGTCTTTCACGGCCCCCAGTTTGAAGGCAAAGGCTTTTTCGAGTTGTTGTTGAAAAGTGTCTTTTTCTAAGGCCATTAAGCGCTGTGCCAGCGGTGTGTCGATACTCCAGACAATGGAACTGGTATGTGCGTCTGTTAGTGGTAAAAAGGCTAACGGGCCGGTTGGTAAAAAGCGTTGCCAAGCGGTTTCTTGGTGAGGCTGGGCCGTTTGCACGGTGGCGACTATGGCTTGTTGTCCGTGATCGCGTCGCTTGTATTGGATGCCTGCATTGGTGCGGATAGAGGAGTTAGCGCCTTCGGCACCGATTAAGAGCCGGGTTGTCAGGCATTGTCCGTTGTCTAATTGTACCTGCATAGCGGTTTCGTCGGCCGTGAGATTGAAACTTTGTACTTTGGCGGGGCGGTAGCAGGTGAGATTTTCAAATTCGGCGAGTCGGGCTGTGAGGGCCGTTTGTATGACGTTTTGTTCAACAATATAGCCTAAAGTTGGTTCATTGAGCGCGGCACTGTTAAAATGAATTTTTCCGGGGCCGCCAGCATCCCAAACGTGCATTTCTCGAAAGAGGCTGACTCGTTGGGCGGTGATTTTTTCCCATACGCCCAAATTGGTAAAAATCCGTTCTGAGGCACGGGTGATGGCAAAGGTTCGTAAGTCGAATTTGTCTATTTGGCCCTGTTGCAAATCGAGTTCATTTGTTATTCCTTTTGGTAAAGGAGAGGCTAATTCATCTTTTCCCGGCTTTTGTAAATCTAATTCATTTATTCCCGGCTTTTGTAAATAGGGTGTTGGAGGGGGTTGTGGCTTGGCTTCGACAAGCACTATTCGCATACCGCCTTGCAATAAGGCACAGGCACAGGTGGCACCGACGAGGCCGCTGCCGACGATGAGTACATCACAATCTGGGGGCTGCATTTTGCTTTCCTAAAATGATTTGTAACTATTTTATTTTATAGGTAAATAATGAGTACAACGACTGATAAAATATACTCATGAAAAATGAAGAGATTACATAAGCAAGTCTATAATTTTACAGGGCCCTTCGTCATTTTCACGGATTTGAAGTACGTTCCGTATAAACAAATGGTGAGGATGGATCGGATTACTTTATTCGTTTAGATCGATATTCGTTGTATTCAACATGTTGGCACGTTTGGGAAGTTAAGCGTTGCTAAAGAGTTATACTGCCCACTGGTATAAATTGCACTTTTGTAATAAAGAACGAATGTCAGGAAGCTTAAGTCGCTAAAGCGACTACTACGAACTAGGAGAAAGTGATTGCCACTGAAAATTTCAGCAAACTTAGATGATATTTTGCAAGATTTGTATGCCAATGTTTTGGGCGATTATTGGGATAGAGAAAGAAAACATCTGGACAATGCCTATCAAACTATTCCTTTTCCTTTTAAAACTATTCCAACGCCTCGTTTCAGTATGCAGCTTGAATGGAATTTAGCTGAGTTGATGGGTTATTTGAATACCTGGTCGAGTGTGCAAAAATTTATAGTGGCGGAAAACTATAGTCCGTTGGAAAAAGTCGAAGCGGATTTGAAAAAGAGGTGGGGCGATAGCAAAGTGCCTAAAAAAATTGACTGGAATATTTATTTGAAAGTTGGGAAGGTGAATTAAAGGTGTAAAAATTGGGCGAAAACTTTGGAAAGCCCCTACAGCTCCTGAAAGCTAAGGTTTGGTAGGGGCATTCCAGCGCGAATGCCCTTAATGGCATTGCCTTGTTTTCCCCTAGGTAAAACCTGTGGCTATTGCCCCTTCGGGGTTGGAGCCTCTCAACCATTACCAAAACCCACAGGTTTCACAGTTTTAACTTGGCACTGCCAAACTAAAGTTTGGACGCCTGCCAAACTAAAGTTTGGACTCCTTTATGGGCACTGCCAAACTAAAGTTTGGACTCTCCTGCCAAACTAAAGTTTGGACTCCTTTATGGGCACTGCCAAACTAAAGTTTGGACTCCTGAACACTGATAACTGATAACTGATCACTGATCACAATTACCAATTACCAATTTCTGGGTTAACAATCCAGCCGCTGAGGTTTTTCTCAGGAATATTGACTTTAACCCACCAATGAGTTTTACGCTCTGTGACGATTTTGCCCCATCGCGCCTCTTCTGCCATATCAGAATTCCATCCGTTATTCAAGTAATAGAGATCGCCGTTATACCACACAACGTGCATTCCCAAGCCAACCGATTCCAAATCAAAAAGCCTTTCTCCTTGGTGTAGAGTCAGCTTAAGGTTGTCATCAGTGAGTTCTAACTCGGATTTAACCACTTCAATCTCACCGAATTGTGACGTGTGTATTTCGCCATTCAGTGCTTGCACAACTTGTTTGGCTTCCAACGTTGCCAGTGAGTCGGCCTTGAACGAGGGTTCTGCGTAAAGCGTAGTGGGTTTGTTCAGTTGCCACTTGCCATAAGCACAATTATTAACCGGGCAAGCCGGGTGAATGTACGGCAATTTGGGCAGTATTTTCACATAGTCGCTATGGGCATAGCCGACTCGTCCGTCGTCCAGTTGAACTTTGTACCAGCGACCCAATATGTCTAAGACGTTGACTTTTGTGCCTTTTTTGGCTTTCGCAATCGGTTTTGTGTATTGGCCCATGCCTTGACGAATGTTCAATGTCGCGCTTTGCGTCACAACTACACCAACAATCTTGGGTTCCTCATCAACACTGGGAATTTCGGCTTCTGTAAACCAAGTTTGTTGAGGTTTTGGGCCCAAATTTTGGATCTCTTGTGTCCAGTTCGACACCGTTAGGCCCTCCGCCCAGCGTGCCATAACTACCGTTACCGGCTGTTTGAAGAGAATGTGCAAGGCCGGTTGTTGACTGATTTTGCCCCCCTTGAGGGTAAAAGCCAATAAACTCCCGGATTCGGTTAGCACCACCAATAAATCTTTGGACGGTGCGCTCAACGCATCAACTGCATCAGGAACCTGTTTTTTTATCAATTTCCAGTCGGGATAGAGTTGGTTGTGACCGATTAAACGGGAAGGCGCGGCTCCCCGGACAGAAAAATGCGTGTATCGCCCCTCACCGACTGGAAAATGGCCTTTGATTACCCACTTTCCAAGATCGCGCACAATACCCCCGCTGACATTGCCCCACTCTTCGCTACCGCTGTGTCTTTTTTGGTAGTTTTTAGCAGCACGCTTCAAGGCCTTGCTGCCTTTATAGCCTAGCAAGGCGACAATCTCAACCGACTCAAGCTCAGCCAGTGATAACATTTGCAGTGCGCTCTGTGTTGAGCCACCCATGAAACCACATATCTCGCTACGGATATATCCTACCGACAGGTAGTTATTTCCCATGAACAGAATATCGCGGGAAGTACGCCCTTTGCAGTATTCTCCAAGCGAAGCCTCAATCCCTTGCTCTTTGACGAGTAGTGAAACCTCGAAAGCCTTAATCCCTTCCTGTTCGGCGAGGAAAGGATTGGGGAGGGCATCGGGATCTGCGGCGGGATTGATCCAGACAAAATCCTCAGCAAAATCGTTGTAAACACTGTGCTTGACATCGATTCGCCAAAACCCATCGTCACGCGGCACTAATAGATTAGTCCTTTCGGCCGCCAACTTAACTTGCCCATTTTCGGCACGTATCCAAAAAGTGCGGTAAGATGAGGGTTCTTGTGCCCCTTCAAAAACTTTTTTATCTGAAAGAAGCGTGGCCGATATGTCATAATTGGCACCACTGCGTAAGCCTAGTAAGAGTCCAGACTCGCTCGCGCTTGCATAGCTTGTCATGGACAATACGATTGAAATGGATAACACTTTTATAACTGTGTTCATCAAAATCCTCCTTAAAATTATCAAAGTGCACAATACCCGGTCAATGGCTGGGTTTTTCGACAGGCAATTCTAACGGTTGTGCCACTTTTCGGCAAGCGTCTTGTCAGTTATCAGTTGTCAGTTATCAGTTATCAGTTGTCAGTTATCCGCTATCGCATCGACTTGATAAGTCAGCCCGACTGTGATTAAAGATGTGGCAAGTCTTTGAAAAGGCAAAGGGGGTTGGGGATGTGGATTTATACCAATGAAAAATGAAAAATAATTATAAGTGAATAATTTTACTAGGAATTTTATAAGCTGGGTTTGATGTCATTTTCACGGATTTTTCGTTAAGTTCCGTATAAACCGCATTATAGATAAGGGTTGTTGCAAATTAAATCGCCATGAGCTAGAGCTACTGGCTAAAAGCGATAGGAGGCTCAAGCCGACTCAGGAATGAAAAGTACCGATGTTTATTATTTGTGATTAAAAAATAATAAGTTATTGTATTACATAATATTATTTTGTTTTAGTGCCCTTTAGGGTACTTGAGCTTTAAGCCATGAGCTTTAGCTCATGGCTTAATTTGCAACAACTCTATACGATCCCTAAAAGGGATGATATCGGTTTTGTGGACAATATAGCGTTTGGGGTAAGGATTTTGGGTTCAGTGCAAACCCCCGCTTTTGAGTACAAACTCATGTTTGTAAGGATAGACTGAAAGTCTATAGAGCAATAGGCTTATACTGGTATGTTTGCTATCGTCTTTGGTGTTAGATAGCAATTCTATTGACAACTATTGACATGTCAACAAATGAGTCAACACTATTAATAGAAGTGAATACTACGCAAAAGTTTCCGCAACGGAAACTTTTGCGTAGTAGGGAGTATCAGCCCTTTATCCCCTCGCCTAATGAGAGCTTAGGGTTACTTGAATGCTTGAGAATCCATTTTTTGATGTGGAAGGCTAACCACCTCAAGCATCCTTATGTTACTTTAAAAAAGTACAAAATGTAAAGTTCTTTTTAGATAATGCCCAGCCAATATCAGTAGTTATCAAGATTTTTTTGAACGATATCCACACTGTATTGATATGTCAATAGTTATCAATAGTTTTGTGTATTATACTAATCTCCTAAAATGAGTAAGACTTTAACGGGATGTCCAGGTTTTTTTATTTGATAATTTATTTTTTTTATGTTAAGCGGCAACACCACTAACCTTGAGAGTCCCTACCCTTTATAAAATATTTTAAACGACAAACGAGGGCCGCTTGAAAATCTTGGAAAAAGCGCTATTTTGTCTGATGGATTTTGAACCATACTTACTCAAAGTTCAAATGACAAAATGCTCAAAGGTAGACTGTATAAGGTACCGAGCGTTGCGAGATCACTTTTAAAAAAAACACCCCTCAAGGGGCGTGTAAAAAGCCTCGAATGTACGGGACAATTTATTTAAGTCATTAATTGTGGAAAATTTTCATTGATGGTAAGATTATTGGTTTCGTGAGACATGACAATGTCTGGTACTCAGATTTTTTTAAAAACTTTAGCTTAACAAATTATTCCCGTGCTAAGTCTATCAATAATAGGGCGACACCATACAAGGTAAAGTCCTCAATTGAACCCTAACAATGCGAATTAAGGGTTGAATTGAATCACAAAAAATCAATGACTTATAAAAACTTCTTTAAGATAAGATAAGTGATTTTATAAGTCTTTTTCAGGCTAAAGTTTCGCTCCGCGAAACTTTAGCCTGAAATTCTTCATTTTTCATTTTTCATTCTTAATTGGCATTTAACATATGTTCAAAAAAGTTCTGTGGTAATTGATAATGGCGAAGGACGAATGACCTATTCGCAATTCGCTCTTCGCAAATGGTATCATCGTTTTATGAATAAATCTATTCGTACACTATTTACCGTCCCACTTGTTATTCTAATCGTTACACTGGCCCTCGTGATAATTGGTGTATCTTATTACAATGGGCACCGTGCTGTCGGTGAGGTTGGGCTACAGCTTCATCAAGAAATTTCGGCACGGATTAGGCAGCAGGTTCGCACTTTCCTTCAAGCGCCTCACTTTGTGAACGCGCTTAACACCAAACTTGATGTTTCCAATTTGGAGAATTTAGCGAAGCAATTTCAACATCAAGTGAATATCTCTGATGTGCCGTATGTTTTCTATGGTGATGAGCAAGGCAACTTTATTGGCGTTCAGCGGATGGAGGATAAAACGGTTCTTAAAATCCGTGATCATAAATCGGCCCCACTGCGACACATTTATGAAATCGATCAGAGTGGCCGGCGGATTCTACAGCTTAGGAATAAAACAAAAGAATACGAGCCGCGTGGTCGCCCTTGGTATCGGAAAGCAAAGAAGGCCGGCGAGGCAACGTGGTCTGATATTTACGCGTCAGCACACAGAAACGTTTTACAAGTGACGCCGGTTGCGCCCGTTTTTGATGAAGAGGGAAAACTGCGGGGCGTGTTCGGTGCTAATTTCATCTTGTCTCAAATTTCTGATTTTCTAAAGGAATTGAAAATCGGCAAGACGGGGCAAGCGTTCATTATGGATAGTACCGGGAAACTCGTTGCCGCTTCCATAGACACGCCGCTTTCAAAACAGCTCGGGAAAACCAAGCCACGCCCGTTGAGCGCCGAAAGAAGTAAAGATCCACTTATTCAGTCTGTGGCACAATACATCACTCATGAATGGGGCAGTATCTCACGTTTCGCCAAACAGCAGCACAATGAAGTCTTTAAATTAGACGGCCGAACAACGGAGCTTTCACTTTACGAAGATGGACGTGGCATCCACTGGATTATTGCGGTAACAATCCCCGATACTGATTTCACCGAAGGGATTCAGGACAATCTGCTTTGGACATTGGGGTTATCATTGCTTGCTATTCTTGTGGCAATTATCGTGGGCATCTTTGTGGCACAACACGTTACAAATCCCATTCTCCAACTCAATCAACACGTAAAAGATTTAACCAGTAGTGATTGGAAAACGTGGAATCTCTCAATGGATATCAACCGAAAGGATGAAATAGGTGAGTTGGCTTTGTCCTTTTCGGCTATGGCGGAACAACTTGCCGGTTTACTCGGTGCCTTTGAAGATATAGTTGACAAGTCGGTGGCCGGCTTGCGCCAAGCTAACGCTGACTTAGAAGCCTTTTCTCGTTCCGTCGCTCATGATTTACGAAATCCCATCGGTGAAGTTTTGGGATTGGCAGATGCACTGCTGGAGACTTACGGCGACAAGCTAGATATGCAAGGCCGTCAGTTCCTTCAACTCATGTTGTCATCCAGTGAGAAATCTCTTGAAATCATTGATTCTCTACTGTTACTGGCGGTCACTTCAAAAGAAGAGGTAGAGATTCAATCCTTAGATATGCGCTCAATTATTTTATCTGCAACCCAACGGGTTGAATCAACAAGGAAAAAGTATTACGGCTCAATCACTGTAGCAAAAACATTGCCCACCGCTTCGGGTCATCGTGCTTGGATTGAAGAAGTCTGGGTCAATTACTTGACTAATGGATTAAAATACGGTGGTGTGCCACCAAGCCTTGAAATCGGTGCCAAGGTGAAAGGCTCAATGATTGAGTATTGGATACAAGACCATGGCGATGGAATGACAGCCAGCGAGGCATCAAAACTCTTTACTGAGGCTGCGCGGCTTGACAAACATCGTAGCCACCGCGACGGTTTTGGCTTCGGCCTTTCAATTGTCCATCGCATCGTTACAAAACTGGGGGGCGGCGTGGGTGTTGAAAGTCAGGCTGGAAAAGGGAGCCGCTTTTGGTTTACACTTCCTCTGAATAAAAAAGTCTTTTCTGAGAAAGATTAGACGAGTAAGTACCCGTGCAAGAGTTTTCAAGTATTATGGGTACAAAAGTAATTGTTTTTGTTAGGTTTATTTTTTTATACCTGCACGGGTACTTAAAATATTGTAGCAGTCGCTCGTCGGGTGGTGAACTGTGCGTATTAATGAAAAATGAAAAATGAAAAATGAAAAATGAGTTAATCACTAATAAGTAGATCATTTGGCTAGGAAGTTTTTATCGATAGGGCCATTAATCAAATCAATAGAATCAATTCGCCAACCTGGCCCTATATTAATGAAAAATGAAAAATGAAAAATGAAAAATGATTAAATGATTAAATTTAGACGAGTAGAAGATCTGGTGTGTCCCATTTGTCCTTTTAGAAGTTTTTCTCGATAGGGCCTTAAATCAACTCAACAGAATCAAATCGCCAACTTGGCCCTAAAAAAACCGCCATGTTTTAGAAATCCTTTTTCATTTTTCATTAGTATAAACACCGACGGCCGTCTCGAAGGGAATTTGTCCGGAATGAACGAAACTCCACCCGCCGATTGGTTGTTGTTTCGGACAGATGGAATAATTCCAGAAATACCATAATTGTATTCTTTGTACCGGACAATTTATTTAAGTGACAACTTTGTTCTAAATGACAGATTTCGAGCGAAGCTCGAAGTGACAACTTCGCTCAAAATGACAACTTCGCTTGAAATGATAGATTTCGAGCGAAGCTCGAAATTGACAGCTTCGCTCGAAATGACTTTGTCCGGTACTCAGAATTGTATTGGAGATATCATGTCCAGAACGTTCTTATTACTACTTTTCATTAGTGCGACCCGTTGAACGCTGAAAGTGTATAACATACTTATGAAGCGGTCGTATCTTTCTCCTAACAATGAGGAGAAGATATAACTTAAGTGATGGTGTGGGTACACAATCCCACCGCCCATATAGGTTGGGGCGAAAGCATAGCCCCTTGTGGATAAAAAGCGATTATCTGCAAAAGCGGGGATAAAAGCCATACAAGGAGTACGGCAAGCCTAGTCGGCATGGTGACGTATCAGAAAGAGCCTAAGCCTCGTTAAGTAGAAGGACACATTGGGAGTAGGGATTAGAAATTGATGAGTTCTAATCCAACCTATCACAAGACACCTCGGGGTAAGGACTCCACCTAAACTGACTTATTAACATCACTTAGGAACTGGGAAAAACGTCGGCGAATGCACCTCAAGGAGTGAGGAGGCTTGGCGCCCGCTAACCAAGTATCGCAACCGACGGGTAGGATTGAGTGGGAAGCTAAGGCTCTCTTGTAATGAGGGAGATATGCTGATTAACTCGCTAGGTAGGCTAGTCGTAAACCCAAAGCCAGGGGGCGTTGCCCTTGGCTATATTAATATCGCCCCGTTGGGGCTGACTTTAAAATCTCTATTAGCCCTTTCGGTATGTATTATTAAAGCCAGTGTAACTACCTGGAGCAGCCTACACAGATATTTGTCCAGAGGTGTGGACGAAACCTCTGGCTAGAGGAGCCGTGTGAGGGGAAACTCTCACGCACGGTTTTGAAGGAGAGGTTGCCTATAGCGATATAGGGAATCGACTCTAACTTACATTATCAGCCGCTTTGGCGATTAATTATCTGCCTTCCTTATTGACACCGGGGGATAGAGTTAATTTAAAAGCGGTAGAACATTTTGAGAAAAATATTTCTCCGGCATACACTGATCTTGTAGATGCGTTGCTACAACAGAAAGGCCAATTAGTAGAAGCGCACCAGACGGTTGAAAGCGCAAAGCGTGCTGAATTGCAAGCGTATTTTGGACATAAATCCCTTTCAAAACATGAAGTTAAATTTCCTGAAATCGATCCGGGTACGGCTGTTCTCTATCCGGTTCTGTTACCGGATCGCACCGAATTATTGCTCAAGTTTTCAAATAGCCTTTGTCGGATTCAGGTGCCGGTGGCGGGTGATGATATTGCAGAAGCGGCAAGGCTGCTGCACGACAATATTCAGAATCGAACCAGTGGCCGATTTATCCGTCAATCCCGTCAACTTTATGATTGGTTGATTGTCCCGATAAAAGCGACTTTGGCTAAACATAAAATTGATACGCTTGTGACTGTGCCAGACGGTGCCTTGCGTCTTATTCCGATGGCTGGGTTATTTAATGGAAAAGAGTTTCTTATCCATGAATATGCGCTTGCTACTACGCCGAGTTTGTATTTTACAACTCTACGCGCTGTCCCTAAGGAGAATTCACGGATCATGCTCAACGGTTTATCTGAAGCGGTGCAAGGATTTACGCCGCTTAAGAATGTGCCGCTTGAAATGAATGGCATTAAATCGTTGTTTAATCAGAGTGATGAATTCTTAGATCAACAATTTACGCTTGGGAATCTGGAACGGAATCTGAAGCAAATACCCTACAAATATGTTCACATTGCGACACACGGTCAATTTGATTCAAGCCTCAACAACAGTTTTGTGCTGACTTACGATGATAAGCTTACTATGGATAGGCTTGAGAGTGTGTTAGCCCAAAAGCGTGATAATCCGGTTGAGTTGTTGACGCTCAGTGCTTGTCAAACGGCCCTTGGTGATGAGCGTGCGGCGTTAGGATTGGCAGGTGTTGCGATTAAGACGGGGGCACGCAGTGTGCTTGCCAGTCTTTGGTCCGTAAATGATCAATCAACGACTATGTTGATGCAAGAGTTCTATAGCCAATTGCAAAAGCCTGATATGTCTAAAGCTAAAGCTTTGCAACAGGCGCAGATAAAAGTCGCCAGTGATCAACGATTCCGGCATCCGGCATACTGGGGCGCTTTTTTATTGATAGGGAGTTGGCTCTGAAAAAATCCAGTGATCAGACAACCTCTAGGTAGTTACACTGGCTTTAATAATACTTACCGAAGGGGGTAATAGAGTTAGCCCCAACGGGGCGAGATTAATACAGCCAGGGGCACCGCCCCTGGGTGAGGGTAAAACTCGTTTTTATTCAAATGGCCTCATAAATTGCGTTAAGAACCATAGTGCAAACATATAGAAAGATAGCACCGATTGAAGTCCGCCTAGTTTCCTAATCCAACCCCGTGTATAGAAAAAGTATTGGTGCGTTTGGAAATAGGTTACCCACAGTCCAATGTTAAAATCACGCCATCCAATTTGAAATGCGTTGATAAGACTTAAGTGTAGAGAAATTCTCAATAGTCTGAATTCTCTGACAAATCGGCCCGCTAAACCTTTGAGTTCCTCGCGTTTGAATTGGTTGTCGGGGTAACGCAGTAGCCAACCGCCCTTATCAACCGTGACGCAAACATTGGAAGTACGCCGAGTGTCGCCTTTCAGAATATTGACATAGGTTCGCTTGGTGGCATACTTGGGCGGCCAGCGAACTTCAAGAAATGGATGGCCTAAGCCGATTCGCAGTCCCAACCAGTATATGACCGTGAACAGAAGAAACATGATTATAATAAGCGTTAGGGGGCGCTGTGGGTAAAGTCCATAGCCGCTGGGCAGTTCAAAGAAGACATAGCTGAGGGCACTTCCCACGCTATACCATCCGCCGAGTTTCCAATTTTCTTTACGCTCTCCCGACTTGAGCATATAGGTCATCTGCCGCTCCATTCGGCGCATGCCCGCTTTTTTATACGCTTCCCGCAGTTCGACAAGGGCCGGGGCACCCATTTTGGGGTGGTAATAAGTTATTGTTTTAAAATGCTCGGCGGTCGTGATGCCAATGATGTTTGGTGCCGTTCCATATTTTGGAAAATAAATCGTTTTGGTCATGTTGGCATCGTGCAACTCGGCCCGCGTCATCACCGATTCATAGAAATAGGCACTGGTGAGATTTGATCGTTGCAGTACGGCATCGGTCAGATCGGCATAGGCAAGGTTTGCATGCCTTAAATCAGTCTCAGAGAGGTTAGCCTTGGTAAAGTTGGTGTAATTGGCTTCGAGAGCGGCGAGATTGGCTTTTTCGAAATCCGCACCGGTAAAATCAGCGCGGTTCGACACGGCTCTGGCTAAATTGGCACTCAAAAATTTTGCCCCCTGCCCATTGACACTGTGCAATTTTGCCTGAGTCATCACCGCATCATAGAAAAAAGCACGGGATAAATCTGCCTTAGATAAATTGGTCTCACGCAATACCGCATTGTCCAACCACGCACGATGTAGGCGCGCCTCGGTGAGATCGGCGTGGCTTAAATCGGCTTGGCGCAAATCGGCCAACGCCAGATTAGCTCGGAAAAGTTTGGCCCCTTTTAAATCAGCACCGCACAAATTGGCACGACGAGTGTCGTTGTTATTCGGCTTTAAAAGTTTTGGGTCACGTTTTTTTTCCTCTTGAAGCCACAAGGCATGTTGTGACAAAATATCACTCAATTGTTTTGCATTCAGTTTCTGCCCTTTGTGAGGGCCATCACATGCAAAAGAATGATAACTTACTAATAAAAGGAGTACAATCAATGAAATACGCATCATGGCCTGTGATTATAGCATTGTCGTTTGTTTTTGCAAGCGAGGTGTTTGCGGATGAGTGGTACGTTGCCCCTATCAAAGGTGGGCCTAGTATTCGGGTCGATGTTAGCCATCGGGGCCTTTGTGCCAACGTCCCTATTTTACCGCGTGATTTTAAAATCGAGGTGATTGCGCCGGAGCACGTCGCGTACACCCTCAGGGCACAACCGACGCTGTATTGGCGTGTCAACAAAAAGGTGAAAGGCACTATTGCGATCACGATAGAGGAAATGAAACGCGGTTCTTTGCCCAGTAAGCCTTTGCTGGAGGTGTTAGCCGTCATGGAGGTAAAGCCTGGACGCCATCGTTTTTCATTGGCCTGTTTGGGAGTCCGTCTTAAAAGAAACGTGGACTACATCTGGACAGTGGCTTTAGTTTGTGATCGGGAAAAACGCGCACTTGATCTGGGGCAATCGGGGGGAATTCGGTATGTGAGAAAATCCAAGGGCGTGAGTTACCGAGATTTGAAGGGGCTGGCGCAAAAGGGGATTTGGTATGATGTCTTTCACCGAGCAACGGACGAGCAGCGCAACAGTTTGTTGAAAGAAGTTGGGTTATAATGTTGTAGTTTATTCGGTACGGAATGCGAACGCCCAAGGATTGTTTTTCATTTTTCATTTTTCATTTTTCATTTTAGCTTGCGCTATTGCGTATTTAGTGATTTTATGCTTAGCGAATAAAATCCCTTATTATATACAATCCTTGTCGTTTTTAATTATTCGCATACTGACAATTTCATGCAATCCAATAATAGGAGTACAGTCAATGAAATACGCATCATGGCCAGTGATGGTAGCATTGTCATTTGTTTTTACAAGCGAAGTGCTTGCCCAGGAGTGGTACGTCGCCCCTATCAAAGGTGGGCCTAGTATTCGGGTCGATGTTGGCCATCGAAGCCTTTGTGCCAACGTGCCTAATTTACCTCGTGGTTTTAAAATCGACGTGATTGCGCCGGAGCGCGTCGCGTACACAGTCAAGGCAAAACCGACGCTGTATTGGCGTGTCAACAAAAAGGTGAAAGGCACTTTTGTTCTCACCGTAGAGGAAATGAGCAGCGGCTTTTCGTTTAGCGAACCGTTGGTCGATAAATTTTTTAAATTAACCGCAAAACCCTGGCGGCTTCAAAAAATTTCCTTGGCTAAATTGAGAGTCCGCTTGAAAAAGAATGTCGATTACAAGTGGACTGTGGCTCTCGTCTGTAACAAGAAAATGCGCTCGTCTGATATTGGGCAATCGGGGGGTATTCGGTATGTGAGCAAGCCCTGGCGTGTGAAAAGAAATTGGAGAACACTGGCGAAAAATGGCGTTTGGTATGATGCATTTCGCCGAGCCAGTAAGAATAAGCGCAAGCGTTTGTTGAGAGAAATTGGGCTATGATTTAACTTTTTAAAAATCCGATGTCTCAATGACATCGGATTTTTAGCACTGAAAATTCGTTTATCCGCGTAATTAGTTGTCCTAAATTTCTGGATCATCCGCATGACGCAAATGCACTCGCAATTGGCGAAATGTTTGCATGTCCAACGCATCTTTCCAAATAATCAGCGTGTCAATCCTGCCATTTTCTATTCCCTTCAGCCTTAGTACCACAAGTTGCGGATGGCTATAACTGCCTAACGCAATTTGGGCCCCTTCCCCAGATTTCAATTGTACCCTGATACAGTGTTCGACTTCGTCGTAGCGCAAGATACATTCATATAAAGGATGATTAGTCAAGCGTAAATGTCGGCGCGTGGTGTGCCAGGCACTCGCTAATATTAATAATCCTAGACATAGTTTGATAACTAAGCTAACTTCGAGAGCGAAGGGCAATGTCAGTGGTAGTAATAATAATAGTGCCCCGCTGTGTATTATTATCAATATCAGCGCAAAGCGTTTAGAAAAACGCGGTTTAAGATGTATGGGTGCTATAAAATCTGCCATGGTGGTTGATAAGTTAACTGAGTACAACGAATTACGCGGATAAGCGAATTTAACTATTGTAGTAGGTGCTTTAGCGCCTTAGTTTGTAGTAAGTGCTTTAGCGCCTTAGTTTGTAGTAGGCGCTTTAGCGCCTAAGCTTGTAGTAGGTGCTTTAGCGCCTTTGTTTGTAGTAGGCGCTTTAGCGCCTTAGCTTGTAGTAGGCGCTTTAGCGCCTTGCGCTTGTAGTAGGATCAAAAGCGACTTAATCTACAATCTATTTAGTACAGCGAAGAGTTCAAAGTTAAATCACTGGCCTTTTTCAGAAACGGCCGATAAAGGCCCTACAATCAATCATTTTAATTCGTTAATTTCGTTCATTCGTGTACTTAACCTATAAGGACTCGTTGTCATAAAACACATATAAAAACTATGGCTAATGAAGCGCAATTGGGGGCCATAACTTAATTTTAAACCATTTAAAACATTTTATGGCCCCTAAATCAGGTAGTCTAAATAACCAGAAAATATCTCTTGCGTCAAAGCGCGTCAAAGCGCGTTTTCCACTTCTGTTGAATTTATAATATTCAATTTAAGCCTTAATTCGTATGGATACGCGTTCCGAAACGGATAAGGCTTTCTTAGATGTCATACAACTTGCCAATTTCGTACAGCAAATTGCGCGGAGATAGATAGTACAACGGATGACGTGGATAAACGGATTTTACTTAACTGAGTACAGCGAATTGCGCGGATAAACGAATTTGACTGTGACTGAGTACAACGAATTGCGCGGAGATAGTACAACGGATGACGTGGATAAACGGATTTGACTGACTAATCGAGTACAACGAATTACGCGGATAAGCGAATTTGACTGGACTGTGACTGAGTACAACGGATTACGGGCCGATAAACGAATTTGACTGTGACTGAGTACAACGAATTACGCGGATAAGCGAATTTAACTGAAGTACAACGAATTACGCGGATAAGCGAATTTGACTGAAGTACAACGAATTACGCGGATAAACGAATTTTATTGACTAATCTATATATTGTAAAGTACCAACCCTGAAGGGGTTGAATATGAATAGCCACAGGTGCAACCTGTGGAAAATGTGCCACGACGTGCCAACCCTGAAGGGGTTGAATATGAATAGCCCCAGGTGCAACCTGTGGAAAATGTGCCACGACGTGCCAACCCTGAAGGGGTTGAATATGAATAGCCACAGGTGCAACCTGTGGAAAATGTGCCCCGACGTGCCAACCCCAAAGGGGTTGAATATGAATAGCCACAGGTGAAACCTGTGGAAAATGTGCCACGACGTGCCAACCCTGAAGGGGTTGAATATGAATAGCCACAGGTGCAACCTGTGGAAAATGTGCCCCGACGTGCCAACCCTGAAGGGGTTGAATGTTTAAGAAACGGCCGATAAAGGCCCTAGAATCAATCAGTTAAATAACTGGCCTGAAATTGAGTACAACGAATTACGCGGATAAGCGAATTTGACTGTGACTGAGTACAACGGATTACGGGCCGATAAACGAATTTAACTGTAACTGAGTACAACGAATTGCGCGGATAAACGAATTTGACTGTGACTGAGTACAACGAATTGCGCGGATAAGCGAATTTGACTGTGACTGAGTACAACGAATTGCGCGGATAAGCGAATTTGTCTGTGACTGAGTACAACCAATTACGCGGATAAACGAATTGAGTACTTGAGATGGAGTCCAAGATTTATCTTGGGCGTCTAATTTTATGCAATAGGCCGATAAAGCCCCTATAATCAATCAGTTAAATAACCGGCCAGATAGTACAGCGGATACACGAAATAAACGGATAAGGTTTTCCTGGATTTATTATCTATCTGTCATACAACTTGCCACTTTCGGCAAAATTTATTCCGAGCGGTATTGCTTTTTATCCGTTCCGGAACGCGTATCCGTTGTACTATCCGTTTATTTCGCGTATCCGTTGTACTAGATATTATGGGTATTTTCACAGTAAACGGATTTAATCAACGACGGAAAGTACAATCTATTTAGTACAGCGAATTACGCGGATAAACGAATTTTACTGACTAATTTAGTATAACTAACTTAACTTTTAACAAACGGCCGATAAAGGCCCTACAATCAATCAGTTAAATAACCTGCCTTTTAAGATAGTACAACTTCTTTTATGAATAAACGGATTTAATCAACGACGGAAAGTACAATCTATTTAGTACAACAATTCGTTTATCCGCGTAATTCGTTGTACTCGATTAGATTAAATTCGTTTATCCGCGTAATTCGTTGTACTCGATTACTCAATTAAATTCGCTTATCCGCGCAATTCGCTGTACTCGACTAAACTAAATTCGCTTATCCGCGTAATTCGCTGTACTCAATTAAATAAATAAATTCGCTTATCCGTGCAATTCGCTGTACTCAATTAATTAAATAAATCCGTTTATCCACGTCATCCGTTGTACTCAATTAAATTCGCTTATCCGCGCAATAACTTGTACTCAATTAACCAGACGATCCAAAGCCAAATTGGACTCCAACACTCACAAAAGACTTGAAATCATAAAAACTGCCCAAATTATCACATTCAATCGTATTCAATAATAATAGACGACAGAACTAAAAACCATGACAGACGAAACCCTTGAACAACGTGCCGAGCAAATCGTTAACTACAATTTTAGCAACCGCCTAAGTGCCGAAGAACACCGTCTCGCCATTGAAATCACCAAAGAAATCTATTTATCCCCCGAAGAACTGCCCTTTGACATATGGCATGAGCATGTCAGTCAATTTGACCAACAGTTACAAACCCGTTTAAGCCAAGCCGAGACTCCAGAACAACGTGCGGTATTGCGGTTTGCCTCTCTATTATTACAATCGGTGGCCGAAGACGCAGCCACAAGCATTTTTAGCAACCGACAACAAAGCCTTGCTTATTTGGAACAAGGCCTTAAACACGCCGAGGCTTTTCTCAGCGACGGCGAAACCACAAGTGGTGTGCGTGAGCGGGTGCTTCTACTGTACGTCAACGCGGTGGGAACGCTGGAACAACTGGGACAAGTAGATAAAGCAGTTGAAACTGCCCAACGCGGCCTTAAACACGCCGAGGCGTTTCTGAGCGACGGCGAAACCACAAGTGGTGTGCGTGAGCTGGTGCTTTCTCTGTACTTCAACGCGGGGGTGACGCTGGGACAACTGGGCCAACCCAACGAAGAACTTGACACTTACCAACGCGGCCTTAAACACGCCGAGGCTTTTCTGAGCGACGGCGAAACCACAAGTGGTGTGCGTGAGCAGGTGCTTCAACTGTACGTCAACGCGGTGGGAACGCTGGAACAACTGGGACAAGTAGATAAAGCAGTTGAAACTGCCCAACGCGGCCTTAAACACGCC
>Ga0190345_1000070_pt1 | contig 28530 bp, 22 predicted proteins | sample 48721334_MG_FD_161674 | JGI IMG/M metagenome (GOLD analysis project Ga0190345, IMG submission 161674) | Hydrothermal vent microbial mat bacterial communities from Southern Trench, Guaymas Basin, Mexico - 4872-13-3-4_MG | ecosystem: Environmental > Aquatic > Marine > Hydrothermal vents >...
AAGTGTTAGAACGGATGGTAATAGTGTCCGTGTCGTCAAGATTTACTGTTCCACCATTAGCAATAGAAACTCCATTTTCATCTAAAGCTTCGGTGGTGAGGGTGGGAGGGGTGGTATCGGCACCACAAGGATTTGTCTTAGTAGGAGTTATAAAAGAAATAGAAAAAGCGCTAATAGCATCTTCTGTGAGAACAAAATTGTTACTTGTCATCATATGAGACATAAAAATTGTTACCTCAGTAACATCTTCTGTAAGAGTTTTTGAACTAAAATCAAGAAGAGGGCAGTTGGATAAACCACCTAAAGAATCAAGTTTAATGACTAGGAAATCATTTTGTCCCGCTCCCAAAGTACTGGCAAGATTATCCGCTAGAACATACCCGCCATCATTCGTTTGGGCAATGAAATCACTAACAATTTTTCCATATCCGTCAACACCACCGTCGTTTCCAGTATGCCCACCAAGAAAACTGCCCCAGACCTGATTACCGGAAGAATCAAGTTTAATAATTACGGAATCTTTCCATGGATCTCCATCATTCATCATTCCGTTAAAAATATATCCATCGTCGGAAGTTTGTTGGATAGAATAAGAAGAAGAACCAGGATAACGACCCCAGAAAAACTTGTCCCATACTATATTACCGAGGGAATCAAGTTTAAGAATATAAAAATCACAAGAACCGCCACCACTGTTATCAAAAATACCGTTTACAATATACCCACCGTCATTGGTCTGTTGAATATCATTACCTGCATCGGGACTTACAGATCCAAATGTTTTTACCCATTCCTGGACACCAGAAGAATCAAGTTTAATTACTAAAAGATCATTATTGCCTGCACCATATGAGTTTGTATAACCTACTAATATATAACTATCATCCGATGCTTGAATAATAGAAGAAACGCCATCATTGTTAGTACCTTCAAAAGTTTTTGCCCAATTATGAGTTCCTGCAGAATCAAACTTAATTACTACAATATTGTTATTACTTTCACCAGCCAAAATATATCCGTTGTCGGAGGTTTGCTGTATTGATTTCACTTCAAAATTATCATCAAAATATTTTTCCCACACCTGATTACCCAAAAAATCAAGTTTAATCAGAAAAACATTGTGATGCAAATTAGCACCAACATAATTACCTGTACTTCCTGTTAAAATATATCCGTTGTCGGAGGTTTGCCGAATAGCTACTATGTCATCATTTTCAGATCTCCCGATAACTCTTGACCACTCTCGTTCGCCAAAAGAATCAAGTTTAATAACAAGAATATCTTTTTTACCAGCGCCATAAGAATAAGTGTATCCCGCCAAAATATACCCATCATCAGAAGTCTTTCGAAAAGATTTTACTGCTTCTCCACCAGCTCCCCCATACGCTTTTGCCCAACTATCCGCCCTTGCCTCCGGAACCGCCATCTGGCTCCAGCTTGTTAAACAAAACCCCAGCGCCAAAACAAACAGCGCCAGTGTTTTCATTTTTTTAAACCTCTCCATAATTTTTTTTCTCCTTTTTTGTTAAGTATTAAGTATTTCGTAACGGAGTGACACACGAGCGATAGCGGAGTGTGTTATTTTATCGCGTTGAATAACAAACTCCGCTCCGCTCGTTTGTCGCTCCGAGATACCTGATACAAAAATTAAATTGTTAAATAAAAATTAAATATTGTCCTCTTGATAAAACAGTAAAAATAGCCACGCTGGAATGAACTCAATTTCTTTGCCTTTGATCCTTTCTTTCTTCCATAAATTCTCAGAAATAACTATACCCCTTTCAAGATTAAATTTCTCCAAAAAATCAAATAAGCCCTTAAGATCCTCTTTGTCAATTTTCCTTTGATATTTCACCTCCAAAGGAATAATTTTATTCTTGGACTTTAAAACATAATCCACCTCGTAATAATTTTTCCAATAATAATACTCCTGGCCAAAAAGGCGGGAAGCGACCAGTCCCTCAATCAAATGTCCAAGATAGTCCTTTGATATTTCCCGCTTGGAAAGCAAAGCGTTGGCAAGTCCGGAATCAAAGAGATACACTTTTTCATTGGAACGAATAATTTTTTCCAAAGAGGGAGCAAATTTTTTAACCGTAAAAAGCAAATAGGATTGCTTAAGATACAACAGGTAACGGGCGACATACTCCCGGCTCAATCCCAAGCTGCGCGAAATATTTTGAACATTCAAAATCTGTCCATTGGCGGCGGCGCAGTAAAGAAGCAATTTTTCCAGAATCTCCGGCTTTTTAATATGGCGCAAAGCGGCCAAGTCCCGATAAATGACTTTTTCTATTATGTCTTCTTTGATAACTTTAGGCCACAAAACCTCATCCTTAATTTCAAAAAGATTGGGGAAACCCCCGCGCCGAAGATAAATCTCAAATAATAACTTGGCTTTCTTTTCATATCCTTTAGCTTCAAGCAGATCTATGGACTTAATATTTTTTGGCTGAATTTCCCCGCTAGTGGAATATTCAAAAAATTCTCTAAAGGAAAAAGGAAGAATAATTTGCTCAATGGTTCGACCAGCCAAAGATTCAGCTCCTTTTTTTATCAAAGCGGCTGACGAGCCGGAAACGACAAATTTTATCGGCCAGCCGCGATCAAAATATTTTTTAATCAGCAAAGACCAATTTTCCAGATATTGGACTTCGTCTAAGAAAAAGAAAGTTTTTTCCTTTTCCAGAGAACTTTTTAAAATTTTACTTTCGTAAAAATCAATTATTTCGTCGAAATCCAAATCCCTTATTTTAGGATCATCAAAAGAAAGATAAATAATATTGGCGGGAGGCGTCTTTTCGTTGAGAAAATAATTAATAATCTGATGAATTAAAACGGTCTTGCCAACTCTTCGCGGACCTTTAATAACTAAAACGCGGTTTAGTTTAAGGTATTTTCGCAGAGTGTTAAAAATCGGACGACGATAAGACCTGATCAGCGCCTCGGGCATTTTCTTAATCCACCATGGATTATAAAACAAAAGAATATCGCTCAATTCAGAGTTAGAAATAACTTTTTGTTTGTTTGAATTTTTTGGCATTTCAGCTTTAGTTTACAATTTTTTCACTTTTATGTAAAGTAGAGTTGACAGATATTTTTTTAAACCTCTTCATAATTTTTTCTCCTTTTTTGTTAAGTATTAAGTATTTCGTAACGGAGTGACACACGAGCGATAGCGGAGTGTGTTATATCCGCTGATACCTTTCAGCGTTTTTTCAGCGTCTTGATCAGCGTTATTTCAGCGGATAAAGAATAACAAACTCCGCTACGCTGCGTTTGTCACTCCGAGATACAAATATCATTCCGAGATACAAAATACGAAATACAAAATTAAATTGTTAAAATGAAAATATTAAATTAAATCCCTCTAACCCCCTTTTAGAAAGGGAGAAACTTGCTTATCCGCGCAAACTAAAGTCATTTAAATCAAAAACTGTAAATCCCTCTTTTTTTAATCTCTCTTTCGCTTTAATATTTTTACCGATTAGCCCTGTTTCTATTTTATACTCTTCCAGCTTCAAGGGCAAATATTGAATTTTGGCTTCCAATTCTTTTAGAATTCTCTTGCTGTCCGAGAAATTCAAATTTTTCCATTTCACCTCAAAAATTAACAGTTTCTTATTTTCTTTGTCCAGCCCGATTAAATCAATGTCAATATCTTTATACCATCCTTTTCTAAATTCCAGCCTGAATTTTTCCGCCAGAAATTCTCTCGCTATCAATTCAAATCTCAAGCCGAATTCCCGATCAAAATCTTTTTTAATCTCGCTCAATACGCGGCGGGATTGGAGATTTTCCAGAGCCGACCTGTTTCTGAAAACAAACCTAAACCAAAACCAGCTAAAATTGTCTTTTATAATATAAATTCCCTTCTTTCTCGCCTTATAAGGAAACGGCAGAAGATAATCAACAAACCCCAAACTTATCAGAGTTTGCAGATATTTCGGCAGAACCGTCGCTTCCAAATAATTTTTGGAAGCGATTTCCCCTAATTTATTGGTTCCCTCGGAAATGCTTTTGAGTATCAGTAGATAAGTGTTTAGTTCTTTTAGCTCGTAGCTTAGAAGCATATAAAGTTCGTTGTAGAGAAAAGATCCTTTTTGCAGAATATTTTCTTCCACATTCTGCCAAAAATCTTTTTTCGGATCAAACTTCAGCAGATACTCGGGCACCCCGCCCAAAATTCCGTAAGTTTTTATTATATCCTCCTTTAAATACTTGGGCAAAAACCTGGCGGTATTCCCGCAAGACAGCCCTTTTACTTCCCAATCGCCGGTTCTTCTTCCATAGATGGGAGAATTATAAGACAGAATTTTATGGAACACGGACATGGAAGATCCGACCAAAATTAAAAATATCTTGGAATTTTTTAAATGCCCGTCCCAAACTTTTTGCAGATTATTCAGAAAATTTTTATCCTCTTTCAAGAATTCCTGGAACTCATCAAAAATCAAAATTAAATTTTTATCCCCTAAAAAGCGGAATAACTCTTCAAAACTGTTAAATTTCAGGGGAAGATTGTATTTCTCGCTTATCATTTCGGACAGATTATCCAGATGCGTCCTGATGTTTAAATTTTCCACGAAATAATAAAATCCGTTTTTATTCTTGGCAAATTGCCTAACCAGTTCCGTTTTTCCAATCCTCCGCCGTCCGTAAATCAAAATCAGCTGCGGATTTTTCTCTTTGTATTTCCGCTCCAAAAAATCCAGTTCATTCTTTCTATTGACAAACATAAACAAATTATTACTTGAATAATTATTATTTGAATAATAAAACTTTCTTATCGATTTTAAACCTCTCCATAATTTTTTCTCCTTTTTTGTTAGTATTTCGTATTTCGTACTTTAACCGGAATGACACACACAGCGATAGCGGAGTGTGTTATATCCGCTGATATTACGCTGATCAATACGCTGATGAAACGCTGATATCTTTCAGCGTTTCAGTGTTTTATCAGCGTTATTTCAACAAATAAAGAATAACAAACTCTGCTCCGCTGCACTGCGTTTGTCAATCCACTCCAAGATACAAAATACTAAATTAATTTGTTAAATAGAATTTGTTAAACAAATCCCCCTAATTCCCTTTAATAAAGGAGAAGATAAAATTTCCCCACATCTAATATCTTTTACATTTCCGGCTCATCAGGAGGCAATAATCTTTCCTTCATTATATCTTCTGGCAAGACATTTTTCGGCAAAGCGTCTTCAGGAACTTCTATCTTTTCTCTAATTCCCACTCCGCCTTCGCCGGTTATTTTAATATCGGAAATCTCGCCGCAGGATTTGACTGATAGATTATAGAATTCCTTATCTTGCTCAACACTGGCAATTCTGTTTTTGCCGTTAATAGCCATCGTGGCGCCGACGATTTCGCAATCGCCTTTTGTGTTAATCTTAACTCTCGCTCTCGCCTCGCCATTCTCACAGTTATTTTTCTCTATTACCTCAAACGAACCCTGACATTTGCTAACCATTTCCCGAACTTTTGTCTGGTCCGGCTTAGCTACCGTCCTTTGATTCATCTTTCCTTCCTTGTCTTCAATTAAGACGCCGTAACTGTCTCCGCAGTTGTAAACTTGGCAATCGGAGAATTCCATCATATTGCAAAGGAATAAATAACGACAATCTTTGTCTTTGCAGGAATCAGACAATACTTGGCAATTCGCGAATGGATTAACCTGTTTCGGTTCTTTTAAAATAGCAAACAGAACAACAATGCCGATAAAGACAAAAATTGCCGCCGCTATCATAATTAAAACCGCTTTTTGTTTTTGTGTTTCCATATTTTTTAAATTAATTAATTAATATGATTAACTATACTTTAGTGCTTTTACAATCTTTTTTTAATCTTTAAAATATTTATAGCAATTGATTGTAATTGATTGTAATCTAAAAACAACAAATTACTATAAATTACTATCAGTTACAACAAATTACAATCCTTCATTTTCTTTTTTGTCACCATCATCTTCACCCTCATTGCCATTATTAGCGCTATCATTGCCACTTTCATCGCTATATTCGGCGCTGAATTTTTCTATAAACGGATCTTCTCTCATTAGCGGTTCTTTTTCTTCTACCGCGTCTCCGCCATATTTCATCTCAAAAAACTGCCTGCTGTTTATTAGCTCTTTTGCGCTTTCTCCGCTCAAAAACTTTTCATATTCCGCATGCGGATTTTTTGACAGTTCAGAATAATTCGGAACATCTTCTTTAGCAGGATTTATATCTTTTAAAATTGCGGCGGCGACCAATAAAAATATAAAAAACACAACCAAAGACACAACCAACTCTTTCTTTTTCTTCACTTGCTTTAAAAAACTGCTTCTTTTTAGATTTAAAGGCATATTTTCTATAAATAATAAAATAAAAATGTAACTTCATAATTAAGCGCGGTTTCATCTCCGCTTTCATCTTTCTTCGTTTTTACTTTCGTAATATTCAAGCTTTTCAGATCAACAAGAGGGATGTTCTTTTCAACGGAATCAAGAAACGACATAAAATCCAAAAAGTTTCCGCTCAAAGAAAAATTAATTTGAAATTTTTTTAAATTTGAAACACTTTCGTTTTTTTGCGGTTCATTTGGTTTGGCGCCTTTATCGCTATTTACGGAAAACTCTTTAATCAGAATTCTATTGGAAATGGCAAAGTTGTTAATATTCGCCAAATGCCCTTCAAAATTATCGTCATCAGGCAACAAATTATAAATTTTCTCCAGATCCTCGTCGTCTAAATCCTTATTCGTTTTATTAAAACTCGCGATTCTGCTAATCATATTCTCCCTCAATTTCAAATTGTCTTCCATAATTTCCTCTTCTAATTTCATCAGCTTCATTTGCTTATACTCAGAGGAAACAAGAGTGAATATTATAATCAAAGAAAGAATAAGCGACAAAAACAACAGCGCTATTTTATTTGAAACGCTTCTTTCCAACTTCCTGTCGGCATAGTCATAATAATGGATATCTTTGTCAATATTCATAAAGATTGAAATTCCTTAATAATAAATTATAAATTTCGGCTCTTTTGCATCTTTTCTTATTTTTTCAAAATAAACCTATAGTAATTTGTAGTAATTGATAGTAATATAGAAACAACAAATTACAATAAATTACTACAAGTTACAATAAATCATTCATAAAATTCTCCATAAAAAAGAACTTTCTTTTTAAACTTTAAAATTCCGTTAAAATCTTTGTATCCCTCTTCGCTGATTGAAACTTTTTTAATCTCTACGCTTTTGATGTACGGAAGATTTTTAAAAACGCGCGTTTGCGACGCAATGGACGCGTAGTTCTTGGCAACAGCGTCAAACTTGAAATCAACAAATTCCTCTTCTTCAAAAGAAACCGTTAAATTGTTTAAATATACATCGTCTATCAAACTGCCGCGAATTATGTTAATTGCCTTGGTAAAATATGTATGCTTTGCCAACAATAAATTATTTTCTTTCGCCTTAACTTCAGCTATTAGAAATTTGTTGTCAGAAACTTCCTTCTTAATTTTTTCATCCGCTGTTTTGATTTCAGAATTCAACAACTCAATTCTTTTTGAAGAATAATAATTATTAACATATAGACCGATAAGAGACGCTATTGAAAACAGCACCATTAAAAAAGAAAACACGAACGCGACTTTGCTTTTCCCGCTTTTCATCGTTTCCTTTTCGAATTTTATATTTTTTGGCAATAAATTTATTGAAGGCATATCAACATTTTAATATTTTGTCTGTAAAAATTATACCACAATTAAATAAAAATAGCAAAATAAAATACAAGAATATTGGATATTGGATATTAATTTCCTAATTTCTTAATATCCATCATATCACCCCAATTTCTTTAAGCGCTCTTTGGAAAATATAAACAGCCCTTTTTGCCTCTTCATGATCAATTTCAAATTCCTCATCTGACACAATTTTTTCTTTCAGTTTGCACGCCCAGATAATATCTTCTTTGAAATTTAATTGGCTGTCAGGCACTTTGCTGATTTTTTTTTCCAAATTTTCTCCAGAAAAATCAGCAATTTTTAAAACCCTGCCAAGCAATTCCTCTGCCAGAACAACGGCTTTTTTGTAATCCTTCGGGTTGTTTGATTCCGCGGCTGAAGCAATAAGATCTATTTTTTCCTGAGTCTTCGTCTTTGGCAATTTTCCGGCCTCCATCGCTTCTTCAACCGCTTCTTTTATTTCAATTTTAAAGCCACCCTGAATTCTGATCAGAATTAAAACAATTGCCGCAAAAAGCACAACCGTAAAAAATATCAAAAAATATTTCACCGCCATAAACAAATAGGAATACCAAGGCAACCATAAAACACTTATTTCCCAATTGCCTATTTTTATGATTTCTGCCATATTTCATTGATTATTTAGGGTCCGCTGATTTTCTTCAATTATTCCTCTTTTTTCTCCCCCCCCTGACAAGGGGGGGGTGGGGAGATTGGGAGGAAGGGGTTGGATTCTTCTCTCTTAATTTATTTGTTATTTATGATTTTGAATTTGTGATTTATCTATTTGTTTAAAAATTTTATCATTAAAAATTTAATAGAAATTAAAAATTGACTTAAAATATTCCCGGTTTCCTTTTACTCCATCCAGTATTCCTTTCATACACATTCGCGATCCCTAAAACCGATTTTTCGTCAAACGGCTTTCCAATAATTTGCATTCCGATTGGCATTTCTTTGTCTCCGTTTTTCGGCTTGGCAAAGCCGCAAGGGACTGACACAGCAGGAAGCCCTGCCAGACTCACGGCGCTTAAGAAAATATCTTCTAGATACATTTCCAAAAGATTATCGCTGTGCTCCCCTATTTTAAACGCGACAGTCGGAGAAGTCGGAGTGATAATAATGTCAACTTTCTGGAAAGCGTTTTCAAAATCTTTTTTAATCAAGGTTCTGACTTTTTGCGCTTGAAGATAATAAGCGTCGTAATACCCGCTGCTTAAAGCGTAAGTTCCAAGCATTATTCTCCGTTTTGCTTCCGAACCAAAACCTTTTCCTTTGGATTTGGAATAGATATCTAATAAATTTTTGGCTTCGCTATTTTTTTCTCTAGCTTCCGAGTAACCAAATCTTATTCCGTCAAACCGCGAAAGATTTGAACTCACTTCCGACGGCGTAATTATATAATAAGCCGGCACCGCGTATTTGGTATGCGGCAAACTAATGTCAATTATTTCAGCTCCCAATTCTTCCAATTTTTTTATCGCATTTTTCACCGAATCGCCAACATCGCTATTCAATTCTTTTATAAAATATTCTTTCGGCGCGCCTATTTTTACGCCATTAACATTGTAACTATCCAGCAAGTCCGCATAATCATCAACTTTCTTATCCGATGTTGTTGAATCCCTTTCGTCTTTACCTGCCATCTCTTTTAAAATTATAGCGGCGTCTTTAACATTTTTCGCCATTACACTCGGACAGTCCGTTGAAGAAGTCATAGAAACAAGCCCATATCTTGAAACTCTTCCGTATGTCGGTTTTAATCCGACCATTCCGCAAAACGCCGCCGGTTGCCTGATTGATCCTCCCGTGTCCGTTCCGATTGAATAAAAACACTGGCTTGCCGCAACAGATGACGCTGAACCGCCGGAAGATCCTCCCGGCGCTCTTTCCAAGTCCCACGGATTATGAGTCGTGAAAAAATCGGAATTTTCCGTTGAGGAACCATGCGCGAAAGCGTCGCAGTTTACTTTTCCAAGCATCACCATCCCCGCTTTTTTCAGTTTTGTGATTAAGGTTGCGTCATAAGGAGAAATATAATTATTCAAAATTTTTGACGCCGCGGTTGTCAAAATATTTTTTGTAAGAATAACATCTTTTATTGAACAAGGAATTCCCAATAAAAAATTATTTCCGTTTTTTTGAGACGCTATTTTTTTATCGGCTTCCTCCGCCTGTTTGATTGCCAAGTCGGGAGTTAAAGTAATAAAAGATTTTATTTTGCTGTCTGTTTTTTTAATTCTGTCTAAGCACGCTTTTGCCAATTCAACAGATGAGAATTCTTTTTTTTGCAAACCCTTATTAGCTTCTATAATTGTAAGTTCATTTAATTTCATAGAAAATACATTTATTATGTTGTCACCGTGGCTTGTTATTATGCTATGTATAACAATTTGACAATACAACAATTTGATAATTTATAAAATCTGTTTAACTTTTACATACTTGTTCTTCTCTTCCGGAAAATTAGAAATCATTATTTTTCTGGCGTCTTCCCCGCAATTTTCAGCAATGTCTTTTCTAACAATGTTAACCAAACCTGTAATCTGCGAAATCGGCTCAACATTTTTCGTGTCCACTTCCTGAAGCTGTTCCACATACCCCAAAACATCCGACAACTCATCGGAAAATTTTTCTTTTTCTTCTTTTGTTAATTCTATCCTCGCCAGCTCCGCGATATGCTCAACTTCTTGTAAAGATATTTTTTTGTCTTTTGGCATTTAATGTTTTTAACAATTTAGAACTTTCTTGTTTTAATCTGTCATTCTGAAAAAACCTGTCATTCTGAACTTGTTTCAGAATCTTTGCTGCTTTAGGTTTAATTTATATTTAATTCAATAAAGTCCAGAATTTTAGTTTAGGTTTAATTTATATTTATAACGCTATAGATTATATTGCGCGTGTTTCAAACAAAGGCGAACAAGCGTTTGTTCGCCTTCGTTTGAAATGCTTATTGTGTTTTCAATTTATTAAAAACTTATGATGCTTTGCAGGTTTGAATTGGTGGTAAAAAAGAATAGATTCTGAAACAGGCCTGTGCTGAATTCATTTCAGTATTCAGAATGACAAGAAGTAAAAATGTCCTGTTATTGATAAAATAGCATAAATATTGAAATTACACAATTATTTTATCATCTCCAAAAATTCTTCCTCGTCAACAATCTTCACCCCCAATTCTTTCGCCTTTTCAAATTTGCTTCCAGGTTTTTCGCCCGCTATGACATAACTTGTGCTTTTAGATACGGAAGAAGAAATATTTCCGCCTAAAGCGCGGATTTTTTCTTTGGCTTCATCGCGGCTTAAAGTTTGTAAAGTTCCAGTCAAAACAAAAGACAGCTCTTCTAATTTTTTGGATACTTTTTTTTCTTCACTTATTCTTACGCCCGCTTTTAATAAATCATCAATCAATTTAATATTTTCTTTGTCGTGAAAATAATTATAAACGCTCTCGGCAACTTTTGGACCGACACCGTTTATCGCTTCCAATTCTTCCTTTGAAATACTCTTAAATTTATCAATCGCGCCAAGCTTTCTGCTTAAATCCAGCGCCATCTCCTCGCCGACATGCCTAATTCCCAAAGCGAAAATAAATTTTCCAAGCATTATATCTTTACTTTTTTCAATCGCGTTTATTAAATTACTCGCTGATTTTTCTTCAAATCTTTCTAACGGCTCTAAGTCGCCTTTTTTTAATTTGAAAATATCAGTGAAACTTGAGACAAGCCCTTCGTTGGCTAATTGTTTAATTTTATTAGGACCAAAGCCGTCTATATTAAACGCTTTTTTGCTCACAAAATGAGATAATTTTCTAAGTTCAACCGCGAAACAATTTTTGTTTGGACAATAAAGAGCAACTTCCCCTTCTGGTTTTACAACCTTCGTTTTGCAATATGGACATTTTTTCGGCATCGTAAATTTCTCTTCCTCTCCTGTTCTCAGCCCTTTTACAACACTTACTACTTCAGGAATTACATCTCCCGCTTTTTGGATAATCACAGTGTCGCCTATTTTAATATTCAATCGTTTTATTTCATCTTCATTGTGAAGAGTGGCTCTGGAAATTGTTGAACCGGCAACATTGACCGGTTTTAGATGCGCGACTGGCGTTAACGCTCCTGTTCTGCCAATTTGAACTTTGATATCTTCAACAATCGTTGTTGTTTGTTCAGCCGGAAATTTATAAGCGATCGCCCAGCGCGGCGCTTTGCCCGTGTAGCCAATTTTATCCTGCCAATCGCGCCTATTGACTTTCACGACAACTCCGTCTATCCAATAATTTTCACTGTCTTTATGTTCTTTCCAATAATCATAAAACTTAAAAATCTCACCCACATTCTGACAATGTTTCCAAAATTTGTTTACTTTAAATCCTAAGTTTTTAAGAATTCTTAGTTCGTCGTTTTGAGTTTCTGGCATTTTTAAAACCCCTCCTAACCTCCCCTTATCAGGAGAGGAACTCGCCTCCCCCCTTGACAAGGGGGAGAAGGGGGGGGTTGCGCCTGACAAAGAAGAGCTATCTTTATCAGGGAAGGAACCCGCCTTCCCCCCTGACAAAGGGATGTTATCTTTATACTCCCCCCCTGACAAGGGGGAGTTGGGGGAGGTTATACCTGAGAAAGAGCTGGGGGAGATTGACAAATCATAAATAAAACAATCCAATTTCCTCTCGCGCGCGATTTTGGGATCAAGCTGCCTGATCGCGCCCGCGGCGGCGTTTCTCGGATTAGCAAAAAGCGGCTCGCCACCTTTTTTTCTTTTTTTGTTTAATTCATCAAAAACCGTCTTTGGCATAAATACTTCTCCTTCAACAACAATATTTATATTCTCTTTTATTTTTAACGGAATGCTTTCTATTGTTTTCAAATTCTGCGTCACATCTTCCCCTATTTTTCCGTCCCCTCTCGTCGCTCCCGTTTTCAAAACGCCGTTTTCATATTCCAAAACAATATGCAGTCCGTCAATCTTAAGTTCGCAGGTATAATCCAAAACTATTTCGCCGCTCTCGCCGCTATCAACAAGAATTTTTTTTACTCTTTTGTCAAAATCAATAATTTCCTTTTTTTCAAAAGCGTCGTTAAACGACCACTGCGTTACTTTATGTTTTATTTTTTTAAATTTATCCAACGGTTTGCCTCCTACTCTTTGAGTTGGCGAATCGGGAGTTATCAGTTCTGGATATTGCCGCTCAAAATCTTCAAGCTCATGCTTCAACGAATCCAAAGCCGCGTCAGAAATTTCCTGCTTATCTAAAACATGATAAAGATAACGATGATGGTTAATCTCTTTTTTAAGTTTGGCGATGCGATTTTTGGCTTCTGATTTATTCATTTTTATTCTTATTATAACCACTTTTCCCACGATCGTGAGTAAAGTGGTTATATCTCTATTTCTTCTATTAAAAATAACTTCACATATGGATCAACAGAGTATTTTCTTAGAATAAATTCTGTTTCTTTTTGCACATCGTAAGGACAAATCCAAATGCTTTTTTGAAGCATTTTGTATCCCAGAAAAAGAAGCTTTTCTCGCAGTAAATCTCTTAGGAATCTTTTTTCTTCGGGAATATCAAAAATTATCATTTGCCATTTTCCGTCGGATCTCTTCTTTTTGTCTTTCATTTTAAGTTTCGCCTTTAAAACTTTTTCAGCTCCTTTTTTTGTCAAGATAATTCCTTCGTTCTGCTTTAAATTTTTAATTTTAATATACCCGTTCCTTTTCAGACGATAAATCAATTGGCTAAATTTCTGTTTGTTTTTCTGCCTTTCATACTGCTTCTTCAATTCATAAAGAGCGGGACAATAAGCATCCTCAATTGTTTTATAAGCAAAAATGTCAAAAGTTTTATCAAGTTTTTCCATGTGATCATGCAGATTTAGCAAAAATTTGTCAGTGATTGGTAATTTCATAATCTTTATTTAAAGTCCAAATTCCATTATGCGCTAACTATAATTCCATTATACACCAATTTAGAGTTATAGTAGGTTATAACCACTTTACCTACGATCGTGGGTAAAGTGGTTATAACTACCATCTCTAAATAAATTTATTTAGGATAATTTAACAATTTAATTTGCTATCAATTTTTTGTGTGAACGATAATACAACAACTCATGTCATGGTAAAATTTATAGCAATATATCCAAATACCACTCCACAATCTTCTTTCCCCAAAACAACCCGATAAAAGTTCCAAGAATCAAAAACGGTCCGAAAGGAATCATGCTTTTCATTTTCTTTCTGCCGATTAATATTAAATATATTCCAACAAGAGATCCTAAAATAAAAGACAGGAATACGGAAAATGTTATCAGCGGCCAGCCGAGAATTAATCCCATTAAAAAAGCTAATTTCACATCTCCCCCACCCATGCCCTTACCTTTAGTAATAGCAACTATGGCGTAAAAAAATCCTCCTGCTACAACAGCGGGAATTAGGAAATTAAAAACCGACAAGATATTGGATATTGGATTATTATTAAACAGATTAAATCCGATGGCAATAATTATCGCTGGATAAACTATTCTATCGGGGATGATATAATGTTTTAGGTCGTAGACAAAAATAACTATTAGCGATGAAATGATGAAAAACCAGAATAGTAAAGATAATATTGGATATTGGATATTGGATATTAAATGTTCGTAATTTGCAATTAATACAAATAATATCGCTGTACTTAATTCTACCGCAGGATATTGCCAAGATATTTTACTATTACAATACCGGCATTTGCCTTTTAGAAATATAAAACTCAAAACGGGAATTAAATCATACCATGCCAAAATATGTCCGCAGCGCAGACACTTTGACCTGCTGTTTACTATTTTCTCTCCGCTCTCCAGCCGAAAAATAACCACATTCAAAAAACTGCCGACAGCAAGGCCGAGGATGAAAATTATAAGATAAAGTAAAAGCATATAATAATTATATCACATTGAAAATAAAAAAAACAGGCAGAAAACTAATCTGTTTCTGCGCTAGAATAATTTCTCCATATAAACAATTCTATCATTCTGAAACAAGTTCAGAATGACATTATAATATTTGAATTTTTTCTTTCTGAATTTATTTCTTTTTACAATTATTAGATAAAAATCAGCAGACCCTAATCACGGACAAGAAGTTCCCGTTCCGCAGCCGCCATTGGTCTTTATAGTCGTTAGATCATCCACGCAAACATAAGTGTCATCATTTAAAATTGAGGAGGCGCAATATCCATCAGCGTTATCATTGCAAACTAGCGTCCCGCCATTGTCCGAAACGCTGGGAATTATTTTTCCAGTTATTTCCGCTTCCGCGCAAACACCATTAAAATTTCCGTTATTTTCACGAGATATTTCCGCTATTTCTCTTATCTGAGAAACAGAAAGTTTAATTACTGAATCCTTAGCTTTATTGCGAGCAGAATTTAAATTTACCACTGCAATACTCGCTAAAATACCGATAATCGCGATAACAACCAAAAGCTCAATTAGAGTAAAACCATTTTTATTTTTAATAACCATTTTTTAAATTAATTCCAAACCACTTTTATTATACCAGAAATTTTCAAAAATAAAAACAGACGAGAAAATCCGTCTGTTTTTTTATAATTTTCTGATTTTATAGATCCACAAAATTATAGCCATCACGCGAATGAGTCACAATCCATTTCTTTTACTTTGAATTTCCACAAACATAATTGCTTGAGAAACATTGAGAATTGGTTATAAACCAGTTCTCGCGCAGAGAATTACTACTTGCATATCAAATTTTTAGTCTTGCTCCATGTACATGTAATTGCAACATTGCCATCACTTGTTAAATAAAATGTTTGATCTGCCCCAAGATCCCAAACGGCTTGTGCAACACTTATATCCCCGTGAACGCAAGAAGCAGCAGCAGTAGCATCAGTATCGTAACAATAATCAGTATCTGAAACATCTGGCCATGTAACTGTATGTCCCGCTGCAGAGCAAACAACACCTCCTCCATTTTCATTAGTAGTGTTTTGTATATCTCCATCATCATCAATACACATAATAAATTCTGTTCCTAAACCTGAAACACTTGATAAGGCTGAAGCTCTTTTGGCTTTATTCCTCGCGCTGTTCAAACTTACCATCACAATAGAAGCCAAAATACCAATAATCGCGATGACGACCAGCAACTCAATCAGGGTGAAACCCTTTTTATTTAATTTTAACATTATGTTTCACCTCCCTTCTTTTATGTTTAAAAGTTAAATTCTTTCTATAAACTTCAAAATTTCTTTTTTAAATTCCTCCAGATCTTTTACTTGATTTTGCAAAACCTCATACACTTTTTTCCTATCAATTTCCCCATACTCATGAACCAAAATATTTCTAAACCCTGAAATTCCCTGCAATTTAGAAGCTGTATTTTCTGAAACAATACCGCGATTATAAAGTAAAGAAATTGATTCATAACAATCTTCCGGCTTTTAAAATCCTTCTCCAATAATCAATAAATCCACAACATCTAACACTATCTGACGAGAAAGTTGTAAATACCGTTCAGCTAATCCGTATAAATAAAAATCAGCAGATCCTAATTATTTAACGCTTGCGCAAAAATTATATCATTTTCCTTAATCATAAATCATACGCAAATAAAATCTACTTCTGCAAGATCATCCTTAAGTCATTAACATCCGTTGAATATATTTCAGCGCTCTCCATAGTTATTCTCTTGTCTCTTACTAAATCAGCAAGCGAATTATTCAAAGAAACCATTCCTTCATCGGAACTTGTATTAATAACAAGACCAAGCTGATGGACTTTATTCTCCCTGATTAAATTCCTCACGGCGGAGTTCGCGAACATTATTTCCACGGCTGGAATTCTTCCTCCTTCAGTTCCCGGAACCAAACGCTGCGATACTATCCCAAGAAGATTAGCGGACAACTGCGCCCTGATCTGTCCTTGCTGGCTCGCAGGAAAACTGTCAATAATCCTGTCTATCGTTTGCGCGGCGCTATTTGTGTGCAGAGTGGCAAAAACAAGATGCCCGGTCTCCGCCGCGGTAACCGCCGTGCTGATCGTCTCCCAGTCCCTCATTTCTCCGATAAGAATGACATTGGCGTCTTCCCTAAAAACAGAACGAAGAGCGTTATTGAAAGATCTGGTATCCGTGTGGACTTCCCTCTGATCTATAATACACCTGTCTTGCGTGTAGACATATTCAATCGGATCTTCAATAGTTACAATATGTTCGTATCTTTGGTGATTAATTCTGTCAATAAGCGCGGCTAAAGTAGTTGATTTTCCATGTCCGGAAGGACCTGTCACAAGAACAAAACCCTGGGCTTGTTTTGTAAAACTATATACCACAGAAGAAATGTTAAGTTTTTCAAGCGTCCTGATTTTGGAAGGAATAAGACGGAACGCCGCGCTTATAAATCCCCTTTGATAGAAAATATTCACCCTAAATCTCGCTTTTTTTCCAAATTCATAGGAGAGGTCAATCTCTTTGTCTTTTACAAATTTTGTCTTTTGTTCATCTGTTAAAAGCGCGTCAACAAGCTCTTCAACTTTTTTGGGAGTTAAAATTTCTTTATTTGTAAGCGGCACTAATCTCCCGTTAATTCTAAGCGTCGGATAGCGCCCAACCGACAAATGAAGATCCGACGCGTTCTCCTGCGCAGCGCTCACCATTAAGTCGTCTAATTCTTGTTTGGAATTTATGCTTGTCATAAATCTAAATTAGGAATAATTTTAAATATTTTTAGAGCTTTTATTAATACTGACTTTTTGAAGATTTATAAAGAATAGATATTAGATATTGGATATTGTTTCTAATATTTTAATATCCAATATCCAATATTTTAATATGATTCCTTTTTTAGCACATCATTAATTTTCTTTACTACTTCCGAAGGGGTGAAATGCGCTTTGATTATATAGCTGGCGGCGCCAAGCTCAAATCCTTTTTCTATGTTTTCCCTTTGGCCTAAATTCGTTAGAAGGATAACGGGTATTTTTTTTAATTTGGACTTGTCTTTGATCGCTTTTAAAACGCTAAATCCGTCCATCTTGGGCATAATAACATCAAGCAGAATTACATCGGGTCTTTTTTTTTCCAATATTTTAAGACCCGCCATCCCGTCACTCGCAGCAATAACTTCAAAATTTGACGCTTCAAACTTAATCTTATACATATCCAATATATAAGAATCATCCTCTATTATTAGCACCTTTATTTTTTTATCCATAATTTTAGATTAGAATATTAGTCCTTATAAATACGATAATAATTTTCTCTAAAAATGTTGCGCTTTGGAATAGAATTTAGACATACAATTTGACAATTTAGCAATTTGACAATATGTTTATATGCCTTTAATCTTCCGTTACCCTAAGGGCTTCTTCTATTGTTGTTATTCCTTTTAAGGCCTTCATTATCGCGTCTTGCTTTATTGTTATCATCTCTTGTTTTTTTGCCTCCTTTGCTATTTCCGCTTCTGTAACTTTTGAAGATATTATTGATTCAACGCCAGCTGTCATTTGAAAAATTTCATAAATCCCAACCCTTCCAGAAAATCCAGATTGATTGCACTTTTTGCAGCCCTCTCCAGAAAAAAGTTTTATGCCGTCTTTTAAATTCAGTTCTTCCTTCTGACTATCCGGGATTTCCGCCAGTTCTTCTTGGATAAGTTTTCTTATCTCATCAGAAAACTCTATTTCTTTCGCGCAATGTTTGCAAATTCTTCTCACTAAACGCTGTCCTATCGCGACATTCAGCGAAGATGAAATCAGAAACGATTCAATTCCCATATCAATAAGGCGCGGAATGACCCCAACAGCGTTGTTAGTGTGCAATGTTGATAAAACTAAATGCCCAGTCAGCGCTGCGTGTGTCGCCAATTCTGCCGTTTCTTTGTCTCTTATTTCCCCTACCATAATAATATCGGGATCTTGACGCAAAATGGATCTCAGCCCTGAAGCGAATGTGTATCCTATCTCAGCTTTAATTTGGCTTTGGTTAATTCCCGCCATAAAATATTCAACAGGATCTTCAAGAGTCACTATATTTACGCCTTCTTTGTTTAATATTTTGAGCATAGCGTAAAGCGTTGTTGATTTTCCGGATCCAGTAGGACCTGTTACAAGAATAATACCAAATGGTCTGCTAATATTTTCATTGATTATTTTTAAGCCCTTCTTGCCTATCCCTAAATTTTCCAAACTTCCAATATCGGAAGATGTGTCTAAAATTCTCATTACAACTTTTTCTCCATTAACAGTCGGAAATGTTGAAACACGCAAATCAACGCTTTTTTCTGTTCCGTCGCTGCTCAAAATCACAAAACGAAACCTTCCATCCTGCGGTTTTCTTGTCTCGTCTATTTTAAGATTTGAAAGTATTTTTATTCTGGAAACAATCGCCGCGCTAATTTTTTTGGGAAGCATTAAACTATTATGCAAGATACCATCCAATCTATATCTAATTTTCAGTTCGTTTTCTTCAGGTTCAATATGAATATCACTCGCTCTTCCTTCCACGGCATTAGTAATTATAATATTAACAATTTTGCTTACCGGGGCTTGCTCGGCAATTCTTTCTATTTTTGTTTCTGTTTCCCCTTTTTTCTTTTCTTCCCCTACAATAACTTGTTTGTCAACATTTTCTAAAATATTCTCCAGTTCTTCGCTGAATGTTTTATACTGCTTGACAGCGAAATTGAAGCTACTCTTGGAAACAAGATATATTTTTGTGTTTATACTTCGTTTTATTGAAATAAACTTTAGGGCGTCTAAAGCGTCTATATTATTAGGATCAACCATCGCGACTTTAATGGAATTGCCAATCTTTTCAAACGGCACTATTTTATAAAACAAAGCCGCTTTTTCCGGAATTTCATTTAAGACCTCACTTTCAATAATTTTCTCCTTTAAATTAATATAAGGAATATTTAAAAATTCCGCTTTGGCTTTGGTTGCTTCTTCTTCATTAATTATTTTTTTGTTAACCAAAACATCAAAGATATCTTCGTTGCCTTTTTCTGATTCCTCAAGAGCTTTGTCAATATCCTGCTTCTTAGCAATTGAATTGGAAACTAAAAAATTATAAGCTTTTTTAAAATCATTACTATCCATCTGAATATTTAAACATTTAAACATTTAAACATTTAAACAAAAAGCGGGATGTTTATATGTTTATATGTTTATATGTTTATATGTTTATATAATACTACTTATCAAATCCCCTTAAAGCAAGTCCAACTGCGACGGAAAAATCAGACGACATTTCTTTTAATTTTCCAGCTAATACTTTATTGTATGTAACATTTTTCCATGGATCGCCAACCTTAACAGACATATTCAATTCATTAGAAAAATACTCAATTAGACCGCGAAGATTCGCGGATCCGCCAGTTACAATTACTTTTTTTATCGCTCTTCTATTCTGCCTAAGATACATCTCGTTCATTTTTTTTATTTCGGAAATAATAATATTTACCGTCGGAAGTATAATTTCGGAAACTTTCTTTTGCGATCCGGAGAAATCCAACCCAATATCTTTTTTTAATTCCTCGGCTCTTTTAAAATCAACATTAAATCCATAACTTATCGCTCTGGTAATTTCCTTGCCCCCGGTTCCAAACGCACTATGGCTCGCCAAAACATACCCGTCTTCAATAACCGTAACATTTGTCATTTTATTTCCAATATCAACAATCGTGAAAACTCCCTTTTCGTCCGTAATCAACGATCTTGCCAATGAAAATGATTCTGTTTCCAAAGCAATTAATTTTAATCCCAACGCGCTCGCGATAGTTGTATACTTTTCTGTTATTTCTTTTGGTATGGCGACTAATAATATTTTTATTTTTTTGCGCGCGTCTGAACTTTTAAAATTGCTATCGCTTTTTTCCTTATCATCTTTATTTATAATACTCCAATCAAAAACCACTTCGTTGATAGGAATTGGGATATACTGCCTCGCTTCAAAATTAATCGCTCTTGAAATTTCATCTTCGGGCATATTCGGTAAACTTATAATGGAAGAGAAAGCGGATGATACCGGAATTGACATTATGGTATTAACGCAGGTTATTTTCGCTTCTTTTTTTATTTTAGTTAAATCATCTATAACTTGCGTGTCCGATATTTTTAAATTGCTTGATCCGTTAATATTCCCCAAAACCTCCAGATAATCTTTATCTTCCAGAAAAGCGTAATTTTCCAATTTTACATTTTTGTCTTCCATACCAAGCTGGACCACTTTTATACTTGTAGTTCCAATATCAATGCCCAGAAAACTTGACGGCTTTTTTCTAAAAAAATTAAACATAGTAATTAAACGGTAATTTATTGTAACTTATTGTAATTAGTTGTAATTTGTTATCACAATCAGGATAATTATAAAACTCTTTCACTTTTTGTCATTCTGAACTTGGTTCAGAATCTTTGTTACCTTAGGTCTGATTTATATTTAATTCAATAAAATTCAGAACTTTAGTCTGGGTTTAATTTATGTTTGTAATGCTCTATATTATCATTACAATTAATTGTCTTTTTAATTTATTAAAAACATTATAATGCTTTGTAGGTTTGATTAGTGGTTAGAGAGAATAGATTCTGAAACAAGTTCAGAATAACAGGTCTATTCCTCTTCAACTTTCACTCTCACTGAGGAATTCTTTTCTATTTTCGGAAGTTTGATAGTCAAGATCCCGTTTTTCATTGTTGCTTTAACTTCATCGATCTTTATATCACAAGGCAAAATAACCGACCTGGAAAAATTCCCCCAAAAGCATTCTTGATAATAATAATCATTCGCTTTTATTTCATCTGGATTTTCTCTCACACCCTTAATTGTAACCATATCGCTCGTTATGGAAATATCCAAATCATCAGGTTTTGCTCCTCCTATGATTGACTTTATAACTATAAAATCACCGCTTTGATAAACATCTATTGTTAGTTGTCCCTCTTCGCTACCGCCGCTTTCTTTATCATTATCGCTGCCATTATCTTTAATCCGTTCTTTTTTCTTTTCTTCCTCTTCAATAACTTTTTTAATATCATCTGCGGTTTCTTCGGCGCTATTTTCATTTTCTATTTTTTTTATTGCTTCAATTTCATCAATAACATCGCTATCGCTATTATCATTGCCACTTTTACTTTCTTCAAGATTAATGCGTTCGGTTTTGTATTTTTCCTTTTTGTCATCGGAACTGATAATTTTGTCTAAGAAAGACTTTTTTTGTTTTGTCATGGTTTTAAATTGTTAAATTGTTAAATTGTTAAATTGTTGCTGTAGTTTATAATTATGCTATGCACAACAATTTAACAATACAACAATTTATCAATATAATTATTATACCACTTTATAAAATTACAACAAGCATACTCGTCATTAGGATAAGGAATTTAATTTTTCTTCAAGTTTTTTTAATTTCTTTTCATTTTCATTATATTTATTTTTTTCCTTTTCAACAACTGCTATTGGAGCATTGGCAATAAAATTTTTATTATCAATCTTGCTTTTTATTTGTTTTAAATATTTTTTAATTTCACCGATTTCTTTCCGCAAATTCTTTTTTTCTTTTTCTTTGTCAATTATTTCCAATAAATAAATTTCAACAACGCCAACAACCAAATAAACCGCGTCTTTAATTTTATCGCTCTTCTCTTTTATTTCCAGTTTATCAATTCCCGTTCGCATTCCTTTGATTAAACGCGCTTGTGATTCAACAAGCTCTTTTTTATCGCCAGCGCAAATGACGGCGTTTATTTTCTTAGACGGCTCAACTTTATACTGCGAACGAACATTGCGGATGGCAATGATAATACTTTTAATTGTTTCAAAATCACCTTCCGTTGTCACAGGGAACGAAAATTTTCGTTCCCTACTCGGCCATTTTTCTATCATCAGCAAATTTTTCTCCCCCCCTAATAAGGAAAAGCTATTCTTATGTTCTACCCCTGATAAGATATCTTTATGCTCCCCCCCTGATAAGGGGGGGTTGGGGGGGGTTTCTAAACTCCCCCAAATCTCCTCCGTCACAAACGGCACAAACGGATGCCATAAAATTAGAACCTGTTTTAAAATGTAAATTAATATTTCATCTTTATCTTTCTCAATTTTTGAAACTTCAATATACCAATCCGCAAAATCGCCCCAAGTAAAATCTTTTAATTTCTCTCCCGCCGGCGAGAAATTATAATTCTCTAAATCATCCGTAATTTCTTTAATTAAATTATCTAACTTGCCCAAAATCCATTTATCTGCCAAAGATAAATTTCCAATTTCTAATTTCCTAATATCCAATTTCTTAATTTCCTTATTTTCAGCGTGTCCAGATAATATAAATCGGGAAACATTCCACAACTTATTCACAAAATTTCTCTGCCCTTCAATCTTTTCCTCAAAAAACCGAATATCATTTCCCGGGGTCATTCCTGTTAAAAGCGATAGCCGCGCCGCGTCCACGCCGTATTTTTCTATCATATCAATCGGATCAATTCCGTTTCCTCTTGACTTGCTCATCTTCTTGCCACGCTTATCCAAAAGCATTCCATGCAGATAAACATTTTCAAACGGAATTTCCTGTAAAGCAAACAAGGACATCATAATCATTCGTGAAACCCAAAGCGTTAAAATTTCATATCCTGTTTCTAAAACTTGCGTCGGATGAAATTTTGCTAAATCGTTTATTTTCTTGCCGTTCTTAAAATTATCCGGCCATCCCAGCGTTGAAAAAGTCCACATTCCGGAAGAGAACCAAGTGTCAAGAGAATCCTCGTCCTGAACCCAACCCTCGCCTTTTGGTGGTTCGGTTCCGACATAAATTTCTTGATTGAATTTTGAATTTATTTGAGATTTGGAATTTTGAATTTGTGATTTAGTCCGATACCACACTGGTATCCGATGCCCAAACCAAATCTGCCGGGAAATGCACCAATCATGCAAATTTTCCATCCAGTCCAAATATCTTTTTTTAAATCGTTCTGGAATAAATTTAATTTGATCGTTCTCCGCTACCACACTCGCTAACTCCTTTAAACTTGTTTCCTGCCATTTTTTAATACCCTTGAACTTTGAACTTTGAACTTTGAACTTTGAACTCACGCTCACAAACCACTGTTTTGAAGGCAGGGGCTCAATCGCCGTTCCACAACGGTAGCAAAGAGATAAATTATTTTCTATTTCCTCTTCTTTTTCTAATAAATTATTTTTTCTCAAACTTTCAACGACCATCTCTCGCGCTTCTTCAACTGATTTGTTAGAATATTCGCCGAAATTATTTTTGATTTTTCCATCTTCGCCGATTACTTTTATAATTTCAAGATTATTTTCCTCCGCCATCTGCCAGTCCGCCATTGAATGCGCCGGGGTTACACCCAGCGCGCCAGTTCCAAAATCTGTTTCCACATGGCGATCGGCAATGATTTTTAATTTCAATTTTATCCCGACAAAATCAACTTCATAGATTTTGCCGATGTGCTTTTTATAACGGCCGTCTTTAGGATTGACCGCTACCGCCGTATCGCCTAATTTGGTCTCAGGCCTTGTCGTGGCAACGGCAAACGGAAAATCACGGCTGTATTTGAAAGTATATAATTTAGCTTTTTGTTCTTTATATTCAACCTCGTCATCCGCCAAAGTGGATTGGCAGCGCGGGCACCAGTTTACTATACGCTCCCCGCGATAAATTACGCCCGCTTCGTACATATCAACGAACATTTTCTTGACCGCTTTTTCTCTTTGCTCGTCTAAAGTAAACGCCTCCCGCGACCAGTCCAGCGAAGCGCCCATTTTTCTGGTTTGACTTAAAATCACCGCTTGCGTTTCTTCCAGATATTCCCAGACCTTTTTTAAAAATTTTTCCCGCCCCAAATCATGCCGCGTCAGCCCTTCTTCTTTTAACAATTTCTTTTCCACCACATTCTGGGTGGCAATCGCCGCATGATCGGTTCCGGGAATCCAAAGCGTCCGATATCCTTTCATCCGATGGTAGCGAATCAGCAAATCCTCAATCGCCAGCATCATAGAATGGCCAAGATGCAACTTGGCTGTAATATTCGGCGGCGGCAGAACAATCGCATAAGTTTTTTCCTTGCCACTTTTATCTTTTTTTATATTCTCCTCCGGCAAATTATCCGGATTAAAAAACCCCGACTCTTCCCAAGCCGCGTAAATTTTATCTTCAACTTTTTTCGGATTGTATGCTTTTGGAATTTCTTTCATTTAAACATTTAAAATAAATGTATTAAAAATTAGTTAAAATATGTATTGCAACATTTATATAACAGTTATTTTGGTAAGTGCTATATAAATCACTTTTGGCAGGAATAGAATCACAAATTGAGACATCTTCTGTTATAGAAGCTAAATCTCCACATTGAGTAGGATATTTTGCGCAATCCAAATTATTTTTATTCCTGTCAGCAACGGCAATGCACATTTCTTTTTTATCGCTTTGAATGGTATCACACAAGGATGAATCTCCTTTTACTTTGGCTATATTAATATAACAATATTCTTTATCATTCATTCCTTCAAATTCTTCACAAAAACTAACATCCAGTTTGGTATATGCAGAACATATATTAAAAATCTTTTTGTCTGAGATGCGTTCACAACCTAAAAAGTCTTTTGTAAGAAGTGCTATTTCCTTATAACAGTTATCTTCATTATTGGTCATTTTACATTTTTCATAATCACCTGTTAAGACAGCTAAACAAAAATCTTTATAACTTATTTTTTCGCAAAGCGAGATGTCCTTGGTAATATTAGCCATAGAATAATAGCAAGTGTCTTTACTAAGTCCTTCCTCTAGTTTGTCTTCGCATATTGAGAAATCCCCTTTAATTAAAGCTATACAATAATCTTTACTTTTACTATTTGCTATTTTCTGACAAACAATCAAAGCCTCATTCATTTTTTTTTCTAAACTACTATAGTTAAAAATGCTCTGATAAAATTCTTCACCTTCGCCCCTTATCTTCTCCTTCACCGCCTCCCACTCTTCCTCCGTCCATTTTTTATCGCCAAGTGGATCATAGCCATTTTTTATTTCTTCAAAATCGCTATAACCATCGCCGTCCGTGTCAGGATTATTTAGATCGGTTCTTAAAACCTTCTCAATATAATCAGGCAGTCCGTCTTGGTCGCTGTCAAGTTCCTTGTCAATTTTAACTTCCTCAACTTTTTCATTTTCTAAAACCGGAGTATTGTCATTTTTCTTATCAGAAAAAAATAAAAAATACGAGGCAACAATACCTAAGACAACCGCCACAACAATCACAGCCAATAAAACAGCTTTTTTGTTATCTTTCTTTTCAGGATTGTTAAAAATTTGCCCGCTATTATTATTAATAACCTCCGTTTGACTATTGTTCTCATTAGATTGCGTGTTTTGTTCCATGTTTTTATTTTAATTTATAAATCCCCTTCTGCGGTTATTTTAACATAATTTTAGAAATAAAAAAAGTTACGCAATTCACGGCAAAAAATACAAGAAACAATTTATAACCTCTTTCTGACGATCGTCGGAAAGAGGTTATAACAAGTTTTTGCTACTCAAAATGCGCTTTCCTTGTAAACTTCTTTAACTTCTCCGCCAGTTTCGGATACCTTAATAATTTCTCATCCCCTTTAATCAGCGCCTCCGCCTCCGCGCGGGCGCTTTTTATTAGTTCAAAGTCAGTGAGCGACGCCATTGCCAGATCAGGAAGCCCGGATTGGCGAACGCCGACGAGTTCGCCGGGACCTCTGATTTTCAAATCCTGCTCCGCCAGCTCAAATCCATTCGCGCTTTTGATTAGCGCTTTCAGACGCTTAGCGGTTGTCGCGGAAGTTGAATCCGTGAACAAAAAGCAAAACGACTGGCGTTCGCCGCGCCCGACCCGTCCTCTGAATTGGTGCAGTTGCGCCAGTCCAAACCGATCCGCGCCTTCAATAACCATCACGGTCGCGTTGGGAATATCAATCCCCACCTCCACAACGGAAGTGGAAACCAAAATATCAATTTTGCCGCTGGAAAACCCCCGCATCACTTCTTCTTTTTCTTTCGGTTTCATTTTCCCATGTAAAAGTCCTATTTTCAAATCGGGATATATTTCATTCTTCAGTTTTTCATATTCCTGTGTTGCCGACTTGACTTCCAAAACATCCGATTCTTCAATCAAGGGACAGATCACAAAAACCTGCCGGCCTTTCTTTATTTGCTCATAAACAAATTTATAAGCCAGTCCGCGATTTGCCGGCGCGACTAATTTTGTAATTATTTTCTGCCGGCCCTTCGGCATTTCGTCTAAAAGCGACAAGTCCAAATCGCCGTAAACCGCCAGCGCCAAAGTTCTTGGAATCGGGGTTGCGGTCATAGAAAGAAGATGAGGAACCGTTTTTAATCCGTCTTTTAGATTTAAAACTTCATTTTGTATTTTCGCCCGCTGGTCAATTCCAAACCGATGCTGTTCGTCAACGATGGAAAAAGCCAAATTTTTAAAAACAACTTTTTCTTGTATTAAAGAATGGGTGCCGATTATGAAATTAACTTCTCCGTTCTTTATTTTTTCCAGCAATTTATTTTTGCTTATTTCTTTTGTTTTCTCGTTTTCATAAATTTTGCTCTCGCTGCCGGTTAGAAGAGCGATTTTTATGTTTAAATTATTTTTGTTGACACTTAAACGAAGGCGAACAAACGTTTGTTCGCCTTCGTTTAAGTGTCCAAATCTTTTCACCGCTTCCCCAAAATGCTGGCGCGCCAAGATTTCCGTCGGCGCCATCAAGGCAACTTGATAGCCGGATTTTATCACAGCAAGCGCCGCGATTAAAGCGACAAGCGTTTTTCCTGATCCAACATCTCCTTCTAATAATCTATTCATCGGCATCCCTTTTTCAAAGTCCTTGATAATATTCCAGGAAGAAATTCTTTGCGCATTCGTAAGCTGAAAAGGAAGTCCCGCGATAAAATTTTTTACTTCTTTATTTATTTCCTCCGAAAATTTTATTTTAACGGCGTTGTTCTCCTGCCACTTTTTTCTCTGCGCCAGTATATAAAGCTGGATTAGAAACAGCTCGTCAAACGCCAGCCGCCTTTTGGCAATTTCCGCTTTATCTTCATTCATTGGAAAATGAACCTGCCTAATCGCTTCAGGAAGAGCGAAAAGTTTTTGCCTCTTTATAATTTCGTACGGCAAATATTCCTCAACATCGTTTGCCAATTTTAAAAGCGGCTTGATATGCGCCCGCAGCCATTTTGAAGAAAGACCTTCCGTCTCGTGATAAACCGGTACCAGCCGCGCCGTGTGCAAAACCTGCTTTTTTCCCAACAGTTCGTAAGCGGGATTGGAAAGCTGAAGCCCTTCCTGCGCGTAAGCGACTTTTCCGCTTAAACTCACATTGGCGCCAACTTTCAAATTGCGGACTAAAAACGGCTGGTTAAACCAAACCGCTTTAATCGCGCCCGAGTCGTCCTCTATCAGCGCTTCCGTGATATTCATTTTTCTTTTCCATGTCCTGATATTCCGAATGTCAATTATTTTGCCGATTACGCTTGTCTTCTCGCCAAGTTCAACCTCGCTTATTTTTTTTATCTCGCTAAAATCGTCATAACGGAACGGAAAATAAAAAAGCAAATCCCCCACCGTTTTTACTCCGACTTTATGAAGTTTATTTATATAAGCCGCGCCTATCTGCGGAAGTTTTTCAATTGAAGTTTTGAGAGATATTGTCATATTGTTAAATTGTTACATTGTTAAATTGTTAAATTGTCGTATTCAAGAATGACAAATTTTTCGTTTTAGAGTCCTCGCGAAAGCAAGGAAAAAATATCACA
>Ga0190345_1000071_pt1 | contig 28491 bp, 20 predicted proteins | sample 48721334_MG_FD_161674 | JGI IMG/M metagenome (GOLD analysis project Ga0190345, IMG submission 161674) | Hydrothermal vent microbial mat bacterial communities from Southern Trench, Guaymas Basin, Mexico - 4872-13-3-4_MG | ecosystem: Environmental > Aquatic > Marine > Hydrothermal vents >...
CCCGACAAAAACTGCCCAAAACGCTTGCACGGCCTCGTACCAATCAAAGTGTGTTAGTCTAACGCAGCAATAAAGCCAAGTCTAACTCTCCAAAAAAAACGCACTGTGCGTACTCCCCAGAATTTGCCTTTTGCAAATAGTCTGGGAATGGGTTAACCAAATTACGAAGTCTAACACGATTTTATGGCCGCCGCCGAGCGCGTGGATTGGGGGCCATAAAACTCGATGCTCATGTTTTTCAGCAACTCAAACGCCCAAGGATTGTTATAAAAAAGGATGGGGTTTAATGCGGATGAAAGAGAATGAACGAATTCGATAAAATTGAAGCTTAAAGCCTGAAATCAAATCTCCATTAATTAGGTATTCCCTTGTCATTGCGGCACTGGGGTCGTTCAATGGGATAATCTTTCAATAGTTATCAAAAATATTTAGTAATCAATGACGCACGAACATTTTCCAAGTTAATTGTTACCGATTGATTTTATAGCGTTCCCATTCAAGGGCCCCAGTGCCGGATTGATAAGAGCGTCTTTTCACTCAATGTAGTACAGCGGATTTTGGGTATAAACGGATTGAAATGAGCGTCTTACCCAACGTCGTACAACAACGGATTTTGGGTATATTTGTGGGCCATAGACTGGAATGAACAAGTACAGCAAGTTTTTAACCTATTTATACTCAACGTGGCCATAACTGGGATTTCCTGGGGCGCTCATGAAGGCTATATTAATATCGCCCCGTTGGGGCTTTTCGGTAGTTACTTAAGTTAATTTTGTTTCTCAAAAAGTCCAGTTTGTTCCCTTCTTCAGTATAGCCGCTTTCCAATCCGTCACAACGCTGTAAACGTGACAGACTCGTTACAAAAAACGCCGTCCAACCGATTCTTACTTCACAAACCAAGACAATACCGAACTTTATCTTCAATTTCCTCTAGGAATTTTCGAGACAATTTGCCAGCCGGTTTTGCTGGAAAACGAGAAGAATCAAGTGAACGAATTTGAAAACCTAAAAAAACAGTTTCCTTTGGTAATCCACTCTCAGACGGAGGAACACGAACATTCGTTGGATAATCGGCAATAATATTTTCACCTGTTGCTCCAATCACCACTGTGACGACAAGAGGCAAGTTATTGATGGTATTAATAGACAAAACCAATACCGGACGTGGATTGGTACCTCCAGTCTGGGGTGGTGAAAAGGAGAGTCCAACGGGTTCTAAAACTTGATCCAATTTTTATTCCGCTTATGAAATTTTTTTTTAAACAATGAGTTAACTCTTATTTAATTCATTAATCATTAATCATTAATCATTAATCATTAATCATTAATCATTTTCACCACCCCACCTCCAGTCTCTTTACCTTTAACGGGATTCAAGTCCACAAAAGAAATTTCACCACGTTTAATAGCCACTATACCCTCCCCAAGCCATCTAACTCCATTTGAGAAAACTCTTGTTCAATTTGTTTCAATTCGCGTTGAATTTGTGGATCATAAGCCATCTGACTTATTTGAGACTCCAAGGAATTGTCATCGATGAGTGCCTGATTTTCAGAAAGAGATACCTTAAATTTGTTGAAGTGTTGAGAGTATTTTTGCTTAACGAAGTAAGCAATCGCATTCATAATCACGTCTGTTATTTCTTTTCCTTCTACTTGTGCAATTGAACTGAGTGCGGTTTCTAGCCTTGGATCATCAAGAGTAAATTGTTGCATCATTTGATACCTTATCTGATTTGATGAGTTATACTATTTTGGAGTCCAAAGCTTGCTGCTTTGGCAATGCATCCGACGCTCCAGCAAAGGACTCCACTAAACCTCAACCATTTTTAACATTTGAGTCGATCACACTCGACAGCACTGGCACCCTTGAATAGGAAATGTCTAAAATCAATAGGTAACAATTAGATCGGAAAAAGTTATAAGTCATTGATTACCGGTTGATTGACGAATAACTACTGAAGGTTTATCCCATTGAACGACCCCAGTGCCGTCATTGCTGTATTTTAAAAAAGTTGACTGACGTGATTTGAGGCTTAGAATACAAAATCCCTTATTATATACAATCCTTGTGCATTGTCAGACTAAAAACGTGATCATCAAGTAAAATGAAATGCTGTCATAACACTTTCAGAATGACAGCAAATATCCGATTTCTTAAAGAAATCGGATATTTTAAATAAACGCGCTTTGACGCGCTTTGACGCAAGAGACATCCAAATAGACATGCACCTTTTGCGTCACTTGCGTGCGTTAATTCTTATCAAAGCACTTGATATTCAAAGAAATTAGAATTTAATTAAAATCCCAGCCGAAAAGACGTTCTCGTCGCGGTAATCATTATCACTGTCAGTTTGGCGATAACCGGCAAAGACATGGGTGCGCTTACTGAAATGATACTTAGCACCGAGTGCCCAGCTTAAAGCATCTTCATCTAAGGCCTCACCATTGGTGTCTATCAATCTGAGTTTGTCGTCAATGTCAGACAAATAACCGGCCACCCAACCCGCGAGGCTGACACTTTGTACCCGATAATCAAAAGAACCTATCACGTATTTTCCACCCTCCGGATTATTATCGAAAACCCCCAGCTCCGCATCTTCGTATTGAAGAGCGAGTTTCACTCCAGAGAACTTAACCCGGGCACCGACTTTCCAGTTACGGAACTCATCATTATTCCAAGCCGCGCCACCCGGCGAAAGTTGGTTGTCCCCGACATCAAGATAAGCAGCATAAGCCCACAGATCCAAGTTTTGTGTCTCCAACAGCAATTCGGCATTGCCACCGCGCTTGTCAGCATTGTCATCACCCATGACTTGTACCCGTGCCTTAACCGGCCCCAATTTAAGACCCAATTCCACCGCCCCCGGTATATCACTATTATGTACCACACCTGATGTGTTGATAGCACGGGCCGGGTTAATGCCCACTTTTCCAGTAATGGGATCAGCGACAACCGAGCGTTGATCGCCGGCCGCATTCCAGTTCCAATGAACTTCATTATATCGGCCAGCCGACATGCCACCCCCGGTGCCACGGGCTTGCATAGACGTATATATCCACGGATCTATCAGCCCTTTCGCATTTCTATAAGCCCCCCGCAATTTCCCATACTTTATATGGAAAACGGAATTTCTAAAACCAACCCAAGCCTCTAAACCAGGGCCTAAGCCAGAGTTATCAGTTGTATGAAAAGTAGTACGATAACGCGCATAAGGCGTAAAACCAACCACCTTTTTATCGAAATCAAAATCAAAGCTGAGTAAATTGGGGCCATCATTAAGAATGCCACCATACCGATCTTCTGTCAGCGTTTGACGACTCATGTCATCAGAGGTTTTCTCAAAGCCAAGGCCCTTACTTATATTGCCCCTAACGATATTTTCGTCACCATTAGCAACTTCCACACTGGCCGCTTCCGCGCCCATTTGACCATAAAACTCGATACCGGCGTGGGTTGTCATTGGGGCCGCCAGCGCCGCGGCGACAGCCAATGTCAGTGTTTTTCGAGTCATAACGTTTTCTCCGTTGGTAATCAGTAATGGGTAATCGGTAATGGATAATGAGTAATCTGTAATCGGTAATGGCGGCCGGCTGATTTAGATCATTAACCGATTAGCAATTACAAATTACCACTTGAAAAGCGGCGTACTATTATCACGCACACGAGCCATTCTGAGGCCTAGAAATTTTTAAACAAGAACATGATCCAAATCGCTTGCACACTAAAGTAATGGGTAATCAGTAATTATAAGGGATTTCTAAAAAAGGATTGTTGATGAGAACGTTTTGAAGTGCGACTCAAATTTTCAAGACTATTTAACCACTCAAAGTGGCATTATATCCCTTATTAGAAATCCATTATAAAATACAATCCTTGTCGTTATTGAAAAATACCCGGAAAATGGGAATGCGCCCAATAACACAAGGCGAAAAGTCCAAGATAAATCTTGGACTCCAAATAAATCTTGGACTCCATCAGACTACCGGAAACCAGCCCACTCTTTCCATAATGACTTGCCATAAGCCATCAGGAATGATAAGTGATTTTTGATCATTCTTGTCACAAATCACAAATCACAAATCACAAATCACAAATCACAAATCACAATTAGCTTCGCATACCTACGGTTCACAAATCACAATTCACAATTCACAATTCACAATTTACAATTCACAATTCACAATTCACTGTAAAATGGCTTTTGCCCCTTGCGCTTGAATTGTTGTCGCTAAGCGTTTTAAACTAAGCAACATCTCATCGGTATGGGCACCAATTTGACCAGCAAATCCTTTGCCTCGCGGCATGACGTAGGCCGCCGCGGTAATGACCGTGCCCACGCCATGAGCGCGAGCGCGATAGTAGGCAATTTCGGCCTCAGTTAGGCGATAAATCGCCTACTACAAACAAGTTAAAGGGTTGAAATAAGGGCTTATATTTTTGATTCATAAGGATTTTTTCAATAGGGCTGCTGGTTTGACTCCTACCACGGTTAGGCGATAAATCGCCTACTACAAACAAGTTAAAACGAAAATTATGGGCATCCACGAACTTTCTATAGACCATTTTTTATCCCTAGACGAAGCCCAATGTGAACAGCGCATTATTGCTGCTAAAGCGGCACTCGGTAAACGCTTAGTGATGCTTGGACATCATTATCAACGTGAAGAGGTTTTTAAACACGCTGATTACTCTGGAGATTCTCTCAAATTGTCGCGCCAAGCGGCCCAATCGGAGGCCGAATACATCGTGTTTTGCGGCGTACATTTTATGGCCGAAGTCGCCGACATCTTGTCGAGGCCTGAACAAAAAGCGATTTTGCCCGATTTAGCGGCCGGCTGTTCAATGGCAGACATGGCTAACCTTGAAACCGTTGAACAAGCTTGGCGCGAACTGTCTGCCGTATTGGATGCTGATGAACATATCACGCCTATTACTTATATTAATTCGGCCGCAGACTTAAAAGCCTTTTGTGGCCGTCATGGCGGCATTGTGTGTACTTCTTCTAATGCCGGGCGAGTGTTGGAATGGGCCTTTAGTCAACGCGAAAAAGTGTTATTTTTTCCAGATCAACATTTGGGCCGTAATACAGGCTATTCAATGGGGATTCCATTAGAAGAAATGGTCAACTGGGATTTTGATAGGCCTAATGGCGGTTTGACTGAGGAAAACATCAAAAAAGCCAAAATCCTCCTCTGGGATGGCTTTTGTTCCGTCCATCAACAGTTTCTTCCGGAACATATTGACCAATTCCGTGCCACCTATCCCAACGGCAAGGTGGTTTCTCATCCAGAGTGTTCATTTGAAGTCTGCCAAAAATCCGATGAAGTAGGTTCTACGGAATCTATTATCAAAACGATTAAAGCTTCTCCGCCCGGCACACGCTGGCTCGTCGGCACCGAAGTCAATTTAGTCAACCGCCTCGCGCAACAAAGCCAATCGGAAGGCAAATTAGTCCATTACATGGCCCCTTTTGTGTGTATGTGTTCAACCATGTATCGCATTGATCCACAGCACTTATTATGGACACTAGAGAATTTAATGGCCGGAAAAATCGTTAATCAAATCAAAGTATTACCTGAAATGGCCGAACAAGCGCGTTTAGCGTTGGAACGGATGTTAGCGGTGTCGCCCTAATAGTCTGTCAGGAGTCCAAACTTTAGTTTGGCAACGCCCTCAAATCCGTCCAAACGATCGGTCGGCAGGAATCAGTTTGGCAATGCCAGAGAATTAATGGCCGTGCCAAGTTACTGGCCGATTCCTGTTACGTTTCCATACCACCCAAACGTTAAAGAAATCCTATTTTTCAAAAAAATAGGATTTCTCAGTGATATGGATATTTCCGCCCTCCCGCACTAGTACAGTAAGGCGGAAGTTTCCATACCACCCTAACGCCAACGGCTAAAGCCGTTGTCTAAAAGCTTAAGTACGTATCAGGGCACTATAAGAGAGTTAGTAGGATGCAAGCTTAACGATGCTTTTAGATAACCGATGCAGGCTGTTGTCTGAAGAGCTATTGTACCCTGAAGGGCACTGCAAGAGGGTTAGTAGGCTTTAGCCGACTTTAGCTTTTGGCTGAGGTGGTACGGAAACTGGAGCGATCCTGCACTAGTTAAACTTCCTCTACCATTTCTGTGTAATAGGAGTGAATAGCCACAGGTGCAACCTGTGGTACTCGCCCAAAGCCTGGGGCGATGCCCCAGGCTATATTAATCTCGCCCCGTTGGGGCTACCAGGGGCGTTGCCCCTAGCTAGATTAATTTCGCCCAAAGCCTGGGGCGATGCCCCAGGCTATATTAATCTCGCCCCGTTGGGGCTGACTTGTTAGCCCTGAAGGGGCGTATTATTAAAGCCAGGGGCAACGCCCCTGGAGCTGCCCCTGGAGCTTATTATCTTTATTCGTTTTCTTTGATTATTGTTGTACTATACTTAGTTTGGCTCGCCCAAGATAAATCTTGGACTCCGGTTTGGCTATCCTTCCGTCCAAACTTTAGTTTGGCAAAAAACACTCACTTTTCACTTGGTAGATAATCAATTCATGGCAAAAAAAAATCTGTATGAACTCCTTGAAATATTACCAGAGGCGACTCAAGACGAAATCAAAGCCGCCATGATACGCTTAGGGAAAAAATATGCCACTCAAAGTCAAAAAAATGAAACGGTACGCGCCCATTTCAATCAAATCAAAGAGGCTTACAAAATCCTGTCCAGTCCATTCCGACGTGCCAGTTATGATGATTTCCTAAGACAGAGCATTGAGGAGAAGAAGAACAGTAAGGAATACCAGCGTCGTCTCAAAGAAAAGGTAATCAAAGGATGGCAAATCGGCAAACAGTACGCGATTAAAGGAGGGCAAATCACCAAAAAGACCGTTCTATCAGTCTGGCAATTTAGCAAACGGCTGGCTCAAAAAGGATGGCAATTCAGCAAACGGCTGGCTCAAAAAGGATGGCAATTCGGCAAGCCGCTGGCTCAAAAAGGATGGGAAGTTAGCAAACAGCAAACTCATAAAGGATGGCAATCAGGCAAACAGCAAGCCATTAAAGGATGGCAAATGGGTCAACAGCCCATTTTAAAAAAAGGGCAAACCGACAAGCAGCAGACTCCCAAAGAACTGGATGCCGACGAGCTGAAACTTATCAAAGGGTGGAAAGTAGTCAAACAGCGGCCCTCCTCAAGGTATCTTAGAAAAACGCTACTACCGGGCGAGAAAATTCTGCACCAAGCCCAAACTCACTGGTTTTATTATTTGGATTTCGGAGCAGTGTTGCTCGTTATTTTTTCGATTTATTTATTAGTGTTTAACCCACCTTTTATTGGAGAAAGTATGCCCACGGTATCGCTATGGGTACCCAAAATTATCTCAAAACAGAGGCTAGAATTCCCGGTATGGTACTTGGGTTTAATAGCATTATTATTTGTTGGGCTAATGATGCTTTGGGAAGCTTTTGTTACTGGACAAACCACACAATTAGCAGTGACTTCAAAACGAATCCTTTTCAAATGTGGTTTATTGAATAGGACAATCATTGAAGTCAAATTGAGGCGATTTGAAAGTATCACGATACACCAAAATATCTTAGGTATCATTTTTTGCTATGGCACAATAACCATTACCGGTATGGGAGGAGTAAAAATTAGCGTACCCAACATTCTGGCACCATTCAGACTCAGGAAAATCATCTGGCTGGTTTTGGAAGAATACGTAGAAGAAGAAAGTTTTGAGGAATGACTGGAGTCCAAGATTTATCTTGGACGTCTGAGGAGTCCAAGATTTATCTTGGACGTCTATCTTTCATAAAAAAACCAAGGTTTTGTCGAACTAGCGGTTTTTTTTGAGGGCCAGGTTATGAAATTGGAAGGAGTCCAAGATTTATCTTGGACGTCTATCTTCATAAAAAAACCAAGGTTTTGTCGAACTAAAATGAAAAATGAAATTGTAGGGCATGCAAGAAATTGTAGGGAGCCGACTGCTAAGCCGCAAGAAACCCCAAATTATTTAATGGAACTTCAAACGACTGAATTCAAATAAAATCAGCACCACGACACAAAGAGAGAAAAAATGGTGCCCTGAAGAGGAATTGAACCTCTGACCTTCCCCTTAGGAGGGGGACGCTCTAATCCAACTGAGCTACCAGGGCAAGATAGGTAAAATGAAAGGTAAAAAAAAATGGTGGAGCCGAGGAGGATCGAACTCCTGACCTTGGCATTGCGAACGCCACGCTCTCCCAGCTGAGCTACGGCCCCACGAGAAAAATGAAAAATGAAAAATGAAAAATGAAAAATGAAAAATGTCCCAAATGAAAATGAAAAATGTCCCAAATGTAAAAATGAAAAATGTCCCAAATGAAAAAAAATTTCCAAGCAAAAGTTTTTAGAAAAAACTTTTGCCTAGAAAAAAAAATGTACCACGAAAAATGGCACGTCATGAAAAATGAAAAATGAAAAATGTACCACGAAAAGTAGGCGCGTATTCTACACGAATTAAATCGATTGTGCTAGTCGTTTTTGATTTTTTTTTTCACTCTCTGAAAAAATAATAGTAACGTATTGAAATATAAAGTTTTTATATATTTTTGACTCATTCAATTGTTAATAACCCCAGCAGAGATGCGAGGAGTCAATGCCATTAAGTTAAGGGCTTTGCACGTGGAATTGTAAGGGCTTTGCACGTGGAATTGTAAGGGCAACCGCAAGGGATTGGGCAACCACAAGGGATTGGGCAACCACAAGGGATTGGGCAACCACAAGGGATTGCCATAACGATAATGGCATTGAAGCGAGGAGCTGAGCTACGGTTCACAATTAGCTTCGCTCGCTGAGCTACGGTTCGTTTACGTCGTTTACGTCACCATTCACCATTCACCATTCACACAATTCACCATTCACAATTCACAATTCACAATTTTACAATCGCGCTGTCCGCAAACGTTGCAAGGCCGCCCGTACCTGACTAGGGGCCGTCCCACCGATATGATTACGAGCATTGACTGAACCTTCCAGCGTTAACACGTCATACACATCATCCTCAATCAACGCCGAAAAGCTTTGAAAAACATCCAAGCTCAAAGCATCCAAATCACAATCGGCCTCAATGCAATATCGCACCGCCTTGCCAACAATCTCATGGGCATCCCGAAACGCCACACCTTTGCGAACCAAATAATCCGCCAAATCCGTCGCCGTCGTAAAGCCGCGCTGCGCCGCGGCCCGCATTTGTTCACGTCGCACCTGCATGGTCGGTATCATATCAGCAAAAACGCGCAAACAGCCTTTTAACGTGTCCACGGTATCAAACAACGGCTCTTTATCTTCTTGATTATCTTTGTTATAAGCCAACGGCTGCGATTTCATCAAAGTCAATAGACTGGTCAAATGACCATACACGCGCCCCGTTTTACCACGCACCAATTCTGGCACATCAGGATTTTTTTTCTGAGGCATAATAGAAGAGCCGGTACAAAAAGCATCGCTTAACTCAATAAAATTAAATTGTGCAGACGACCATAACACCAATTCCTCCGAAAAACGCGACAAATGCATCATCAGCACAGCGGCCGCGGCCGCAAATTCAATCGCAAAATCACGATCACAGACGGCATCCAACGAATTTTCTGCGAGAGTATCAAAGCCCAACAATTGGGCGGTGTAGTGGCGAGCAATAGGATAACTAGTGCCCGCCAAGGCGGCCGCGCCAAGGGGCATACAATCAACTCGTTTGCGACAATCTTGCAAACGGGCCCTATCACGCAATAACATTTCGCACCACGCCAACAAATGATGTCCAAACGTGATAGGCTGGGCACTTTGCAAATGAGTAAAACCGGGCATGACTGTCTCCGCTTCACGCTCGACAACCTCAGCCAAAGTAGTAATAAGGCGCGTCAATTCACTACTAATCAGATCGATTTCAGCGCGCAAATAGAGGCGAATATCCGTAGCAACCTGATCATTTCGAGAGCGCCCCGTGTGCAACTTTTTACCCACCGCACCGATTTTCAGCGTCAGCCGGCTTTCGATATTCATGTGAACATCTTCCAAAGCGACTGACCAATTAAACGCGCCCCGCGCAATTTCTTGCTGAATTTCCGTGAGGCCTTCAACAATTTGTGTACATTCCGCCTCCGTCAAAACGCCGACATAAGCCAACATCCGAGCATGGGCAATTGATCCCATAATGTCATACTCATATAAACGGTGATCAAAGCTCACGGAAGCCGTAAACGCCTCAACAAAAGCATCGGTGGAAGCAGTAAAACGCCCACTCCAAAGTTTTTCTATCATTTTTGTAATTGGTAATTAGTCGAGTTTGTAGTAATAAGGTTTGTAGTAGGGTTTGTAGTAGGGTTTGTAGTAGGGTTTGTAGTAGGGTTTGTAGTAGAGTTTGTAGTAGAGTTTGTAGTAGAGTTTGTAGTAGTCGCTTTAGCGACTATATACTAATGAAAAATGAATTCTATGCAAAAGTCATTCTAAAAAAACTCAGTTTGTAGTAGTCGCTTTAGCAACGATAGACTAATGAAAAATGACTATATTACATAAGCTTATAAATTGACATAAAATTTAATGTTATACTCAAAAATGTTTGATAAACCTTTCACAACTTAAATAACTACCGAAAAGCCCCAACGGGGCGATATTAATATAGCCTGGGGCAGCGCCCCAGGAAATCCTGCCTTATGCCCACGTTGAGTATAAAATATTTATGTGTCTTTACTTATAATACTAAAAACGTTCTTTTGAATCTGATAATCGCTAAAGCGACTACTACAAACCAAGCAATGATAGTCGCTAAAGCGACTACTATACTCAAGAATGGAACAGACTTTTTGAGAAACCTTTCACAACTTAAGCAACTACCGAAAAGCCCCAACGGGGCGATATTAATATAGCCTGGGCTGCGCCCCAGGAAATCCTACTACAAGCTAAATAAAGCCATGCGACTAAAACAATTTTCAGTTAAGGGATACAAGAATTTTCGACAAGAAATTGTTCTTGAAGATATGGGAACTATTTGTGCTATTCACGGTGAAAACAATGTAGGCAAATCGAATTTGCTTGAAGCGATGCAATTGTTTTTTCAACTTTGCGGCAAATTGCTCACCACAGCTCCAGGTGTCGCCATCCGCTTGAGTGCAAAAGAATTGGCACCACTTGGATTTAAAACGAGTGAAATATTTACTCTGGGATTAAAAAATCCAATTGCTATGAAAGCGATATTAATGAGTAAACAAGAAGAGTTTGCACAACGGGCTATCCAACAACTTAAAACCTCCGAAATACATATCAGTATTGAACTCAAAACAGTTCAAAATGATAACCTTGAATGCGAACTAACAACACTCAAATCTTCTGATGGCACCGATTTTATCGACGCCCATATCAATTCCGGCTTATTAGAACGTGTATTCACGTCATACAAAGAAAATCCGTTTGCACTCGTGGGTGTTGATCGGCGTATTTCAGAAAATGAAATAGAGACGGTGCGAAATATTGTGCCTCAAACGCTTCTGTTAAAACTTTATGACATGAGAGATTCTCTCGACGATTCAGTTTATAAAAGTGAACTGTTTGTGAGAACATTACAAAGATTTAATGATGTGCTTGGTGAAGGTGAATTTGTCGCCATCTTTAACCGTCATACCAACCGCGCCAATCTCGCGTTTCAGCCAAAGAAATCAAAATTTGGACGAATGCCCATTGAGATACTCGGTTCTGGGATTCAACAAATCGTTGCCCTCGTAGCGCGATTATTAGTGAGTGACGCGACTTTTGTAGCGATTGAAGAGCCAGAATTGAATTTGCGTTATACGCTACAACTGCGCCTACGGGAAATTTTCAAAGAAATTGCGGAAGATCCTTTTGGGCCTCAACAAATATTTATAAGCAGTCACTCTCCCGCGTTTGAGTTTGGCGAACATTTTTACGCCATGCGCTTTAGCAGCGAGGGGCCGACAGTCGAACATCGTCCTATTCAAGAAGCCAGTATTTTCACCCAACATTATGCCGACGCGCCTTCCACTTTAGAAAGTGCGCCGATGGGATACGTCTCAAGCGACGGATTAGTAAAATTACCAGAATAAGTGGCTCAGCAAAAGTCTTTTAAGATAACAAGCAGCAATAGTCGCTAAAGCGACTACTACTCTAGTCACCAAAAAAGTTAAAGGATTTGTGCGTACCTACTTATGCTCGCAAAGAACTTGAGATTGAACAAGGGGGTGGCGTTGTTTTTGTAAAGCGCAAGGATGGTGGACATATAGTTCACAAAAATATTGATAACTATTGACATATCAATACAGTGTGGATAAAGTTCAAAAAAATATTGATAATTATTGATATTGGCTGGGCATTATCTAAAAAGAACTTGACATTTTGTACTTTTTTTAAGTAACATAAGAGTGCTTGAGGTGGTTAGCCTTCCACATCAAAAAAAATGGATTCTCAAGCATTCAAGTAACCCTAAGCTCTCATTAGGCGAAGGGATAAAGGGCTGATACTCCCTTATTCACTTCTATTAATAGTGTTGACTCATTTGTTGACATGTCAAGAGTTGTCAATAGAATTGCTATCTGTAGTAAAATTAACCGACTTAACAACGAACATTCGTATGAATTTATACTCAAGATGGGAACAAATTGGACTTTTTGAGAAACCAAAATAACTAGAAAGGGGCGTTTCCAGGCAAGCCCCAATGGGGCGAGGGACAACGCCCCTTATAGCCCCAACGGGGAGAGATTAATATAGCTAGGGGCAACACCCCTGGCTTGGGGCTGAGTATAATCTCGTTGTCTCTACTCTTGTGCATACAGAAAAATTGTTTGATTTAAAACAAAAACATAAAGGGAATTACGATCTTGATACAATCAATCAATCACCGATTTCTAAAGGTGTTATAGACATTCAGATAATTATTTAGTCCCCTTTAGGGGACTTTCGCTTTCAGTTGGCTGTTTTGAAATGCTGATTGCAGGACATGCACATTCCGAAGACTATTTACTCATCACTCAAGATAGTGGCGAAGAATTTAAAGGTGTTGACAAAAAAACCAATTTAGATAGCCTAGAAGTTGCAGTTGATCAACTTCTACAAGAAACGAGACTTAAGTGACAGCACAACCTTCTTCAGCAAACCCAAGCAAATGGCGGCGTTTTTTTTCCCGCCGTGACACGCCGCAACCCGGCCCCATTGTACTCGATAGGCCACATATATATATTTTACCCACCCATTCTGGCTTTTTATTTACGCTAGTCTTGTTAGTCATGCTACTCGGCTCCATGAATTACAACAATAGCATGGGCTATGTACTAGCCTTTTTATTGGGCAGTATGGCAATCGTATCCATTTTACACACCCATCGCACCCTATTAGGATTACGCATAGAAGCCGGCAAAGTGGCCCCCACCTTTGCTGGCGAAACCGCACAATTTCAATTAGGGTTAGATAATCGTGAACACGCCGCCCGTTACGCTCTAGTTTGGCTACGCGATCCCAACATTCATACCAATTGGCTGCGCGATTCCAATCTTCAAAAAATAAAATCGAAAAAATTTATTATAGACTTAGCCGCAGATCAGCGCGTCAGTATCAACATTCCCGTTCCTACCACGCAACGTGGGCGGGTTTCTTTAGGCCGAGTAACCGTGTACACTCGTTTTCCTTTAGGACTCTTTCACGCTTGGTCGTATGTTCACTTAGAAGCTTCTACCCTAGTCTATCCACAACCACGAGGCCATAAAACCTTACCATTGGGCCAACAATCCGACAATACCGGCGAAGGTAGCCCCCGCGACGGTGGTGGTGAAGATTTTATAGGCTATCGAGATTACAAACCCGGCGACTCACCACGACATATTGACTGGAAAGCCGTCGCCCGTGAGCAAGATTGGATGATTAAACAATTTGGCGGCATGAGTACCACCACCGTATGGCTAACCTGGGACGACGTCAGCACACTGAATAACCTTGAAGCGGCATTGTCGCAATTATGCCTCTGGATATTAGTTGCCGAAAACCAAGGAGCAGAATATGGATTAAAAATCCCCGGCAGCACCCTCTCCCCGGATAGCGGCGAACAACACCGTGAGCGATGTTTACAAGCGTTAGCCTTATTTTCTTCCTAATAGTCAGTCGTCCAAACTAACGTTTGGAAGAGGAATCCAAACTTTAGTTTGGAAGAGGAATCCAAACTTTAGTTTGGGTTATACGGAACGCACTTCAAATCTGTGAAAATGACAAAACGAACTTTTATTCAAATCCTAGCAAAATTCTATACTTATCATTAATTTAACCATTTTTCATTATTCATTATTCATTATTCATTATTCATTATTCATTATTCATTTTTCATTATTAAAGCATACCAATGACAACCCGCCCTCTCTTTCCCAGTTTATCGTCCCTTAAATGGCTGATGGCAACATTAGTATTAGTCATCTTACCGCACATTTTTCGCTTAGCTTGGTGGATTCCACCAGTCTTTTTTGCACTGCTATTATGGCGTTATCTGATGACATGCCAGCAATGGCGCTTGCCCGGTACAGCACTACAACTTATCCTTGTAGTGTTCATGTCACTGAGCGTTTATCTCAGCTACGGAACAATATTTGGACGCGATGCCGGCGTTGCCCTAATAGTGGTTATGTGTGGACTCAAACTGCTAGAAATCAATAGCCCGCGTGACGCTTTATTGCTTTGTTTTTTAAGCTATTTTCTTATAATAACCAACTTCTTATACTCTCAAACCCTCCCCACGGCGCTATATATGGGGATAGTCATGCTAGTAGCAACGGCCACCCTTATCAGTTTGAGCGACGAAAATAATCGCTTGCCAATACGCCAACGTCTGCGCTTATCGGCCACCTTATTAATACAAGCGTTGCCAATAATGTTAGTACTCTTCATCCTATTTCCCCGGGTAGCGGGGCCATTTTGGAGCTTACCCAAAGATGCACATAGTGGTATCACCGGTTTAAGTGATAACATATCACTAGGCAATATCAGCCAACTAAGCCTCTCAGATGAAATCGCCTTTCGTGTCAAATTCGACAGCGAAATGCCGCCGCCTGAGCAACGCTACTGGCGAGGGCCGGTATTATGGTGGACCAATGGGCGCGACTGGAAAAGCGGATTTCAAAAAAGCACCATCGTCAAACAAATCAACCTTCACCCCACTGGCAAACCGTTTGACTACACCGTAACTTTAGAACCGCACAACAAACGCTGGTTATTTGCCTTAGAACTACCCGCTTTCGCGCCGCCCCAAGGTTATATATCCCCAGATTACCAAATGTTGGCATTTATTCCAGTACACCAAAGGATGCGTTATCGACTGCGCTCCTATACCAATTATCGTGCTAAACTCCTCACACCGTTACAACGCCGCCTCGCTTTGCAATTACCCTATAGAAAACATCCTCGCGCCCGTGCCTTGGCCGCGCAATGGCGGCAAGACAACCCACAGCCAGAAGCCATTGTGCAACGCGCCCTACGACATTTCAATCAAGCGCCATTTACATATACCTACACGCCCCCCTTACTGCTAAATGACCCGATAGATGAATTTCTATTTGAAACTCGCCAAGGATTTTGCGAACATTACGCAGCCGCCTTCACCATCCTAATGCGAGCGGCCGGCATTCCTGCACGAATAGTAACAGGCTACTTAGGCGGCTCCGTTAACCCAATCGGTAACTATTTAATAGTACGCCAACGCGATGCTCACGCCTGGAGCGAAGTTTGGTTACAAGACAAAGGTTGGGTGCGGGTGGAACCGACTGGCGCTATCGCACCGGAGCGGGTAGAACAAGGTATTGACACAGCACTACCAACCGAATTTAATCCCCTTGGCTTAGAAATAAATTGGGATCGCGACTCCCTCCCGGTTAAAATGTGGCAACAACTACGCAATAGCTGGGACACCATCAACAACGGCTGGAATCAATGGGTACTCGGCTATGGGCCGGCACGCCAAAAACAACTCTTAAACCGCTTAGGACTAGAAGGCATCAACTGGCACGGCATGGCGATGCTACTTATGTTCATCATAACCTGTTTATTATTGAGCTACGCAGCTTGGATGTTTTTACGTCCGCAATTAATCGTGCGTGATCCGGTACAACAAATTTATCGACGCTTTTGCAAAAAACTAGCACGGCACGGTTTGCATCGCCATCCCAACGAAGGCCCATTGACTTATGCGGCCCGTGCCAGTGCCGCCCGTCCCGAATATGCGGCCTCCATTCAACAAATCATTGAACTCTACGTGCAAACCCGTTATCGTAGTAAAATTGAAACACTGCCACAATTACGCACGGCAGTGCGGCTTTTTCAGTGATCAGTTTTATCGTTCACAGTTTTTCAGTTATCATTTATCATTTATAAGTTATACTGAGCACCGTCATCCTTAAGTTATACTGAGCACCGTCATCGAAGGAGTTTTTCTGTCATTTCGACTTAAGGAGAAATCTTATTGAAGTGACAAAAGCGCAATTTGTGAACGTTTTCTGTCATTTCGACTTAAGGAGAAATCTTATTGAAGTGACAAAAGCGCAATTTGTGAACGAAGCAAAGTATGTAATTTCTACTGAGCATCGCCATAAACTGAGCCCGTCATCGAAGGAGTTTTTCTGTCATTTCGACTTAAGGAGCTTTAAGTTTTTCTGTCATTTCGACTTAAGGAGAAATCTTATTGAAGTGACAAAAGCGCAATTTGTGATCGAGGCAAAGTATATAATTTATTATTTATCAGTAAACAACGGATAAGTTTCCAGTGATCACTGTTCACTGAAAAACTGATCATTGAAAACAGAAAACTGTGAACGATAATAAAAACAGGAGAACTAAATGTCAGTTAAACACCCCATCATAGCCATTACCGGCTCATCCGGCGCTGGAACCACCACCGTCAAAAAAGCCTTTGAGGATATTTACCGCCGTGGTAGATACAAAGCCGCAATTGTCGAAGGTGATAGCTTCCATCGCTACGATCGTCTGGAAATGAAAAAAGCCGTTGAAGAAGCTGACAAAGAAGGTAGAAATCTCAGCCACTTCGGCCATGACGCCAATCTCTTTGATAAACTTGAAGATTTATTCCACAAATACTCCGAAACTGGCTCAGGACAAATCCGTAAATACCTGCACAATGAGGAGGAGGCCGCGCCCTACAACCAATCGCCCGGCACCTTTACGCCATGGGAGGACATTTCACCCAACACCGATTTACTGTTTTATGAAGGCCTACATGGCGGTGTTGTCACCTCAGAAGTGAATGTGGCGCAATGGGTAGATTTATTAATTGGCGTGGTACCCAGTGTCAATCTGGAATGGATCCAGAAAATCAGTCGCGATGTGGGTGAACGTGGCTATTCTGCCGAAGCGGTGACTCACACCATTTTGCGGCGCATGCCCGATTATGTGCAGCACATCACTCCGCAATTTACCCATAGCCACATCAACTTTCAACGGGTACCCTTGGTAGACACCTCCAACCCCTTTATTGCCCGCGACATTCCTACCGCTGATGAAAGTCTGGTGGTGATTCGCTTTAACAAATACCGCGAGCAAAATTACGCGTATTTGTTGTCGATGATTCACGACTCATTTATGTCGCGTCCCAATACCTTGGTTGTCCCCGGTGGTAAAATGGGATTTGCCATGCAAATCATCTTCCGCCCCATCCTCAGCGGTATGATGGAAAAACGCCGCAAACTTATGGAGTTATAGACTGGTTGCACTCTCACCTTCCGGGGAATTTCGTTGGTTTTTAGAATAAAACCTTTTGACTCAAATTGACTCAAATATTATGCGGAAAATTCTCAAAAACCAGGGGAACTAGCAAAACGGTTTCTCAACACGGAGGACACTGAGTTCTCTGTGTTGATAATTTCGCCTAAAAATATCAACCGTGTGCAGTATAACGTATTCAGTTTTCAGTTTTCAGTTTTCAGTTTTCAGTTTTCATTCGTATTCCATAACTACACCATTTTCAATGAACCGGGGTGCCGCTGGAGAGGGAAATAGGCATATTTATACTCAAATCGGCCGATTACCCAATTTCCTTGCTGTTTGATAAGCGTAATAACGGCTACAAATTGTCCACCCTGAAAACTCGCCAGCACTTTATAGCGAGGGCTGACATGCCACCAATAGGCGGTAGAACGAAACAATCCGCCCTTGGCACCGTGATAATTCAATAATTCCCCCAAACATGTAAAAACAACGTTTATCTTAGATAACTGCTCAGATGTCATCTGTTGTCGCAAATCGTCGCTGGCGTGAATTAAAAACTCACTCTCATCCCAATCTGCCAACAAGCCTAACATCGTCGTATTAACAAATCCCCGCGCCTCAATGTTCATCTGCTGCAGACTAAAACTACCATATCCCGCCCCTAGCGTGATAGAGATGAAGAGCAACACCACAAAACCGCGTCGAGTGGTGAATAAGTTATGAAAGAGACTGTTTAAGCGCATAGTTCATTCTCTAGTTGTTCAGAAAAATCCCACCATTGAGAAATCAGATTTTTCCAAAAAATCGGATTTATTGGCTCCAAAGAAATGTATTTTCAAGGAATAATCATTTATGAAAACTGGCATATTCGTCAACACTGACGATGGATTAGGGAAGGGTAAATTAGTCTCAGTCAATGAAAAAATTGGCAAAGTCAGCTTTTTTCACTCAATTACGCAACGTGAAGAAAAAGAATATCCTCTCAATGAATTAATGCGTGCTTATCTTTATCCGTATACCCGTGTTTACGTCCAAACAGAAGAAAGCATTTGGCGAGTTGGACGTATTATAGGATGGAAGCTGATGGAGGATGAGACGATTGAATACGAGGTTCGTTTTCCAAACAACAAATATGGTCACTATTCAGAAACTGATTTAGAAATCCGCGCCCTAAAACCCCTCATAGAGCCAACTGAAGTCCTTGCCTTTGGTGGAATTGAAACGCAATTTTTCCACGATAGGCGCAAGCAAGTTGTCGATATGCTTATCGGACTCCGTGCCGCCTCGCAAAGCATGACGGCATTGCTCTCTTCGTCCATTGAATTTGTACCGCACCAAGTCGAAGTTGTACGGCGTGTATTGGAAGATCCGTTACAGCGTTATTTGTTAGCTGATGAAGTGGGTATGGGCAAAACGATTGAGGCTGGCATCATTATTCGTCAGTGTCTACTTGATGATCCTTCTAGTCAAGTAGCAATACTGGTGCCACCTCATTTAGTGACTCAATGGCAGCATGAATTAGCGGATAAATTTAGGATTCAGCACTTTCCTTCATCCGTATCCGTATTGCCTTATGCCGCTGCGACACAAATTCAGAATCAACACCTTGATATGTTAGTCATTGACGAAGCGCATCATGTCGTCAGTCAAACCAAGGGTTTAGAACTCTCTGAGGCGATACGTCAATTAATTAAAAAACAAGCACTTGCCAGCAAAAGACTGTTGCTATTGTCTGCTACCCCCGTATTGGGGCATGAAGAAACAATGCTTGCTATGCTTAATCTGTTGGATGCAGACACCTACCGTTTAGAGGATTTAGTTGCATTCAAAGAAAAAGTCCATAAACGCCAAGAATATGGGCGTTTCTTGCTCGGCTTACGGCCTGATGCCGATAGTTCTGTGTTGCTTCAACGGGCTGAACAAGCCGGCGAATTGTTTCCATATGATGCGATAGTCACCGCCTTAGCCGCGCAACTCATCGAGACTGAGACGGAACAAAAAATTTATCATCAATTGCGCTCATACATTGCGGAAACCTATCGTATTCACCATCGAGTGATACGAACCAGGCGCGAAGACACGCAAGGCTGGGAATTTATGCCACGCAGCCCTCAAGTGAATAATGGAAAAGCCATTAATTTATCTCATGTCCGCGTTGAAATTGATGAAGATCAGCGTCTTGCCGCCTTAATAGATTTGTTAGAGCAATGGCGGAAAGCCTCACAAAGCCGTTTAGCCGACGAACCTGCCAAAGAATTTCAGTTGGCGCGTCGCTATGTCCGTTTATTTGAATCGCTGGGATGTGGTGCGGATGAATTGGCTCAAACGCTTGGACAATTTGACGAGACACCGAGTTTCGCGGCTGAAGCCGAAATCATCGCCGCCATGCGGACGACTTTGGCTAAATCTGCCGGACAGTTTGGCCGCTATGCGGTGGCAATTCAATGTCTCACCCAACTGAAAAAAGTGCTACAACAAACTAAACCGAATAGTCTCGTTAAGATAATCGTCTTCAGTTCATCCACAACGGATGCACAATGTTTATACCAGCGAGTCATTACCAAGCTTGATAAATCTGAAGTCTATACGTTACTAACAGAATCCGTGCGAGCAGACGAATCTGCCTTGCCACAATCGCTCGCTCATCAATTTTCAACGGATAACAAAGCTTGGCTTCTTATTTCTGATCGTCGCGGTGAGGAAGGGCAAAATTTGCATTTTGCTGATGCTATTTTGCATTTGGACTTACCTTTTTCGCCCTCCCGTCTTGAACAACGCATTGGGCGCTTAGATCGATTTGGGCGCACACAATCTGTGATTCGCCACCGCGTGTTGTTGCCCTCTGATGAGGACGACAGTCCGTGGTTGGCATGGTATGAATTGCTGGCTCACGGCTTTCAAATATTTAATCGCTCTGTTTCTGATGTACAATTTTTACTAGAGAAAACCGAAGAGAAATTAATCCGGCAATTTTACCGGCTAGGGGTGCCGGGATTGATTGATAGGGCGGATGAAATAAAAAGCCAACTCCAAGCCGAGCGTGAGCGATTGGATGAACAATATGCGCTTGATCAAGTGACAATGGGAACCAAAGGGCAAACTTTCTTTGATGCGATAGAAACGGCCGAAGAAGACGAAGAAGCCATTAAACAAGCTATCAATGGTTGGCTGTTGGGTGTCCTCAAATTCGGCCTACACTCAAAACATCAGAATAAAGAACCCTTTTTTTTAGAGTGGCATAAGCAAACCTTAATACCCCGTGAACCTTGGCAACCGCTATTTGAACCCTGTTTGGAAACCCCGCTTGCCTATCGACGTAACATTGCAGTACGTCAACGGGATGTCGATCTTATTCGTTGTGGTAGCCCATTGGTTGAAGTGCTTGAACAATTTTTGCGCTGGGATGATCGGGGAACCGTTTTTGCCACCTGGCGTATCAACCCGGCTTGGGTGGGACAAGAAACGATTTGGACGGGTTTTCGACTGTGCTATATTGTCCGAGCCGATCTTCAGCCTTTCAAAGAGGTACTCACTGAAAATGAGAGCTTGCTTGGTTTGCAAAGACGCGCCGATGGATTTCTACCACCTTGGACAGTGACACTACATATTGATTCTAACTTAGAAGAAGTGTCAGACTCAGAGATTTTAAGCCTCCTTGAACGCCCCTATAAAGATAAATCATCTGAAATCGGCCTCCGAGATTTCAATTTAGGGAGTCGTCTTGAAGCACTCCATAATGTCATTGCCCCCGATATTTTCATCTCTTTATGCCGACAAGTCCGTGATCTCTCTGAGCGCCGTTTGCGTGAAAGTCCGGTTTTTCAAGAACGTTTAACCAAAGCAATAACGGCAGCCAATACAGAAATCAAACAAGGCAACCAGCGTCTTAAACAACGTCAAGCCGCGCAACAACGTGAATTAGGCAAAACGGAAGGGCAAAGTATTGCTCACTTTCTGGCATTAAATGAGATGTTGTTGCAGAGTATTGAAAAACCTTATGTTCGTCTGGATGCGATTGGTTTTTTTGTGATAGCGGGCTATCCACCAAAGGAGGTGACTTCTATTTAATTATTCTGTTAATTCTGATCAGAATTTTCTGAATTAAAGAATTTCCAGAATGATACCTAAAATTTCTATCAGCCCCTTCGGTAAGTATTATTAAAGCCAGGGGCTTAGCCCCTGGAAAATATATTAATCTCTATCAGCCCCTTCGGTAAGTATTATTAAAGCCAGGGGCTTAGCCCCAATGCCATAAAGGATTGGGCAACCACAAGGGATTGCCCCTACGAAACCTCGCGTCTTTAGGGACTTTCGAGGTTTTCCAACCGGTTCGCCCAGGCTTAACTTAATGGCATTGGGGGCTTAGCCCCTGGAAAATATATTAATCTCTATCAGCCCCTTCGGTAAGTATTATTAAAGCCAGGGCTTAGCCCCTGGAAGGCTTAGCCCCTGGAAGGCTTAGCCCCTGGAAGTTAATTGCCATTTTTAGGTAATATTATTCTTCAGCTCTCATCTGCAATTCTTGAGTCATTGGCAAACGCACTGATTTCAACAAACGCCAATCATCCGCAGCCAGTTGAACATAAAAGGCACCGACGATTAATTCAGGTAAAGTGCCTTGATAACGATTGTCACCAATACGCTCTAAGAGCACTTCCTTATCAAAACCAGATCGCGTGCGGTGACTAAAACGGAGCGTGATTTGATTGGGTAAGTTGTAGTCAGGGTGCGCGTTGAGGTTTAGGTGGATCAATTGCTGTTCGACATTAAGACTTGCTTGTAAAGCGTGACGTGCTGCCGCCTTATCACGTTCTAAAGTACGATTGATTTCTAATCCCTGTTTATAATAATCATCTACCACTAAGCCATCATTGGAATTGATAGCAAGAGAAATCGTGATCATTCCCGCGATAACAGCAGACGCCGGAAATAAAATCAGCAACCAAACAAAAGGTTCACGATACCAAGGACGTTTCATTTTCAGTTACCCTTTATCAGTTATCAGTTATCAGTTATCAGTTATCAGTATCTTAAGCGCCACGAGTTCCACCTGGGGAAAGCAATCTCAAAAAAGCCTCAACCCTGAAAGGGTTGAATATGAAACGCAGTAACTCGCTACGCGAGATAATAGTTTACGCAATGACTTTAGCGCCTTGCGTTTGTAGTAGGTGCTTTTTTTTGCTAAGAGCGTGAACGAATTAAGTAAGTACAACGAATTACGCGGATAAACGAATTAAGTACAACGAATTACGCGGATAAACGAATTAAGTAAGTACAACGAATTACGCGGATAAACGAATTAAGTCTACCGAAAGAAACCCGACACTTGGGACACCTTTTCAAAAAAGCTGATCACCGACAAGCGTTAACATGGCCCCCAATTGACGAGGCTGTTCCTCAACAGGGTTAATTTTTATAAAAAGCTGTGCAAAAGGGCGACACTTGATAATAGCTTTTCTTCTTAAGCGCTGAAATAGTTTCGTCGGGTAGAGCGACTGCTTAAGATTAGCCGCAAGAGGTGTTCATTTGATGTACTTTTTTTCCAAAGCTAAAGTGGACTCCAATTAGACTTTTAATTCAGTCAATAACCATGTATTGTGTATGGATAAGGGTAGAAGAACTTTTGTGGGCCATGTTGTCATATAAATGACTTCAAATTTGACCTCTTTCGTTCTACTCTCAATAATAGCACTTTTGGGGGCCATGTTATCATTTGAACGACTTCAAAACCTGGGGCGATGCCCCACCTCAATGCCATTAAGTTAAGCTTTTCGGTGAGGGCAACCATAAAGGATTGCCCCTACGCGACATGACGGTTTGTAGGGGCAATCCCTTGTGGTTGCCCTTAACTTAATGGCATTGATGCCCCACCTGGGGCGATGCCCCAGGCTTTAATAACACGCCCCTTTGGGGCTAAAGCCCCTTTGGGGCTAAAGCCCCTTTGGTACGAATATCGATATAAAAATGAAAAATGTAGAACCTTGATTTCATAATAATTAATTCAACCCTTAATTCGCACTCTCAATAATAGCACTTTTGGGGGCCATGTTATCATTTGAACGACTTCAAAATAGTTTTTCAGCAATCTTGAAGGTTTTCAGGGCAACAAAATTCGGCCTAACAAGGGCCACATATCCGATTATTTCTATCCCGAAATTGACAGGTGTATTCGTCTTTGGCTTCCCCATATCGGCTTGTCATGGGTTGACATAACTTGGTTTTAGGGAACCACTTGCCCTCTTCAGTCATGTAACAGTCTTTAGGAATCAGCGTTTCTTTTCCATTATAGACTTCACAAATCGTCACCGTTTCAGGATCGACTTGACGCTTTTTCAGGAAATTGGTTAGCGTACAAATCTTATCAGCAAGATAAGATACCTGTACTGAATCGTCATCTTCTACAACATTGATGACTGCTTGGTATGTGTATGGTATTTTTTTGTCATACTTGGAACCAAACAGTTTGGTTAATAAATTCATTTGAGACCTCCATAACGATTTCCAATATTAGACTTGTCCGTAAATAAACAAGAAAGCCAGGTAGTTACACTGGCTTTAATAACACTTACCGAAGGGGCTAATAGAAAAGCCCCAACGGGGCGACATTAATATAGCCAGTGTATCTACCTGGAGGGAAGGTAACAAAACCCTTAGTTTCAGCGACGAGCTATAGGGCCCAAAAAACGCGCTTCTTCCGTAATCGTTAACGTTGGATTATCCAGCGCCGTTAATTGGAATGTGATCGTCATGCTGCGTTTCTGTAAATTTTGGGGATCAGCCGCTAAACGCACCGATAGCGTCATCACGCGCCCAGGTTCAACTTCAATCTCACGCTCTTTTACCAATTGTAATCCATCAATACCCGTTGCTGTCACGTCATAAACATGGGGCCGGTTATCGATATTCATCACTCGTAGTCTATAAACATTTTCAATTAAACCACTATCCGTTTTTATGAATAAACTGTTGCGATCACGAATCACGTTTAATTGTACCAGTGAACGTGTACTGATGGCGACACAGATGCCAATGAAGATAGCTAACAAGATACCGCCATAAACAAAAATACGCGGTCTCAAAACCTGGGTGGGTTTGCCATTAAGAGTATTTTCGGTAGTGTAACGAATCAAACCTCTCGGATAATTCATTTTATCCATGATTTCATCACACACGTCAATACAGGCGGAGCAACTAATACATTGGTATTGCAACCCGTCACGGATATCAATGCCGGTGGGACAAACTTGTACACACATTGTGCAGTTGATGCAATCGCCTAAACCTTGTGCTTTATAATCGACATTACGTTTACGTCCCTTTCGCGGATCGCCGCGTTTTTCATCATACGCGATAATCATCGTGTCTTTATCAAACATGGCACTTTGAAAGCGTGCATAAGGACACATATAAGCACACACTTGCTCCCGCATCCAGCCCGCATTGCCATAAGTCGCAAACGCGTAAAACAATAGCCAAAAAGTTTCCCAATCACCGAGATTGAATGCCATCACATCGACGGCTAATTCACGGATGGGCACGAAAAAACCCACAAAGGTGAAGCCGGTGAATAAAGCAAAGACAAGCCACAAGGTATGTTTAGTCGCTTTAAGGCGAAATTTGCGAACGGACATCGGTGCTTGCTCAAGTTTGAGTTGTTTAGGCCTATCGCCTTCGACTAAGCGTTCCATCCACAAAAAGGCATCCGTCCAAATGGTTTGTGGACAGGCAAACCCACACCATAGCCGGCCGGCTAAAGAGGTAAAGAAAAACAGGGTAATACCAGCAAGAATCAATAAAAAGGCCAGATAAATGAAATCTTGAGGCCAGAAAGTGAGGCCAAAAATATGAAATTGACGCGCTGGGAGATCAAACAACACCGCTTGCCGGCCTTCCCATTGTATCCAAGGGAAGATGTAGTAAATACCTAATAACACAATGCCACTTAAGGCTTTTAAACGGCTAAAAAATCCCAGCACAATGCGCGGATGGATTTTTTCACGCTTCGCGTAAAGGCCTTGTTGTTCCGTAGGCGGTGTGGCTTGAGCGTGAGTATTTGAGGGTTTCATACTAATTTTGGTACCTCTTATTTAAGTTTTGGGGAGGATCTCTGCCAGGGGCGGTGCCAGGGGCAACTGAAGAACAGGAGTCCAAACTTTAGTTTGGCAGGAGTCCTAATGACAGAAATTCGTTCGGCAGGTGCCGACGCGGCGGGAGACTATCCATTTTGAGGGCCATAAAACATTTTGAATGTTTTCAAATCAGGTTATGGCCCTCTGTCGCGCTTCATTGTTATACTTTTTGTAGGTGTTTTGTTACTTAACTTTAATGGCATTGAGCCCGCTGGTACAGTATTCATTCGTTTAGTACCAAAATGATCGTCGCTAAACTTCGTTACTTCGTTAGATTCTATATCCCGTTTTGAGGAGATTGTGCAAGCACAGACTCAGCATAAGGTAAAAAATATATTCGGATTGTGCTAAAAAAAGCCGGGAGTGTTCCGTCTTGATTAACCGCAAGATTGTACTTAGCCATTTTTTCCAATACCGATTTTATTTGGTTGTCTGATGGGTTTTCGCCTAAATCTGCCAATTCAAGTTCAAAATCTTCTTCGAGTTTTTCTAAAACCGTTTTTCGGGCTAAACACAGACGATCACAGTTGAGATTGAATGTATCTATTGTTGCTTCCACTTTTTTAGGATCAATACCGGCTTGAAGGCAAGCATTTTCATTTACTTTCAGAGCACCCTCTTTAACCTTATTAACAATTCCTCCCTGTGGCTTTTGTGTTATTGAAAACAAGGCTGGTGAAATAGGCAAGTCACTGGGCTTTAGAATATCCTCATCCATCACATTATCATCTTTAGCTTCTCCACAACTACGGTTTTTCTTGATGGGAGGTAAACAACGACTCTGATCAGGATGACGGGTTTTGGCACCATTCGTCTGAGTGCCTCCCTTGCAAGCTGCAAATAAATTAGTTATCTCAAACATCCAATCCGTTTCAGATGAAATATCAGACTTGGGATGAAAATGTTCTATTTTGTAATCATTTTCGATGATATTAATCTCACAATAAGCGCACAATCCATGCTGGATGTCAGTCAAGGCTTGAATAAGTTCGCTGTAAGCTTCATATTCTTCATTCTTAAAAGTATTCCAATCTCGCTTATCTCGTGTTTCAGGAGGATAGGCTTTTAAAAACGGTTGTAAGCTCGCAGGTACCGTATCAATTTGCTTAACTTTTTTCATGAGCTTTGCTTCCCGTAACGTACCCGCTGCCGACGAATTTCCATATCGGCTTTAATTAATATCGGATCATGAGGAGATTCTTGATTAAGTTCCTGACGCAACTTTAAAGCTTCCTGACTTTCTCCTTGATTGTTTTCAATCAAATCATAGTATTTTCCGAGTAATTCGGTAAATTTGTTTTTCTCTGCCGGTGGGCGCTCATTAACGCCCATGATTTCAACCAGCAACCGCCCACTTTCCGCACCATAAGAAGAAGTCGCCTGTTCAGCAATGACATTATCATTTTGCCGGGTTAGCAACACAATATGTGCCGGCTTGATAGTTGTTAGAACTTGTGCGCTATGGGTGGTAACGATAAATTGTGTCTTGGGGAATGTTTCTATGAGATCAATTAATACCTGTTGTTGCCAAATGGGATGCAAATGTAAGTCAACTTCATCAATGAGCACGATGGCTTCTGATTGTTGGATGGCTTTTTCATGGAGATGAGGGTTTGCTTGTGCCATACGTCGTGCTAAATCTAAAGCTAAAGTAGTACGGTAGCCATCACTGAGTTGATTGAGTGACAATTTTTCTTGATGCCCACCCTTGTATTCAAATGTGACTATTAAGCGTAACGGATTAATGAGTGTGCGTGGGTTTGAACAGCCGGGCATCATTTGACAGATCGCTTGACGCACTGATTCTAATACGGGCAGACGATATTCAAAATCACGTTGTTTGGTTTGTTCTCTTCGTTCAATGTCTTCCTGAAAAGCAAACCATTCTATCATTGTTTGAAAACGTTGGGTTGCCACTAACGCATTTTCTAATGCTTTGAAACGATTGAAGTTTTTATTAAAATCACGTTGTAGAGAAGACGATAACACGGCACGATCAGTGCCATAGTAGGCGATGACTGGTAAGTGGGTTGGTTTTCTATCTTGAACGTCGTTGATGATGTTTTCCAAAAAGTGATGAAGCTTGCCTAGTTTTTTATCTGGTGGGATTGCTTGTTGAGTTCGTTTGTTCTGATCGCGTTTTTTAGTTATATCCCAAATGATGCCTTCGGCACTTTCAAGAGTCACACGAGTATAAGGTGCTTGATTGGGTGCTTGATCGTCTTTTAATTCGGTTGTCAGTTCTTCTCGAATGTCGCTTGGACGAAACTTTATCCCACTTACGTTAGGCAACCGAGTTAATATCGCGCCTAAACCAATCGCAATGGCATCCAAAATGGTTGTTTTACCGGCAGCGTTGTTGCCGACTAATACGGTTAGTTGGGGATTGAGTGGTAAGTCTAATTTGTTAATGAGACGAAAATTGTCAATTGTGATGCGGCTGATTTTCATCGTTTTTTTTAACAAGCCAATTGTCACTGGCACGAGTTGTTTGATTCATCGTATTCTTCAATAGCTACAGGGATTCGTTATAATAACGGATTTTAAAACAATAACTACAGGGATTCGTTATAATAACGGATTTTAAAACAATAACTACAGGGATTCGTTATAATAACGGATTTTAAAACAATAACTA
>Ga0190345_1000072_pt1 | contig 28272 bp, 26 predicted proteins | sample 48721334_MG_FD_161674 | JGI IMG/M metagenome (GOLD analysis project Ga0190345, IMG submission 161674) | Hydrothermal vent microbial mat bacterial communities from Southern Trench, Guaymas Basin, Mexico - 4872-13-3-4_MG | ecosystem: Environmental > Aquatic > Marine > Hydrothermal vents >...
ATAGGAATATTTAACCAACTCCTTTATGCCATGATCATGAAAAAATTACTTGTTGTGCGCCTGGCATGCTTCCTTCCCGTCTTGTCATATTCCCAGCCTGACCGGCCGGCCCGTGGAAGCAGCAGGAGGAACCCCTGTTTGCCCAAGACGGTGGTCATGGCATGTTGTTCACCACCTTCGACGGGCAGCTCATGATGGTGCTGCATGCTCCCAATAATCCCGCAGCCCACCCGCGCATTTTCAAATGGAAGATACCGGTGAAACCCTGAGGGTGGTGAAGGAATTCACAGGGAAGGATGTTTGATGCAAAAGGAAGAGGTGTGCCGGTACCGGTACCTGAAGGTATTTTTGGAAATAAGTAATAAATATGGCAAATGCTGAAACATGACAGTGCTTGAAGACGGGGATCTGAAACTGCGGTCCCTCCGGCCACAGGATGCCCCAATCCTGGTCGAGCTGGCCAATAACGAAAAGATCAGCATCAATCTGAGGGATGCATTTCCCCATCCCTATACATTCAAAGATGCATTGAATTTCATTGGGATGTGTATGGAATGCAAACCGGTGAATGTGTTTGCGATTGAATGGGATGGCAAATACGTGGGGAATATCGGCATATATCCGGAGCAAGATGTATACAGGCGCTCGGGAGAAATAGGGTATTTCCTTGGAGAACCATATTGGAACAAAGGTATCATGACCCGTGCTGTAAGGCTGGCAGTGGAGTACGGCTTCGGCGAGCTCGATCTGGTCCGTATTCATACCGGAGTGTTCGAATACAATGTTGCCTCGCAAAGAGTGCTTGAAAAATGCGGGTTTGTGAAAGAAGGGGTGTCCCGGGAAGCGGTATTCAAACAGGGGAACCTGGTGGATGAGATCAGATATGCCCTGCTCAGGAAAGATGTCAGGTAAAGTGGTATGTCCGGGAAGCGCACCGGCATAATAAACAATGAAAAAGCACGGGGAACATACCGGATTCAGTATACTGCGCATGGGGGATGTGTTTGCCCCCCTGTGCTGGGGGTAAATTTGCCGCGGAAAATTCGGGATATTCCAATCCTGGCTGGCAGGTGCCCGTATTTTTAATCCGACCATGGGTGCCGGCCATCTGCTGGAAGCCCTGAAACGGTTCGGGGAGGAATGCGGACTGAATATGTCGGGACAGTTTACCCGGGTAGATATCCTGAAACTTTCAGCCTTTCCATCCGATATCTTTTTCGGGAATCTTCCCTGGGCCAGTTATACTGACCTGCCTGAAACGTACAGGACCTTTGTCAGAAAGAAGTTTGTACGTACCGGATTGGCAGATGATCCCCGCCAGCTTTTTCTGGGAGGATCCCGGGTGGATCTGGCAGTCCTGGTGGTAAGAAAATGTATCGCTGATTTCCTAAAACCTGCAGGAGATGCCATTGTTTTTATGTTTCTTTCCCTGTTACTGAACGAAGAAGCCAGCCGGAAATTCCATTCATACCGGGCGGGCGATACTGCTTATGTCCCGCAACGGGTAATCGATTTGCAGGGAACCGGGATTTATAGCGGTGTTTTCACCCGCTTTGGCCTTGCGCATTTCCGGAGGGATGCGCGGGTCTGTTTTCCTGTTCCCCGGGAAAAAAGAGAAAACCAGCAGTGGATTATGCGGCCGGCACAACCCCTGCTGCAACCCGACAACCCGCTGAGCGTACTGGATGAAGCGGCGGATCATCCCCTGATTACCCGGGAAAATTTTACAGAGAACAAACCACAACTCCGGAAATGGGTGTTGCTGCCTTACCGGAAAGAGGGTAAACCTCTGACGGCGGCGGCGGTCCATAAGTAACCCGCCCTGAAAGATTGTCTTCTGTGCCACCGGAACATTCTGGAAAACCGGAATGGCAGAATGATTGGATTGTGTATCAGAAGCGGCACGTGGTAGGCCTTGCTGGGGGTGGGAGCTTACAGTTTTACTCCGTGGAAAGTGGTGTGGGAAGTCTGTGGAAAGAAAACCTTTCGGCCGGTATTGTTCCCGGGACACTGGAAGGCCAACCAGTCACTGCAGGCTTTTATTCCGGCCACCGGCCTGAAGGAAGCCCGGCGTATCCTCGATGAACTTCGCCAGCCGGCCATTGAAAAGTACCTTCTTTCGCTGCAGATGCAGAAGGCACCATGAACTGGGCTCCACCCGGCCGTATCAAAAAGCTGATCCGGTTTATCTGAGTTTTTCGGGGAGTATTATTCCAGCTGGTAAACACGTACATAGTCAATTTCCATTACGGCCGGGAAAATCGAATCATCCACTCCTTCCACACCTCCGTATGTGCCGCCAACGGCTACATTGAAAAGGAAATAAAACGGCCGGTCAAACGGCCAGTTTTCCTGGTCATACTCGGCCGGCCGGTGATAGGTAAGTATCGTGTTGTTGGGATGGTCAATATAGAAATACAGCCGGTTATAAGTCCAGATCAGGCCGTAAACATGGAATTCCTCTTCAACGGTTGGTAAAGGAATCTGTCCCGAAGTGATGGCATTGTTCAGGGCATGGTTGTTGCTTTCGATGTGTATGGCGCTGCCAACATAATCAGGGTTCCAGCTTACGTATTCCATGATATCGATTTCTCCGCACAGAGGCCAGGGGGTTCCTTCCTGAATGGACTTTCCCAGCATCCAGATCGCCGGCCAGAGGCCGGGACCATTGTATTCCGGCATTTTGGCCCTTATTTCGAACCGTCCGTAAGTAAAACTTTCCCTGCTGTTGATACGCGAAGAGGTATAATCTCCTACCTGCTGTCCTTCCCCTGTTTTCAGTACGGTTATCTTGAGTGTCCCGCCGGAAAGGGAGGTGTTCATCCCGTCGGTGTAATTCTGCCATTCTTCGTTTCCCCATCCGGTGGCCCCCGTTTCATGAACCCACTTTGAGTGATCGATTTCTTCCGCCTCAAACTCGTCCGACCAGACCAGTTCGTAGTGGTCGAGATAATCGGGATCATCTGACTGAATGGTAATATTTCTGGTTATGCTTTTGAAAACACCGTCCCGGCTTATTTCCAGCTCCAGCGGGTATGTGCCTGCCATGGCAAGGTACAATACCCTGGTTTCGCCTGGAACTCCGGGGTATACCCTTCCCGGGTATTTCCAGGTGATGTTGTCATAGTCGCCGGTGCTTTTATCGGTCAACCTCACATGATTGGATGAATCCGGAATGATTTCGTATGTAAAATCGGGATTCGGTGCACTGTATTCCACTCTGACTGACTTGGTTGCCGATTTCGTGTCCTGATCGCTGCCGCTTGTTCCCCACACAGTCAATGTTACAGTATATTCTCCTTTCTGCTCATAAAATACGGAATAGGTCAACCTGTTGGCAGGTTGTTTACGGGTCTGTTCCCCGTTTCCGAAATCCCACTGCATGTAGCTGTGTTCACCCGTGGTGGTGTTAACAAACCTCAGTATGTTGGGATCTTCTTCCGATATGGTATAAGTAAACCCGGGAGTGAAATCCTGATACGGTTCCTGACGGCAGGAAGGCATAGCGATTCCGGAAAGGATAATGAGGAAGATGATGAGAGAAAATGATCTGGACATATTTCTTTAGAGATTATTGTTGGGTATACGAAAGAAAAAGAGGATTTTATACCGGCCGGTATAAAACCCTCTTTTTCTGAAGCATTCCGGTATTATTCTGCTGGCTTGAAGTGCCAGGTCCAGCCTGTCGCCCAGGCATTGTTATCCACATAGAGGATCATTTCATCCTCGGTCAGTGAAATGATTTGGTACAGGCCGTCGTGGTTCCCGATATCGTAACCGCCTGTGGCGGCCCCTCCGAGAATATTAGGTCCGTTTACCTTGAGAGTCTGGTTCTTGACATCCAGCACAAAACTGCCCACCTCGGGATCGGCATCGGGTGCCGCATAGTAGGTGTAGTTTGCAGCTCCGTCCAGGTCAAAAACCATTTTGCCTGCGGCATCAACCGGAGGCATGTCGCCCGACCCCCCTGCATTCCACCACAGTTCTTCCCAGTTGTAGGGAGCCGACATATACCACCAGAGTCCGCCGTCGCCGGGAACACCGTCAAAAACCCAGGTTTTACCTGCGGTGGTATTTTCACTGACCAGGTCATACCAGTCCTGGTCGAGGGCATGGTCGAGCTGGTCAACCTGGACATCAATGGTTTTTTCGAAGAATTCGGCCCCGAGCGTTCCGACATAGGTGAATGTGGATGTCCCGGGAATGGGATAAATAAATGTCACCTTGTTGGTCAGGGCCTTCCCCAGATTGTAATTCCAGTAACCGGTTACTCCGGGGGTGGTCATTTCCAGGGTGATCTCATTTCCGCCCGGTGTGCTCTGTGTTGATACAAGAGTTACTCCGTCAACCGTAGTGCTGTTTTCAAGGGTTTTCCTTTCAGCGATCGGCTCACAGGCGATAAATGCCAGTGTGAGGATCCCGGTGAAGAGGCTTGATATGATTTTGTTTTTCATTGTTCTGTTTTTTTTAATTACGATCATCCTTTTGTTACCAACCCGGATTTTGCTGATACACGCCATTGGAAAGCCGGATCTCCGTTTCCGGTATGGGCAGCAATCCTTTGGTCTCGGGCCGGTAGGTCACGCTGTACTGCGCATCCATGCCCGAGTTTCTTACATTGAGGGTATAGTCGAAGGCGGTATTCACATCGCCCCAGCGTACAAGGTCGAACCAGCGCAATCCTTCAAAGGCAAATTCGTACTTGCGCTCTTCTTTCAGGTTTGCCAGCGAATAGGTTCCGTGGGGAACAAGGCCGGCCCGATCACGTACCTCGTCCATTCCGGTCGGGGTTTGGGTGATCTCCGAGTGCATGAGCAAGACATCGGCAAAACGCATCAGGATAAAATCCTGGGCATGCCACAGCTGCATGTCTTTGTTGGTGATACCGTAAACGTAATAGAACATGCCGCATACTCCGTCAGGGCCGTCATGCTGCAGGCTGTGATACTTCTTGTTAAAATAGCCTGTTTCATGGTCTCCCTTGTCTCCTGCGTAATCCTGTGTTCCCATTTCCGCGCTTCCGGTTTCCAGGATGGAGCCTTTCTTTCTCGGGTCGTTGTCGTCCCAGCTGTTCCAGAACTGGTAATTCACGGTTCCCCAGCCCCATCCCTGGCCGAACGGCACCAGGGAATTGTCACGCATGCCGAAGAAAAGAGGCAACCGGTTGTTGTAATACTGACCCCACTCCCAATTACCGAAGGCATACCGGGTGACAAACATGGTTTCAAAATTTCCTGTTCCGATATTGGAGAAGGGTCCGTCCTGTCCCACCCAGGCAAGTCCTTCGGCTTCAGCCCAGGGTAGGACCACTTCACCGGCACTTTCATTTATGTATGAGTATGGCCAGAGATTCCGGAAGTCTTCTGCCAGCTCATGGCCGCTGTTGTCAATACAGTCTTCCAGGTATCCGGCCACCTGTGAGGCTGACAGGGATCCGCCGTCAGCCAGGGGGAGCTCGCTGGTCGATGAATTCTCCATGTTGGTCATATAGCCGGTATAGAAAAGGTATACTCTTCCCAGGTAACCTTCAGCTACCCATTTTGTTGCATGACCGTACCGCTCGAGCGGGATCTCTGTGATCGGTTTATCGGGCATGGTTTCAATGGCCATGACCAGATCGGATGCGATCTGTGCGAAGGTTTCCGTGAAGGATGCTCTCGGGACATCCCTTGGTGCATCCACGGAGAGGATCAGGGGCACCCCGCCGAAAAATTTGCCCAGTCTGAAATAGAAGAAAGCCCGCATGAAATAGGCCTCTCCCAGAGCCTGGTTCTTGAACTCGGTGGCTTCTTCCTCGGTATAAAAATGTTCCGAGAAATCGGCATCCTGCACTTTCTCAATAATGGTGTTGGCCCGGTAGATACCGTTGTACGATTGTTTCCAGAGGTCGTGATACGTATCTTCCTCGGGATCCGTGAAATTATCAATCCTTTTTGCGGTTTTGTCATCGGGGCCTCCGCCTCCCAGCATCATATCCGAAAGGAGGTTTGCGGCCAACCCTTCCATACTGAGCACATCGGGGGTGTACATAGCATGGTATACACCTGCCATGGCTTCGTTGATATCCTGGGGTGTTTCGTAGTAATTATCCAGACTTTTCTCATACAGGTTTCTTGTATCCAGAAAGTCTTCACAGCCGGCAGCTATGACCACCAGGAGTGTAACAGAAATGATATATATAAGTTTCTTCATGGGTTGTTTGTTTTTTCTGTTTTAAAAAGAAACACTTAAACCGAACATCACCGTTCTGGCCTGCGGGTATAAACCAAGGTCTATCCCCGAAGCCCAGCTTACATCATGTCCGAAGCTCACCTCAGGATCCATTCCGTCATATTTTGTGAAAGTGTGCAGGTTTTTGAAAGCCACATACACTTTGGCACTTGAAATGGCGTTGAAGTCCCTGAGCAGGTCGTCCAGCATATATCCCACCGTGAGGTTGCTGATCCTCAGGTAATCGGCGTCATAGATATAGATATCGGATATGAAGTTTGTGTTCCTGTGGGAAGAAGAACTCAGGCGGGGGATCCGGTTTGACGTTCCTTCCCCGTGCCAGCGGTTGAAAATATCGGTGGTATAGTTCTGGTCGAAATTGTCGGCGAATGAACGGTATGACCTGGCTACCTGCATTCCGAACCGGCCCGTGAGGGTAACGCTGGCATAGATCCCTTTGTAATCGGCATGCAGTTGCATACCCAGTTCAAAGTCGGGGTTCGGATCGCCTATCATGACCTTGTCTTCTTCATCGATCACCCCATCCAGGTTCTGGTCAACAAACTTGATGTCACCCGGCCGCTGGTCACTGAAATAGGGAAGACCTTCCGGAGTGACGTAGGCATCCACATCATCCTGGTTCTGCAGGATTCCGTCCGTTTCAAAACCGTAGAAATATCCGATGGGATAACCCACCTCGCACCGCGAAATGGCTGCCGTTCCCTGCGACAATACGTGCGGGGGTCCGTGGATGATACCGTCGGCATTGGCGATCCGGGTAATTTCGTTGTGGTTGTGTGCTCCCATCACAGAAATACCGTAGTTTAGGTCGCCGAAACTGTCATCCCAGCCAACGGACACTTCAAATCCCCGGTTCATGATATCTCCGCCGTTGATCCACGGGGCGTCGGCTCCTGCCGTTCCGAGTATGGGCGCTACCACCAGCCAGTCTCTCGTCATTTTCCGGTACCAGTCAAAAGTGAGCGACATGCGGTGGTTGAACAACCGGGCATCTATACCGATATCGAGCTGTTCCGAAGTTTCCCAGGTCACATCAGGATTGGTAACGCGGGCAGGTAAGGCTGTGGGATGCGAAACGGTTTTGGATTCACCGAAATAGTATCCCGGGCTCAGGTACCTGATGGTTGAACTGTAAATGAAATTATCGATCGACTGGTTTCCGTTCTGCCCCCAGCTGGCCCTCAACTTGGCAAAATTCAGGAAGTCAGATGTGCCAATCATGAAGTCTTCTTCAGAAATTACCCATCCCACAGCCACTGAGGGGAAGGTCCCCCATCTTTTGCCTTCCGCAAAGTTGGAAGAACCATCGGCCCGCATGATGGCGGTGAAGATGTACTTTTCCCTGAAGTTATACTGCAGCCTTCCGATATACGACATGATCCCGCCTCCTCCGGCAGCCCAGTCGGCTCCCCAGGTGCTGATAGAATTCACATCGCTTTTATCCACATTGTTCAGATAAGCATAATCGGGATCCTGGAACCTTGAATCGGCCATCCAGCCTCCCACTTCCCGGTTAATCTGGTTCTTGTACATCTCGTTCCCCACCAGGGCGGTGATCCTGTGATCGCCCAAATGCAGGTCGTAGGTCAGGGTGTTGGTCCATGTCCAGTTATTCCCGAAATACATGTTCTGGTTTACGGCATCCTTGGGATTGCTGTAAAGTGTTCCCAGTCCGTACGTGGGACTCCATGACCTGCCGCTTCCAAACCAGGCATCAATACCGAACGCCGACCTGAACACCAGATTATTGATAGGCTGTATTTCAGCATACACATTTCCCTTGATGTCGTTCCCCTTGTACCAGCCGTAATTGTGTCTGTAAAAACAGGTGGCCAGCGGATTTGTCTGGTTGTTCGATATTCCCTCAAGAACGGGTGTAAAACCATGAGGATCAGGCGATTTGTCCCAGTAAGCCGGCATCAGCGGGTTGATAACCAGGGCGTCGTGGAGGTCGTTCCAGTAAATATTCCCTGTTCCCACCGACCGGTTCACATTGTTGGTATAGGTGAAATTTTCACCCACTTTGATAATGTCATAGTCGTCGGCCCGGTACAGGATATATTCCGTATTAATCCTGGCCGTCATCCTCTTCAGGCCGGCATCGATCAGATCGCCGGCAATGATCCCCGTCTGATCGAGGTAGGAGAATCCCAGGGAGTAGATCACATTGTTGGTTCCTCCGGAGACCGACAGGGCATGGCTTACCATGGGGGCATCCTTTTTGGTGATCTCGTTAATCCAGTTGGTGCCTTCCCAGCCGTCCTGCAGCATGGCCCAGATCTCTTCACCGAGCTGGGTGCCCAGGTTGTCGGGGAAATTGTTGTTCAGCCAGCTGTTGTTTTTCAGCATGGTTTCCCAGTCGTAGGGCTCCAGGCCGTCGTTTACCCGGCCCTCGTCCATGATATACATGTACTCCTGAGCCGTCAGCGGGGTCAGGTTCCGGTAAATGTTCTGCAGTCCGTAGTAGGTGTCGTACCGTACCATAGGCCGGGTGCCTCGTTTCCCCCTGTTGGTGGTAACGAGGATCACTCCGTTTGCAGCCCTTGCCCCGTAAATGGCAGCCGAAGCGGCATCTTTCAGAATGTCGACCGATTCAATGTCCGACGGGTTCAGGTAATCGATGTTGCCTACCGGAACCCCGTCGACAATGTACAGGGGATCGGCGTCGTATATGGTTCCCATCCCACGGATGTACACCTTGGTGCCTGCACCGGGCTGGCCGTTGTTCCGGGTAATGCTTACCCCGGGAGTGAGCCCCTGCAGGGCTTCCATGGCCGTTCCGGTATTCAGTTCTGCGATTTGTTCCCCTTTTACATTCTGGTTGGCTCCCGTGATCAATGCTTTCTTCTGGATGCCGTATCCGGTAACCACCACTTCTTCCAGGTCAATGAGCTCCGGAACAAGTGTCACATCTATTCTCGAGGATGTAACGGATACTTCCCGTGTTTGCATGCCCAGGAAGGAAAAAACAAGCACATCATCCACGGAGACCTCAATGGAGTATTGGCCATTGCTATCGGTTGTCGTACCATAGGTAGTTCCCTTGATAACCACAGCCACACCGGGTATCGGTTCACCGGTAGATTCCTCGGTGACCGTTCCGGTTACCGTCAGTCGCTGGCCGTAAAGGCCAAGACTGACGAAAAAGAGAATCATCACAAAAAGTTGTTTCATAGTGTTTGGGTTTTTGTTACGGTTAGGATGAATATTTCAGCAGAAATTCCGCACGGAACCGGTCGGCTGTGACCGGATACCGTTCCGGGAACAGGCTGGCTATGCCGTGTAATCTGGAAATAGATGGGGATTACAGATGCCGAACAAGAATATTGCCTGGGAGCTCTGTTCTGCATAGCAGCTGCTTGTGAACATTATAAAATTAAACATACTTCACCCGCCGTATTGATACTATTTTGTCCGTTTATTATAATAATTTGCTTATCCTGCTCTTATCAGCCGTAGGATTGCTTGTTAGTGTATATTGTACACTTTATTTTTTTGCGGAAGGGAACGGGAACAATTGAAAAGATCATTTTAAACCGGTCGGCCTGGCAGCAGGTTCCCGCTACGCCTTTTTCGTCTTCCTGTCTGAAAAGTCCCCTCCCTTTTTTCGGTGATTTCCCCGTCAGGGGGAGCTACGGCTCTGCCTTTTGCCGGTGGCGGAGCCGTGGGCCTGTCGCATCGGGTAATACTACCGAAAGAACAACCTCAATGGGGCCAAATTTTTTTGCCGCCCTATCCTGCTGAAAGCAAGCTTTCTTCCATGGTGGGGCAAAAAAAATACCGCAGCCTGCAGCTGCGGTGTTCTTTAGCTTGTTGCCCCGTCAGGGCTCGAACCTGAACTTTTCTGATCCAGAGTCAGACGTGTTGCCAATTACACCACGGGGCAATCATATTTTACGGTCTGCAAAGTTATGGATTTTTGCGAATTGAACAACACAAACTCCCCATTTTACATATTTTGCTTCACGGCATATACATATCCGGCGAAGCACTCCGGCATTCAACCGGTGGCTCATTCCCTTTTGTATCCCTTTGAGATCTTTTCCCGTTCAATGGGACTAAATCGATAATACTTTTTCATAGTGCAACTTATTAAATGTTGTACTAAATTCTTGAACTTAAGCTACGTAGAAAGCTATGTAGATAGCTACGTAGTATACTACGTATATAAATCTGAAACGACAGGTATGGTGGTTTGTTCCGCAGGTAAAAATTTCACTAATTCTTAGAAAGAATTCACACAGGGTACGGTGCGGTGGTTCCGGAGTAATCATTCCCCGGCCGCGGGTATCTCAATTCTTCTCTTCCCTCTGCTGTTGTAAAGCCGGGTAAACTCCCATTTGTTGCCCGTATGGTCCAGAAAACGGATGAAATCGTCCATGGGAAGAACCAGGCTCGCCGTGTTGATGCAGGGATGGAAGGAAATGCGTTCGGCCTGCCGTAGGTTCTCATCCAGAAAAACATACACATGGTTTTCCCGGTCGTTGATCAAGCCGAAGGGCGTTACCGACCCGGGGGTCAGTCCTAGGTATTTCTTCAGCCGCCTTTCCGAGGCAAACGACAGCTTCCCCTGCCTGAGCCGCTTTTCCAGGTCGTGGATGTCGAGCACCTGCCGGTAGTCGATGATCACCAGGTAATGCCGGTTCCCCTTGTGGTTGCGGAAAAAAATGTTCTTGCAATGGGCCGAATCGATCCCCTTCCAGTACTTCGAGGCCTCCTCCACCGTGGGAACAGGCGGATGCTCGTGGTAATCGAAGGGAATGTTCAGCTCTTCCAGAATCCGGTACAGCTCGGGTTGTCCACGCATGAATCCGTTCTTTTTCGTGCAAAAATAAAAAATCCGTTTTGGAATTCGACCCCGGAACGGGTCGGTAATAAACAGAAACCGCTGGGATACAAAATTATTTGCCATATACTTTTTCGACTCTTTCACCGGAAAGAGTACATGCGAACCGATTTTTTCATATATTCGACCTGTTAAACCAAATCATTGTAACCATGCGAAAACTTACCCTTATCTTCGTTCTGGCGGTGTTCCTGTCTGTCTCTTCCTATTCGGGGGGACTGGTAACGAACACCAATCAGAGTGCGGCCTGGGTTCGCCTCCTGGTCAGGGATGCATCCCTCGGCATCGATGCCGTGTATTACAACCCGGCCGGACTGGGATACCTGTCCAACGGTTTTCACCTGTCGCTGAACAACCAGTTTATCACACAGAATAAAGATGTGACTAACAGCTTTGCGCTGCTCAACCAGGACAAATACCACGGAGCGGTTTCGGCTCCTCTGTTCCCCGGTATTTACGCGGCGTATAAAATGGACAAGCTTGTTTTCTCATTCGGGTTCAATCCCGTAGGCGGTGGTGGTGGGGCAACCTACGAAGACGGTATGCCCATGTTCGCCATGCCCATCTCCGAGCTGGTCCCTATGATGTCTGGACTGGGAGTAACAGATTATTCTTACGATGTTTTCTTTGAAGGAACCTCGATTTTCTTCGGAGCCCAGCTGGGGGTGACCTATTCCATCAGCGACATGGTTTCGGTGTATGCCGGCGCCCGCTATGTGTTCGCCAACAATACCTACAACGGGTATCTCAGGGATGTTGCCGTGATTGCAGGGGGAGAGGCCATTGCTCCCGGCACCCTGCTCACCAATACAGCTAACACACTGTATGCCACGGCTGAGAACCTGCAGCCGATAATCGACGGAGGATATGGCGGGTTAACTCTGGAAGAAGCCGAAGGGTTCGGTATCATTGATTCGGATACCCGCGCACAACTGGAAGCCGGTGCTACTTCCATCGGACTGAATCCGGAAACGGCTTCTATCACTGTTCTGCAGGGAGGATTTGCTGCTGCCGGCGACCAGACATCGATCCAGGCGGCGGCCGTGACCGAGGCCACCGCCGATCAGGAAGTGGATGCCAAACAAACCGGCAGCGGTATTGCCCCTATCCTGGGAATCCATTTCCGTCCGTCGGAAATGTTCGATGTGGCCATAAAATATGAATTCAAAACCAGCATGACTCTCACCAATGAAACCGCCGTGGACGGAACCGGCATGTTCCCCGACGGGGAAGAAATCGCCAGCGATATGCCGGCCATGCTGTCGGTGGGAGCCAATTTCCGGCCGGTCAGCGGACTGACCCTTTCCGGGGGATTTCATTATTACTTCGACAAGGCGGCAGATTACGGGAGAACCTATGGGGGCGTTCCCGTGGCCAATGACGAGATCATTGACAAGAATTACTGGGAAGCCGGCCTGGGAGTGGAGTACATGTTCTCCGACAAATTCGGCGCCAGCGTGGGTTTCCTGCGGGCACAGACGGGTGTGAACGAGAAATATCAGTCGGATCTTACCTACAGCCTGGTTTCGAATACTCTGGGCGGAGGGATTGTATATTCGCTCAATGACCGGATATCCCTGAACCTGGGGGCCGGGTATGCTATGTACGAAACCCAGACCCTGGATTATACGCATGATGTACTGGGCGATTATACCAAGACATATTATAAAGATGCCCTCTTTATCGGGGTAGGCCTCGATTTCAGTTTCTGAAACAACGAATAAGCGTTAAAAAAACCCGGCAGGAAGCCGGGTTTTTTTTCAGGGTACTTCAATGTATTCGAAGGGCATTTCGAGCATTTCGCTCAGCTCCTTTCCCGTTTCGTACACATCCTCATCCTCCTCGGCGTACATCCAGTTAACCCGCACGGGAATTCCTGAAAGATGGATCTCATTGAAGGAGGAGAGGATATCGAACAGGAATTTGGCGGAAGAGGAATTAAAATAGGTAAAACGCAGGTCGAGGGTCAGCGGGTTATCGGAAGTATACCGGGCTACCGATGTTTCCAGCTCGTCGGTGAACCGGCCGATCCATTCGAGCACGGGGCAATAGAATGTCCGGACATCTTCGGGTCGCGAAATCCCCGACAATTCCAGCCGGCCGTGATCCGGGTCCAGGTGGATCAGCGGGGTGGTCCGGGTAGGATCAATGATCAGTGCCTCCATATTTCCTCCTCGTGGTTTTTGTGTTATACGGAGAAACACTTCCCGGGTTATGATTCCGGCTGATATTTCTTTTCCTTATTCATACCTCAGCGAATCGGCCGGATTGGCCCGGGCTGCCCGCCAGGTTTTTGCACTTACCGTCAGCAGGGCGATCAGGAAGGCCAGCACCGTGGCAGCTACGAAAACCCATATTTCCAGATCAATACGGAAGGCAAAGTTCTGCAGCCAGTCTTTTATGAAATAATAGGCCAGGGGCCAGGCGATAAGTGTGGCGATGAGCACCAGCCAGATGATTTCTTTTGAAAGAATGCCCATAATGCGTTGCACGGACGCCCCCATGACTTTCCTGATCCCTATTTCGCGTGTGCGCTGGTCGGCCGAGAAAGAAGCAAGGCCCAGCAATCCCATCGAGGCAATGATAATGGCCAGAAGGGAAAAGGATCCGAATATCATGCCGGTACTGCGTTCGGAATCGTATTTACTGGCCAGGGAATCGTCCAGAAAGGTGTAGCTGGGGGGCTGGTTTGATATGATGTTTTCCCATTCTGCCTGGATGGCCTCCAGGATGGACTGCCGGTTTTCCGGACGGATCCGGATGTTGAGGTTGGTTGTTGCATCAACCATGTGTGCGATTACCAGCGGCTTGATGGTCTGGTGCAGGGTTTCATAATGAAAATCTTTAACCACCCCGATGATCTGGAGCGGAATGTTGTTTTCCCCCAGCAGGATCAGCCGGTGCTGCAGGGGGTCTTCAAAGCCCAGGGCCCGGGCAGCCGCTTCATTGATCACCAGTGCGCTGGAATCCGACGGCATTTCAGCGGAGAACCAGCGTCCTTCCGTCATTTCCAGCTCGTACACCTCGTCAAAGAATTCGTCGGTGATCATGAAATTCAGGGCATGGGTTTGACTGGCAGCGGACCCTTCGGGTACAAACGCCGTATTGCCCAGAATCTCTCCCGGAAAGGTGTTGGAATAGGATGAACCGGTTACCCCGGGGATTTTGTTGATCTCCTGACGGAAGGCCTCGGCGCGTTCGCCCAGGATATATGTCCGTTCGATCACCAGCAGGTTTTCCTTGTTAAATCCCAGATCCTTCCGGCTGATATAGTTCATTTGCCTGAAAACAATGAAGGTGCTGATAAAAAGCACAATGGTGATGGTGAACTGGAACACCACCAGGATGCTTCTCAGTATCCGGCTTTTCATACCGGCCTTGAATTTCCCCTTCAGTACCTTTACGGGCTGGAACGATGCCAGGAAAAAGGCGGGATAGGTGCCTGACAGGAAACCCACTACCAGCCATACGACCAGCAGCACCGGCAGCAACATGGGATTCCTATACAATTCGAAATCCAGTGATTTCCCTGTGAACTGGTTGAATGCAGGCATGAAGAGTTTTATCAGCACGATGGCCAGCAAAAGCGAAAACAGGCTCATGATGACCGATTCGGCCATGAACTGACTGATCAGTTGACGGCGGGCAGATCCCACCACTTTGCGGATGCCCACTTCATGCGCCCTTACGGAAGAACGGGCGGTGGCCAGGTTCATGAAGTTGATGGAGGCGATGACGATAATGAATACGGCAATGAGACTGAAAATGATTACGGTGGCCATACTGCCTCCCGGTTCGATCTCGAACTGGAGGTCCGAACGGAGGTGGATGTCCTTCAGGGGCTGAAGAAAATATCCGTAATACTGGCCTGCTTCTTCCATTTCTTCCAGGGTAACCCCGATGAATTGTTCCATCTGGGGCCCCACGTATTTCCTCACCAGCTTGTTCAGTTGCTCCTGTACCTCTTCGGCAGAAGCCTCTTCACGGAGCGTGACATAGGTATAGTTGTTGTTTGAGATCCAGAATTCGTTCTGGTTGCTGAAAATGGTGGACCCTGCCCCCAGCATATCAAAGGTAAAATGACTGTTTTTCGGGAAACCTTTTACCACGCCAACCACTTCGAAAGCCGTCCTGTCTTCTCCCACTTCCAGCATTTTCCCTACCGGATCTTCCTCTCCGAAATATTTTTCTGCTGTTTCTTCCGTAAGCACCAGTGTCTGCGGTCGTTTTAGAAATTCGTCCCGGTTGCCTTTCACCACCGGGGCAGTAAACACATCGAAAAAGGTAGAATCGGCATAATAGAACTTCTTTTCCACAAAGGAATGTTCGCCGTAACGTACCACCGGCTCACCGGCAAATGTAAACAACCGGGTATAGTTTTCCACGCCGGGAAGTTCCCGTACCATGGCCGGACCAACGGGAGCATTGCTGATGGCTCCGTTAATTTCGTTGCTCTGTATCTTTCCTTTCAGAATGATCCGGTAAATACGGTCGAATTTCTGGTTATGCCGGTCGTAGCTCAGCTCGTCCTGAACATACAGGAAAATGAGAATGGCCGTGGCAATCCCGATCCCCAGCCCGGCAATATTAATGAACGCATAACCTTTGTACCTGAGAAGATTCCTGACGGATGTGGTCCAGTAATTTTTTAGCATGCTCATAACCTGAGAATTTAAAATGAAAAAAACCGGCATTGATGGCTCAATTTTTATACCATCCTGAATAACCTGTTATTAATCAATAAAGTGTATAGTTTTTGTACAGGTGATGTGCCGGGGAAGTGTCCGGTTTTGTTAACGGCCTGTTCGTAAATGGACAGTGTTCGGGAAGGTTTCTGCCGGAAGGGTCCCAGTTACGTATCCGGCAGCAGCAAATCTGTTCCCTCCTCGGAAGGGCATGAATGCATTCCGGGATCAAATTATTTCTCCTGAACAGGGCCGGATCACGGGATTTCCTTTTAAAACTGGAAATTTATAAAATGTTTTTGTAACTTCCTGACTTGTTATCCATCATCATAATCTGAAAGATAAAGATGAGGGGGGAAGAATGATCAAACACTACTTCACATGAAAACCCTGTTACGACTCCTTATTATTATCACGGTTATGGGAACAGGGGCTGTGCAGGCACAAAGCCTCAGCCCCACGGTGATTGCTTCTGCCGGAGGGTATGCTGCCGGAGGAAATTACACTATTTCATGGACCTTGGGCGAGGTGGCTATTTCCACCCTCACGGAAGGGGATTTCATACTGACCCAGGGGTTTCAGCAACCCTGGGAACTGGATATCGGCAATGCGGTGGAGAATATTTCCTTCGACTGGTATGTTATATCCTATCCCAACCCGGTGGACGGCCAGTTAAGCCTGCGGTTCAAAACAAACAGGACCATGGATTATAATATCGAGATCACCGACCTGACCGGTAAGAAGCTGAGTGTGGAAACACTGAAGCAGGTGGTTCCCGGACAGGAAATCGAGGTGGATTTTTCTCGATATGCCCGGGGATTGTATCTGATGACCGTATCCAGCACCGACCGGAAATATGTCCGCATGGTGCGTGTACAGAAATATTAGCAACCGGCATTATAAAAAAGAGGCTGTCAGCCGGACAGCCTCTTTTTTTTGCTCGTCAGTTGGCTTTAACTTTCAGCTCGGAACAGGGTCTGGTCTTCTTTCGCGTTGTAACCGGGGTCGGGTTCCAGATCGCTTCTTCGGGAAGCTTCCACGGCCAGACGGTCGCACCGTTCGTTCTCGGGAATGTCGGCATGTCCCCTGATCCAGACGAATTCCACCCGGTGTTTCCGGTATACTTCCAGGAACCGTTTCCACAGATCGGGATTTTTCTTTTTCCTGAACCCTTTCTTTTCCCAGTCGAAAACCCAACCTTTCTCAACGGCATCGGCCACATAACGGGAATCGGTGTAGATCGTGACCCGGCTTCCGGGCTTTTTCAGGGCTTCCAGGGCTTTGATTACCGCCAGCAGTTCCATCCGGTTGTTGGTGGTGTGGGAATACCCCCCCGCCAGTTCTTTCCGGCGCCTGCCTGCTTTCAGGACAATACCGTAGCCACCCGGCCCCGGGTTCCCGCTGGCCGCTCCGTCGGTATAGATGATGATGTTAGGGGGTTGTGCCAAGCTGGATACCGGTATTGGAGATGAATAATTTGATGGCGATGGCCAGGAGGATGACCCCGAATGCTTTCCTCATAACATGAATGCCGGTGGGGCCCAGCAGTCGTTCGAACAGGCGGGTAGACCTCAGTACCAGGTATACAATGAGCATATTCAGGGCCAGGGCAACGATGATATTTACGGTGGCATATTCGGCCTTGATGGAAAGCAGGGTGGTGATGGATCCCGCTCCCGCCACCAGGGGGAAAGCGATTGGAACAATGGAGCCTTCGGAAGTGGTTTCGGTTTTGAAAAACTCGATTCCCAGTACCATTTCCAGGGCCAGGAATAAAAGCACGAACGAGCCGGCGATGGCAAATGAGGAAATATCCACCCCGAAAAGGCCAAGCAGGGGCTTGCCCCCGAAGAGAAAGGCCAGCATGATGGCAAAAGCCGCCAGGGTGGCCTTTATGGGCTGAATGATGCTTCCCCTGCTTTTGATATCCAGGATAATGGGGATGGATCCCGTGATGTCGATCACGGCAAATAGAACCATAAAGGCGGCCACGATTTCCAGAAAATTCAGTTCCATAACTCGGTTTTGCTGCAAAGGTAGATACTTTTTCAGCCATAAAAAAGCCCCGCCGGTTCCGGCGGGGCCCTGAATGCGGCAGGCCCCGGTTAGTAAGCTGTGAGTGAAGGTTTACGTTAGCTGATGGGCCGGCCTGAAAAGATCATTCGCGCAGGTTGAGTTCTTCGATCAGATGTCCTGCTCCGGCAAATTTGTCGATCAGGAACAACACATACCTGATATCGACCGATATACACCGCTGCAGGTCGGGTTCAAAGGCAATATCCCCGCTCATGGCTTCCCAGTTCCCGTCGAAAGCCAGACCGATGAGTTCGCCACGGGCATTCAGGACAGGACTTCCCGAATTTCCACCGGTAATATCATTGTTAGTGATGAAGCCCACCGGCATGATCCCGTCTTTGCCATAGCGACCGAAATCTTTCTTTTCATACAGCTTTTTCAGCTTTTCGGGCACCACAAATTCCCAGTTGTCGGGATCTTCCTTTTCCATCACCCCCTTCAGGGTGGTATAATGTTTATAGTACACCGCATCGCGTGGGATGTATCCCTGAACGGTACCATAGGTAAGTCGCATGGAAAAATTGGCATCGGGGTAGGGTACCAGCGAGGGATCCATTTCCATCAGCCCGGCAATGTACAGCCTGCGTCCTTTCTCCAGATTGTGGTTGAAGGCGGCTGTCTGTTCGCTCAGTTCCATGGAGGTTTCCAGAATAGAGCGGGTCAGGGTGAAGGCGGGATCCTGTTCGAGTATCTTGCGGTCGGGGTTCTTCAGGAAATGGCTGAAAACCTGTTCGCCGGAGAACACCGAGCGGCTGAACAGGTCCTGTACGAATCGCTGGTAATCACCCCGGTATTCGGCGGTAATGGTCTTCAGGGCTTCCGGATGATATTTTTCAGGCACGTCTTCGGCAAACAGTTTCATCATGGCCGCGGTGATCTTCTGATCGGTGGGCGGATTGTAATTGCGGTAAAAGTCATTGGCCGAAGAGGCCAGACGGGAAATTTCCTTGTCGAGAGTTTCCGGGTCGGTTTCTTCCTTGCCCAGCACTTCATACAGCCTTGCGGCCGACCTGGCCATGCCAAGTATTTCCGACCCCCGCATGAAGCATTCGCTGAGGTACTGGCCGGCATGGGCGAATTCCTTTCTACCTTCAATGGAGGTGCGGATCAGTTCCAGGGCCTCTCCATATTTTTTCTCCCGCTTTTTGCTGTCTTCCACCCAGCAGGTGAACCGGTCTTCCAGGGCCTCTTTTTGGGCTTTCACTTTCAGCCGCTTCAGGCCTTCGCTCTGCCCTATGGAATACTTCCAGTAGTTGGTGGAACTGGAATATTTGGCCCGGTACTTTGTCATAATTTCTTTGCTGGCCAGCATATCTTCCAGCATGAGCTCCTGCCTCAGTCCGCGTATTTTGATCCGGTTGGGGTGGGTAATGGTAAGCACTTCATCAATGCCGTACGAGGTCATGTAGCGTGTGGTACTGCCGGGATACCCCAGGATCATGGCAAAATCGCCTTCTTCCACACCCTTTAGCGATACGGGAAGGTAATGCCTGGGCTTCAGGGGAATGTTATCCGGGGAATAATCGGCCGGTTTACCGTCAGGCCCCGTATACACCCTGAAAATACTGAAATCGCCGGTATGCCTGGGCCAGGTCCAGTTATCGGTGTCGGCGCCGAAATTGCCGATGGCGGCAGGAGGCGCTCCCACCAGGCGCACATCGGTGTACCGTTCGTACACCAGAAGGTAATATTCGTTGCCGCCGAAAAAGGAACTCACCGAAGCCCGGTAATGGGTGCCTTCCGTTGCCTCCTTCCGGATCTCCTCCATGTTCTCGCTCATCTTTTTCATTCTTTCTTCCTCGCTCATCTTGTCTTTCACCCCTTTCAGCACCCGGTCGGTTACTTTTTCCATCCTGATCAGAAACGTGACGGACAGCCCGGGAGTGGGTAATTCCTCTTCCATGCTGGTTGCCCAGAACCCGTCGTTCAGGTAATCATGCTCCACGGTACTGTGATAGTGAATGGAGCTTCTTCCGCAATGATGGTTGGTGAAAAGAAGTCCCTGATCGGAGACGATCTCTCCGGTGCATCCTCCCCCGAAAATCACGATGGCGTCTTTCAGGCTCGAGCGGTTGATGCTGTAAATATCCTCGGCTGTCAGTTCAAGCCCCAGCTCGGTCATTTTCGCCATGTTCAGCTTTTCCAGGAGAGGAAGCAGCCACATTCCCTCATCTGCCCGGAGGGAAGGGGCCAGCATGAATGAAAACCATGCAAGAAGTAAAAAGAATTTTTTCATGATATGATCATTTTATGAATTGAAATCTGATAAAATCTCTGCAGAAATACAAATATAAATGATCTGAATGAATACGCCGGGCTGTACTTTATATGTTATACAGCCGTTCAGTGAAAAAGTACCGGGTCGGGCAGCAGCCGGAACGACCGCCGGTGGTGGGGTGTGGGGCCGTACCGCATCAGGGCTTCACGGTGTTCGGCCGTTGGGTACCCCCGGTTCCGGTGCCACTGGTAGGAAGGATAATCCCGGTGGATCGTTTCCATGTATTCGTCGCGGTGTGTTTTGGCCAGTATGGATGCGGCGGCTATGCAGGCATACCGGGCATCGCCCCTTACTTCACACCGGTGGGGTATATTCCGGTACGGGCGGAAATGGTTCCCGTCCACCAGAATGAGCGAGGGCAGGGATGCCAGCCTGTCGAGGGCCCGGTGCATGGCCAGGATGGAGGCCTGAAGAATGTTTACGCGGTCGATGTCCCGGGGTGAAACGCTGGCCACGGCCCAGGCCAGAGCTACTGATTCGATTACACGACGCAGTTCGTTGCGCTGGCGGACACTGAGTTTTTTTGAATCGTTGAGCAGGGGAATGGATACATCTTCCGGAAGGATCACGGCGGCGGCATAAACGGGACCGGCCAGGCATCCGCGGCCGGCCTCGTCACAACCCGCTTCAGGCATTCCGCCGGTCCACCGGTTTATGAGGACATGATCTTTTCTATACCTGACCATAATTTTCTTGCTGTTTTGTCCCATGAAAAACGGGTTCTTTGCTTCCGGGCCTTTTCTATCAGAATCTTCCTCAGCGGTTCGTCCGTGGAGAGGCGGTGCATGGCGGTGGCAATGGCTTGTGTGTCGGCCGGGTCGACCGGCAGGCAGGCATCGCCGCATACTTCGGGCAGGGAAGTGGTGTTCGAGCAGATAACCGGGGTGTCGCAGTACATGGCTTCCAGGACCGGAATGCCGAAGCCTTCAAACCAGGGGACAAACGCCAGGGCCAGGGCGGAAGCCAGTACGCGGTGCAGGGCTTCCTGCTCCAGATGCCCTGTGAAATGCACGCGGTTGCGGTGGGGCATATCCCGGTAATACCGGTGCACTGAAGCGTTTTTGAAGAAGGGTGCCCCCACCAGCAGCAAATGGATTTCCTGCTGGGAACCGGCTGAAAACCGTTCAAAAGCCCGCAGAAGCCCTTCAATGTTCTTCCTGGGGTGCAGGTTACCCACAAAAATAAAATACGGTTTTCCTCCCGTCATACGTTCCCGTATCTTTTTCTGTTCTTCCGCAGGAAGGGGGGTGAAAATGCTTCCGGCTCCGTTGTATACCACATCGATCAATCCCGGATTGATACCGTAAGTGCTCACAATGTCCTGCTTCGAATATTCCGAAACGGTGGCGATGCGGCTGGCTTTCCGGGCATACTTCGGGAAGAAACGGCGGTAGTAATATCCTGGAAGGAAAGGCAGATCGGCCGGCCGGTGGTGGAAATTCAGGTCGTGTATCACGGCCAGGGAAGGGAGTCCGCTGTGCAGGGAAAGAAAGCCGTCGGGAGAGAGGAACAGATCGGGACGGGCTTTTCGCAGGAACCGCGGCAGGGAGATATCAAACCAGGCATACCACAGAAGGGGGTGCCTGGCAGGGGGCGGCACTACCGCCGGGATAATGTTGGGAGAAAAGAGGAATTGTTCGGAATAGGGCCTGTCGAAAAGAAAAAGGAACGTATGTTCCGGATGATCCCGGGTAATCCGCCGGAGGGTTTCGCAGGTGAACCATCCGATCCCGTCGAGCCGGTTCTCTATCAACAGGCGGGTGTTGACGGCAATTTTCATCGATGGAGGAATCATTCGGGAAACCCTTCAGAATATTACCTTTGTAAAATAACGGAAAAAACCCCGGATTGAAAAGAAAGTTCCTCACGAACCTCTTGTTGCTCCTGTTCCTGAACCTGCTGGTCAAGCCTTTCTGGATCCTGGGCATTGATCTTTCGGTGCAGAATGCCGTGGGAACGGAAGAGTACGGTTTCTATTTTTCCCTGTTCAGCCTGTCCGTTTTACTGAATATTGTGCTGGATATGGGGATCACCCAGTACAACACCCGGGCCGTGGCCAGGGATCCCGGCCGGCTTGCACGATACCTGCCGGGCATTGCCGTTCTGAAACTGTTGCTGGCCATTGTTTATGCCTGCCTCTGCCTGGGCGCCGGCCTGCTGCTGGGGTACAGCCGTGCCCAGTTTGCTATGCTGGGAGTGCTGGTATTCAATCAGTTTCTGGCCTCTTTCCTTTTATACCTGCGGTCGAACCTGGCGGGCCTGCACCTGTTCCGTACCGACAGCATTCTTTCGGTTACCGACCGGCTGATTATGATCGTGGTATGCGGGTTGTTGCTGTGGGGCGGGGTAACCGACAGGCCTTTCCGGATCGAATGGTTGGTTTATGCCCAGACTTTTTCTTACCTGCTGACCCTGGGTACGGCATGGCTTCTGGTACGAAGGCAGGCCGGGAAGGTACGGCCTGTGGCGGAGGCAGCGCTGTGGAAAGGGATATTCCGGAAAAGCCTGCCGTTTGCCCTGCTGGTCCTGCTGATGGCCATGTATTACCGCGTGGATTCGGTGATGCTGGAACGCATGCTGCCCGACGGGAAATACCAGGCCGGTTTGTATGCCCAGGCTTTCCGCCTGCTCGATACCATGGGCATGTTCGCCTTTCTGTTTGCTTCCCTGCTGCTCCCCATTTTTTCCAGGATGATCAGGAAAGGAGAACGGACTGACGAACTGGTGGGGTTTGCTTTCCGCCTCCTGATGGTCCCTTCGTTTATCATTTCTTCCACCCTGATATTTTTCCGGGAACCGGTGATGGATATGCTTTACCGTGGAAGCACGGCGATTTCGGGTACTATACTGGCCATTTTGATGGTGGCGTTTCTGGGGGCGGCTGCCGGATACATTTTCGGAACCCTTCTTACGGCCAACGGTTCGCTGAAAGTTTTGAACATCCTGGCTTTCCTGGCCCTTACCGGGAATGTGATCCTGAACCTGTTCTGGATACCCCGGTACGGGGCAACAGGCTCAGCCCTGGCTTCCATGATTACCCAACTGACAGTTTCCCTGCTACAGTTTGTCATGGTCTGCCGTATCATGCACCTGAAGGTGAGGCATACAAGATGGCTCCCATGGGTTTTGTTTCTGGCGATTACACCGGGAACGGGGTGGATCCTTTCTTCTGTCGCAGCCATCCCCTTCTGGCCGGCATTTGCCGCTTCTGTGGCGCTGCCTGTCCTGCTGTCCCTCATCCTGCGGCTGATCCCCTTCAGGGAAATACTCAGGATACTTCTGTCGGGCCGCGATGAAGAAGGCGGTTACCACACGGCCTATCCCATCTAATTTTTTATTTTTTCAAACTGCCGGGTTAAAGGGGTCATGTCCCGGTTACGGATTTTCTCTTTTCTTTTCTCCCGTTTTCATCAGCCGGTTCAGAGGGAAATACCAGGCGATGAAGCCGGTCAGAATGCCCAGGGCGTTACACAGCATGTCGTAGGGATTGTATGCCCTTTGGGGAATAGCCTTCTGGATGAATTCGGTGAGCACAGCCAGGGCAAACAATGCCAACAGGGAAAAGATGATGGTCCGGGAATTACTGTAGAAGCCCGGTGAAAATTTCCAGAGCAAAAACAATCCCGTGAGCAGGAAATAGGCTCCGAAATGGAAAACATAATCGGGGCTGAAGAAAGATTCCTCCCCATTTTCCGGTTGTGAAAAGCCCGGCCAGAATGTCAGAAAAAGAAGACATACCAGCCAGACCCAGAACAATACGGCAGCCGGTTTCCGGAATCTCGATATCCAAATGGTTCTATCAGTCATTAATTCTAATCATTAGTTAACGATGATCCATATCATCCTTATTTTCTTAACCAAATGAATGATTCATAGTATAATTGTATAGCATTTTTTGCCATCACATGCCCCGTCACGATCCAAATATAAAAATTCTTCGGATAGCGATCATTGTGCTGTTTCTTTTATTATGGGGTTTATCCCTCTTCAGTAGTGACCGGACGGAGTGTTATGAAGAAAAGGTACTAAATGAGGTGCCCATAAGATAATGAAGATTTTGGGCTGGTTTGAGCAACCTGTGGAATAGGATCTTTGTCATACTAAAAAAGTGGAAATGCCTTTGAAGGGTAATACCCGGGGGTTAGTACACAGAGTTCTATTTCACGAACATGCGAAGAGGGTTCCTGCCGGCTGGGCGGGAACCTTTTTTTTCGTCAGGGGGAATCAATTTCCTTTCTGCTCCAGGATAACCTTTATTTCTGAAGCAATATTCAGGGCGGTGCTGAGGGGGCCGAGGTCGGTGAATAGCTTCCCGGTTCGTCCGGATTAATGGCTGTGTCCCGCAGGTTCCGTCAGGTATTCGTTCCGTGGATCCTGCAGGTCGATTTCTGCCATATACACCAGAGCCGGCTGGGAAGTACCCGGTCGGTGCGCAGCTGCATGACAAAGCTTTGCGGGGGTGTGGGACCGGTATAGGCGTCGGCAACGGGATGCTCCGGTGTGGGAAGCAGTTCCCCTTTGGGAGTGCGGATATTCCTTTTGTGTGCCCGGCAAGGAACGGCGGCAGGCCTGCGAATTTCTCCGGGCATCCATTTCCCCCGGGCTGCCTGACCATAATGAAAAATGCCTTTGCCAATGGATTCGGAAATGTACAGGGTCTGGATATAATGATCCGCCGTGCCTTCCAGCCAAACCGCCATCAGGGGATAGTTGTGTGCGGGTCCCCTTTTGAAGGAAAGAGTCAGGGGAATACCCTTTCCTTCCTGATTGTAGGAATACCTAGGGAATACCGGTGGTAGCGGGTCTCCGGCGTGAACAGGATAAAACGGTCAGGAGGGCGGCAAGCCCCGGGAACCCTGCGACGGGTAACATCTTACGGAGGGGGAAACGATTCGGTTGCATTCGATTCATGGCGGTTGTCTTAAAATTCAACAATAATTCCGATGGTTGGCAGAACGGTTCCCTGGCCGTCGCTCCGGAGGGTCCGCAACAGGTATCTCTGTTCTTCCAATGGATTGGCCGGATTCACAACGACTTCTTCTCCGTTCTCATTTTCGTTGATCCGCCTGTCGTCGGGTTCATCCGACTAAAAATTATAGACATTCTGAATACCCACATAAAAACGGAGTGACCATTTATCAAAATAATATTCTTTGTCGGTCTGCCGACCTGAATCCCATGGTGGTACAGGGCGGAAGCTGGTAAAATATCCCCGTGTTGAAATTGAACGACCATTTCTCGTTGAATGCCCGGGGAAGCCCCATTTGAACAGATCGAAAAAGGAATACGTAGTATATCGATCCCGCGCATGGAAACAGGGCTCTCCTCTGCCTTTCTGAAAGGCGAGGCCTTTACTACCACGGTTTCCGGTTCCACGTCGGTTTTTTCCTGGGGGATCTCAATAAATACCTTGTTGGCATTGGTCACCAGAATAGATTCGGAAATATCGGGCTTGAATCCTACCGGCTATGCCTGCAATTCAACATACCCCGGCTCTATGCCGGTGAAAATGACCCTGCCGTCGTAGTCTGATGTTTACCCGATGGTGGTTCTCCAGATCACAATGCCGGCAAAGGGAATAGGCTTGTTGTTCTGCGCGTTGAATAGCCTGCCTGCAATGATCCTTTTTCCTTCAGGTTGCGATATGGCCGGCATCATGATCCAAAACAGGAACAGGAGGAAGGGAATCGTTTTTCGAAACATTTTTGTTTAATTGTTGATTGTTGAACTTTTGACAAATAAAGTTCGAATTGTTTGTTCCTTCCGTTATTTTATTTGTTCTTCAAGAAGGATTTCTTCTTGTCCGAGTGGTATAAAGGGATATTTTTTCTGCAGTGTCCGTAACTGCTTCAGGGTATTTTGCACAAAGGCCCTGTATTCCTTGCTTTCAGGGTGAATAGGCCGGTGCCGGCAGGCTGTAATGATTTTTTCTACCTGGGACATGATTTCTATGGCCTCTTTGTCAATATACGTTTCTGCGAATCGTTCCCAGATGAAGGAAATGGACGTGTGGCTCAAATGGAGCATGTCTTCTTCGTAAAACCGGTAATCCCTCAGTTCGTCCATCATGATCTCGTAGGAAGGGAAATAGTAGATACCAGGGTTTTTCTGCATTATCAGGTGAAGGGCCCAGTGCAGGGCCGATTTGCTGACCTGGTTCCCGTGTGCCCCGTCTTTCCAGTGCCTGATGGGACTGACGGTGAATACAACGGCCATTTCGGGGAAACGGCTGTTCAGGGTGGCCAGCATTCCGTTCCAGGCAGCAGCTATCTCTTCAGGGGTTAGCAGAAAATGATCGAATTCCCTGTGAGGAAGTTTATGACAGTTCGACACGATCTGCCCGGTTTTTTTGTACCGGTATACCCTGGCGGTTCCCCAGGAAATAAAAAGGAAACGGGCTTTTTTGAGGAAAGAGGCAGCCTGTTTCATTTCCCGGTTGATGGTTTTGAGGCATTGCTCCCTTTCAGGGGAGGAAAAGCTGCTGTGATGAAAAAAACTGTGCCACAGACCCTGGTGATGGATCAGATCGCCGGGAGTAAAGGTTCTCGGGTTCAGGAGCAATTGCAGGCCGGAAAGGATGGACAGTGGATTGTACAACACGCCGAAAGGATTCAGGCACACCGGGAATTTGTATTCCTGCATCCGGCGGCCGATGTTCAGTGTGAAACAGGAACCGAGCATCAGCACAGGTGTGCGGTATCCTATTCTGTCACCGGCAGGCGGTATTTGAACGGGGGTTCTGAACCGTTCCTGAACACTCATTTTCGCGGCAGGTTTTTATCGAGCCATTCCGCCAGGTAATGGAACACTTCGTCCCGGCATGGCTCGTTATGCAGTTCATGGTAACAGCCCGGCCAGGTTTTCAGGTGGATAAATTCCGGATTTTTACCGGCCAGTTCCCTGCTGGCTTCACAGGAAGTGATCCGGTCTTCTTCCCCGTGCATAAGCAGAACAGGCACCCTGATCCTGCCGGCCTGACCGATGGCGGTCAGACCCCGGTCCATGACGTGGAACAGCATGTTCAGCGATATTCGGTCGTGTACCAGGGGGTCGTTTTCGTATGTATGCACGATATCCATGTCTCTCGACAGGGCCTGTGTTTCCAGTTTGCTTTTCTGCACCAGGGAGGGCATCAGGCACCGCATCAGCCTGCCCGCCTTTTTGATCCCTCCCGGCAGCTCAAAGGTGAGTTTCAGCCAGGGGCTGGTTACTACCAGCAGGTCAGCTTCTTCGGGATGAAGAAGATGGAAGTTCAGAACGAGATTGCCTCCCAGGCTGTGACCGTAGAGGATCAGGGGGATGTCGTGAAACAGTTCCCGGCTCTGGCCGGTGAGCAATTTCACATCGTGCATCAGGGCTTCATACGAAGGTGTATGCCCTTTTTTCCCTTCCGACCGCCCGTGTCCCCGGTAATCCATGGATACAAAGGCATAATCATACTGCGTGAGCCGGCGGGCCCAGTCGTGATACCGGCGGGAATGCTCACCCATACCGTGTACCAGTGCTATGACGGCACGCGGCGGACCCATGGGGGAGGCTGACCAGGCATAGTATTCCAGTTCGTCAAACGATCTCCAGGCAGTTTCCTGTTCCGACATGGGATTTCCTCAGGTTTGATGTATTTTTATAAGCTAAATGTAATCAAAATCCGGTCAATAATGCAGGAACTCATCACAATTTGCACTTCCGGTAAAAACGGCCTGTACGACATTACCCCGCAGGTGTCGGAAGTGGTGCAGAAAAGCGGAATCCGGGAAGGCCTGGTATCGGTGTATGTGCAGGGAGCGACCGCCGCCATCATGATTCAGGAAAATTGGGACGAATCGGTGCAGAACGATGTGATCAGGCTGCTATCGCAGCTGATTCCGGCGGGTGTATGGGAGCACGACCGGCAGGACAACAACGGCGATGCACACCTAAAGGCCGGGCTGGTAGGTCCGGGGGAAACCATACCGGTAACCAACGGGAAAATGGGACTTTCCACCTGGCAGAACATCTTTCTCTGTGAATTCGACGGTCCCCGGGAACAACGGAAGGTGATGGTTACGGTAATGGGGTCGTGACCGGTATTACTTCCTGTACTTCAGATTCCTTATGATTCCACGGTAACCTGTACGTTCCAGGGATGTGCCCGCAAAGGTGCTTCGGTAAGTGGT
>Ga0190345_1000078_pt1 | contig 27445 bp, 31 predicted proteins | sample 48721334_MG_FD_161674 | JGI IMG/M metagenome (GOLD analysis project Ga0190345, IMG submission 161674) | Hydrothermal vent microbial mat bacterial communities from Southern Trench, Guaymas Basin, Mexico - 4872-13-3-4_MG | ecosystem: Environmental > Aquatic > Marine > Hydrothermal vents >...
AGCGCCTAAATTTTAAACTTTCATTGCTTTTTAGAACTTAAACGCCTCTCATTGTCAAATTGTCAAATTGCTAAATTGTCAGTAAAATCAAACAATAAGACAATAAGACAATTTGACAATAAAAAGCGTTTATAAAATAAAAAATTGTAAAATCAATCTCTGATTTCATACCAGCCTTAACCCTTACATTATAACACATTAAATTTAAAAATGAAAAAATACTTGCTGAATATTGAAATAACAAACAATAAAGTAATTTTATCCATAGCAGGCGACGATAAAGAAATGAAACTAAAACTAAAAAAACTAAGCTGGGACGATCAACGGGATTTATCCGAAAAGCTGTTAAGAAAAATTGATTTGTTGCTGAAAAAAAATAATCTTGGCATCGGCGATATTTCAAAAATTAGTTTTAAAGGCAAGAGATGCGGATTTATGGCGAAACAAGTTGGAAAAATCACGGCAAAAGTTTTGAATTTTGGATTGAAGATTGGTGAGCTTGACACGACTTTATATGTATGATAAATTAAACAAGTAGACGATAACTTTTTTAGGTTTTAAGCTTTTTGCCGATTTATTCTTTGATCTTAGATGAAAATAGGTGTTTTTTGCTTGAAATAGTGAATATAAGGCACAAAGTTTGAAGGAAAAAAGGAAATTAGTTTCATACTAAACAATTCATTAAGTAATCGCTTTAAAAACGCTATTTATAAAAAGAAAGCGATGAAAAGAGCTTTTTGCGGGATGCTTTTGTTTTTTAGAAACAATATTACTGTTTTCGCGGTAGTTTTTTTATTGGGTTGCGTTTCAATGATAAATGCTTCTTTTGATCATAATTTTCAAGTCGGAAGTATTTTGTTTACGCATCTTGACGGCAAAGGCGGTAGCGGAAGTGATGAAGATATAATTGTAAAAAATATAAACGACGGCAAAGGCGACAGTGTTAACGGGGACTATATCCCTATTGTAAAAATTGCCAACGCCGATTCAAATTTTTCCGGATACGCAAAAATAAGCCAGGAAGAAAAAAGTTTAAGCGACAATTACAGCGATGAAATAAGCGACTTGCTGGTTGATTACAATACTGTTTCTCCTGTTCTTGTTCAGGCGAATTCGTTTGTTTCGCCGGCGGTTTATTATGACGATTCGTTAGCCGATCTTAAATACGGAATAGTAAAATATGAAGTTGAGCCCGGCGATTCCCCAGGTTCAATCGCCGCCTCATTTGGAATTTCAACTTATACCGTCCTTTGGGCAAATAATTTAAAAGTGGGGGATATTATAAAACCGGGGCAAAAGCTTGAAATATTGCCAGTTACGGGTGTGAAGCACATCACTAAAGCCACGGATACGATTGAAAGCATCGCCGCTAAGTATAAAGCCGATCAAAATGAAATTGCTTTATATAATAAACTTCCAGCGATAACGGACGAAGCGTTGGAAAAAGGAAAAATATTGATCATTCCGAACGGAGAAAAAGCGGCTCCTCTCAAGCCAAAACCGCAAATAAGAAGCACGGGAAGCAAGATTGTTTCATCATCTAAATATAATTACACTGCTTCCAGCGTTAGCGCTAGCAAAAGCCGCAGATTCCCTTATGGGTACTGCACCTGGTATGTAGCAAGCAAGGTTTATGTTCCATGGAACGGACACGCGAAATCATGGCTGACGAACGCGAGAGCGTACGGATTTAAAACGGGAAACATTCCCGTTGTCGGATCAATAGTTGTAACAACCGAGAACAGATGGTACGGGCATGTGGCTTTTGTTGAAGCGGTTCACGGCAATTCAATTACCGTATCGGAAATGAATTATGTCGGCTGGGGAAGAAAGAGCGTCAGAACTATTCCGATAAATAGCTCTAAAATAAGGGGATATATTTATACGAGATAAAAAAACACGCCTCTAATCCTCTCTCTCTGAAAAAAAACTGAGGTATGGCAAGAGGAGATTTAACAAAATTTATGAACTGTTTTAAACCACAAAATATTATTAGCATTATCATCATTAACCGCGGGATTTTTTTCCGTAGGATGATTTGATTTGCTAAAAACAATTAAATAATCCTACCGAAAAAAATCCCGAAGCAATGCCTCGGGGTTTTTAATATAAACAAAAAGGAGGAGATAGAAATGGATAGAAAAGTTTACGAAGAGAGCCAGTTGATTATAAGGGGAGCAAGTATTCCTCTTATTTCTAAAGGCGACAATGGTAATCTTAAAACTTTTTTGGAAAAAGTTTTAAGAGGATATAAATGGTATCTCGGAAATAGCAGCGTCATTCTTTATGTGGAGCAAAAGAACTCCGCTGAAATAATAAACCTTTTAAAAGAGAATGGCTGCCTTCGCGAGAATTGAAAAAATTTGAGTTTTTATCCTGAAACAAAACAGGATTAAAAACTCTTTTTTTTATTTCCAAAATTTTGATTTTTTTATTGGCTTGAAATGGGGTTGACCCCGTTTCAAGTATTTGTAATAGCCAGAACTGATTGCAATTACAAACATATTTTTATTATTGCAACATGATACCGGATTTATACAATAACTTGAAACGGGGTTGACTAAAAAATTCTTAAAGTTTAAACTGAAGTTGTGATAGCATTTAAACATTTAAGCAAAATAGAATTTTTGCGTAATCAGATATTTTGTGTATTGACGATAAATTTAATGCTAAGGAATTTCAATATTCCGCGTTCTTCTGCGTTAATTCCGCGAAATTCTGCGAAATTAGCGCCCGAAGGGCCTAATTTATTTTAAACTCGCAGCCCTTGTTTAAATCGCCATGTTTATATGTTTATATGATTTGGTTGTAACTCAATCTTGTCCCGTTCTTTCTGGGCGTATAGCTCAGTTGGTTAGAGCGCTACCTCGACACGGTAGAGGTCTTCCGTTCAAATCGGAATACGCCCACATAGAAAGAATAGGGTAGAGTTAGAGCGCTACCTCGACACGATAGAAGATTGTAAAATTTAGAACGGGACTCACAATAAAAGCGGAGAACAAATATGCCTTTCCCCGCTTTTTTATTAGAATAATCAGCAAACCTTATCCAACCTTCTTCATTATCCCTTCAAATATTTCCCTATATTCAGGATTTATCTCAACAGCAGGTTTCATTTTTATTGTTGAATCAACAAAATCCTTTCGGTAAGGAATTTTCCCGATAACCGGAATTTTATTTTTGCTCGCAAATTTTTCTATTTTTAAACAAAATTCTTTTTCCAAATCATATTTGTTAATTACAATCCCGTGTTTAATTCTAAAATGATTTGCCAGATACAGCACTCTTTTCAAATCATGCAGCGCGGACGGCGTTGGCTCGGTAACGGCAATAATATAATCAACGCCGATTAAAGAAGCTATCACTGGACAGCCGACTCCGGCGGCGGAATCTATCAACATAATTTCGCTTTTTAATTCCACGCTGATTTTCTCGGAATATTTTCTAACTTCGTTGACGATTTCGCCCGAAGCCAATTCGCCCAGTTTCAGTTCTCCTGTAACCAAATCCACACCATAATTTTTTCCAACATAAACCGTCCCGATCTGTTTTTCGGTCTCGGAAATTGCCTTGACGGGGCAAGCGACAAAACAAGCCTTGCAGCCGATGCAAACATCTTTTACAAAAGCGGGGTATTTTCCTTTTACAAAAACTATCGCGTTTTGTTTGCAAACTTGGGCGCATTTACCGCATTTTGTACACTTGCTAAAATCCCATTTGGGAATTGGCAAATAAACATTGCAATATTTTTTTCTTTTTACGGAAAGCAGCAAATGGTCATTAGGACATTCCACATCCGCGTCAATCAATATTGTTTTTTTATTTTTCGCGAATTCTACGGCAAGAGAAACTGCCACGATAGATTTACCCGTTCCGCCTTTGCCGCCCGTGATTGCTATTTTCATTTTGGAGATATTATGAATTCTATATTTTCTAAACATCTTTCCCGCAACCTGTTTCCATTAAATTTGTTATTTCTGTTAATTTTCCTTCCATAAATTTCTGGACAGCGTCGTCCGCTTTTCCTTGCCCTTGATAAATCTTGATCTCAAATTGCTCAAATACGGAAAGGGCTCTTGGACCTAAATTTGCGGTAATGACCGCGTCCACTTTTTCATTCGCGACAATTTCCGCCGCTGTTATTCCCGCTCCGCCCATTTGTCCCGCCGCCGTATTCTCAATCGCTTTTATGCCTTTTATTTCTTTGTCCTCAATCTCCACAATTAAAAAATAAGGGCATCTTCCAAACCTCGCGTCAATCTCGCTTTTCAAATCTCCTCCCGTTGAACTTATTGCTATTTTCATTTTACACACCTTCTTTCTATTATTAGATTGCAAAATTTAATCTTTATGCGATAAATAATTTTATAAATTTATACGAAAATATGATAATTTTTAATTTTATAAAGATCACCTTTAGTTTATCAATAATAAAGTATTTACGCAAACAAATTATAACATTCCAAGCATTGACAAAAAATACATATATGTTAGCATTAAGTAGTTAGTTTAATTACTATCTGCTCTTGATTAAGGGCAACGAATATTAAAAATGTAGAGATAGAGTCGAATTTCTACTTCTTAATATTTGTTTAATTAGCTTTATCTTTACATTCATATGCAAGGAACTATCAAAAAACTGACTGATAAAAACTTTGGTTTTATCGCTCAAGGAGAAGGCGCTGAAGATTTATTCTTTCACGCTAACAACTTAGAAGGCGTTGATTTCAGTCAACTGAGAGAAGGCGACACGGTCACATTTGAGATTGAAAAAACTCCAAAAGGCAACGCCGCAGTCAATGTTAAAAAAGCTTAAGAACTTTTTTATACAATAAAAACAGTCCCGAGTAATTGGGGCTGTTTTTGGTTTTGGATTAGTAATAATTAGAGTGTTTCAAAATTAAAACTTCTTATTTTATCCTATTTAGCTTCCTCGTTATAAATAAATATTTAAAACCTCTTAAATAAAAATTAAACTGTGAGTAGTTGTTGAAATATTTGCATAATAGTCTTTTTTTGATATTGACGTTGAATAAGTCCCTTTTTGTATTGGTCTTTGTCGCACTGTTACGGCTTTTATAGTCCGCTCGTAAATTTTTTCGGCATGTTCAAAAATACCCATCGCTTTTGACAATTTAGGGTTTCTTTTAAGGTTTTCTACTTGTTGTAATAATTGATTGTCATTCATAATGATATATTATACTAAATTTATTATTTTTGCAAGCCAAACTGTTTTAAATTTTCTCTCACCCAATCATAAAAATCAACCTCTAAAAATTCTAAAAAATTCTCAAATTTACTCTCGCTAAATTCTTTATTTTCTTTTTCGCAGTATTCCTTAAAAATATTGTGTATTTCATCAGTATTTATAATTATTGATTTATTAGCCATATTGTTTGATTATTTTAACAAAAATTCCAAGATTCCTTTTTCTAACATCGCTAGATTAAAAAGGTAATCGTTGTGATTAAATGTCTCTCTGAGTGGCTTTGCCGTTGTTTTCCAACCTATACCGTCAGTGATCCAGAAAAACTTATATTTTCCGTTTAACACATCAAATAAATTTCTGTATTCTCCTGCTGTAGATTTTAATTTTGAACCACCACCACCGTAAAAATTTGTCTCAATGATAAATAATTCTTTCCCATTGTCTATCACAAAATCATAACGACGAGATGATTTATCAATCGGCACATCGTAGCCAAACTCACTCTTTATTTTTTCCGCATTTGCCTCTTTTAAATATTTAAAATTATTGTTCTCGCAAACATCTTTAATAAACACTTCTACAATGTTTTCCATTGCGTGTCCGCCACGATTTTTGCGTCCGTTGCTATCAAGCCCAGCTTCAACACCGATCATATAATCAACCAAATTTTTGATTTTCTTATCTGTAATAAGTGCTTTTAATCCTGTTTCTTTTACAAAGTGTAAATATTTTTCTATATCATCGTCTGAAATATATTTTTTGGAAAAATCATAGTCTTCATAAACAAGTTTCTTGCTTTGATAATCAACAAGGATTTTAAATTTTTTTGTATTGTTTCCGTCTCTTACAACAAGAGCGGGGATAACTTTTGCAATACTTGGATTTTCTTTTAGTAAAAATTTAAACTCTTTGTCAAAATTATCTTTTCCGATTAAATAGTTCAAATTATTCAAAGCAATTTCAATTTGTTTTGTATTAGCAAAAACTTTTTCCCAATTTACAAAATAAGACCAAATCGTATTGCTTGGTTTTAAGTTTGAAATAAGAAAATCAAAAACTTGATTTTCGGTGTCGCAATTTAATACTGTTTTGTAAAAAGTTAAATACTTCATAATTATTTTTTAGAATATTTCTTTTTTAAATTCTTATCTAATTCCTCAAATCGTTTAATCGATAAATCAAGATATTTTTTCTCATTATCTATCCCGATAAATTTTCTTCCCAGCAAGTAAGCGGCTAATCCTGTTGTTGAGCTTCCTGTAAAGGGATCTAAAATCAAATCACCTTTGTTGGTGCTTGCCAAAACAATTCGTTTCAAAAGTTCAATCGGTTTCTGTGTAGGGTGTTTGCCAAAAGTTTTTTCAATGCGTTGTGGAGTATTTATTACCCAAACACTTCTCATCTGTTTTCCTTTCTCATGTAAGATTTCATAATGATCTTTTTTCCCGCAATGTTTACATTTGATTTCTTTTTGATAATTATTCTCCCATTCAACCATTGTTTTGTAATTAAAAGTGTGTTTGGCTTTTTTCTCTTTTCTTGCCCAAAGCAAAGTTTCATGGCTTGCGGTAAAAAACCTACAACTTAAATTTGGTGAGGCGTTAGGTTTAAACCATGCAATGTCATTAAGGAAGTGAAATTTATTTATTTCTAAAGCAAAACCGCATTGATAAATTGAATGATAAGTGCCACTAATCCAAATCGTACCGTTTGGTTTTAAAATTTGTCTGCATGCCTTGATCCATTCAACATGAAACTCAAAGTTCTTTTTCGTTCCGTTGCTTAAATCCCAATCACCCTTTTTAACGCTAACCATTTTCCCGTTTTGACAGGTAAAACTCCCGCTTGATAAAAAATAAGGGGGATCTGCAAAAATCATATCCACAGAATTTTCTGGAAAACTTTTAAGAAACTTCAGTGAATCTGCCTGATATAATTCAAATCGTGGTTTCTTGTAGTATGGCTTAATAATCATATCGCTAGTTATAAATACATTACCTTGACTTGGCGAGAAAAAGCAATAAAAGGGTCTGTCGGCTTCTTCTTTAAATCCCTTGTGGGCTTATTACTTTTTTGAAGCCAAATTGAGCAGTTTTTAAGAATGTTTGAAAATCCGCAATAGAAAAAATCTCGCGCGTCTTGATTTTTTATTTTTGAAATTTCAGAAAAAAGAAAAGCGAGCTTTCTTTTTTCTTCCGGTTTAAACCAATAATCAATCCTTTCATGTTCGGGCGCCTTAACCTTTGCGTTTTTGCTGAAAGAATCAATTCTTTCTTTTAACTCAAAAAACTGCTTTTCAATTTTCTTTGGCTCAATCGGAGTTTTCTTTGCTTTTGTCATTAAAACCGCGACAGGGTTTATATCTGCTCCAATTGACGGCCGGCACATAACTTTTGACTCAACAAGCGTTGTTCCGCAACCTCCAAACGGATCAATAACCAGATCACCCTCTTTCGTGTATTTTTCAACTAATCTAGAAACAATTTGAGGAATAAACTTTGCCGGGTAGCGATGATAGCCATGCGTAAGATATGATGTTTCTTTTCTTGTTTTACCAGCAAAAGCCCAAGACGAATCAATCTTAGTTTTTTGCAGTAAATCAATTATATAATTAACTTGTACCATACCCGCATTATATCATAAATAGAGTTAAAATTAAAAATTTGTTTATTTTCATTGACCAAACCCCGCCAATAAACTATCATTTAATAGCAGCTCTTGTCTGCATTATACTACAAAGATTTGAATTTATAAAATGTTTATGAATACTAAAATAAAAATAACCGCCGCGCAATTTAACCAAAGAGTAGATAAATTTTTGGCTGATTTTTATCCGGAAAAATCGCGGACGGGGTGGCAGAAAAGGATTAAGGGCGAGGAAGTTTTGGTAAATAAGAAAAAAGTAAAGCCGGATTATGTTTTGAAAAAGAATGATGAGATAGAAATATTGCCAGTACTTCAATCACTCTTAGTTCCTCCTTGTCTAAGGAGAGGGGATGACAAAATTTCTCTAACCTCCTTTGATAAAGGGGAAAATTCTCTGATAACGAGAGGAAAAATTGAAATTCCTGAGATAGAAATTGTTTATGAAGATGACGATATTATTGTGATAGACAAGCCGGCGGGAGTTTTGTCAGAAAGAGCTGAATCAAGCAAAAGCTCGTCTGTTGTTGATTTTTTGGTTAAATATTATCCGAAAATAAAAGAAGTTGGCGAAGATAAGCAGAGATTTGGAATAGTTCATCGCTTAGATAAAGACACTTCGGGAGTGATGATTGTCGCTAAAAATAATAAAAGTTTTGAATTTCTTAAAAGCCAATTCAAAGATAGAAAAGTTCAGAAGACATACACGGCATTGGTTTATGGAACCGTAGAGCCAAAAGAGGGAATTATAGATTTTAGAATAGGACGCTCAAAAACAAGACCTAATATGCAAACCGTGATTGATACAAAGAAAAAACTAGGCATAAAATCAAGAGAAGCTTTAACTTTGTACAAAACAATAAAATCTTTTGACGGATACTCTTTGCTTGAGGCATATCCTAAAACTGGCCGAATGCATCAGATCAGGGTTCATCTGAAAGCAATTGGCTATCCGGTTGTGGGCGATAAAAAGTATTTTTTCAAAAAATACGCGAAAATTAAGCCCGTCTTAGATCGCCAGTTCCTTCATGCCGGCAAATTAAAAATAAAACTGCCAAATGGAAAAGTAAGCGCTTTTAAGTCAAAACTGCCAGAAGATCTTGAAAGATTTTTAAATAAAATAAGCGGTAATAATAGAATTTGATTTAAAAAATTTGTTTGAAAATTTATTTATTATCAGAAATTGATTGAAAGACAACTATAACCTCTTTACTAACGATCGTTAGTAAAGAGGTTATAGTTGTTATATGATTGGTTATTAGAAATTGAAAAAATTTTCCACGATTTTTTTCATTTTCCTTCTTTCCTGACATTTCTAAATTACTTTGGCACACAAATCCTCTTGACTAATTTGAGTTTATAAAGTAGTATAAAATATGCAAAGTAAGAATTTTAAAGTGTGTAGTTTATAATAAAATCAGGAGTTGTTTATAATTCCTGATTCATAATTCAATAATTCAATTAGATATGACAGTAATATTGCAAGAATTTAACCATAGTCGCGTCAGAGCCGACTTGCCGAATGTAAAGCCGGGGCACATCGTTAAAGTTTATCAAAAAATCGTTGAGAAAAAAGGAAGCGGCAAGAAACAGGAAGTAAAAGAAAGATTGCAGGCTTTTGAGGGGCTGGTTATCGGAAGAAAGGGCGGAACTGGCATTAACGCGACAATCACGGTTCGCAAAATTTCAAATGGAGTGGGAGTGGAAAGAATTTTTCCGCTGAATGCTCCGACTATAGAAAAGATAGAATTGATTAAAATAACAAAAACAAGGCGCGCAAAGCTGAACTATATGAGAAATCGTATTGGAAAAGCGACCCAACCGAAAGGCGAAATTGTTAAACAAGAAAATAACAAGCAGGATAAAGCTGATAAACAAGACGAGGCAGTGAAAAAAGATAAAAGCGCGGGTGAAAACAAAGAAAGCGAGAAAAAAAATGATATTGATAGTAATTTGTAGTTTGTAATTTGTAATTGGGAATCCCGAATTACTATTTACTATTTACAAAATTATAGATATGGAACATATTTCTACAACGATAGGAGGGCTGAACTTATATTTAAATAAGGTTGTTTCCGATGAGAGAGGAAGCTATTGCGATATGGCGCCGGGAGGAACGGACAATCCCCTTTACGCCGACGGTATCAAGCATATTCACGCTTCAATCGCCACGAAAAAATTCACGCCGAGAGGAGGACACTACCATTATAGATTGAAAGAAAATTTTTTTACTTTAAGCGGAACCGCTCTCTGGTATTTTTATGATTTTAATCAAAACTCGCCGACTTGCGGCAAAGGGTACGCTGTTATTTTAGGATACGACAAATTGGGAATAGATCTTGGAATTCCCGAATATACGATTGATAAAAACGCCGCGGCGCAGATTGCCATCTCGCCGGGGATTTACCATGTCTTTTGGCCGCTGACGGACGCCGAAACGGTTGTGGCGGGAACAGGATCGCTTGATTATGATCCGGGCGATTACAACAGAACGAAAATTGAGGATGTTCCCGGAGCGATTGAAACCTTTGAAGAAGTAAAAAATAAAATTTTGGAATATGAAAAAAAGAATAATTTAAGCGCTGTAGTCCTTGGACACTCGGCGTCTAAAAACATTAAGCATTTGTCTGAAAAAATCGTCCGGAAGCCGGCGCGAAAAATCAAGGCGGTAATTCCAGCCGCGAAAAGCAATCAGCAGCGCCCGTTCTCATATACGATAAACAAGCATTTAATTCCGCTGGGCGGGAAGCCGATGATTTTCTATCCGATTGAAAATCTGGCTTCTTCCGGAATTAGCGAAATGGCCATAATAATAAGCGCGGGCGATGAACTTTTAAAACAGGTTGTCGGAGACGGCTCAAGGTGGGGAGTTAAAATAGATTACATCGTGCAGCGGGAAATTGCTGGACTGGGAAGCGCCATAATGTCGGCGCGCGATTACACGGGCAATGAACCGTTTATTTTATATCTCGGAGATAATATTGTAAAATATAATGTGGCGAATCTGGTGAATAAATATTTTGAAGAAGAATTAAACGCTTTGCTGACGCTTTCCAAAATTGAGCGCCCGCAAAGATTCGGCGTTCCTGAAATAAAGGACGGCAAAATTATCAGAGTGGAAGAAAGGCCAATGTATCCGAAAAGCGACTTTGCCGTAACGGGTGTTTACATTTATGACCGCAACGCTTTCCGCGCGATGGATTCAATTGAATTGAGCGACAGAGGCCAATATGAAGTTTCGGACATCCACAACCATTACATCAACAGCAATTTAAAATTGAGCTATCAGGAAATCGGCAAGTGGTGGAAGGATCGCGGCAAGCCGGAAGATTTATTGGAAGGAAATAAATTCGCGCTGCAGAATTGCGTTTTTAAGGAAGGCGAGGAGAAATATATAAAGGGAGAAATTGTTGATAAGGCAAAAATTGAGGGAAATGTGAAAATCGGCGAAGGAACGAAAATAGCAGGCAAAACATTGATCAGAGGCCCGGTCGTAATCGGCAAAGGATGCTTGATTAAGAATTCATATGTGGGACCTTATACTTCCATTGGAAATGTTTCCGAACTGAGCGATGTTGAAATTGAACACTCTTTAGTGATGGATAATGTCAATATTTACACTAACGAGAAAATCGTCAACAGCGTCATCGGCAGAAATTCTTCCATTCTCTCTGGCGAGGAAAATTTGCCGAAAGGAAAAAACTTAATCGTTGGAGAAAACTCGGCGATTGGATGGTAAGGATTTATAAAAATGTTTATTATAAAAACAGATTTTTTTCGCAAAAACGGATTTACATCCGTTTTTTTTGTTTTTAATAATACTTAGGGTTTGTTAATTTATTGCTATTATTGTGAAAAGCGTCAGAATTTAATTTTATAATTGTATCCTTGATATTTCACAACAATTGGAGTATGATAAAAAAAGATAAAATGATAAAATTATTTTATGACTCTTAAAAATTGCTTAATTGGATTGACTGCGAGCGTTGTTTTGTGTTTCGCCGCGTGGGTTTTGATTTTGTTCAATGTTGATCCCGTTACAGCTGGCTGGCAGAGTTTCCTACTGTTTTACTTGAGCTTATTTTTCGCGCTTGTGAGTTTGTTTACGCTGATCGGTTTTTTTGTCCGCGGCAGGATTTTTTCAGATAAGCCGATTTTCACGCAAGTAGGAATTTCATTCCGTCACGGTATCTTTTTTTCAATGATAGCGGTTGGGACTTTGATTTTTCAAGGATTGAAAATATTGAATTGGCAAAATGTGTTGTTATTGATCGCTGGCGTTGTAATTTTGGAATTTTATTTTATGAATCAAGAACATAGTTCCTGAATTATTTTTACATAAAAACTTTTAACAAAAAACATTATGAATGAAGAAAACAAAAATAATGAATATAATCCAAAAAGTGATTTTGTAAATTTGGCAATTATAATTTTTCTTATTACAATAGCGCTTGGCGGATTATATTATTATGACCAGCAAAGTGATATTCTAAAAACCGTCACGGAGCAGGTGGTGAGGATGTTTTAGAATTGTTACATTGTTACTGCGTAAAAATGAGTTTCTGTTTTCTACGGCGCTTTAGCGCACGGTTCGCAAGGTTTTAACCTTGCGAGAATAATTTTATAAGTCAAACTCGTGATGCTAAAGCATCGTTAACCCTCAGCTAAAGCTGGGTAGAAAAACATAACAAAATCAACATAACTTCTAAATTACAAAATGCCAACCGAAAAAAGAAAATTTGGAGATATTGGAGAGAAGATTGCTTACAATTTTCTCAAAGACAGAGGATATTCAGTTTTAGAAACAAATTATCAAAAACGGGTTGGAGAGATAGATATTATAGCCAAGTTGAATGACTCTTTGCGTTTTATAGAAGTAAAAACAAGAACAAATTTCAGCAACAAAAAATACGGCGCTCCGCAAGAGTCCGTGAATTATCACAAACAAAAACGGCTTATCAAAACAGCTCTTTTTTATTTGCTGGAAAATAAGTGTCCAGATAATATTAATTGGCAGATTGATGTGATGGCGATTACCATTAACAAAGATAAAAAAACGGCGAAAATAAATTATATTGAGAACGCTGTTGATTATGATAGTTTATAATTCTATTGCTAAATTGTTCTATTGCTAAATTGTTATGCATAGCATGGAAATATAAGAACTTGTTGTATTACCGCGCTATGCATAACAATTTGACAATTTGACAATGTAACAATTTAATTTCATGATCCAAAAACTGATCAACGGAAAGGCGAAATCTATTACGGCGGCCGCTCTTGTGCTGGGGACGGCGACTTTGGCGAGCAAGCTGCTGGGACTTTTGCGAAACAGAATTCTTGTCGGGGAAATTGGCGTCGGCAACGAGCTTGATATTTATTACGCGGCTTTTCGGATTCCTGATTTTATTTTCAACATTGTCGTCTTCGGCGCGCTGTCGGCTGGTTTTATTCCCGTGTTCAGCAAGCTTATTTTTAAAGGAGAGAAAGATCGTGCTTTTAAGACAGCTAATGCCGCGTTAAATCTTGTTTTTATTCTGTTGATTATTTTATGTTTTGTTTCAGTTGTTTTCACGAAAGATTTGATCAATTTTATCGCTCCGGGTTTTGACGGTTCCAAAAAAGAAGCAACAATTGAACTTACCAGAATAATGCTTCTTAGTCCCATGTTTTTGCTTCTCAGTAGCGTTTTTGGAGGAATTCTGCAATCGTTCAAAAGATTTTTTGTTTATTCTCTTTCTCCGATAATGTACAATATTGGAATAATAATCGGCGCTGTTTATTTTATAAATTGGTGGGGACTTCAAGGACTGGCCTGGGGAGTTGTTCTGGGATCGTTTCTTCATTTCGCGATTCAGATTTCAACTGCTAGAAAGCTTGGCTTCAGATACCAATTTACCGTAGACGCAAAAAACACGGATGTCGGAAAAATGGCGCGAATGGTGGTTCCGCGTCTTTTAACAATTATCGCGACTCAATTTAATCTTGTGATCATAACAATAATTGCTTCCACTCTCACGATTGGCAGTTTGGCTATTTTTAATCTTGCCAACGATTTGCAAAGTTTTCCTCTCGGGCTTTTTGCTGTTTCATTCGCAGTCGCGTCTTTCCCGACTCTTTCCGCGTTGAGCGATAAAAAGGACAGAGAAAAATTTATAGCAAGTTTGTCTTCAACTGCGAAACAAATATTATTTTTCGTAATTCCAATCAGTGTTTTGCTTTTTGTTCTTCGCGCGCAAGTTGTCCGCGTGGCGCTGGGAGCCAAAAAATTTACCTGGGAAAACACAATTTTAACATTTGACACGCTTGGCGTTTTTGTTTTCAGTTTGTTCGCGCAAGCGCTTGTCCCTCTTTTGGCGCGTTCTTTCTGGGCGCTGCGCGACGCGAAAACGCCTTTTATAACATCGTCAATCAGCGTTCTGATAAATCTCGTTCTTGCTTTTTCGCTTTCAAAGCAATATGGAGTCGTGGGATTGGCGGCGTCTTTTTCAATTTCTTCGGTTATAAACGCTTTGCTTCTTTATTATTTAATCAATAAAAAAATCGGTTTTTCCTGCCATAACGCGATTTTTAAGCCAGTCGTTAAAGTGTCTTTTTCCTCGGTAGCCGCCGGACTTTTCGCTTACGCGTCTTTATATTTAATAGAACCGTTTTTAAACACACATACTTTCGTCGGAATTTTTACACAAGGATTATTCGCTGGAACTATCGGCATTGCCGCTTACTGTCTAATCAGCTGGAAGTTTAAAATTGAAGAATTTATGGTTTTCAAAAATTCAATTCAGAAAAGATTTTTCAAAACAAAAATTGAAACAGCGGAGATTATAAAGGAGGAATAAAAAAAGAGTTAGGACCGAGGGTCCTAACTTTATGTCTCTATGGTGGTGTGGGCATGGAAAATGTTGCCACTTCAAATGTTTTACTGACAGAACTTTTGTCCTGTCTGTATACCACTCCATCTTCGTTGCGATATTCTGCAACGAATGTTATGTTGTATTGTTTGCCCACTGCTTCTGGCGGTGGACTCCATGCGCAATAGTAGCTGCCGTGAATAACACTACTGATAACATTCACAGGCATTCCCCATTCTGTGGTGTCAGGCGCATCTATGGATATCAATCCCGCAGTTATTGTCGTTCTCTCTATTCCCGACTCAAAAGGATTCCATACTCTCCAGACTTCGTATTCCGTTCCAAGAAACACGACTGAATATGGAAATCCAGTAAAGTCAGATTCCGATTCTTCTAACATTTCTTCTTCTGTCTCTTGGCCCATTGTCATTGACAGAATTGTCTCGTTTCCTTCCGCCATTACTGGCAGTGTCTCATTATCGTCTGCCATTGCTGTTGGCAGAACCATTACTACTGCAAGCGCAAGCGCAAGCAGTACTGCTACTTCTGTTTTGTTTACCATTTTGTCCTCCTATTGTTTTGTTGCCACAAAGCTCTAACTCCTTATTGGAATTGAACTTGAGCAACGATATAAATCTAAGCCATAAAATAAAACTTGTCAAGAACGGCATGGTTTCTAGAACCTGAATGTAAAAAATTTATTGACTGGAAAAAATATTAGTGTTATATTTTTATTGTTAATAAAAAATCTAAATTTAATACTAAGGAATTTCAATATTCTGCGTTCTTCTGCGTTAATTCCGCGAAATTCTGCGAAATTGGCGCCCGAAGAGCCTAATTTATTGTTATGACAAAAAGTTTATTTAAAGAAGCGATTTTAAATGAAAAAAATATTCTGAAAATGTCTGGAAAAATAAGAATGGAGCGCCAAACGCTTTTTGCCGATGCAATTATTGCCGCTTCCGCCATAAAGTCAAGATCTGTTTTAGTAACGAGAAATAATAGGCATTTTTCAAAAGTAAAAGGATTGAAGTTGTTGTCTCTCTAAAGATACTGTTTTAAGTTTATGTTTTTGCCATAGAAAAGAAAAGCTTGTAATTATACTAAATTGTGATTTGAATTCCGATTATAGATTTATATATATTTGTGCTGTAATTAGCAACTTTTAGATATTATGAAATCAGGTTTTGAATAGCAATTTAGAATAGAAGGCGACATTCGCAAATGTCGCCTTCATTTTCAGAAAATTGAAACGATGAAGATTATAAGAGAAGAATAAAAAAAGCGGCAAAAAATACTTGATGTCTTGTTTTTCCCAAAAATAAAACTCTCTGCCAGGTTGAAGCTTAAAAACTTCGGGCTGAGAGTTATATTATTATTAGTATAGTAAGAAATAAATTGTGTCAAGGCCTTAAACAACCAAAACCAAATGTCTCAAAAAAACATCAGAAATTTTTGCATTATCGCGCACATTGATCATGGCAAGTCAACATTGGCTGACCGTTTTTTGGAATTGACCGAAACAGTTGAGGAAAGAAAAATGAAAAAGCAGGTTTTGGACCAGATGGATTTGGAAAGAGAGCGGGGAATAACGATCAAACTGCAGCCAGTGAAGATGGTATACACTTATAAGATACCAAATACCAAATATCAAATACCAAATAAAATATCCAATTCAGATAAAATTCTCTCTAATTCCTCTTTTCCAAAGAGGGGAATAGATTCAGAATATATTCTCAATCTTATTGACACTCCCGGACATGTTGATTTTAGCTATGAGGTCTCGCGGTCGCTGGCGGCGGTGGAAGGCGCGATTTTATTGGTGGACGCGACGCAAGGAATTCAGGCGCAAACCTTGGCGAATTTATATTTAGCGCTGGAGCAGGATTTAACAATTATTCCGGTTATCAATAAAATTGATATGCCGAACGCCGAACCGGAAGAAGTCGCGAAAGAAATCGGCGATTTGATCGGCGTTGAAAAAGAGGAGATCATAAAAATTTCCGCGAAGACGGGAGAAAATGTCCGCGAGGTTCTTGAAGAGGTAATTAAGAAAATTCCAGCTCCGAAAGGAGACAACCGCAAACCGGCGAGAGCGCTGATTTTTGATTCCTATTTTGATTCCTATAAAGGCGCTGTCGCGCAGGCGCGAATTGTTGACGGCAGAATAAACAAAGGAGATAAAATATATTTTCTGGGAGCGAAAGCGGAATCAGAAATTATAGAGCTTGGAATTATGAAGCCGGAGCTTGCCGAAACGGAATTTCTTGAGGCGGGAGATATCGGCTATATCGCGACCGGGTTGAAAGAGGTGAGCAAGTGCCGGGTGGGAGACACGATAACAAAGTTCAAAGTTCAAAGTTCAAAGTTCAAAACTGACGACGATAAAAGCAATATTGAAGATGTTGAGCCGCTGGCGGGCTACAAGGAAGTTAAGCCGGTTGTTTTCGCGAGTATGTATCCAGTTGACGGAGATGATTATCCGGAATTGCGAGACGCTCTTGAAAAATTGAAACTTAACGACGCATCTTTGTCTTTTGAACCGGAAAGTTCCTCAGCTCTCGGACGCGGGTTCCGCTGCGGATTTCTCGGAATGCTGCATCTTGAAATTGTCAGCGAACGGCTCGGCCGCGAATATAATATGAATCTTGTCATTACCACACCGTCAGTTTTGTATCAAGTTGTCAAGAGAAGCGGCGAAGAAATTACTGTTTTCTCTCCCGCCGATTTGCCAGATCCGTCCGCAATAGCGGAAATTCAGGAGCCGTGGGCAAAACTGGAAATAGTTTTGCCTAAAGACAGAATTGGCGCTGTTATGAAACTTGCTGAAAATTCGCGCGCGATTTACAAAAGCGCGAATTATTTATCGCAAGATCGGGTAATCTTAACTTATGAAGCGCCACTGATTAATATCATCGTTGACTTTTATGACAACTTGAAAAGCGTTTCCAGCGGTTTTGCCTCTCTGAATTATGAATTGATTGGATTTAGAAAAGAGGATTTAGTAAAGGTTGACATTCTTGTCGGCGGGGAAAGAGTTGAAGCGTTTTCAAGAATAGTTCCGCGGAGCAAAAGTTGCGAAGAAGGGAAAAGAATTGTTGAAAAACTCAAAGACGCGATTCCGCGCCAAAATTTCGCCGTGCCCTTGCAGGCGGCGATCTCTGGAAAAATTATCGCCCGTGAAACAATCAAGCCCTTTCGGAAGGATGTTACCGCGAAACTGTACGGCGGAGATGTTTCGCGGAAAAGAAAATTATTGGAAAAGCAGAAAAAAGGAAAGAAAAAAATGAAATCATTCGGCAAAGTTGAAATTCCCCAAGAGGCATTTTTGTCGGTGTTGAAGAAGTAGGAATGGGTTGCGATTTGTCTCTCCTGAAAATAACAGGAAAATAAAAAAGGGATAGAGTTTTTTGTTTTGAGCGCTTGTGGATAAGTTTTGTTGGTTAAGTTTTGTGTTTTGGTGAAAGTGTGGTAGAATAAAAAAAATAAAAAATTCATTCGTTAATTTTTAAAAATATGGAGACAAAAAATGAAAGTAAAAAAATGACGATGGATAAATTGGCTGGAATGATGCAGCGGGAATTCGGAACGGTAAAAAAAGAAATTACTGAACTAAAAAGCGAAATGGGCGAACTAAAGGGCGAAGTGAATGAATTAAAAGAAGAAACAAGGGAAAAGTTTGATTTAGTTTTTAACAGCCAAGATAAAATATTGAAAAGATTGGATGATCTGGAGACAGATAACGCAATGAGCGCGGGAGCTTCCCGCCGCCATGAGGATAAATTGGAGAATCACGAGGAAAGAATTATCGCGGTGGAGGAGAAATTGGGGATTGGCGAGGCGGTTTAAAAAATAAGTTTTGATTATGGAAAAAATAGATGTTAAAAAAGTGGTTGAATATTGGAGTAAAATAGCCAAAGATGATTATGAAACGATGCTTTATTTGTTTAGAGGAAAGCGGTATTTATATTCTCTGTTTCTTGGGCATATCATTCTGGAAAAAATTTTGAAAGCGCTGGTCGTGCAGGAAACTAAAAGACAAGCGGAATATACGCGCGATCTAGTTCGTCTTTAAGAAATCGCTAAACTGAACCTGCCAAAAGAGAAGCTATTGCTTTTAAAAGAAGTAAATGATTTTAATATCAGAGCTCGGTATCCTGATTATAAATTAAGGTTTCACAAGATCTGCAACAGAGAACTTAGCAAAAATTATCTGGATAAAATTACTAAATTATATCATGAACTATGTCAAAAATTGGAGCAAAGAAAATAGTAAAGGAATACGCTGACAGGTTAAGAGCGGAAAACTACCCTGTTTCGGCGGTGTATTTATTTGGGTCTCAAGCGAAAGGCAAAGCCGGGAAATGGAGCGACATTGATGTGGCGGTCGTTTCTTCAGACAAAAAATTAAAAGGAAATTTCTGGGAGAATAATGTGTTGCTAATGAAAGTTAGCTTAGATGTGGACAATAGGATTGAACCGCATGGCTTTACGGTGAAAGATTTTGAGGATATCAACGATCCAATGGTTTACGAAATTAGAAAAACGGGGATTAGGATTGTTTAGGGAAATAAAAAAAGAGGGATAGAGTTTTTGTTTTTGGCTCTATTGTCCCTCATTATGCTTTCAGCAATCTCTTCCTTTGTCCTGTTATGTCGTCAATCATCAGAGACGAAAATATGATAATTAAAGAAGTCAGAATGACAAAAACAGGAAAATTAGAGGAGTGATGGTAAATTTCTTTTCCTCCTAGAATAACAATGAGGTTGCTTACAATCACCAGCATTAATATCCCATTTAATCCAATCAGGGCCAGTGAAGCTGTTGCAGTCAATCCTTTATTATAAAAGTAAAGAAAAATTCCTATAACAGCGCCGATAGTAACCATTCTGATAATGGCAAACGAGATAAATCCGTAACTATCAAAAATATGTTGTACTTTTCCATTCTGTTCGTTTGCTACTTCTGTCGTTATGCCTACATAAGTAGTAAGCACATCTCCCGCTGCCAGTATTAGTAGCAGCAGAGAAAGCGATACTATTAGTTTCATTTTTCTTCACCTCTTTTTTGTTATTTCGCGTGTCTCTTTTCTAAAACAATGTTATTATTAGCGTAGCAAGTTTTGAGAATTTGTCAATGGCAAGATTCTGGACTGACAAATGTAGCGCAGCGGAATTTGTTATTATTAATCTTGGACTGACAAACGAAGTAATAACGGAGTTTGTTATGAAGTATCGCTCCAATGTGTTTTCATAGCACACTCCGCTATCGTTGCGCGTGTCATTCCGAGTTTAAGCACTGCGTGTGTCGGTCTGAGAGTAATTACTCCGAGTTTAATCTCAAACGCTAAATTAGTATTTATGTTATATCCCGACAACAGAAATATCCACCGCCCTCCTCATATTTATAAGGACGACATCCTATATTTTATTACGGCGAGGACTATCAAAAAAGAAAAGTTTTTTAACGCCAAAGAGAAAAAGAAAATATTAGAAAAAACGCTGAAAGAAATTTTGGAAAGATATTGTTGCGACTGTTTCGCTCTTGCTATTTTAGATAATCATTACCATATTATAATAAAAATCAAGAATGGTGATGACTTAAAGCTCTTTATTAAAGATCTACATTCGTTGAGTTCTCAGAGGTTGAATAAACTGGAAGATAAAAAAGGAAGAAAAATCTGGTTTCAGTATTGGGATCACTGCATTAGGAATGAAAAGGATTTTTTTCTGCATTTCAATTACATTCACCACAATCCCGTCAAGCACGGCTATATTAAAACGCAGGAGGAAGTTTTGAATTATGAATTTTGCAGTTATAAAGACTGGATGAATAAAAAGGGAGCAGAATGGCTCGCCAGTTCTTTTGAGAGATATCCAATTAAAGATTTCACTGTTGAAGGGGATGATTTTTAATTAATCTCGGACTGACAAACGCAGCGCGGCGGAGTTTGTTATGAAGTGTCACTCCAATGTGTTTTCATAACACACTCCGCTACCGCTTCGTGTGTCATTCCGGGTATAAGCGTTGCGTGTGTCATTCCAGAATGAAGGCGAGGGGATAAAAAAAGAGAGGTAGAACTTTTTGGTTCTACCCATTCGTATACATTTTGATCGTCTCTGTTCCTTGTGGAAGGGTTAACTCCATCGCCCATGCGTTGATTTCCAGTTCTTCATATCTCCCAAACATGGGATAAGGAGTTTCTGCTGGATTTTCCGCAGGGACATTGGGATATTTCTCCCTTCTCATTACTTGCTCTTGGAGCATTTCTCCGTCGCTTCCGTAAGAAGCAACAAGAACAAGTTGTGGATAGTAGGTGACACCCGTCAATATGTTGCCACTTCTCGTTTGGGAGAGGCGAACATTCCACATAACACTGTTATCACTTAGCAGATATACCATTCCGGCTGTTTGCTTTTCCAGCATTTCTGAGATGGTATATTCTTGTCCCATCGCCAATATCTGTGATGGAACCTCTGTCTCTACTTCTCGTGTCTGATAGTCCGTGACCATTATTGATGCGATAGCGATAACAGCTAACACTGTTATCGCCAAATATAACCACGGCTCTGCCTTTCCTACATTTATTTCTGCTATTTCTGCCATTTTTATATCTCCTTTTGTTCTCATTGCCTTTTTTACGAAGCAATGTTATTATTAGCATAGCAAGTTTTGAGAATTTGTCAATGGCAAGATTCTGGACTGACAAATGTAGTGCAGCGGAGTTTGTTATTATTAATCTTGGACTGACAAACGAAGTAATAACGGAGTTTGTTATGAAGTATCGCTCCAATGTGTTTTCATAACACACTTCGCTATCGCTGCGCGTGTCATTCCGAGTTTAAGCGTTGCGTGTGTCATTCCAGAATGAAGGCGAGGGGATAAAAAAAGAGAGGTAGGAGTTTTGTGTTTTGGTTGAAGTGTGATAGAATAAAAAAAAAGAAGGGAAGGATTAAATCGCTTCCCGTATTGTTCTCTCTTTGTTCGGCATCCATTCCTTGTTTAGTCTTATTTTTATCCACCATCCCATTATAATAGTAAAAACTACCACTCCTAGGAGACCTAGGATTATATAGCGGATAGGAGAGACTAAGGTAGGAAGAGCAGAGCTAAAAAGGCTGAAAAAGATTGTTACTGCGCCTATTAACACTAGCCAACTGGTAAAGTGTTTAGTAACATTGCTACTGCCAGTGTAGTCAATCGACCCTATCGTCATTATTGCTATTGCAATAATGAGCGATTCCTCTACAGTAACAATAGCTTTTGCTATTACAATCGCTATTGCAACTGCCAGTATTAACCATAGTGTTCTTGTCATTACGGAAACCTCCTTTGTTATTTAATTTCAGCCTATCACACTTTATCTTTCTGTCAATAGTTTTACTATTTTTAAAAATTAAAATAAAAATATGGAGACAAAAAAAATTTTGGTTTTAATGGTGATGGTTCTTTTAAGCGGGGGGTTGGTTTTTGGGGGGAGTAAAGTAAGCAAGGCGGCTGCCATTGCCATTGATCCATGCAACAATTTTTATGAAGGAGTGGTTGATTGTAGCAGCACTAATCCTACTAACTGTCATTCTTGTACTGCTGTTGGTACGACAGTAACAAGTATTGAAAATGCCCATTGGTGGTGTCATAAACATTTTAGTGATTGTAATTATAGTTTGATTGGAAATTGTACCAGTGCAGCTTTTGGAGTAAGGCATGCTTTTTGTGGGAGATATGAGGGATGTACATATACAGCAGGTGCGTGTGTGGGCGGTACTTATACAAATCCAGACACACTTTACGAAATTAGTTGTGAATGTTCTTCGCCTGCTGTTTGTAATCCTGATAGTGGAGTATGCAGTAGTAAAAATAATGTTACAGCAACAGATTGTCTTGCGTGTAATGCTGCGGGATATCAATATAGTTCTGGGTGTCTATCTTTCCCTATTGTAGGTTGCGGCGTTAATGATGGTTCTAGTGCAAGTTGTGCATGCGGTGGCGTACTTTCTGCTTGTTGGTCTATTTGCGATGACAGTTATGATGCCTCAGGTAATCCCACAGGTTGTTGTAGTAAAATAGGCAATAAATGTTTTGATGATGATAGCGATGGAATAAAAGAAACTTGCAGGGCGGCGGCGAGCACTGCGACGACACTTACAATTTCGGCGGATGACAATCCTGTGGAAATAAATGGATCAACAAATATCACATTTAAATTTGAATTAGCAAGTGACGGCAGTGATATATCGGGAGCTAAGATAAAAAACATTAACGCAACTTGCGGCACAATTCCAGCCAGCGCCGCTGCATTAACTAATGGCAGTGGCGAAGCGATGGAACTTTATAACGCTCCAGCTGGCGCTACTGATTGCACAATTACAGCAACGGCGACATGTGCTGCCGCTGACGGTGCGACTTGCGACGCCAGTAAATATGATGACAAGACGGCAACTTTTACTATTTCCATTGTGGATACGACATGTATTACACATAAAATGGGATGGAATAACGATCCTTATACTGAAGGCGATACGGTAGAAGTTGTCGGAATGTCGACAACAGCTATAGTGCCGCCAGATACTTCTGGCGCTTGTATTGAGCTTTATGATAATTTAGGTGTGATGGTAGACAGGCAATCTATAACGTTAGACACTTTTGATTCCGCAAGCGCAAGTAGCACAGGCAAAGCTGGAACATGGACGGGAAAATTGTATGTAAATGATTTTTTTTGCGCGGGTATTCCAAATTGCACAATAACAATAGATGTTGCAGCTGCTGCCGCCGGTCCTGTTTGCGGTGATGGCGTCTGTAGTGGGGGAGAAACGAATGTTACTTGTCCTGCAGATTGCCCTCCTCTTTGTATTCCCGTTCCAGAGGTATGCGACGATGGGATTGATAATGACTGCGATTCAATGGCAGATTGCGCTGATGGCGCTGATTGTCCGGATGGAACAAATTGCGGACCAGGAGGTAAATTCTGCGACAGCGGCAATTGTGTTGAATGTACGCCCGCAGATTTAAGCAACTGCGCGGTTGGTGAAGTATGCGATATGGGAGTTTGCGTTCCTTGCGAAGGAGAAGGTGAAGAAGCCGCGGCTGCTAATTTGTGTTGTGATGGCCTGGGTTGGTGGGATATGGATGGCGATGGAATAAATGAATGTACTTCCGCCTGCGATCCGAGCGCGTGGTTTTTTTGCAACCCTCTCCGCGGATCCGTGGAAACATTGGCGGAGGGAGGAGAGCAGATTGTCGGGTATATTCTCGGACTGATCGGGTCGGTCGCTTTGTTGTTGATTATCATCTCCGGCGCGATGTATATGACCTCTGCCGGAAGCGAGGAAAGAATCGCCACCTCCAAAAGAATTCTTACCGGAGCGGTCATCGGGCTGGGCATCGCGCTGCTTGCCTATTCGCTGTTAGCGGTTATTATGGGGGTATTGAATATGTAAACTGTAAACAAAGATATCCAGTGTCTTTAGACACTGGGTGTCCCGCGAATGAGGGAAGAAAAACGGGACACTCGGTGTCTAAGGACACCGAGTGTCAAGTAATGGCAAAACCTCCCTCAAGAGGGAGTAGAATGCGGGGCCGCGCCCCTCGGCGATTAGCGCGACGATTAATATTTTACGATTTTTTTACTTAGTCGTTGCGGGGCTAAGCCGCCGCGACGGCAAACTCAGAAAATATTAAAAAAATAATTCAGCTTGTTTTAGTCAATCCTACTCGGAAATCCCCCTAACCCCCTTTGATAAAGGGGGAATAATTGAAGAAAATCAGCAGACCCTACTTAATAAATTAATTTTGTATTTTGTATCTCAGAGTGACATTTGTATCTCGGACTGACAAACGCAGCGCAGCGGAGTTTGTTATGAAGTATCGCTTCAATGCGTTTTCATAACACACTCCGCTACCGCTTCGTGTGTCATTCCGAAAGAATCTCGGACTGACAAACGCAGTGTCTAATCTCGGACTGACAAACGCGGCGCATTAGGGATTGGCGAGGCGGTTTAAAAAAAACATAAATGAAAAATTCAACCAAAACACTTTTATTTTTATCAGCGTTTTTCGCGCTTGTTTCTTTGTTTGCCGTTAATGGCAATGTCGCTCTTGGCGCTCCGAGTTGCGCTAGCGGAGATGGTTGTTTGCCAACTTGTCCCAACCCTCCCGGCGATCCTGATTGCGTAAATTTAGGAGTTCCCGGTTTATGTCCTAATCTTAACGATTCTGCGGGATTAATACCATGCGGCAAGAATTATAATGATCCCGCTACAAGCTGGGATGAATGCGCTGACTGCACCCTTTGCCACCTAATTTTGATGGGACAATTGATTATTGAATTTCTTGTCAAAATGGCGGCGATTTTCGCGATACTTGCCATAATCGGCGGAGGGTTGATTTATGTGTTTTCCATCGGAAGCGCCGGCACAATAGAAAAAGCGAAAACAATGATAAAATACGCTCTGCTTGGTTTTTTGGTTGTCTTTATCGCTTGGGCGGTAATTGACAGCATCTTGGTGCTGATGGGATATATAGATCCTATCGGCGGAGATTGGCATATGATGAATTGTTAAAGATAACTTACTTTGAATTACGAAACTCCTTCCCTTCCCCTCCCCCCTGATAAGGGGGGCTGGGTGGGTTGAGAAGATGGGAGGGGTTGGAAAACTAACTATTATCTCCAACCACCCCTAACCCCTCCTTGTCTAAGGAGGGGAATAAACTGTATATTCTGTCGACACTCGGTGTCCTTAGACACCGAGTGTCCCGCAGTGTGATTGATACGGGACACCCAGTGTCTAAGAACACTGGGTGTCGGAGAATCAAATAATCTCCTTTCGGAGAGAGGCAGGGAGTGTGTTTAAAAAACAAAATGACCAAAAGCAACCTGTTTAAAATTATAGCGATTGTTTTTCTTCTGCTAATGCTTGTCGGGCTGGCTTTTTTTAGAAAAGACGATGGCGAAATTCCAAATTCAAAGCCGACTCCGACGGATAATCAGCAAGTGGAAAATCCGGATAAAAAATACGAATTAACGGAAAAAGAGAAAGTAAAAATATTCGCGGAAAACTTCACCGCCACTTATTATTCTTACACCTGGGGCAATTTTTCAAATGTGGAATCGCAGTATTATTATATGACGGAGGAAATGAAGAATAGAGAGGAGAATAAAGTGAGGCGAATAAAGAGAGAGGTAGAAGAACAACCGCGAAAGTATTTTACAGTGAGAGCCGAAGTGGACAAATCTGAGTTTATTGAATTCGTAGAAAATATAAAAGTGAGTATGAATATAAGTTTGAAAATTAAAGAAATAAATGGCGCTTTTGTAATAGACACAGAAGTTCCTGAAATAAAACCGCATACTACCGCCTTAGTGGATGGAAATAAAAATGTTTATGAAGGAGATATAGAAGATCTTATTATTGATACGGTTGATAAAAGCGTTCAGATAAATTTAATTAAAATTGGCGGTGAATGGAAGGTGGATTGGATTGGGGAAAATTAGCAGAGCTTAAATAAATTTAATAAAGCCATATGAAAAAAATAAAACTGACAGTGTTTTTAATAATCATCCTCAGCTTGTTTTTTACAATACCGCGAATAATAGACGCGCAGTTCTCGATTACAACAGTCTGCCAGCCGCCGCTGACCACTTTCTCAAACGGGAATCCGACTTTTGACATTTCTTTCCCTCCCGGCGGAGGAACGACTTGCGACACAATCGCGGATTGTCCAACAGTTTCCCTTCCAGTTAACGCCACTGTTTATAGTATGAAGGTTGATATGGAATTATCCGATCCGGCATCGGAAATTGGCACTCCTTTTATTTGGATACCTGCCACTACTCAAAACAAGTTAATTCAACTTAGAACTTCTGATGGAAGTTTAGTTCATGTTTTTAGGCAAGGCGCGGATAATTGTACTGCAAGCGATTTTATCTATCCTTCGCGAATCACGGTTATACCTGGAGGAGATGTGTGGGTAGGAAATAGATCTTTTTCAAATAATGTAACGAGACTTGGTAAAAAAATTGGTTGTGTTGGCGATGATTGTTACGAATGCAAGGGAACTTATCCAACTTGCGGGGTTGAAAGCAAAGGAATTACTTTTGATGTAGAAGGAAATATATGGGCGGGATCCCATTCCTCCTCTTGTTTAGTGAGACTTTGCGGACGTAGCAGTTGCACAGATGTAAATGGCAATGCTGGTTATAATATTGGGGATAAAATGGAGATAGATTCATTTGGCAATATACAAATAGGCGGCGCTTCCGCGTATGGTCTCATCGGCGATTCTTATGGTAATATTTGGGGTGTTAATGGAAGCACAAAAAGAATTAATATTAGCGATGACAGCGCTACTCTCCACTCTACCGCCACCGGAAACACCTACGGCATTGGGATAGACAATAGCGGCGACATTTGGGTTGGCAAACATGGTTCTACTGGCATTTGGGAAATAGATGGAGCGGACGATGGAGGAATGGGAACAGGAAATATAGAGAATAAATGCGCAACGACGGGCTCTGTTTGTGGAGTGGCTGTTGATAAAAGTAATAATGTTTGGGGAGACGGTTATTCAAAAAACGATTTATATGTAATAAAAAGCGGAAATTGCGGAAAGGTATTTCGTAAAACAAAGAGATTGTCTAGTGGATCATATGTATCGGGGATATGTTCACATAGTCCTTATCAGCCTCATGGAATGGCGGTTGACTTTGACGATCACGCTTGGCTTATTTGTGATACTGGCGAAG